>Ga0194125_10006281_pt1 | contig 17615 bp, 18 predicted proteins | sample TA2KigC250mmetaG_FD_148626 | JGI IMG/M metagenome (GOLD analysis project Ga0194125, IMG submission 148626) | Freshwater microbial communities from Lake Tanganyika, Tanzania - TA2015034 Kigoma Deep Cast 250m | ecosystem: Environmental > Aquatic > Freshwater > Lake | place: Tanzania: Lake... | reverse complement strand
TTGAAAGATTTCGTTCACTCCCGCTAGAATGGACTTGCCCAAGCCGAGATTCTCCTCTCTCTCGACGACCTGGATTTCACACCAATCCACCTGACGCAGCATCTCCCGGACGGCGCGCACACGGGTCTTGACCTCGGGAGATTTGGGTCCATCGGAAAATGCGTAAATCAGCGGAACGTGATTTTCGCGCAGGCAAGCCAGCGTGCGTCGCAAATGTTCGGGACGGGCGTAAGCGAAGAGCACAATGGGGATCATTGATTTCATGCTCGTCTCTCCGCAAGATACCCGCCATTCGTGAAAAGCGGCGTATCGGAAAAAGAAGCAAGTGTCTCGCCAAGTCGGAATCGTATGTTATATTTCTGGCAAAGCAAATTCTCGAACCGGGCCTTTGGAAAATATGTTACCGGATAGCGGCAAAGTCTGTCCTGGATATCCTCCGGCATGGGACCGGGCCCATTCGAACTCAACAAAGATTCTTGAAGTGTAATAATCTTATCCTTGGCGGAAAGAGCCAATCTGTTCAGAAAGAGAAAATTCGGAGCGCAATCCAGCATCTCTCTCACTGTGTTTTCCGGGTCAGGCACATATTGCAATGTTCCCGAGGAATGTATCAAATCCACGTGACCCAGCCTCGCTTTTACGCCGAGAATGGATTCGTGAAATCGTAATTCTTCTGTTTCAAGCCCTCGCCCCCTTCTCACCATGGCAGGAGTTTCTACAACAATCCAGCGGATCTTGACTCCGGACGGTAGAAGAGGGCGAAACATGAAGTAATGCGCTCCACAGGCGCCGCCGAAATCCATTATGATGAATTCATCGGTCCTGTTGCTATTTTGCGCCATTAAGATCGCGGCGAGCGATTGCAAAGTGGAGTCCTGCAAGGGAATACTCGAAGTGTCAGCCTGTTTCCTCAGACGGATGGTTTTTGAATAAACCACATCCACAAGCAGGCTATCTTCGTAGCCGCGCCCCCGGCAACTTTCAAGGGCCGCGGCATAGGACTCGAACGTCCGATTTCGACGGCTGCTGATGGACACGAACCGATGGACAACCTTATAAAGAATGGGCGGGATAAAATCCTGATATTTCATCTTAGACCTCACTGCAAGAACTCAAGCACAGGAAGGAGCCTGAGTACACAAAATAGAATTCCAAATAGCTAAAAAATGCGACAAAAAAGAATGCGCTGCATGATAGCGGCAGATTCTACGCACATTAACATGGATTGCGGAAGCAATCAGCAGGCAAGATACTCGAAATTGACCTCGAACGGGTAACTTACCGGCTCTGAAAGGATGCTTGACCGAGCGTACCGTGGCTTCGACAGCCGCCCGCAAGTTTTGCCCACAGTCTTGATGTTCCAGATAGACCTTGCGGCGTTGGGCAGCCTGGAGTTCCTTGGGAGTGAAGGCGAGTAGATAGCGACGGTCTCGTTTCTGCGGTTTGGTTCGACAGCGCCCTTCCTGGTGGAAAGGACAGGTAGAGCAAAGGTCGGGGTCAAAGCGAGTGTGTAAACCTGTGGTTCTGACGGGGGTAGGTGAAGAGGATGATGGGAATTGTGATGCTCATTGCGCTACCACTCATCTAGCCGATGCTTGCTCTATACGCCCATCAAGATGATATACCGTGCAATCGAAACCCCCATCCCAAGAGAACATCACGTTGAACAGATCAGGATTGTTGTAGAACACATCCTGCATCGGGTGATGATAATCAGCGAAAATCGCGCGACTCCACGTATCTGACCGAATCCCTTCTAATTGCCGCTCCGTATACTCAAAGAAAATCAACCGATGGGCGATACTCACGAGGTGCCACTTGTGCATCCCTTTTGCCCAAGAGAATAACATATCTTTCGCGAGGGTTGGCGTTTCGATATACCCGCGTTTACCCACCCGTACTATTTCAGCGCAGGTCTGCAAAGGGTTGTCAACATGCTCCAAAAGATGGGAGCAGTAAACAAAGTCAATGGCTTTGTCAGCGAACGGAAGATGGTCTATATCACCAAGCAAGAATGGTCGCCCATCCAATTTGATTTCTTCAGAACGATGCCGCGTGGTTTCTAGAAACCGATCCATCAGAATCGTCGCTAAAGGAAATGGATATGCACCACTGCCAATATCCAGTACGGTCGAACCCACTGGAAAATCGAATTCATTGAATAATTTTTGTTCAGCAAAACGCGAAGTTTCTGCGGGCCAGTGCGGACGCGGTAAGCGAAGCACTAGATCATATCCTTGTCGATCAAAAAAGCGCGTTGCCAACGCCTCGGCTTTCAATTCAACCCAACGTGCAAATCTCATTTCCCACTCTTGTTCGGCAGGCAAGTCGCACTTGGGTGAGAATCCTGTTTGTCATTCCAAATCAACTTGACCAGTATTGCCCCGGACGACATTCCACTTTGATTTCATAAGAACAGGGTAGCCTTTGGATTCGATGTATTCTCCGCCCTCAAAAAAACCTGATTCGATCGCGAGGACAAAACAATCTTGTATCCAATCAATTGGAGTACTGCCTGAACCGAGCCACAAATTGATATGGTAATTTCCTGGAGCCAGAGGCAAGCTATCTATTGATACCTTAATGATTGTCTCTCCAGGTCCAATTGAAAAAGACTGCCCCATGTGACGTGAGTATAGCTGGAAAATGGGCGAGTCCTGTTGTGACAAGACAGCGACAGCCAGGTCGATATTTTCATGCGTGTTTCCAGTCGACGGTTTACTAATCCCAAAAATAAATTCGACAGATTTTCCTGTTCGAGGCGGATTTGGCCAGACAGTGAATGTTTCAATTTTCGTGGTCTGATCCCCTATCCTCCGGTTTCGGTCAGGGGAAAAAACATTATGCGATTGGTCAACACTCAAATATCTGCTTACACTACTAGAAGTTTCCCCATCCAATCTAATGTACCCACTCTCAAGCAGAATCGACCGCTTGCACAAGTTTTGAATTACCGCCATATTATGGCTGACAAACAACACCGTCCGCCCCTCACCGGCGACATCCTGCATCTTTCCCAAACATTTCTTCTGGAATTCGGCATCCCCCACCGCCAGCACTTCATCTACCACCAGAATATCTGGTTCGAGATGGGCAGCCACTGCGAAGGCCAGGCGCACGTACATACCGCTGGAATAGCGTTTTACAGGAGTATCAATGAACTGCTCAACGCCAGAAAAATCGACGATCTCATCGAATTTCCCCTGCACCTCGGCGCTGGTCATGCCCATGATAGCGCCGTTGAGGTAGATGTTCTCGCGCCCGGTCAACTCCGGGTGGAAGCCTGTGCCGACCTCCAGGAGGCTGGCGATGCGCCCCTTGACTCTGACCACGCCCGAGGTGGGCGCCGTGACCTGGGAGAGGATCTTCAGCAAGGTGCTTTTCCCGGCCCCATTTCGGCCGATGATGCCCAAGGCCTCTCCCCGTTTGACATCGAAATCGATATCCCTGAGCGCCCAGATGGTTTCACCATCACGGTTGCCATAATCAGCTTCACCAATCTTTAGGTAAGGATCAGGCGTGCCGCGCTTTCTGGCCCACCTACGCTTTATGTCACCATAGAAAGTCCCCGTACTGATGACCCCCAGGTGGTATTGTTTGGACAAATTCTCTACTGAAATAACCGTATCCGACATCTATACCGTATCCATGAAAGTGGTTTCGACGCGGTTGAAGATCAGCACACCGATGAAGAATACAATCACAGCAAAAAACGCACTATAGAACAGATATGACGGGTTGAGGGAACTTGTCCCTAAAAATGCCAGGCGGAAGATTTCGATCACCGGAGTCATCGGGTTGGCAATCAACAGCCAGCGCCAAATGCCCTGGACGGAAGATAAAGGATAGATGACCGGCGTGGCATACATCAATAATTGCACACCAAAACTAACCAGGTGTTGCAAATCGCGGTATTTGCTGGTCAGCGAGGAGACAATAATTCCCAGCCCCAACCCCATTCCCGCCATCATCAGCACCAGAGCAGGCAGAACCAAAATCCACAAGTTGGGCCTGACTTCCGATCCCATCAGCAGGAAATAGCACCAGAACGCGAGGAACAAACCAAACCGAATTGCGAAGGAGATCAAATTCGAGATGGTCACCGACACCGGTATGCTCAACCGGGGAAAATATACCTTGCCAAAAATCCCCGCGTTTGCGGTGAAGGTATTCGATGTGCTCATCAGGCAACCGGAAAAATAACTCCAGATCGTATTTCCAGCCAGATAAAACAAGAAAGGGGGTAAACCATCCGTAGATAGTTTTGCGATGTTGCCGAAAATAACCGTAAACACCAGTGTAGTTAGAACGGGTTGAATCAGATACCATAACGGTCCCAAAATGGTCTGCTTGTAATAAGCCACGAAGTCGCGCCAGACGAACAGGCGCACCAGGTCGCGGTAACGCCATAACTCACCCAGGCGCAAATCCCACCAACTGCGCTGGGGACGAATGATCAGATCCCATTCTTCGTGAGTTATCATCGATTCATGTATAGTCATTTTACACTTCAGATCGTGTGCACGCAAGACTTGTCAGGGCATCGCCCGAAAAAGGGGTGTGGGGCGTGCTTCGCACGCCCCACACCCCTTTTTCGGGAATTCCTATGACAACTTTAGCGTGCACACCTTCAGATCTCTCCCGATGGTTGTTTGGGGAGGGCAGGCAGCATACTTTCAAGCACATGCCTGGCAGGTAAGTGTAACCGTTGAAGGCGGCGTTGTAATACAGGCACGGAATTCGACGTTATTTTTCGTTCATCGAGCGGAAAATCCCACAAAAGCCTCGTCACGATTTTGTGGATATCATACCTGATCAGGGCTTCTTTTTTTTTAACTTCCTTTTCCGTGGCAGCTACCAACGCATGGAGGAAAAGACCCAGCTGCTCTTCTGAGACTGGTTCGATCAACAACGATTTTCCGGATATCCCTACGGAATGGATGGCAAGTAGATTTTCATAAGCGACAGGCACTCGCTTTCGATCGGCCAACTCGAACAACTCTTCGAGCGAAATACTCCTGACGATGTAGAAAAGATCGAGAATATCCTTGATTTCGGCGCGGTCTTCGAAGGCGGTGATCTTGTTGGCGCCGATGTCTTGTAACGAGTTCGCGTAAATTCCCCCAGCCATTTTATCGAGGGTATCAATCAAATGAAACTCCCGGGAAAACTCGATTTTCATCATACCCCAGGGTTCCACCACGTAGAACCGGGCAAAAAAAATATCCAGGCGCTCGATTTCGATGGTTAACCCAGACGACTTCAGTCGAGCAGCCAAATCCGTGGCGATCAGCTTCAAATCGTCAGTGGTAGTGAAAAAGTCCAGATCGTCGGAATAACGATGTTGAAAATAAAACCGGGAAAGCGCAGTTCCACCCGTCAGGTAGATATTGTCATCATACAATGCCGCCACTGCCATTACCCGGTCTTGTAAGGGATACAATCTTTCCCGGTAATATTGCTGCTCTTCTGAAGTTGCCAGGCGGTAAAATTGGGCTAAGTTCGAGGTGGTCATAAGGTCATTCTACTGTCGGTAACACATTTCCAAGAATAACCAGGAGTTCTACATCATATCCAGGAATTCATCCACTGTCAAACCAGCATCGCGGATGATTTTACGCAGAGTTCCTTTCGGGATGGTCTTTCCGGGATGCACGGATACGATTGTCCACCGACCGTCTGGGTGCCGATAAGTGGCATGACTTCCCGACTGGCGGATCAACTGGAATCCGAGATTCTTCAAGACCTTGACAACCTGGCGGGAATCCGTGGCAGGCAGTTTCGCTGGCATGGTCTACACCGCGATCTCAACCAGGCCGGGAAGTGGAACAGGATCGCCGACAGCCAAGCGCGATTCAATGCATAACCTGATTGCATCCTTGATGTTCTCCAAAGCCTCTTCGTACGTTTTACCGTCGGTGTAACATCCAGGAATAAGAGGGCAATCTGCCAGATAAACATCATCTTCAGGAGCATATTCGATCACGACAGGATACTGATACTCTTTCATATTTTTTCTCACCTCGACACATGACTGGTTTTCCGGAATATTGTACTATACATTTTTTTAACCGCCATCAGCCCCTTCCCGAAGCGCCAATCCAATCCCTGTCGCTCCGTAACCGTTGCCATTATAGAGTGCGTAAACACTTCCTTTGTAGCGCAGCGGATGGGCATAACAGATCATCTCGGAATCCCAGCCCTGCGCCGAAACTTCGAGGGCCAACTTTTCGCCGCGCTGCCAGTGGATGCCATCATTTGAGGAGGCTGTGCCTACCCGATATGTATCGCTTCCGCCGCGGTAAGTAAACCACATCGTGTATAAATCGCCGCTCTTGAAGACAACCGGCCTCGCAATGGCATATTCGTCATCCTGATAGTCGAGGCACAAATGAGATGATGTTGACCACTGGATGCCGTCCTGCGACTCGGCGTATTTGACAGTGTAGTAATGCCTGGGTTTGCCCCCCGGCTCATCTAGTACCCATTGGGTGGCGGAGACATACCACATCTTGAAGAGACCATATTCGATCAGGACATACGGCGCCCCGGTGATATATGGATCATGATGGTTGCGGCCTAAAACCGGGGCCAGCGAATACCGCTGGTATGTGCGGCCACCGTCTTCGGAGATAGCCAGCCCGATGTGAAACGAAAACGGGACGGTCACAGCTTTCGACCAGCCGGTGTAGTAAAGATATTTTTTGTCGCCGACAGCGACCAGCGTCGAGGGCATCACGCCTGAATCGTCGAAGGCTCCCAAAGGGCCAAGATCTATGGTGGGTTCCTCTGAGATGTTGATAATCGCGAAGGGATTATCCATGTGGAAGTCGAAGTAGCCTCCCCTGGCCCTGTTTCGATCATCCCTGGCGGCGAAATGGACGCGCACAAGCCCATCGCCAAGGCTTTCAGGCAGTGGATTTTGGGCATGGGTAGCCATCCAATCGAAATGGCCCGGCTCGAAGATCAAGCCGATTTTTTGCCACCTGGGGATGTTCATTTATTTTCTAACCAGGAGAGTGAATTCGTACAGCGGGTAATCATGGATCAGGGATACCCACCTGGAAAAATTGCGTTTACAAAAATCGAATAACTCGCAGGGGTCCGCATAATACAGATCGTCTCGCATGAACTCTTTGTCGGAATAGCTCGTCAACGCATTGAACGAGAAACCCTTGAGGGATAGCACATCGAAATGATCTATGATTTCTCGAACATATCGAGACCATTCTTCGACAGAGTATTCGAGCCTTACGTTGAATATCCCGCTAGCCACTACATAATCATATTTCGTCAGATCAGCAAAATCGGAAGTCCATTTTACATGAGGTTCAGGATGCGATCTCCTGGCCTGCGATATCATCTTGTTCGAAGAATCGAAACCGGTGAAGAGAGGCTTACGTTTCCTGGCTTTCAAATAATCGAATAGCGCGCCGTAGCCGCAGCCATAATCCAGGATGGTGAAGGCATCATCCTCTTCGGCGATGACCCTCAAGAGTTGTTCGAACCTCAATTCCTGCGATTCTCTCGAATTCCAGTCCACGCCGAGATGCGTGGCGCCATGCCTGGTCAATTTGTTGTCGTAGTAATCGTTGACATCTCTAAGGATGTTATCCATGAGTCTACTGAAAAAACTACGAGTAGAGGATTCGGGGCGGCATATATGGTTATTTCGTCGGGGGAAACAACGCAAAAAACCGATCGCTATCCAGGGGGGCCTTGTTCGTGTCGGGAACGATGTACACGCCTTTGGGTTGGGTGTCCTTCGAGATCAACGCGTTGGCCCCGATGAAGCACTTTTCTTCGATGGTGACATTGTGGGAGATGGTCGCATTGACCCCGATGACACAAAAGGGTTTGATGACGACATTTCCGGAAATGCACACATGCGAGGAGATCCAACAATGATCCATGATCTCTGTCGAATCCCCGATCTGATTGCCAGACCAGATGATCACATTATTCCCGATCTTCACATCCAGGTTGATGGATTGGTTTTCCAGGATGAAGCAGTTCTCCCCCATGTTGATTTCTTCGATCCTGGGAATAGCGGAATGAGCATAACTGACAAATTCATATCCCTTTTGCCTGGCTTGCATGTATTTTTCGTAGCGCAATTGGTTCATGTTATCGAACCCGAGCGGCACGAACATTTTATATTCTTCGGGTGGGAATCGGCTTTCCACATCCTCGAATGGGAGTGCCGGTAATCCATGAAAATCATTGGCCTTCAAATATATTTTATCCAGCGTAAATCCAACGACTTTGTGAGGGCTATCTCCCATCAGGTAGCGATAGGCGACATCCGCGCCTCTGCCGGTTCCGAAAATCACCACTTTGCTCATGATTGTCTTCCTCTTAGAGATACTTTTCCTTCAGTTTATTCCTATCCACTTTGCCGTTGGGATTCTTGGGCAATTCTGTTTCGAAATAGAATTTGGCCGGGATCATGTAGTCCGGGATGATCGGTTTCAAATCCTCCCTGATCCTCATTTCGTCAACGCCTTCATCTGCACACACAACGCCTACAATGCGATCGAAGCCGTTGAGATTGCCGTACAAGACAGCCGATTGGGAGATATAGTCCAGGCAACTGAGGGCGTTTTCGATCTCTTCCAGCTCGATGCGGTAGCCCATGTGTTTGATTTGATAATCTTTCCGGCCCCGGATGTGGATTTTGCCATCCTCAGGGTTGAACAACACCAGATCGCCAGTCTTGTACATGATCTCGTCGAAATGGGGGTTGTAGGGGTTTTGGGCGAAACTGATCCGAGTCCTTTCGGGATCATTGTAATACCCCACCCCGACATTGGGGCCCAAAAGACAGAGTTCTCCGATTTCGTTGTCAGGCGCTTTCTTACCCTCATCATCTAGAATCAAATAGCTAAAATTGTCCGCTATCTGGCCCAATGGGGGAAAACCGATCAAATCGAAAAAATCCTCATCGTTCATAACGTAGGCTGAGCACATGCAGGTACATTCTGTCGGGCCGTACACATTGAATAAGGTCATCCTGTGAGCATATAGATCGTACAGCTCTTTCAATTTGGCTTTTGGATACCCCTCTCCGCCAAAGATGATTCGCTTGATATGTTTCATCGAATCGCCGGTCAAAGCCCTCATCGTCTGCAAAAACATCAGCAGCGAGGGGACAGAGAACCAGGACGTGCATTGACATTCGTCTATGTAGTCCAGCAGCAGTTTGGGATCGGTGACGATCTCTTTGGTAAATGGCACAAGACAGGCGCCTGAAAAAAGCGCCGAAAAATAATCGAAGACCGAGTTATCGAAATACAATGGGTTGACGTTGGTCAAAACATCATCTGATGAGAACCCAAATGTCTCGATATTCCATTCGATGAAGTTCAAGACGTTTTGGTGAGACATGACCGCCCCTTTGGGTATCCCGGTCGAGCCGGAGGTGAACATAATGTATGCAGGGTAGCTCCCTGTAACGGATCGGGTTTCGAGCAGATTTTCGCCGTTGAGTAAACCTAGTTGCTGATTGAGTTCACCATCACTGACATCCAATACCAGGATATTTTCGCCCCAAATCATATCCCCATGCGGTTCGATGAAACCTCGATCAACGAATAAAATCTTGGGATTGCAGGTATGGATGATTTTCTTGATGCGCTCAACAGGGCTGGCCGGATCGAAAATCGAGTAAACCACCCCCAGTTTCAGGCAGGCTAAAATCCAATAAAAAACTTGCTCAACCTTCTCGCCGATAATGCACACCACATCCCCCGCATGAATGCCGCTATCCAGGATGAAGCGCGCGTACTGGTTCGACTTCTTGTTTAGCTCCCGGTAAGTGATCCCTTTGCCCGTATCGGGGAACTTCAGGGCGAGGTTATCGGGAAAGGTGTCGGCAACCTGATAAAACTTCAGGCCGAGGTTATAGGTATACAACCTAAACAGTCAATCCTCCATCTATCTCCAGGGTTTTGCCGGTGAAAAAATCATTTCGGATGGCGAAGATCACCCCTTCCGCAATCTCGCTCACACTTCCCAGCCTTTTCAAGGGCGCTTCGGTCAGGACTTCTTTCAGGGCTGCCTGGCTCATGGCTGCGTGCGTCGATTCCGTCTCGCAAAAACCGGGCGCGATCCCCACCACACGGATGCCCCAGGAGGCAAGTTCTTTAGCCCATGTCGCCGTCAGCGCATTGACGCCCGCCTTGGCTGCCGAATACGCCGACTGGCCGGCGTTGCCCGCCGCGGAAATCGAGCTGATATTGATGACGACCCCCTTCGTGCGCCGCATGACCATCTTCTCGACCACGCTGACCGTCATGTAGAAGACCGAATCCAGATTCGTCGCTATGACCTTTCCCCACATGCCGACATCATGGGGTTTCAGACCATCCAGCGAAAAACTCAGCAGAGGAGCGCTGTAGAGAATGCCAGCGTTGTTGACCAGAATATCGAGCGATTGGAACTCATCGAAACATTCCGCCACTGCCTGCCGGACATGATCGTATTTCGATAGATCGCACTCGAAAGGCCGAACTCCTGTGATCTCACCCTCGAGCGATTTCAGCCCATCAGCATCGATATCGAATACGGCGACCTGGACGCCATGCTCCATCAACTGCCGCACGATCTCTTTGCCTATCCCTCTGACACCGCCCGTTACGATTGCCCGTTTCCCTTGAAGCTCCATTTTCGTTCTCCTATGCCTTAATCGACAGAATATTTTTGATCGCTTGCACAGACTGCATTTGAACGATCTCTTCAAATGTCAACTGGACATCGTATTCCCTCTCGATGGAAACAATCAGCTCCATGTGCTTCAAGGAATCCCAGGTCTCGATTTCCCGCATGGTCAAATCATCCGAAATATCTTCTGAGCGGATATTGAGGATGTCACCGATCAGTTTATATAATTTTTCTTGCATTTGTATTCACCTTCTAAGTTAAGAACTCGGCTGTTGTGTTTTGCCTTTCGACCCATCCCCCCGCCCCCCTTCCCTACCAGGGAAGGAGGAGAAAATAGCGAAATTTAGTGCTTTTGCGGCATACGCCGCAAAAGCACTAAATTTCGCTCGAATCCCCTCCCTCTCCGAAGCGGAGAGGGAGGGGCAGGGGTGGGTGAGGTCAAAATAAAACACACGAGTTACGAAGAAATAATATGATTCCATGCAATCACACGGATGTTGTCCTCGACAAAGCGCTTTTTGAGATTATCCTGTCCCTCGGGGTTGGTCCCCAGGACGATCACATCGCCAGGTTCGAACAAACCAAGATCGAAAGGAATAACTTCTTTATCCATGAATCTCCCCTCGAAACCATCCACCAGACACCTCTCCACCTGGGACCAGTATTGAGGGCAATAGGCCCTGAGATTGTAGCTCCACATGCTGGCGCCGAAGTTATATACCTTTCCTCCTATAGGAATTTGCGAGCAGAGATAATCGTCCAGCATCCTCCAGCTTTCGACATACTTTACGCGCAGGCGAATATTCTCTTCGACATCGAAGGTGGGCGCTATATCAAAGGGCAGATTGAGCAATCCCTTATTTCTCCCCAGCACAATTAACTGCTTATCAAGCAAACTGTCTGTCGCGGGCGGCTTGCGCCAGGAAAGGTTCTCGAAGCCTACCTTCTGCGCCAGCAACTTCAGGTGCACAGGAGCAAAGGAACACTTCTGGTCGTAGTATAGCATTTCATTGCCGGGTCTAGAAGAGTCCGGGCATTTGATGACGACCACGCCATCCTCGTTGAGCAGGGATTTTTGTATTGCCAGAAAATCCTTGGGGGCCTGAACATGCTGGAGGACATTCGTCGAGTAAATCAGGTCGAATTTAGGGAGGCTGGCCGCGCTCGCTTCGAGCGTGCCGGCGATGATCTTCAATCCTCTATCGGCGCCGATGCGGCTGTTCTGCAGCGACGGCTCTACGCCCATGATTTCGGCATCGGGAAATAGCTGACCTACTTTTTCCATCTCCCATCCCCGGCCACATCCCACGTCGAGAATTGAGTGAGGCTTCAGAGGGGAGACCGCCTCGAACATCCATTGCGCAAGATGACGATAACGGGGATCATCGAACGTCTTGGCCGCGACTCTTTCATAATAAGTGCTATATTCTTCCTTATAAAAATTCTCCGATGACATATTTTCGGGCTGTATCTGAACAAATCCACAATGCCTGCATTGCAGTTTATTCAACAAGCGACCAACTTTATGTCCGGAAGTCGTCACCGAGCAGGTATCCGACGGGTTGGGCAAAGAGTGCCATGAATGCGAATCGCAAATCAAGCAAGAAGCCAACATATCGAAGCGCCTCAATTTATCGCCTCATCAACGATATACAATGGCCTATTTTTAGTTTGCAAATATACTTTGCTCAAATACATCCCAATGATTCCAAGAGAAGATAAGATCAACCCCGTGGATAAAATGATCAGGCTCACGACGCTAGCCCACCCGGCGGCGAAGCCGGAGGTCAGATACCTGATGGCAATATAAATGATCGAAACGAATCCCACAAAGGTAAAAAGGAAACCGCCATACGTCGAGAGCATGAGCATTTTATCGGTCTGTGAAATGATGGCGTTGAAAGCGTGCGCGAATCGCTTCATCAGCGTATAAGAGCTTTTGCCAATTGGTCTTTTCGAATGTTCGATGGTGATATAGGCGCTGGAGAAGCCCAACCAATTCAAGGTTGGGATATAAGGCCGGTAATAATCATTGATCTGACAATAATTATCCACTACTTTGCGCGTGATCAACGAATAGGCCCCCACTAATCCTCCGCTGCTGATGTTCTTGTCATCTACGAGCCAGTTATAGATGCGATGAAAAAGATTGGCAAATAAATTTTGAGCTACCCCATGCTCCCTTCTCTTCTTGACCGTGTAAACAATGTCATAACCCTCTGCGGATTTCTCCAATAGATCGGCAATGTACCTGGGGTCATCTTGCAAATCGCAGTCCAACACGATGGCAAAGTCACCCTTTGATGCCGCCAGGCCAGCAAGGATAGCATAATGTTGGCCGAAATTCCTGCTGAATTTTATCCCGCGAACATGCGGGTCGGATTTACAGTTGTCGGCAATCTTTTGCCACGAAGCATCCACGCTGCCGTCATCCACGAGGATGATCTCGTAGTCAGCAGTAATTCCAGAAACACTTTCCGCGATCCGGGCGACCAGTTCGTCAACGGTGGCTTCAGACTGATAAACCGGACTTACCACCGAAATGTGTGGGGATTTTAGATCATTACTCATTGCACTATCTCAATTTCGACCGCATCCGCATCCCAGATCGTGATACGCTTCCCTTCAAGATAAGTGAATGCTCCCGAATATGGGCGCGTCTGCGCGCGGATGAAATCGCGTATCCGTTTGGCATCCCAAGACCAATCAATCAAGCCATCCTCAGGGCTTCGTTGAGGGAAATAAGTTGCCTGATTGTGGTCCTGTTGAATACGCGGCGCGGTCCTGGTTGCCAGTTTCGGTAGATACTCTCGAAGGATTACAATCGAAGACGAGGTAGCTTTCTCGTAAATGGTAGCAACAGTATCCTGTGATGTAATTGGGAAACGCTTTTGTGCAATTATGTCCCCATCATCCACTCCATCACCGAAGTGAAAAAAAGTGACGCCCGTTTCGGTTTCTCCATTGATAATGGCCCAGGGAATGGGCGCCCCGCCGCGGTACTTGGGCAACAAGGAAGCATGGATGCCCACACATCCCGCCTGTGCACTCTCACGCACCTTGCGAGGGATCATATAATACCAGCCTAGCACCAGTAACAAATCAGGCGCCCATTGATGGAGATATTGAAGATAATTTTGGCTGTCCATCTTACCGGTCATGGATACCACATCGCAGCCAATCCGATCTGCCAGATCATCAAATTTGGCGTGAGTATTAATCTCCACCGGTTTGTCGGAGTAAGAAATTTCGATTTCCCTGGGAGTCGTCAAGATGCCAGTCACCCGGACGTTGGAAGCATTGAGTATTCCTTCTTCCAAGCACCGACGACCAAAGGTCGTGCTGCTCAGTAGTACAGCCTTCATCACCTGTTGCTCAGGCATTACAGGAACTTCCTCAGCCACCACTCGAAACTTAACAGCGACCAAATCAGCAGCCGTCGATTCTGCCGCCCAGCGATGTGGTCTTCCACCAGAGTAGACACCATCTCCCGGTCGAGATAATCATAAAGCCTCGCCCGTCCATCCAGGATCTCCCGCCGCACATAATCAATGCTCTCGCCCTTGAACCAACTGGCATCGGGAGCCGAAAAGCCTTGCTTGACAGCATTGGTGATCTCAGCGGGGATGTGCTGCGCCATGGCCTTCCTCAACAAGAGTTTGCCATCCCTGGTTTGCCGGTAGTACTTCTCAGGCTTACGCCCCGGCTCATTCTCGTTCAGGCGCACGATGTCGCCCAAATGGGCCAGTTTCATCCTCACCGGCAAGAGCATGGCGAAATCCACCAGATCATTATCCAGGAACGGCACCCGGGTCTCCATGCTGTGCGCCATGCTCAATTTGTCTTCCACAATCAGCAAGCCGTGCAAGAAGGTCTTGGCCTCGAAGTAGAGAGATCGGCTGATACAATCTTCAGGCGTTGCGACCTTCAGGGATTGATCGGCAAAGACATCCCGGAAGATGTCCTGCGTCAAGACATGGCGAATTTCTGGCCAGATGGGTTGAAATACTCGCTTTATGGTTTCATTCGGGATCAGTCGCTGCCAATAGGCATAATACTGGTCAACGTAACTGTCGAAGCCATTGGTTACGGCGCGGTAATAGCGCCAGGGATAACCGCCGAACAATTCATCCCCTCCCGCCCCAGAAAGAACCACTTTAACGAATTTGCTGGCAAGTTGCGCAGTATAGAAATTGGGATAGCTCTGTCCAACGCGCGGCTCTTCGATATGCCAGGCCAGATGCGGCATGACGCGCTCCATGTCGCCGGCTTTGAGCACCATTTCGTAGTGCTCGGTCTTGAACAAATATGACATCAGTTCAGCCTGATCCCGTTCATCGAAGCCCAGTTCTATGCCCGAGGCGGAGTGCAGGTCGAAGCCACAGGTAAAAGTCTTGATATAGGGCAGTTGTCTGGCGGCGACAGCCGTAATCGAGCCTGAGTCCATCCCCCCGCTGAGATAGGAACCCACATCTACGTCACTGATAAGCTGGCGATTGACTGCCTGCTGGAACAGCCGGTCCAACTCTTCGATATACTCGCGCTCATCCCTGGGATTCTCGACTTCCCGGAAATCATAATCCCAATACAGCTGGGGCTGACTGGCGGAAGACACCCCCAACGGCACACGCAGGTAACAACCCGCCGGCAGCAACCGGATACCCTCGAAGAGGGTGCGATCGGTAAAGAAATTCTGGAAAGTATAATACTCCACGAGGCCTTCCTTATCCAACCCGATCTGGTAGGCCGGATGAACCAGCATGGCCTTGATTTCAGAGCCAAACAGGAAGGTATTGCCCTGGAACGTATAATAAAGCGGCTTTATCCCGTAGCGGTCGCGGGCTAGAAACAATTCCTGTCGCTGGCGGTCCCAGATGGCGAAAGCATACATGCCATTGAACTTTTCGAGGGCCTTCTCTCTCCACTCAGCATAGGCATACAGCACTACTTCGCTATCAGTGCGGGAATGGAACTGGTAGCCCAGCGCTTCCAGCTCGAGGCGCAGTTCCTGGAAATTGTATACCTCGCCGTTATACACGATGACAAATTGCCCATCCCTGGTGATCATCGGCTGGTGTCCTGCCGGGGAAAGGTCGATGATCGCCAGGCGGCGATGGCCTAGCCCGATGAAGCTGTCGGTGTAGAAACCCTCGCCATCCGGCCCGCGGTGGGCGAGGGCATCGGTCATCTTGCGTAGGGTGACAGCCGAGACCGGCGCACCATTCAGATTGAAAATACCTGTGATACCACACATGAGTGGAAATTTCGTTTACTGAGATCTACGCCACTCAATGACTTTCTTTAAACCATCTAGCAAAGGAGTGTCGGCTCTAAAACCCAATAGCTTCTCTGCCTTTTCTACGCTACCGATCCGGTAAGTGACAAAACTCTGTTCTTGAGGCAAATAATCTGGTTTGAGATCAGAACCGGTCAACTCGAGCAACATATCAACCAACTCATCGATTGTAGTTCCTGTACCCATACCGATATTGAAGAATTCGTCAGCTACATCGGCCTGCATACCTAGAATATTCGCCCGTGCTACATCCTCGACATAGATAAAATCATACATTTGAGTTCCGTCGCCATATATCAAAGGAGGTTGACCGGAGAAGATCCTGTCGAGCACCTTCATAATTACGCTGACATATGTGCCCCTATAGTCCATACGCGGACCATATATATTCATGTAGCGATAACCAATGTAAGGGAGGCCATGTTGCTCATAGATGGCGCGCAACATCTGTTCGTTGGCGATCTTGGTGGCCCCATAGGTGGTGCGGTTATTGAAGGGGTGCTCCTCGGTCATTGGGGTTTCTAAGGCATTGCCGTAGACAGAGGCCGAGGAGGAGTAAACCAACCGCTGAACCCCCAGGTCCCGGCAGGCCTCGACCACATTCCACGTGCCGAGCACATTCACCTCCCAGGCGCTGCGTGGATTGTTGACGCACTCGCCCAGCCAGAGGGAAGCCAGCAGGAACACGCCATCCATGCCTTCCATTTCCTGCCGCAACCTTTCCCGATCCGACATTGAGGCCTCGACAACGCTCACCTTGGGGGATTTAGCCGCCGCGGAAAGATTCTGGCGCGTGCCGCGCACGAAATTGTCGTAGACGACGATCTCGGAGACCGGTAGTTTGGTCAGCATATCAACAATATGTGAGCCAACCAGACCAGCCCCACCAATGAGCATGATGCGTTTTCCGGTAAGATCCATTACGTCTTACCCAACAAATAGACAGCGCCGGTGCTGGCCACAGGCATGATCAATACCTCAGCCGGCAAGCGATAGCGCCCATCGGTATCTATCTGGCTGAAAGCGGTGGTCACGCCCAGGGCCAGCACGCAAGCAACCAGAAAGAGAATAAGTTCCTTGTTCGCAGGGGCTTTGAGACTAGCAATCGCTGAAATTGTCAGACCAAGTGAAAGTACAGCATCGAATACCCGGTGCCGCAGCGACCATTGTGGGTGTATCCAGGGATAATAATAATTGAAGAACCGTCTAACCGCCATCGCTCCGTATTGCAAAGGTTGAGTGCGGATAAAATCCAGGGCATAGTTAATTTTGAATTCGCTCTGTTCGGCGAGTGGCTGCCCGGCAACTTCAGGCGGCAAGGAAGCTTTTCCATAATAATCTTCAAAGGTGCCGCTCACCATATGTGTACTCAACCATAAACTTTGGACAATAGTTGGCAAGTGCAATATCCTTTGATTAACAGCCGGCACAGAAATCAATCCAATTCCAATGATTGCCCCTATAGCTACCAAACTGCTTGTTATCGAAAACCATCCCCGGGGGAAGTTCCTGCGCATCACGGCAGCCGAAAGCGCCACACCCGATACCACGAGCACCAGCAATGAAACCGGGCGGGTGAATAGCAGCAAGACTGCAAACAAAGGCCACAACGCCCAAGCGAGATTACTGGATTTCTGTAAAAGTTTGATAGTCAGAT
>Ga0194125_10006280_pt1 | contig 17618 bp, 16 predicted proteins | sample TA2KigC250mmetaG_FD_148626 | JGI IMG/M metagenome (GOLD analysis project Ga0194125, IMG submission 148626) | Freshwater microbial communities from Lake Tanganyika, Tanzania - TA2015034 Kigoma Deep Cast 250m | ecosystem: Environmental > Aquatic > Freshwater > Lake | place: Tanzania: Lake... | reverse complement strand
CTCGCTCATCTCAACGAATGGTTCCGGCTGCATCTCTATCAGCCACGGGTTATTCCGGGTCATCTGGCCGCCCTGCCAGTGTTCACATACCCGATAGGTACTGCATACTATGGGATACTTATCAGGGGTGGCCTGCTCGTCTGGCCGCCATATCTTGAACGCCGGGTTGTTCTGCTGTTTGGACATCGGGTTCTGTATCGGCGACTCCCACGGCTCATAGTGTTCGGGCAGTGGCCCTTCCGCCATAGTGCCCGGGCCGAAGAGGCGGGCATGCCCTTCTGCGACCATGATAAAAGGATAGCTCCCACCCTGGCTCATAGGCGCCGCACCGCCATCGGGAACATCGCCATCCCATCCTCCCTTCTCTCCCTTGGTTGGATTCCATTTGATAACCGGGTGCTCCTTGTCCCACGGTTCACCGTTGAGGTCAACCGAAGCGCGGTTATAGACAATACGCCGGTTCAGCGGCCAGCACCAAGCCCACTTGGGGTACATGCCAATGTTGAACTGGTCTGGTGATGAATCGCGGCGGCTGGCACGGTTGCCCGGTATCGGGGCATTAGGCTCTTTGTCCGGTTCAACGTAACAATTGCAGTAAACCCAGTTACCACTGGTGGTGGTGCCATCATCTTTCAGGTTAGCGAAGGTATCCAGCAGCTTGCCAGTGGTAAGGTCATACCCGTTCATTTCCTTGGCGACTTCATAAGACTCTGGATGACCTGTGCCATAACCCCAGGTGAGTCTGGTGATAGTCTGAGCATTGGGTCCGCCCTCTTTGGTATAGAGTTCTTTGAGCCTGCGGTAAAGCTGGTCTATCATCCAGAGGTCATCATGAGATACACCCGGGCCGTCAGCTGCCTTGTAGCGCCACTGTACCCAGCGGCCGCTGTTGGTGACGCTGCCCTCCTTCTCATAGGAGTTAAGGGCGGGAAGTAGGAAGACCTCGGTCTTGATGTCGGCTTTGTTAACGCCGGGGCGCTGCCAGAAGTTGGCGGTCTCGGTATGCCAGATATCGGCGACCACCATCCAGTCCAGTTTCTCCAGCGCCATCCGTTCCAGGTTGGCGTTTGGACCACCCACCGCCGGGTTCTGCCCCCAGCACATGAAGCCCTTGATAATGCCGGCATACATAGCTTCAAACAGAGCGATATGGGAATAGTTCTTCCCGGTCTCTATCTTGGGCAGATAATGGAAGCCGAATTCGTTAGCCTTGGTGGCGGCATCACCATACCAGGCCTTGAGCAGGCTGACCACATACTTGGGACGGTTCTGCCACCAGTTGGTGCTCTTGGGGTCAGGGCTCTTGGGGGTGACCCTGGCCAGGTGCTTTTCCAGTGAGGTATCAGTATCCTGGAACATTGGCAAGTAACCAGGGAGGATATGAAAGAGAAGCGCTTGGTCAGTGGAGCCCTGTACGTTGGACTCACCGCGCATGGCGTTAATGCCACCGCCGGCGATGCCGATATTGCCCAGGAGAAGCTGCAGGATAGCGTAAGCGCGGATATTCTGAGCGCCAACGGTATGCTGGGTGGTGCCCATGGCGTAGAGTATGGTGCCGGCCTTGTCCACCTGCCCGGAAGCGGCATAGGTCTGGCAGACCTGCAAGAAAGTGTCCACAGGGGTGCCGCAGATGGCATTCACCTTCTCCGGTGTATAGCGCGCGAAGTGCTTCTTCATAAGCTGGAAGACGCAGTTGGGGTCTTTAAGAGTCATGTCTCTCTTGGGAATGCCCTTGTCATCAAGCTGGAACTGCCAGCTGGACTTATCGTATTTTCGCTTGTTGCCGTCAGTTTCATTCTGGCCGCCGGCATAGCCCGAGAACAGCCCGTCAAGGTCCGCCGGCCCCTTGTAGTCGGGATTGATGAGGTAAGGGGCATTGGTGTATTCCGTGATATAGGTCATGTTGTAGTTGCCGGAATTGCGGTCGATATCATCAAGCACGTATTTAATCATGCCGTTGACGAAGGCGATGTCAGTGCCGGAACGCAGCGGGCAGTAGATATCAGCTCTGGCTGAGGTCCTGGTGAACCTGGGGTCAACGCTGATGAGCTTGGCACCCTTCTCCTTAGCCTCGGTGATATGGCCAAATGCTGCCGGATGGTTTTCCGCGGGATTGGAGCCGATGGCCATGATGACATCAGCATTGGCGATGTCATTCCAGTGGTTGGTCATGACCCCCCGTCCGAAACTTTCCGCCAAACTGGCGACGGTGGGGGAATGTCATATACGGGCGTGGTGTTCCAGATATACCAGGCCCAGCGCGCGGGCCAACTTGGACAGCAGGTAACATTCCTCGTTGTCCAGAGCGGAACCGCCCAGGTTGGCAATGGCTTCGATGCGGTTTACCAGATTGCCCTTGCCGTCTTTCTCTATGAAATTATTATCCCTGGTATCCTTGATGCGCCGGGCAATCTCGTTCAGTGCCCAGTCCCAGTCTTTTTCCTCCCAGTCCGTACCACCCGGGCGCCGGTACAGGACCTTGCTCAGGCGCCAGGGGTTGTCAGCGGAAAGCTGGCGCATGGAAGCACCTTTGGCGCAGCCTCCACCGCGATTGATGGGGTGGTCCGGGTCACCTTCAATATTGACCACCTTGCCGTTATCCGTAGCCACGATAAAGCCACAGCCCGAGCCATCATATGGGCAGATGGTGGTCTTTTCCCCTATCTCCTTTTTCAGCGGCAGAATTTTGTGGCTCACCGCCTGAGCCACTTCAGGATTGAGGGCGCCAAAAATAAAAAAACCGCCTACTGCGGCGCCGGAAGTTTTGAGAAAATCTCTTCTGCTTAGCTCCATTTTCCCCCCTTGTCAGTCTGATATCGGAAGCCATTATAGATTATTCTCAGTAAATTTGTCAACCTCATTCCTGTGGGTTTAGCAGGCAATTGCTGAGAATTTGGCTTGAGTTTCAGGCAAAAATCGGATTATTGCTTTGATGATTTCCGGGCGGCCTTTCGGGGTCTGGCTGGCGCCTCTTTTTCAGTCTCCTCTGCCTCTTCAAAATCCTCGCCGCGCTGCCCTTTCCTGAAGTTACGTATACCTTTCCCGATGGCTCCGCCAACCTGTGGCAGCCTGCCAACGCCGAAGACGATAAGAATGATGACCACGATTAAGGCGATTTCCCACGGGCCCAATCTAAACGGCATGATATCTCCTTTCTATATGATACAGCGTGAAGAGTTATTTCAATTCCCGACCGGTGACTCTTTCATATGCCTGGATGTACCGGCGGGATGTGGCTTCCACTACGTCTGCGGGCAGCGGTGGGGCGGGTGGCTCCTTGTTCCATCCCGAATCCACGAGCCAGTCGCGAAGCGGCTGTTTATCATAGCCGGGCTGTGCCTGCCCGACCTGATACAGCCCGGAGTCCCAGATTCGTGATGAGTCCGGTGTCAGCAGTTCATCAATGAGGATTAGCCGGTCTCCATCCAGTCCGAATTCCATCTTGGTATCAGCGATGATGAGGTCGTGTTTGCGGGCGTACTCCTGCGCGTAATTGTAGACGGCGATGCTTTTTTCCTTTATCTCGCGGGCCCTTTCTTTGCCCAGCAGCTTTTCAATTTCCTCCATAGATATGGGCAAATCATGGCCGGCATCGGCTTTCGTTGTCGGGGTGAATAGTGGTTCCGGTAGTTTCTGGCTCTCCTTGAGTCCTTTTGGCAGCGAGAAGCCGGCGACTTTGCCGCATTCCTGGTATTCGGCCCACCCGGAGCCGGCGAGGTAGCCTCGGACGACGCATTCAATCGGAACGCGCTTCACTTTCTTCACCACCATGGAGCGTCCGATAAGATAGGCAGGGTAGGGGAAGCGACTTTTCTCTGGTATATAGGTGTCCAGGCTGTGTATATCTTCTATCGGTTCTATCAGATGGTTGGGCACAATCTCCGCTGTCTGCCGGAACCAGAAAACAGACAGCTGGTTCAGGACAAAGCCTTTACGCGGGATGGGACTTGGCAGCACAGAATCAAAGGCGGAAATGCGGTCGGTGGCGATGATGAGGAGGTGATTTCCCAGGTCATAGGTATCACGTACCTTACCCCTGATGAATAAGGGCAGCGGTAAATCAGCCTCCCTTAAAACCGATGAATCGTTGACCATGATACAGCCTCCTGAATATTATGCGTTCAATCGCCCAGGCCTTCAAGGGATTTCTTCATCACCCGGCTCAATACCGCCTTGCTCACCGGGTCTTTGACCAGCGTGTCAGCAAAGTCGAGCCGGTCAAAATAGAGCCGCAGGCATTTTATCTTGTCTTTCTCAAAAACGAGGACCTCCGACTGTTTTGACTTTATCTCCGGTCCGCTCTCAAATCGCACCCGGATGATGAATTCCTCAAATAAAGTGTTCCCTTCCGCCAGAATTATGATGGGTTGAAACTTAATCTGCCAGACGTTTTTGAACAGCCAGTCAAACCACTTTTTCACGCCGGCCTTTCCATAAAGGCTATGGCGCAGCAGCTCGATTTCACAATCATCGGCGAAGCAGGATATAACCGTTTCCAGGCTCTTATTTTCTATGGCATTGTCCAGGGTCATGGCCACTCTGCGAATCTTGTCAGCTGATTTTTTATCCGCCATAATCTCGCCACCTCTGTGGACAATATATTACAGGGCTCTCGGTGCCAGGCTGGTTGGTTCTGATATCGTGCTTTTCCACTGTGCCTTGGTCAGCCCCAATCGCTCAAAGATTTCGTCGACGTGTCTCAGATAGTACTGGTAATCGAAAAGCGGCTCAAGCTCTGACTGAGGCAGGATTGTGGCGACCTCGGCGTCAGCTTTCAATAGGTTAAGGAAGCTTTTATTCTCTTTCCAGGACTTCATGGCATTGCGCTGCACCAGCTCATACGCTTTCTGCCGGGAAAGGCCTTTATCAATGAGTGCCAGCATTACCCGCTGGGAAAAGACCAGACCTTTGGTGAGCTCCATATTTTTTTTCATACGCTGCGGGAAGACCTGCAGCCCTTTGATTATTGAGCCGAAGAGAGACAGGCAATAGTCAACGAGCAGGCAGGCATCAGGCAGGATGATGCGCTCCGTGGAGGAATGGCTGATATCACGTTCGTGCCAGAGCGCGATATTCTCCATCGCCGTCAGGGCATAGCCCCGGACCAGTCGGGCCAGGCCGGTAATCCGTTCGCAGAGTTCAGGGTTACGTTTATGGGGCATTGCCGAGGACCCGGTCTGGCCGGTGCCAAATGGCTCGCCCACTTCACCAACCTCCGTTCGCTGCAGGCCCCGTATCTCGATGGCGAACTTTTCCAGCGAGCTGGCGATGATGGCCAGAGTGGTCACGAAATGGGCATGGCGGTCGCGCTGCAATATCTGATTTGACACCGGTGCCGGCATAAGGCCGAGCTTCCGGCAGGCGCGCTGTTCCACTTCCGGAGGGACGGTGGCGTAGGTGCCGCAGGCACCGGATATCTTGCCCACGGCGATGGCCTTTTTTGCCTCGCCGAGGCGCTGCAGGCCGCGCCTCATCTCTTCAACCCATATCGCCAGCTTCAGCCCGAAGGTGGTCGGCTCAGCGTGAACACCGTGCGTGCGCCCGATAATCGGCGTATATTTATGCTCCATGGCTTTTTGCGCCAGCACGGTGATGAGCTCTTTCAGGTCTTCGGCGAGCAGCACTGTGGCCTCAACCAGCTGCAGGCTGAGCGCCGTGTCCATGACATCGGATGAGGTCAGGCCGAGGTGGATAAAGCGTGATTCTTCGCCAAGGCTCTCCGCCACCGAACCGAGAAACGCGGTCATATCATGGCGAGTTTCCTTTAAAATCTCTTCCATACGCTTGAGATTGCATTTGGCCAGCTTGATTTTCGGGATGGCCTCGCGGGGCACAACGCCGATTTCCGCCCAGGCATCGCAGACAGCAATCTCCACTTCCAGCCACTTATTGAACTTATTTTCGTCCGACCAGACCCGTTTCATCTGGGGGCGGGAGTAGCGCTCAATCATTTTGGTTCTCCTTGCAGTTCACGCCGATAGTTGGCGTAAGCCCTGCGTATGTTTTCATGCTTGATACCCAGAATTTCCGCCGCCAGATAAGCGGCATTCTTGGCCCCGGCGGCGCCAATGGCCACGCAGGCGACCGGTATCCCGGCCGGCATCTGGACTATTGAATAGAGGGCGTCAACGCCTTTCAGTTCTCCAGAAGCGAGCGGCACGCCGATAACAGGCAGAGTGGACCAGCTGGCCAGCACCCCGGGCAGGTGCGCCGCACCTCCGGCAGCGGCGATGATGACCTCTATGCCGCGCTCGTTAGCCGTTACCCCGTACTGCCGCGCTTTCTCCGGCGTGCGATGGGCGGAGATGACATTGACCTCATAGTCAATGTCAAGTTGCTCCAGTATCTCCAGAGTCGGTTTGAGCGCTTCCATATCCGACTTTGAACCCATGACCACGCCGACCAAAGGCATATTATGCTCCCCTGTTCTTTATTGCCGCAATATCTTGGCGGTACTGGCAGCCTTCAAAATGTAGCCGTGTGATATTATTATATACTTTCTTTCTGGCTTCGGTTAGGTCTTTGCCGGTGGCCGCCACGGTCAGGACCCTGCCGCCGCTGGTCAACACCTCACCCGGCGTTGCCCCGGCTTTGGTGCCGGCGTGGAAGACCATAACATCCTTATCTATATCCTTCAGGCCGGAAATCGTAAAGCCAGTCTGATAGTTCCCCGGATATCCGGCCGAGGCCATCACCACGCCGACACAGGCTTCTTTTCCCCATTTTACCGGCACACCGTCAAGTTTATTATCCACAACGGCCATGATAATGTCTATCAAATCCGTGTGCAGCCTGGGCAGCACCACCTGCGTTTCCGGGTCACCAAACCGGGCATTAAATTCTAACACTTTTGGCCCGTTTTGGGTAATCATGAGGCCGCCATAAAGCACCCCTTTATAAGGTCGGCCCTCCTGTTGCAGGGCCTTTACCGCTGGCTCCATGATGGTTTCTCTGACTGTCCTTTCCAGCCATGGGCTGAGGAAATACGGCGGGCTGTAGCTGCCCATGCCGCCGGTATTGGGCCCGCGGTTGCCGTCATAAATACGTTTGTAGTCGCAGGCGGGCACCATGGGGGCGACAGCGGTGCCATCGGTGAAGATGAAAGCGCTCATCTCCCGGCCGGAAAGGTGTTCCTCAACCACTATCTGCTCTCCAGCGCTGCCCAGCGTTTTTGATTCCATGAAGCTGCTGAGGGCATCAATGGCCTGTTCGGTAAATTCAGCAACGACCACCCCTTTCCCCGCCGCCAGCCCGTCGGCTTTGATGACCACCGGCGGCCTCTGCTTTTTAACATACTCTTTTGCCTCTGCATAGTCGGAGAAACTGGCACTGCGGGCGCAGGGGATACCGTATTTCTGCATCAGTTTCTTGGCGAATACCTTGCTGGTCTCAATCTGAGCGGCAGCCTTGGTCGCGCCGAAGATGGCCAGGCCCTTCTTATTGAATAAGTCCACGATGCCTGCGGCCAGCGGCGCCTCCGGGCCGACCACGGTCAGGTCAATTTTATTGTCCTTGGCTGTCGTTAGCAGCGATTCAATGTCGGTGGGGTTTATGGGCAGATTATGGGCCTGCTGCGCCGTGCCGGCGTTGCCCGGCGCCGCGAAAAGCTCTTTGACCTTCGGGCTCTGGGCCAGCTTCCAGACCAGCGTGTGCTCCCGCGCCCCGCTGCCAACGACTAGGATTTTAATTTAATTTACCTCTTCTCGGAATTAAAGCTTACTCCCACTCTATGGTTGAGGGGGGTTTGGAGGTTATATCAAAGACAACGCGGTTGACCTCTGGCACCTCGTTGACAATGCGGTTGGAGATGCGGGACAGCACGTCATAGGGCATGCGCGCCCAGTCCGCGGTCATGGCGTCCTCGCTGGTCACGGCGCGGATGGCAATCACATGGCCGTAGGTACGGTAGTCGCCCATCACGCCCACGCTGTGAATATCGGGCAGGATGGCGAAGCTCTGCCATAGCTGGCGGTAAAGCTTCGCTTTCTTGATTTCATTCATGACGATGAAGTCGGCGCTGCGCAGTATTTCCAGCTTCTCCCTGGTCACCTCACCGATGATGCGTATGGCCAGGCCGGGGCCGGGGAAGGGCTGCCGCCAGACCATTTCTTCGGGCAGGCCCAGCTCCAGCCCGACGCGGCGCACCTCGTCCTTGAAGAGATAGCGCAGCGGCTCAAGGAGCTTCAGGGTCATTCGGGCCGGCAGACCGCCCACGTTGTGGTGGGTCTTTATCTTGGCGGAGACGTTGCTTACCGAAGACACGCTCTCAATGACGTCCGGATACAGGGTACCCTGGGCCAGAAAGTCAACTTTGCCCGCTTTTTTCGCCTCCTCCTCAAAGACGTGGATGAACTCCTCGCCGATGGCCTTGCGTTTTATTTCCGGGTCAATGACGCCTTTCAGGCGGGAGAGGAACCGTTCGCTGGCGTCAACGTACCGGATGTTCATCCCCAGGTTTTCCCGGAAGACCTTGAGGGTCCTTTCCACTTCCTCGCGGCGCAGCAAGCCGTTATTGACGAAGATGCAGGTCAGCTGGTCGCCGATGGCGCGGTGGATTAACGTGGCCACCACTGCCGAATCAACGCCGCCGGAGAGGGCACAGATGACCTTGCCATCGCCCACGCTCTCCCTGATGCGGGCGAGGCTGTCATTAATGAAGCTGCCTATGGTCCAGTTGCCCCTGCAGCCGCATACCCGGCGGACAAAATTGCGCAGTATCGTTTTGCCTTCCGGGGTATGCACGACCTCGGGGTGGAACTGGAGCCCGAATATACCATCGCCGTTGCCCATGACCGCCACCGGCGAGTTTTCCGTGTAGGCGATGGCGGTGAAACCGGGCGGCAGCTCTTCAATGCGGTCGCCGTGGCTCATCCAGACCGGCGTGGACTCGGGCAGGTCGGCAAACAGTGGCGAGTCTAAATTGCTTAGGTGAAGGACGGCGTGGCCATACTCGCGCTTTGTGCCCGGCGCCACCTTTCCGCCCAGTTGCCTGGCGATGACCCCCATTCCATAGCAGATACCGAGCACCGGCAGGCCACTTTCATAGATATAAGATGGCGCCAGCGGCGCATTTGGTTCGTAAACGCTTCTCGGCCCGCCGGAAAGGATAAAGCCCCGGGGATTGAGCGGGGCTATTTTTTCCCAGGGAGCATCGTGGGGCACCAGCTCGCAGTAGACCTGGCACTCACGCACGCGGCGGGCGATAAGCAGGCTGTACTGTGAGCCAAAGTCAATGACGATGACCGCTTCACGTTCCGCCCCGGAGACCGCTTCCTCGGCAACTGACGGCTGTACTCCACCCTTCTCTTTGGCAATTTCCAGGTAGGTGGAGACTTCAATATCGCCGGTCGTGGCAATGCGGAGGCTCTTATCAGTAGCTGGTTTCGCCTTCCCTTTAACCATGTTTATAGAACACAGATTACCATTATGATATACTACCGTCAAGGGGAATAACCAGCTGTTTTCCGAGAATGTCAGCCTTAAAAATCGCCAGAACGGCATATGTTTTTTTAAGTGATAGCCCGGCGGCCACACTGCGTTTTGGCAAACGCTTGGGTGGGAAAATCGCTGAGGGGGGCGTTATTGCCCTGGTAGGTGAGCTTGGCTGCGGCAAGACGCTTTTCACCCGGGGTTTGTGCGTCGGGCTGGGTGTTCCGGAGGGAGCGGTTAACAGCCCAACCTTTGCCTTTGTTAACGAGTACCGCGGGCGGCTTCCCATCTACCACGTTGACCTATACCGCATCAATAATATAGAGGACGGGTTTGAAATCGGCATGCTCGATTATCTGGCCAGAGCTGAGGCCAGCCTCATCGTGCTGGAATGGGCGGAAAAAGTGCTCTCCCTGTTGCCCGATGATTATCTGGAGGTGCAGTTCAAGGTGCTTTCACCCCGAAAACGCCGCCTGGAACTGACCGGCTCCGGCGAGAAATCAAGCGCATTAATCAGGGGGCTTGAGGGCTGATGCTGGTGCTGGGCATTGATACTTCAGGATATGCCAATGCCATCGGCCTGGTGGACGGCGAGCGCGTGCTGGCCGATTTTGCCTTTGCGACCAGAAATGAGTCGCTGGCCAGAATCACGCTCAATGTGGACAACGTGCTCAGGGAGAACGGCCTCGGCCTTGAAGATATCGGTGGATTTGGTGTTGGCCTGGGGCCGGGCTCATGGACAGGCATACGGATAGGGGTGACGGTGGGCAAGATGCTGGCATATGGCACCGGCAAGCCGATAAAAGGCATCGCCACGCTTGAAGCGCTTGCTTATGAAGCTAGAGATGTGCAGAAACTCGTCTGCCCGATTATTGGTGCTGGGGCTGGCGGCGCCGTTTACGCAGCGTTCTATCGTTTTCAGAATGGCGAGATACATCATGAGGGTGATTACTACGTTGGTGATATTCCCGGTTTGGCCGACCTGATAACGGAGCCGGTCGTACTGGTGGCGACCAAGGTGGCAGAATATCGGGACGCAATATGCCAGCGGCTCAAGTCCGATACAATCGAAACGATGGAGAAAGCTCTCAGTGGGGCAGTGGTGGCGCGGCTGGCGGCAGCCCATCTTGAGGATGGAAGGCACGATGATACGCTGGCCCTGGCGCCTTTATACCTGAAAGAGTCGACGGCCAGGGCTTTTGTGAACCGGTATCGGAAGCAGGTTCAGGCAACGCAGCAAGGGTAGTTGAAGATGCTGGTACTGGGTATTGAGACGTCATGTGATGAAACATCGGCGGCACTGGTGGCTGACGGCCGGACGGTGCTTTCCAATATAATCGCCAATCAGCTGGAGCTGCACCGCAAGTATGGCGGTGTTGTCCCCGAGATAGCGGCGCGGCGCCACACCGAGCTTATCGGCTACGTTATCAACGAGGCGCTTGATGCGGGCGGCAGGACCCTGCGCGATGTGGAGGCGGTGGCGGTAACGGCGAAGCAGGGGCTGGTCGGCTCGTTGCTGGTCGGGGTGGCGGCGGCCAAAACGCTGAGCTACATGCTGCGGGTGCCGCTAATCGGGGTGCACCACATTGAGGGGCACATCTTCGCCGGTATGCTGAGCAATCCAGAACTGCCGCTGCCCCATGTCTGCCTGACCGTGTCCGGCGGCCACACTCTGCTGGTCCACGTGCGAGATTACTGTAAATATGAGCTGCTCGGCGGCACAGTGGATGACGCCGCCGGTGAGGCTTTTGACAAGATTGCCAAGTTCTTCGACCTCGGCTTTCCCGGCGGCCCGGTGATTGACCGCCTGGCCACGCAGGGCAACCGCAAGGCCTTTCATTTCCCACGCCCGCTGCTGAAGGCAGAAGCAAATTATTTCAGCTTCAGCGGCCTGAAAACGGCGGTGATAAATGCCTTCAAAAGCGAGCTTGCCAGCGGCGAAACGCTGCCACTGGCGGATATTGCTGCCAGCTTCCAGGAAGCTGTGGTGGACGTGCTGGTGACGAAGGCGATGCGTGCCGCAAAACAATGTGGGGTGTCTGCCATCAGCGTTACCGGCGGCGTCTCGGCCAACCGCCGTTTGAGAGAGGTGTTTTCAGCCACCTGCAAGCGGGAGGACGCCAGCGTATATTTCCCGGCCCTTTCGCTGTGCACGGATAACGCAGCCATGATTGCCGCTGCCGGCCAGGCCAGGCTGGCGCTGGGCCAGGCTGATGACATGTCGCTTGATGTTATCCCCAATGTGCCGCTTGAGGTGCAACATGCCGGCTGAAATTCAGAAAATCAATCCAGAAAGGCCCTCAAAACAGATATTAAGGAGAGCGGCGCGCCTGATTCGCAAAGGGGCGGCGGTCGTCTGCCCCACCGACACCGGGTATGCGCTGGCGGCCAATGCCCTTGATACCAGGGCCATTGTCAATGTCTTCAACCTGAAAGGGCGCGCCTACGCCAACCCGATGCATATGGCGGTAAACTCGCTGGAGATGGCGGCAAGATATGCTTACCTCAGCCCGGAGGCGGAGCACCTGGCGCAGCATTTTTTGCCCGGGGCTTTGACGCTGGTGCTGCCCAAAAAAGATGCGGTCCCCTCTCTGCTGGTGGCCGGGGGCAGTACGGTTGGCATCAGGATACCTGATAACAAGGTAATGCTGGCCCTGGTTGCCCTGGCTGACCTCCCCATCACCGCGACCAGTGCCAATGCCAGCGGCCAGCCAACGCCTTATTCAGTGCCTGAAGTGGTCAGCCTGCTCGGTGAGGCAGTGGAACAGGTCGCCCTGATACTGGACCAGGGCCTGATACCTTCGCGCGGTCTGTCCACGATTGTTGATTTAAGCGTCAGCCCCCCTCAGCTCCTGAGGCAGGGCCTGGTGAGCTGGCTGGAGATACGGCAGGTACTGCGGGCGCTCTGAGGTCCAGGTTTGATGGGTCATTAACCTCTACGCCTGTGTCAAGTTTGACAATTGGATTTAATATATGCTATTTTGTGATACGGGCTGCTGCGATTTTCCCATAATCTGGTCCGTAGGTAGCCGTTATTTTTTTAATTAACTTGGAATGGGGAACTTGTTTTGAAAAGTGACGTTGTCAAAAAAGGGATAGAGAGAGCGCCACATCGCTCGCTGCTGTATGCTCTGGGCTGCACACGCTCCGACATGGACAAGCCGTTCATCGGCATCATCAACAGCTACAGTGAGATTGTCCCCGGGCATATCCATCTGCGTGACCTTGCCCAGTCAGTAAAGGAGGGAGTGCGGGAAGGCGGTGGCGTGCCCTTTGAGGTGAATACCATCGCCGTGTGCGACGGCATTGTCATGAACCATCCCGGGATGAAATACAGCCTGCCCAGCCGCCAGTTGATTGCCGATTCCGCGGAGACGGTGGCGGAAGCACACGCCTTTGATGCCCTCGTCTTCATCCCGAACTGCGATAAGATCGTCCCCGGAATGCTCATGGCCGCCGCCAGGTTGAACGTGCCGTCGATTTTTATCAGCGGTGGCCCCATGCTGGCTACTCGCCTGAGCAGCGATAGGCCAAAGGTAGACCTTATTTCGGTATTTGAGGGCGTGGGCGAAGTTCTGAGCGGCAAGATGAGCCAGGAGGAGCTGGAACGCCTGGAGCAGGTCGCCTGCCCTGGCTGCGGTAGCTGTTCTGGCATGTTCACTGCCAATACCATGAACTGCCTGACTGAGGTGCTTGGTCTGGGGTTGCCGGGGAATGGCACTATCCCTGCGGTCGATGCCAGAAGGCGGGGACTGGCCAAAGAGGCCGGGCGCACTGTGATGAGCCTGCTGGCGAAAAATGTTCGGCCCCGCGATTTTATTACCCGGGAATCCATCTACAATGCCCTGACGGTGGATATGGCGCTCGGCGCCAGCACCAACTCTGTGCTGCACCTGATGGCCGTGGCCCATGAGGCGGGCGTGGCCTTTCCGCTATCGCTGGTCAATGAGATAAGCCAGAAGACACCCTGCCTCTGCAAGCTATCGCCGGCCTATGTGGACAAAAATACCAAGTATCATATTGAGGACCTTGACCGCGCTGGCGGCATCTCCGCGCTGATGAATGAAATAAAGGGTTTGCTGAAGCTGGACCTGAAATCAGCCACCGGCAAGACGCTGGCCGAAAATATCGCTGGCAGCAAGGTGCTGGACCGGGAGGTAATCCGGCCGGTTAATAATGCCTTCAGCCAGACCGGTGGCCTGGCCATACTCTTTGGCAATCTGGCTCCGGAAGGGGCCGTGGTGCGCCGGTCTGCCGTCGCCCCGGAAATGCTGTCGCACCGTGGTCCGGCCAGGGTGTTTGATTCGGAGGAAGCCGCCACCAAGGCCATTATGGCTAAAAAAATAAAGAAAGGTGATGTGATAGTTATCCGTTACGAGGGGCCAAAAGGTGGCCCGGGCATGAGAGAAATGCTCACCCCCACATCTCTTTTAAATGGCCTGGGCCTGGACGACAAGGTGGCGCTCATAACCGATGGTCGCTTTTCCGGTGGCTCTCGCGGCGCCGCCATCGGCCATGTTTCTCCCGAGGCAGCGAGCAGAGGCCCGATTGCCGCCCTAAAAGACGGAGATATTATTGCTATCGATATTCCTAATTATAAGCTGGAAGCGGAGCTCACCGAAGCAGAGATGAAACGTCGCCTGGCGCAATTGCCCGCATTTGAACCGAAGGTGAAGTCTGGTTATCTCAAATATTATGCGGAAAAAGTATGCTCGGCGAATGTCGGCGCGGTATTCGGGGGTTAGAGGAGGCTAGCCATGAAGCTGACGGGTGCACAAATACTGTGTGAAGGGCTGGTTAAGGAAGGGGTGGATATTATCTTTGGTTTTCCCGGCGGGGCGGTCATTCCGCTTTATGACACCCTGCCGCAATACCCTCAGCTCCGGCATATTCTGGTGCGCCACGAACAGGGAGCGGCCCATGCCGCTGATGGCTATGCCCGAACGACAGGCAAAGTGGGGGTATGTTTTGCCACCTCCGGCCCAGGCGCCACCAACCTGGTTACCGGCATCGCCAACGCTTACCTTGATTCCGTGCCGGTGATTGCCGTAACCGGCCAGGTACGCCGGGACTTCATCGGGCGCGACGCCTTTCAGGAAACCGATATCACCGGTATAACTCTGCCCATCACCAAACACAATTATCTGGTAATGGACGTGAATCACCTGCCCATCGTGATTAAAGAGGCCTTTCACCTGGCCCGCACTGGGCGTCCCGGGCCCATATTAATTGACATACCCCGCGACGTATTTATGGACCAGACCGAGTTCAGCTATCCGGAGAAAATAGATTTGCCCGGCTATAAGCCGACGCTCCAGGGCCATCCGGCGCAGGTCAAGAAGGCCGCTAAAATGGTAAACGAGGCCAAGCGCCCGGTAATCATCGCCGGCCGGGGAGTCAATATATCCCGAGCTTACGGTGAACTGGCCTACCTGGCGGAAACGGCGCAGATACCGGTGCTGACCACGTTACTGGGCGTCGGCTGTTTTCCGGAGAGTCACGCCCTCAGCTACGGCATGGCGGGCATGCACGGCATGGTCTACGCCAATTTTGCCATTGAGAACGCTGATGTGCTCATCGCCATTGGCATGAGGTTTGATGACAGGGTGACGGGAAAGATAAGCGCTTTTGCCCCGCACGCCCATATCATTCATATTGATATTGACCCGGCTGAAATTGGCAAGAACGTCCGCGTTGATGTCCCCATCGTGGGCGATGTCAAGCTGGTTTTGCAGGCACTGAACAAACAGGTGACCAAGAAGTCTCGCCTTGACTGGATAAATCAGGTGGACGATTGGCGGCGGGACCACCCATCAATCGATATCAGGGACGATGACGGGCTGCTGCCTCAATATGTGGTCCGCCAGATATATGAAATAACCAGGGGCGAGGCCATAATCGTGACCGGGGTCGGGCAGCACCAGATGTGGGCGGCACAGCATTACTGGTTCGATAAGCCCAACAGGCTGGTTTCCTCTGGAGGCCTGGGGGCGATGGGCTTTGGTCTGCCGGCGGCTCTCGGAGCTCAGATTGGCTGCCCCGATACCACAGTCTGGTGCATTGATGGCGATGGCAGCTTTCAGATGACCATTCAGGAACTGGCCACCATTGTCCAGGAACAGGTACCGGTAAAAATAGCCATCATCAATAATGGGTATCTAGGGATGGTGAGGCAGTGGCAGGAACTGTTTTACAAGAGACGGTATGTGGCCACACCGATATCCTGCCCCGACTTTGTTAAAATCGCGGATGGGTATGGGATACCGGCGTTGCGGGTCAAGCAACGCCAGGAAGTGGCGCCAGCGATTAAACAGGCAATGACGCATAATGGGCCGTTCCTGATTGATTTTATGGTGGAGCAGGAGGAAAACGTTTATCCGATGATTCCGCCCGGAGCCACGGTGGCCGAAATCATGGAGGAACCGAAACAGCCGATAAAGGCCATTGCCGATTCCAAGAGCCTGAAGGTGAGCAACATCTAGGGGCCGAAAAAGAGTAACGAAATGACACCGACGAAGCATATATTGCTGGCACTGGTAGAGGATAAACCCGGCGTCTTGAACCGGATGTCAAATGTATTTCGCCGGCGTGGTTTCAATATCCACAGTGTCAATGTGCTGGAGACAATAGAGACCGAAGGCAGCGAGCGGCCCGGCCTGACCAGAGTTGCCATTGTCGTCTCGGGCTCGGCGGTGATTCTGGGCCAGGTTCGCCGACAGCTGGAAAAAATAGTTGACGTTGTCAAAGTCCTTGATATCACCACCAAAGACCTGGAGTAGGGCACAGACCAGCAGTTTACGGGACCGGATTCAGAGATGACAATGACGAAAATGAGGCATACTCTGGTGGCTCTGGTTGAGGACAAGCCCGGCGTACTGACCCGCATGTCCAGCCTGTTCCGGAGGCGTGGCTTCAATATTGAGAGCATCGCCGTGGGGCACAGCGAATTGCCCAACCTATCCCGCATGACCATCGTGGTGAACGGCACGGCGGGCATTCTGGAGCAGGTGAGAAAGCAATTAAGCAAAGTGGTTAACGTGGTCAAAGTTACCGATGTTACCGATGACAATATCACGGTAAGGGAGCTGGCACTGGTAAAAGTGAGGGCAAACTCCCAGACCCGCAGTGAGGTAATTGAGATTGCCGATATCTTCCGGGCTAGTATTGTTGACGTGGCGACTGATTCACTGACCATTGAGATAACCGGCGATGAGGATAAAGTGGACTCACTGTTAAATCTGCTGCGCGGCTTTGGGGTAAAAGAAGTGGCCAGGACGGGTTGTATCGCCATGCTGCGGGGGGCTGCCAGCCAGCCACGCCCTGAAGAAAAACCATCAAGAGCGAGAAAGGAAGGGTACAGGTTATTATAGTTTTCGGATTCTGATAGAATCGTTATGAATTAAATACCGGCCAAGAAATGATAAAGGAGGCAATAAAACATGGCCAAAGTATATTACGACAAGGATGCGAATCTGAAGCTGTTGAAAGGCAAGCTGATCGCCGTTATCGGCTATGGCAACCAGGGGCGTGGTCAGTCACTGAACCTTAAAGATAGCGGCTGTGACGTGGTGGTGGGGCTTCAGGAGGGCAGCAAGAGCAAGGCAAGGGCTGAGGCCGACGGACTGAAAGTGCTTTCCGTGGCGGCAGCAGCCAAAGCGGCTGATATCGTCATGCTGCTGGCCCCGGATAACATGCACCAGAAAATCTATAACCAGCATATCGCCCCGGGACTGACCAAGAACAATATGCTCATGGTTTCTCACGGCTTCACCATCCACTACAATCAGGTCGTGCCCGCGCCAAACATTGACGTCACCATGATAGCGCCCAAGAGCCCGGGGAACCTGCTCCGCGAGTTCTTCACCCAGGGGCAGGGCGTGCCCGCGCTGATAGCGGTATATCAGGACGCTTCCGGCCAGGCGAAAGAGAAGGCGCTGGCCTACTCATCGGCCATCGGCTGTGCCCGCGCCGGAGTCCTGGAGACCACCTTCGCCGAGGAAACCGAGACCGACCTCTTTGGCGAGCAGACGATACTCTGCGGCGGCGTGACGGCCCTGCTCAAGGCCACCTTTGAAACGCTGGTGGAGGCCGGCTATCAGCCGGAACTGGCTTACTTTGAGTGCCTTAACGAGCTCAAGCTCATTGTCGACCTTATCTACAAAGGTGGCATCAGCTTCATGCGTGATTCC
>Ga0194125_10006277_pt1 | contig 17621 bp, 13 predicted proteins | sample TA2KigC250mmetaG_FD_148626 | JGI IMG/M metagenome (GOLD analysis project Ga0194125, IMG submission 148626) | Freshwater microbial communities from Lake Tanganyika, Tanzania - TA2015034 Kigoma Deep Cast 250m | ecosystem: Environmental > Aquatic > Freshwater > Lake | place: Tanzania: Lake... | reverse complement strand
TTCAGGCGTAAACTCAGGACATCCGGCGAGGAGATAAAATCGCTCTCAAACCGCCCGGTGACCTTAATGGGCGGCAGTTCCACCGGCTGTGACCGGAGAACAAGGGAAGCCGGGACTTTCCAACCGGCAAAGGCAATCTTTTCATATCCAAGCTTGGAGATCGAAACGCTGTCCGCCTGGGTCTCAAAGTGGATCCAACCCTGTTCATCACTGCGTCCGTGCCGGTAGCCATCGGTAATGATCACATCCGCCAGGGGCTTGCCATACTCGTCCCAAACCCGCGTATGGATCACGACAGCGTAAATCATTGTGACCCAGAAGGTCAAGAACAGGATCAAAATAGCCGGACGGAACGCCAAATCAAGACCGCTGATCCGTTGCACGAGTACCGCTCGTCCTATCCTGATCTGATGCTTGCGCAGAGCTCGTCTCATCCCGATCAGTTGCCGGAATAACGCTCGTCCTTCCCGGATACAAGATATTTGCCGTGTTGGAAAGCGGATTATGCATGGTCATTAGTTCAATACCCATCAGTTCATACAAGCGCTGAGGCGTGATCATCTCCGCCGGAGTGCCGCTACCCAGAACCTGACCATGGCGGATGAATACGAGCCGGGAGGCAAAGTTAGCCGCCAGGTTAAGGTTATGCGAGACCAGGACTATTCCTTTGCCCTGCAAGCGGTTGATCTCGTCCAGGAGTTGCATGATCTCGATCTGGTGATTGATATCGAGCTGGGATATGGTCTCATCCAGAAAGATGTATTTAGTCTCCTGTGCCAGTGCCCGGGCGATCAATACCCGCTGCTTTTCACCGCCGCTGAGGTGATTGAAATAACGCTCCGCCAGGTCTTGCAATTTGAGTAGCCGCATCACCGCGTATGCCACGGCATGATCCTCTTCCGACCAGGATTGAAGCATGCTGAGCCAAGGGTATCGGCCCATCAGGATCATCTCGCGCACCGGATAATCAAATTGCGTCTGAACCTCCTGCGGGACAAATGCCACCAGCTTTGCCAGATCCTGACGCCGCATCTCCGCCAGATCTATCCCATCGATCTCCACGTTCCCGGAGCGCAAGGGCAGGAGACCCATCACCGCATAAAGCAGCGTGGATTTACCAGCCCCATTGGGACCAATTATCACCGTAAATTCGGTATCACCGATATCCAGAGACAGGTGTTGCAAGACCGCTGCTGCCGTATAGCCGCAAGAAACACTATCCACTCGGATCATCAGGTTACCTCTTGCCGGATATCACTCCACCAGCAACAGCTTTCGCTGATAGATACCGGATGGGGTTTGCAGGCGCACGAGGTAGATACCGCTGGCGCAACGGCGCTGGGACTGATCCTTGCCATCCCACCCGTTTTGATGAGAACCGAGTTTGTAATCACCCTCTGCCAATGTCCGGATCAATTGACCGCGGATATTATAGATCTGCAGGAGGGCAGGGCTTTCTTCCCGCAATTGCCAGGATATCCGCACGTTCTCACTGAAGGGATTGGGATAGACGGCAGCAAATCCTGTGAAGGCCGGTGGTACTGGTGGATCCTGCGGATCATGGTCATTCGGGATGAGGAGTTCGATATTGCCGAAGAACTGGCTATGATAATCCAGCGAGACGGCTTCCAGCCAGTAATAGAGCGTAGTTCCCGGGATCAGGTTACCGGTATCGATGTAGCGGTAGTTGCTGGTAGAGGCAGTATTGTAAGCCGGGATCAGCGCAGGATTGATCAATACAGCGGACCCCAGATCCGGCGCATCACTACGTAACACATTGAAGCCCAGCATATTGGATTCGGAGACGGTCGTCCACATCAACGCCGGATACTGGTCAAAAGCGGCGGTAAACGAGGTCAACATCACCGGCAGTGGTGGATCCTCGCTTTCCAGAAAATCGACTATCTGAGCCAACAGCGCATTGCGGGTGTTGGGATAGTCACCATCCACCAGTTCCCGCAAGGCATAGGAAAAGATGACACTTCGCTGGCCATAAACGCCACTGTTCTGGACACCCACATTGCCATAACCGGTCTGAGTAAAAGTAACCTGTGCCGCCTTACCTAAAGGTGTATAGTGATCGATTGAAACATTCTGCGTCTGATTGGAAGCGCTGAAGACGATACCCTGAGCCAGCGATCCGGCTTGACCCTGCAGATCGGTGATCACTTGTGTGCCTCCATTATCTGCATCGCCGATGCCCAAGAGTGGCCACAGCACTTGATGTCCGTCCAGGTCACCTTCGATTCCGGGGAAATAGACACGCATATCAACTGCCACCACGTCCCCTCCTTCGATATAGAGCTTGCCCCCGGAGCGCAGATAATCCCTTAGCGCATAATACATTTCAACTTCACGAAAGCGAGTTATATAACTATTAACCGTCCCAAAACAGAGATAGATCGCCTCAAATCCATGAAATGAGGAGGGAAAGAAAGTGGTGTGTAAGGTCGAATAACCCTGCCCATTGAGATAATCCCGGATAAACATCCCGCTCAGATTGCGCCCATTGGACACCGGTTCCCAGATGAAGACACCGCCATTATGAATCAGGACGCTGATCGTATATGAATTGCCCAGCACAATGGGTTTGTCCGCACTGATATTCAAGGTGAGGGTAGCCACCTTGGACGGCGCGCCGGGAGCCGCCTGGATCAGGAAGGCATTGTTGAGCCAGATCTGGTCACCGGCAGCAATACTACCGTAATGAGCATTATTGAGGATGGTCAGATGCGGATCGGCAGTGCTGATGGTATAGGTCACGTCATCGGAGCTAACACCAAAGGTATTGTTCATCAGCAGCAGGTTCAGAGAGAAAGTTTCACCGGGCTCCACTGCTTTATTGCCATTGGCATCGGAGGGTGGCAGTTGTTTGATCAAAGAGAGTTTGAGGTTTTGCGGGATCAGCGGATCGACCTCGGTTAATGCCCGATAGGCATTCAAGCGTCCGCCACCCAGCATATTTTCCCTACCTGGATTGACATCATTGACCGGATCGCAAGTGGCGATCAACCGGTGGATGATCTGCTCCCGCGTCCAGGTCGGATGGTAGGAGAGCATCAGAGCCGCGAGTCCGGCGGCGATGGGAGAGGCATAGGACGTGGCACCGGAAGTATGCGTGGTATAATAAGGGGTAGAATTGGTGGTATTGACCGATGAATTGGGCGCTCCCACATCAATATAGGCGCCAAAATTGGAGATGGCAGATTTTGCGCCACTATTCTGTAAAGCAGCCACTGCCACAACGTTCCGGTAGCCGGCGGGATAGAGCGGGATGCTGTTGTTGCTGTTTCCGGCAGCGGCTACAATTATGCTGCCCAAGCCATAGGCATAATCCACGGCATCCTGATTGGCTTGGGAATAGCCGGTTCCACCCCAACTGCAATTGATGATGTCGGCATTATTTTCAGCGGCATAGACGATGGCACTGTATCCTCGGTAAATTGAAGAGGGGGCATCAGGATGGGTACAGGAGATCGCCATGATCTTTGCAGTGTTCCAAGAGATGCTACAGGTACCCAGTGTGTTTGCGGTCCGGGATGCAGCGATGCCGGTAACGCGTGTACCATGACCCGAGGACTCCCAGGGATCGTAGTGTTGATCACCTACGGCATTGAGCATAAAGTCCCAGCCGATCAGATCGTCGATAAAGCCATTACCGTCGTTGTCAATCCCGTTCAAGTCACCCGGATCATAGACCCAGGCGCTGCCGTTGTAATAGATGGTATAGCCATTGCCATTGGCATCCTCACCCAAGTTTTGCCAGATATTATCGATCAGATCGGGATGCTTCCAATTCACTCCTGTATCTGTAATCGCCAATACTGAAACGGGTGCCCCGCCTCCACCGATATGAATGTCCCATGCCTCCGGTGCCTGCATGAATGGAAAATAGGTGGAAAGCGAATAATTCGGATCATCGGGTACGATAAAGCTCTCGTCGATGTAGATCGGCTCGGCATATTCGATATGATCATCCAGTGAGAGCAGGTTGCAAACGCCCCAGACCTCGATCTCAGCCGGGAAGGTAACCTCCCACCACAGGGACAGATCAGGCATACCGGCGCGGTATTTACTCGGATGGGCGCGGAAGAGTGGCTTAACCGTCGCGATGTTGAGATGATGGAATTTGGCATCAATGCTGGTAATGCCCATACTACGGACGCCGGGAACCACCTGGCTTTTGGCATCCGCCTGGATCTTGATGGCGGCTTTGCCGGGCTCATAGGGCTGATCCATTGCCAGCGCACAACTGATAATTAGAGTCAAAACAGCGATCAGGGCGCTTTTCATTCATACCTCTTCAGTGCTTGCAGGTTATTCAGCACATGCTTCATTTTTGGTCACATCCTCCCTGCTTCATCACCTTAGTATAACCTTAGTATAACCTTACGCCCGTAAGGTTATACTAAGGTTATACTAAGGTGATGAAGCAGGGAGGAACGGGGGAAAGGGCAGGGGACGGATAAGAAAAAAGGGTTCGGCAAACCAGGATCGATCCCTTGTTCTTACCGCTGCAATATCCACATTCCGGACTATTCTCCCCGTTGATTTAACACACTATATTCAGATAATATCTCTCAAATATTCTCTCAGACCACGTTTTTTCCGGTTTTCATTGAGGTGATAGCGGGCGAAGCGAGGAATTACATGAAGGTGAAAGTGGAAAACGCTTTGGCCGGCGACAGCGCCGCAATTCATCCCGAGATTGAATCCCGCCGGATTAAACTCGCGGTCGAGCATTTCCTTGACCTGGTGAACGATATCGTGGAGGGCGGTCATTTCTTCGCCGGAGAGGTCAAAGAAATCGCCGGCATGGCGTTTGGAAATGACGAGAGTATGCCCCGGCGAGACGGGGAAGTGGTCGTAGATGGCAAAGAAGTGGTCGTTTTCCAGTAATCTCTTCTGATGGTTCAAGTTACAAAATATGCAGTCCGTCACGCTGACCTCCGGTCATCGGAGTTTGTCAAACATATCTTTGAGGCGCCGCATTTCCTCCGGGCTGTCATATTCGATGACGATCCAGCCCTTGCCGCCCTTGTCCTGGATGCGGGTGCGAACGCCCAGGATGCGGGTGAGATCATGGGCAAGGGGATTGTAATCGGGTGCGGAGGGTCTGGGTTCAGGATGAACGCTGAGGGTGAAACTCTTGGCGCGCATCTCTGCCTGACGGACGCTGAGAGCGTGACTGACAATGTAGCGGGCAAAGGGGATCTGGAGGTCTTCCCCGACCGAGAGAACGGCGCGGGCATGTCCGGCAGTGAGATTGCCCTCGCTGATCAGGAAAAGGATATCGGGATGTAGTTTGAGCAGGCGGAGAGCATTGGTGACGGTGGCGCGGTCTTTGCCGACAGTATTGGCGATCTGGCTGTGCGTAAGTCCGAATTCATCGCTAAGCGTCTGATAGGCAAGCGCTTCTTCCACTGGGTTGAGGTCTTCGCGCTGGATGTTTTCGATCACGGCAAGAGTGAGCTGATCCTGATGCGAGACGGAGCGGATCACGACCGGGACTTCGGTCAATCCAACCATCCGGGCTGCCTGGAGACGGCGTTCTCCGGCGATCAATTCATAATCCGAGCTCTCGGTCTTGGTGACGATGATGGGTTGGATAATGCCGTTTTCACGGATGGAATCCGCCAGTTCCTGCAGTTTTTCCGGCTCGAATGACCGGCGGGGTTGATAGCGATTGGGCACGATCCGATCGACGGACACGGTCATGATATTGCTGCGGGGTTTGTCGGTCTCACGGCTGTCGGGAATGAGGGCGCTGAGGCCTCTGCCAAGTTTCTCGTTCATAGTCCTGTCCTCAAGGGTAAATGTCTATTGCGCATAGCGTTGGATGACCTCATGGGCGAGCTGGAGGTAGTTGGTAGCACCGGGGGATTTGATGTCGTAGAGGAAAATGGCTTTGCCATGACTGGGCGCTTCGGAGAGTTTCACGTTGCGGTTAATGATCGTGCGGAAGACCTTTTCCTTGAAATAGCGGTGCACTTCCTTGGCGACGGAGGTGGAGAGATTGAGCCGCTTGTCAAACATGGTGAGCAGAATGCCGAGGATATTGAGCTGGGGATTGAGGTTCTTTTGGATCAGGCGGATGGTGGTGAGCAACTGACTGACGCCTTCGAGTGCGTAGTATTCACACTGGAGCGGGACGAGGACATCGGTGCTGGCGGTCATGGCATTGACGGTGAGCAGTCCCAGGGAGGGCGGGCAGTCGATGATGATATAATCAAAGAGGTTGCGGATCGGCTGGAGCGCTTCCTTGAGTTTGTACTCGCGGGCAAATTCGTGGACGAGTTCGATCTCCGCCCCGGTAAGGTGGATATTGCCGGGGATGCAGGACAGACGGTCGATGGCGGTGGTGAGGATAACGTCTTCAATGGCAGTGTGTCGGATGAGAGCATCGTAGATCTGGAGTGGCACGTTGTCTTTGTCGATGCCCACACCGCTGGAGGCATTGCCCTGAGGATCAAAATCAATCAGGAGCGTCCGCCGTTCCAGGATCGCCAGTCCGGCAGCGAGGTTGACGGCGGTGGTGGTCTTGCCCACGCCGCCTTTTTGGTTCACAATGGTTATAATCTTGCTCATATCCTCTCTGTATTTAGGTTATTGGTCGCTTTGGAGAGCGACCCAACCAGATCATTCCGGTCAAGGGCAAGGATGCGTCGGAAGCCGAGTCCGGGTACGTCTTCTTCCAGCAGGGTTTGATAGCGCAGATTGGCAATATCGTCGAGACGATGCGCTTTGTAAAAGATCACCTTGCCATTGCGGCGGAGTAACTGACGCAGGGGCGGGAGATAGCGCTCCTCCATCGCCACCGCACGACAGATAATATAATCGAACCGCGGGCTTTCAGCGGAGAGGGCATAGTTCTCCAACCGTTGATTGATCACCCGGCAGTCCTTGATGTTCAGCCGATCCAGCATTTGACGCAGGATCAGGCATTTCTTGCGGATGGCTTCCAGCAGGAACATCCGCACTTGGGGACATGCCAGACGGATAGGGATGCCGGGTAAACCGCCACCACTGCCAAAATCCAGGATCATCTGCTTTTCGAAGTCAAGACATTTGAGGGCAAGCAAGCTGTCAAGAAAATGGTACAGCCAAACGTGCTCCGGTGGGGTTTTACGCGAGATGAGATTGACCTGGGGGTTGTATTCCTGGAGGAGTTGATGAAATCGGGAAAGGCTGTTTATCACCCGATCCGGATCAGCGACACGGAAAGCGGTCAGGAAGTCATAGACCTGCTGCTGTTGGTGACTGTGGCTCATTCGGGATCATCCCTGAGATACGTGCGTAAAAGGGCTTGTACGAGGAAGGAATTATCCGTTGTCATCTGCCTCAGAAGGGCTCGGGCATCCGGCAGATCGAGGCGTTTTAAACTGCGGGCGGCAATGTAGCGAAAGCGCTCGTAGGGGTGATCAATATAGCCGGAAAGGATCGCGATGCTGGCAGGGTCTTTGATGCTGCCGAGTACGGACAGGGTGAGAGGGATGAAACGCCGGTCGCTGAGAAATCCATGCAGATATGGTAAGAGCAGGGTGTCTCCGCTGGCGGCGATGAGCGATACGGCGTTTTTCACTACTAAAGTGTCCGGGTTCCGGATGGCGGTATAAAGTGCGGTCTTGAAGGCATCGGAACTCTTGAGGAACTCTTCCAGGGTACGGTATTCCAAGCCGGACTTGGTAGCAAGTTTATTAGCGGTGATGTATTGAATTGCCTCATCCGGACGGGCGGAGAGGTATTGTCTTGCCTGACGCACCCGTTGCACGGCAGAGCCGACTTCCCATTCGGAAGCAATGGTAAAAAGGCGGTCGATCGGCATTAAACTATCCACATCCGCCACTGCTTCGGTAGCTAAGGTTTCCGTGCGTGACCGTCCCTGCCGGAAGAGGTCGATGTCCCTGCCGATGCCATAAGTGCCGCGTTGCCAGGTGCTGTTCTCAGTAAACAGCGTGTCGGGATAGACGTCGTCCCCACCGGTATCCAGGAAGAGTCCGATGCCTCCGCTGTCCCGGGCTTGATTGGCAAAGCCGTAGTTGGATTGATCCCGGCGTTCATAACGGTCATTGCCGGCAACGTCGATGAAGATACCTACGCTGTTGGTCAGTCCCAAGCCATTGCCACCGGGAAGGGAATAGACGTCATTGCCGTCTCCGTCATAGAGGCAGCCGAATGCCCAGTCATGTCCGGCGCCTTGTCCGGGTCCGTTTTTAGAGTAGTACTGGTCGTCACCTTCACCGTCCCAGAGGATGCCGTTTGCCAGGTGAATTCCGGAGCCCTGGGGATAATAAACGGCGTTGTAAACGTCATTGCCGGTGGCGTCCAAGAGCATGCCGGTGGCATACCAGTAGCCGACGCCCTGAGCATAGACGCCGCCAATATAACGGTCGTTGCCGCAGTGGTCATAGATCAAGCCCAAGCCACCAGCGTAGTCGGGACGTAAGCCAAAGCCCATGCCCTGCCCCAGAGAACGGTAGTCAAAGGGTGCCAAGGGTTTGTGCAAGTATTTGCCACCGATGTAATAAAGATCATTGCCCGACCAGTCCAGGACTGCACCGCAACCCAGCACTCCGCCCATGCCCTGGGCTAAGGAGGTGGCAGAATAGCAGTCATTCCCACTCTTGTCCACTAACAGGGCAAGACCGAACATCGCTGCGCCCTGGGAGAATAGACCGCTTTGGTAGATATCGTCTCCGGCAGCATCAAAATGGAGGTTTATCCCGCAGAAGCTGCTGAAAGCAAAGTCGTCCGTGCGGTAGGTGTCATTACCCGATAGATCGATCGAGCAGCCCAGACCTCCGATGACGGCAAAACCGCTGCCGATCCGGTCAAAGCGATAGGTGTCGTCACCGGTCAGGTCAATATACAGATAGAGCGGATGATTCCAGGTGGTATGGATCGGGATCTCATAGCGGTCATTGCCGGAAGGCTCGAGAACAAAGGCAATGGGTCGGTTTTTATGGCGGTTGAGGAAGGGCTGATCATAGGTGTCGTTTCCGCTGCCTCCGATGATCATCAGCCCGTGACGGGTCTTGCGGACGATCGGCTTAGGGTTGCTGAAACGGGTGCCCCCCAGTCGTTCCTGCAAAACCTCTATGCCGGTGAGGTAGATCATCTGTGCCTGCTTCAGGGCGGTGAAGTTGACACTCTCAAACAGCGCTGCGTAGGCGGTTAGATCGAAGTCCGTCAAATCCGGCAGACCCTGAGAGGAAAGGTAGGATGCGTATTTCTCCTTGTCCTCTTCCTCGTCATAGATCCTGTAATAGAGGACGGTCATGCTGTCCCGCTGAGCCGGAGAAAGCGCGTCGAAGGCACGGGAAAGCGGGATTGAGACCTCGTCAAAGAGGTGTTCCACATAGCGTAAGATGTCTCTGGGCTTGGCTTTGGAGGTAAGGCGGCGTTCCAGGTGTAAGCGCTGTTCGGCTTGCAGTTCCGTATCCCAGCCCGGATCGATCTCACTACCTGCTGGCGTAAATGTAATGGCGGAGAGAAAGCTCAGGGGGGAACGCAGACCGGAGATGTCTTCAATGGGCTGGCAGATCCTTCTCAGCTCAGCGATCCGGTCAAATGCCGACCAGGGATTCTGGAGCAGCGACAACTGAGATTCCGTCTTGAACCGGGTGGAAAGATCCCAGTCCTTCTCAAAGATCAAAGCCCCCGGATCAAGCTCCGCCGTTCCCGTTAAATCATACAGCTGCCGGAGTACGACCTCATCCCGGTCAAGCTCTGTTGATAAAAGTGCTTGACAGGATAGTATTGTGCAGATAATTATGAAAATGCGTTTGAACATTTGTATCCTCATTGAGGCACAAAACGCCAGGCTCGTGATATTGTCAACCGGATATCGGATCAAAGAGCTCACGGCTATGGTTACTAATCTGTTACATGACTGCAGTTAAAGAGATTATGGAATAAGTAAGATGAGAATCAGAATCGGCACCATCATCAGCATCAATATCGTGGCAATGATCTTTATGGCTATCATCCTGATTGTCACGCATGCTATCATCAACCGATCCTTCGGCGATCTGGAACGGGAATTGAAGCAACGGCAGATTCAGCGGTTCGAGGATAGTTTTGCGGCAATGAAGGAAGAAATCACCATCATCACCCGCGACTGGGCACATTGGGACGATACTTACGATTACATTAATAACCGCAATCCCAGCTACGTGGCAAGTAATTTCACCAACAATACCTTCATTAATTATAAGCTGAATCTCACGGTGATCTATGACCGGGACTTCAATCCGATCCTTACCCGGTATTTTGATAATGAGACCGAGATTCTGGGGGAAGTTCCGGAAACTATCCTGCCCCAATTGGACAAGCTCAAATCCCCTACCCGTTCCAGCCCGGATGGATATGTATCCGGCATCGTGCCTACCGATCGTGGGAACATTCTGGTTTGTATCCTGAAGGTCATGCATAGTGACGGTAGCGGTCCACCCAACGGATACTTCCTGATGGGCAAGATACTGGTATCAACTGACTTCACAGCCATGCGGGGATTCCCGGCGATCACCATCAGAGTCTATGACCTGAATGGACAGGATGCACTGGCTGTGGAAGCTGTAGAATACCTCAATAATCATAAGAACGGAGAAACGATAGTATTCACGTCATCACGAAAGATAGATGGCTGGACGGTGGTTAAGGATATTCATGGCAAGGATGCATATCTGGTCGTTTTATCCTCTGTTCCGGAGGTATTGACTGTCGGAAAGAATATGCGAAACTACATCCTACTCATATATCTATTCCTCTCTGTTCTACAATCGGTGGTTCTTTATCAGACCCTTAACGTCCGGGTGATCAAACGCCTGGTCTCGGTGCAGGAACAACTCAAGCAGATCACTCTGGACAAGCGACATCAGGGTATCGTGCACTATGACGGCAAGGACGAGATCGCCGATCTGTCCAATCATATCAACGACATGCTGCTTTCGCTCCAGAAAGCGCTGGCTATGAAGAACGAGTTTTTTGCCGGCATGAGCCATGAGATCCGCACTCCGCTTAATGCCATCACCGGGATGAGCAGTTTATTGATGAACAGCAAACCGGATGAAACACAAAGGGATTACATCGAAGCCATCCTGTTGAGTTGTGAATCGCTGTCCAAACTCATCAACGACATTCTTGATTTTTCCCGGTTGGAATACTACAGCGCTCACTTCGATCATGAGCCTTTTGACCTGAGACACTGCATCAATAGTGCGGTCAAAATCGTTCGAAACAAAGCCGAAGAAAAGGAACTGATCCTGAATGTAACCATCGCTCCGGATGTGCCACATTCCGTGACGGGTGACAAAGCCAAGACCTGTCAGATCTTGCTCAATTTGCTCTTCAACGCGATCAAGTTCACTGATACTGGTACAATCGAACTGAGAGTCTTTAAGGATGAGAAACCCGGTTATATCGGCTTCACTGTTTCGGATACCGGTATCGGCATTCCAACCGAAGAGCAGGCCAGGATCTTTTGTCCATTTATCCATATATCCAATTCACAAGACCGCTATGGCAGTGGTTTGGGACTGCATATCACCCAGAAACTGGTTTCTTTGATGGAAGGGAAGATCAGTTTTTCCAGCACCCTCGGGCAGGGTACGATCTTTACCTTTGATCTGCTTCTGCCGGAAGCAGACCTGCCGGTGATCATTTCTTCTGATATTGAATCCCGGGATGCCGGCGGTGTTGCCTCCACTGAGATTATCGCTATTGCCGACCGTTATCCAATGCCGATCATGGTCGTAGAGGATAATCCGATCAACCTGAAAATGATGGTCCACTTACTAAGTGCAATGGGTTATGAACCAACCGCAGCCACCAATGGTAAACTGGCACTTGAAGTATTGTCGATCAAACCTGCCGAACTCATCTTTATGGATGTCCAGATGCCGATCATGGATGGATATGCCTGCACCGCTGCGATCAAAACCAGACCCGACCGCTACGGCAGTCCAGTTGTTATTGCGCTCACGGCGAATGCCTTGAGCGAGGATAGCAAGATATGTCTGGCACAGGGAATGGACGATTACATCCCCAAACCGATTCAGGTACAGGCAATCAACGATATGATCATTAAATGGTCGGGCAGGAGCAAAATTTGAACGCACAGGTGATTCACAGTAACAAATAGATGAAGATAAATGAGATTAGCATGACGAGAACAGAGAAACCCAGGCATAAAAAACCGCTTGACGATCGCACCCGAGATTCCCAGTCGCTGAGAGTCATACTGCCGGAAGACGTGTGGAAATGGCATATTCTGGAAGAACTGCTGGACCGCGTTTTGTCCATGTACAACTATCAAGAGATCCGCCTTTCGGTCCTGCAGGACTACTCCATCCTGCATCAGGGCATAACGGCTCTGATCGACAATAAAGAAGCCGAGCACGTAGTCCGTCAGGTGGTCAACCTCAATCATCCCGACGATAATATCAGCTTACTGAGTCTGAGACCGGAGGGGACGATCAGCGTCCTTCATCAGACCGCCCAGAATTACAGAAGGGGAGAGATTCACCGGCTTTATTATCATGGTCCCATGTTCCGTAAGAATCAGGATATGCAACCTATGGAATTCCACCAACTGGGGGTTGAAATGCTGGGCAGCGACAGCATTTTGTCCGAGAACGAGATCATCAGTCTCGGTATGCGGATCTGCCGGGAACTGGGGCTCCGGGACACGGTGCTGGAGATCAATAGTTATGGCTGCGAGTGGTGCCGTCAGGGGTTCTTTGCCACCGTCCGTCAGTATGTTAAGGACAATCACGGAGATTATTGCCGGCAATGTCATGAATCCTTGTCCGAAAACCCACTCTTGATGCCCATGTGCCAGAGTGATCACTGCCTCCAGACCACGCTCAAAGGTCCGCGGATTCAAGATTTCCTCTGTGATAAATGCCGGCTAAACTTCCACAAGATCAAGCGTATCCAAAGCAACCTGGCCAATGAATACAGGGTAAACCATCATCTTTTCAAGCACTTCGCTTATTACAACGAAACGGTGTTTGACTTCATCGTCCGGAATAACAACAAAGACATCATCATCGGCGGAGGCGGTCGCTACGATGCCCTCTCGGAAGCGACCATCGGCAATAAAATCCCGGCGGTAGGTTTTTATCTCCATCTGGACCGGATTTTCGAGATCATGGATCAACGTCACCTTTTTATCCGCCAGAACGACGATTTTACCGTCTATATCTGTGCCCAGTCACCTGACCTCGAGATAATGATGCTCCAGATCGTCCAGGATCTGCATAGTTACGGGATTGGGACAATTCTGGGCGCCGACATCCTGGAAACGGAGACCGAGATCGCCAATGCCAAGGCAAAACACTGCGAACTAATGATCATCCTCCGAGATGAAAACATCCGCGAGGGTAAGATCCTCATCCGCAACCTCGTCAAGGAATACCAGGATTACATCCCCTTGAACCAGATCTCGCAGGAAATCATCATTGCCCGCAAGGCACTGCAGCATTCCTGATATGAAAGGTAAGGGCGTTTTCCTCTTTCGGGATGGCAAATTCTGTTTGCCACCGCGCTCACAATCAAGTAGGGGCGCTTTCCTACCGCCCCCACAATCAAGTAGGGGCGCTTTCCCTCAGCGCCCCATACTAAGGAGAAAAGAATGCAAAGTATCATGACGCACCGGGCGCCCAGCGCCATTGGTCCCTATTCTCAGGCGGTGATCCGCAACAACACGATGTTCATCTCCGGCCAGCTTGGGATTGATCCCGTCTCCGGAGCCATGCCGGGTGGCTTCATAGAGCAGGCGACCCTGGTCTTTGGCAATATCAAGGCTATCCTTGAAGCCGCCGGAATGGGTTTTCCCAATGTGGCGAAGGTCACTGTTTTCCTCAAGGATATGGACGATTTTTCGTCCCTCAACGAGATTTACAGCCGCTATTTCAGCCTGCCCTATCCAGCGCGGGAAGCGGTACAGGTAGCGCGTTTGCCCCGGGATGGTCTGATCGAGATCTCCGTGATCGCCATGAAATAACGGAGCACCGATGAGTATCACCACCAAGACCGGCGACCAAGGCACCACCTCGCTTTATAGCGGAGAATGCATCGGCAAAGGCGAGATCCGCGTCGAATCATACGGCACTCTGGATGAACTGGACGCCCATATCGGCGAGGCAAGACACTACATCGAGCCGGAGGAGATCAGGCAGATCCTGACCGACCTCCAGAACCGGCTCTCCCGCTCTATGGGAGAGCTCGCCTCGATCTCGCAGACCTATCCCTATCCGATTTGCCTGAAGGACGTGGATGAGCTGACCGCTCTCGTGTATCGCTTTGAGGCAGAGGTCGATCTGAGCGGATTTGTGATCCCGGGCATGACTCTTGCCTCCGCCAAATTGGATATCTGCCGCACCATTGCCCGGCGGGCTGAACGCCGCATTGCCGAGCTTGCCCAGAAAGAACCGGTGCCACCTGAGATCCAGCAATTCGTCAACCGCCTCTCCGATCTGTTTTATATCATGGCTCGCAGGCTCGAACAGCATTGCGGCGTATTGACCTACAAAACCAAACCGGACGAACCCGGATGTGAAAGATAAACACACATCCGGACCGGCAAGCGGAGAGCCGGAATTCTCCCCCCCCATCATAAATGGGAAGCCGGGCTCCGCTTCGGTAATGGGAGAACCGGAATTCTCTCCCCATAAGGAGTACTGAATTGTATCAAATCGTATTGATCAGACATGGTGAAAGCACCTGGAACAAGGAAAACCTCTTTACCGGCTGGACAGACGTCGATCTCTCCGACCGAGGGATCAGCGAAGCGCACATCGCCGGCAAACGCTTATTGGAAGCCGGTTTTACCTTTGATGAAGCATGGACCAGCGTCCTCAAGCGTGCCATCCGCACCCTCTGGATCGTCCTGGATGAAATGGACTTGATGTGGCTGCCGGTGTGCCATGACTGGCGGCTTAACGAACGTCACTACGGCGCCTTGCAGGGCTTGAACAAAGCCGAAACCGCGGAAAAATACGGCGAAGATCAAGTCCGGATCTGGCGCCGGAGTTATGACATCCCTCCGCCTTCACTGACTCCGGACGATCCCCGTTATCCGGGAAACGACCCCCGTTACAATTCCCTGACCAAAGACCAGTTGCCTCTGACCGAAGCTCTTCTGAACACCTGCCGGCGAACCTTGCCCTTCTGGAACGAGATCGTCATTCCCCGGCTGATAAGCAGAAAAAGGATGATCATTGCCGCCCATGGCAATAGCATCCGCGCCATCGTCAAGACCCTGGACAACATCAGCGACGCCGATATCGTCAGCCTCAATATCCCCACCGGCATCCCGCTCATCTATGAATTTGACCGGAATCTCGAGGTCATCGGTAGTCGCTATCTTGCTCCGGCAGAAGAACTTGCCGCTGCTCAACAGGCAGTTGCCAATCAAGCTAAAATACAATAAGTTGGGTCTCTTAACCAGTCAGTTCTCTACCTTCTGACTCATCCGCCTCCGACTCATCCTCATTAAATATCATTGGAGTGGTTGCTTCACCTTCGTGTGTGCCCATCTTAATCAAGCGGTTATCCCCTCTTAATCAAGCGTTAATTATTAACGCTTGATTAAGAGGGGATAACCGCTTGATTAAGAGGGGCAAGCAGAAAACACGCAACCTCGGCTCTGTTGATTTGAGTGATGAATTGGTTGCAGGCATAAAATAGTGGGGAGGGATATGGGTAAGAAAAAGGTATCAGGTTTATGGGTTGCTCTATTCATGATGTAACCGGGTCCAAATCCTGTCAAAGCAAACGCCGTACCCGTGAATTGCATCACAGGGACGTTCTCTTCATCATTCAGGCGAGAGCATTGTCCACAAACCGTTCCAGGTATAACTGCAAAGCTCTCGAAATGAAGATACGGACCAGCTATGCTTATGCCACGGATCGGCTAAGCTAATGACATTCGGTTATACGATCAAAGTTCGTCTGTAGCATAAGCGAAGCTGGTCGGTACTATCCACTTTGGTATTGTAAGCTTTGAACAGTCGAGTATATATATAGCCCAGATTGATGGGTTACACCTGCTGCCCCGATTTTTCAACGGTCTTCAGGTACATCCGCCTCGCTGAAGGGACGCTGCCCTGCGGTCAGCTTCCCTGACCTCCTCATTCATAGTCCGAGGCCAGCCGTCACCATCCGTAGGGGCGCTTTCCCTCAGCGCCCCATCCGCACTCTCTCAGCTCTCCTGGCATTAGCATTGTATCCGCCTCCCGGTGTTCTCTTGGATGATCTGGTTGTAGAATATCAAAAAGTAGATGATCGCCGTGCCTCCGAAGCCCGCCGCCGCCACAAAGCTCCATACCGGACTTTGCCTCCAGAGGTAAGCTCCGCCCAAAGCGGCAAACGAGACAATAGTATCCCGGAGAAAATAGTAGGCGCCAAAGGATGTCGCCTTACTCTCCGCCGGTGCCAGTTCCATGATCAGGGACTTGCGGGAGGGTTCGCCAAATTCCTTGAGCCCTCTCACGACAAAGGCGATGACAAATGCGGTAAAGCTGCTGCTGACCATGATCACCACGGGAAAGAAGGTAAACATGACATAGGATACCATGATCAGTTTTTTCTTGTCGATCCGCGCTGCCACGGTTGCTACTGGGATGTAGATCAGAAGTGCCGTGACCATTTCGATGGCGGTCAGAATCCCAAACCGGGCGGCATTGATCCCGTGATTGGTGACCACCCAGACCACGACAAAGGCGTATGGGATCTGCTCACAATAGCGGATCAGGATGTCCGAGACCAGCAAATGACGCATGGGTTTGGTGAACCGGAATCTGATCCGGGGAGCGGAAGCCCTGGTCGGGTCATCCTTTCGGACCAGGCGCTGTTGGACGATCAGCGAGAGCAGAGCCAGGATGATCGCCAGGACAAATGACCAGCGGATGCCGTGTTTCGTTCCATAAGTGCTGATCAGAACTCCCCCGATGATCGGACCCAGTGCCATCGGGATCCGCCTTACCATCGAGTGCAGTGAGACGCCCATCACCTTTTTACCCTCGGGTAGAACCTGATGGACCAGCGTCATCGATGCGGGAGTGGAGATCGCTGTCCAGGAGATGAACAACACTGCTCCCAGCAATACCGCCCACCATTGAGGGATCAGGATGACTAATAGATATCCGGGGATGGCGATCATCGTAAACACATTCAACGCTCGTTTATAGCCCAGGCGATCGGACAGGTAGCCTCCCACGACGGAATAGACCGCACCCAGGAAGTTGTCCATCCAGTTGAGCAATCCGATCATCATCGCCGATCCGCCCAAAGCTATGAGATAGATCGGCAGAAACCGCTCGGAGAGCCGTTCTCCCAGTCCCATGAAGACGGACATCAGGAGCATGGCTACGATGCTACGTTTGAGCCCAAGGAAAGTGATGATCTTGCGCACTTTCACCTCCTTTTTCATTAAATAGGGCGCTTTGTCAAGATGCTCCTACGCCAGATTGCTTTGTCATGACGCCCCCACTAAGAACTCCCTCTTAGGGTTGCTCTCCTGAAGCGACCTCATTCGTAACCCTGTGTCCGACAGCTTATCCATAGGGCGCTTTGGCGCCTGATGACATGCTTCATGCGCCGTCCTGATCAGTGCT
>Ga0194125_10006276_pt1 | contig 17623 bp, 15 predicted proteins | sample TA2KigC250mmetaG_FD_148626 | JGI IMG/M metagenome (GOLD analysis project Ga0194125, IMG submission 148626) | Freshwater microbial communities from Lake Tanganyika, Tanzania - TA2015034 Kigoma Deep Cast 250m | ecosystem: Environmental > Aquatic > Freshwater > Lake | place: Tanzania: Lake... | reverse complement strand
GATACTGCCTGGGGTGTGGGCATGTACGCCTCGCTGGCGCTGGACGGGGCGGGATTTCCCCACATTGCCTACTACGATTGGAACAACTTCGACCTGAAGTATGCCCGCTGGACCGGGAGCGCCTGGGCCGTTCAAACCGTAGACAGCGCCGGAAGCGTGGGCAGGTTCACCTCACTGGCGCTGGGCGGGGCGAGCTACCCTCACATCAGCTACCACGACGGCAGCAGCTTTGATCTGAAGTATGCCCGGTGGACAGGCAGCGCGTGGGCCATCCAAACCGTGAACAGCGCGGGGAGCGTGGGCGAGTACACCTCTCTGGCGCTGGATGGCAGCGACAACCCCCACATCAACTACCATGATCGCGCCAACAACGATCTGAAGTACGCTCGCTGGACAGGCAGCGCCTGGGCCATCCAAACCGTGGATAGCGCCGGCAGTGTAGGCAGCTACGCCTCGCTGGCGCTGGATGGGGCGGGCATCCCCCACATTGGCTACTACGACGGCGCCAACCTCAACCTGAAGTATGCGCGTTGGACCGGGAGCGCCTGGGCCATCCAGACTGTGGACAGCGCCGGGGATGTGGGCGCGTATCTGTCACTGGCCCTCGACGGCGCCGGCACGCCCACATCAGCTACTACGACCGCGGCAACGGCGACCTGAAATACGCCCGGCGAGGTCAGGCGGTGTCTCGCGTCTTCCTGCCCCTCATGCTGCGCCGCAACTGAGCGGTCACTGACCCCTCACCCCGCCAACCGCGCCGCCTCCACCGCCAGAATCCGCCGCAAGATCGCCGCGCTGCACGCATAGGTCGCATCCACGCCGAAGTAGCTCAGGCTTTTGCTCAACAGGCTCTGCCGCCGGCTGTAGGGGGTGTCTGATGCGTAGTGCAACAGGCCGATGTCGTAGGGTGCATTGATGAAGAGGTTGACGATCTCGTTGACCGGGTAACGCTGCGGATAGATGTCCTCGTAGATCGCGCTCAGATAGGGCCCCGCCTCCATCTCCAGGTCGGTGTAGCCTTCGCGATAGAAGACGCTCATGAACTCGCGGTTCTGCAAGAAGGTGCCGCGCACGGTCACAGCCTTCTGGTTGTCGAACACCGTACCATGAAGCAGATAGGGCGCGACGTGCTGAGCCAGGAAGCAGTTCTTGAACAGGAAGGTGTTGCGCGAGTGTTCGTCGTAGACCACGTTGGGGATCATCACATCGCCCACGCGGCCGCTGAGGGTGGCGGCCTTGCCCATGATGTAGACGCCCAATAGCTCGGCGCAACCGGAAGCCACCTGCGCAAGTAGATGGTACGCTGCGAAGCCCAACGGGTAGTCCACGTTCACGATCAGCGCGCGACTCTGCCTGAGCTTCTCCAGCCCCGACGTGCGCACGCGCGGATCCATCTGCGCGGGATCGAGCGCCTGCAGGTCAATGATTTGCGCGCTGATGTCGAGCGAGTGCGGTTCATCGAAGCGATGCACTCCGGCCGCGGGCTCGATCTCCACCATCGCACGGCGCCGGGCGTCGTCGGCCTGCAGGTAGAGCCGTTGGACGTAGTAGAGCAGGTTCGCCTGCGCATCGCTGAGTCCGCGGCCGGCATCCTCTGGCTCACCGCGCGCTACGCTCAGGCCGGCCGAGGCCGCCGCCAACCGCTGCCATTCTGCGGCCAGGCCCTCCGGGTTCTCCTGGATCACGAACTCGACCAGCGCGTCTCGCTGCGCCAGCGCATGGCCCGCGAGGAGATTGGGCAGGCTGTGCGGGTTGCTGGAGACGAGGTAGATGGGCCGAAACTCCAGATAGAGCGCATCGGCCGCACGCAGCAGATCGTCCCACCAGCTCTCCACGGCCCGCCGATAGTCGTTGAAGCCCTTTGCCAACGACGTGATGCGGATATCGAGCGGCCCTGCTGCGATGGCGCGGATGCGCTGATCCCAACGTGCGCCCCACAAGCGATAGAGCCGGCTCATATCCTCCACGCTGATGCCCAGGATCTCCCGCAGTTGCTCTGGCGTCCCGCTCGCCTGCGCGCGGCCCGCGGCCAGATCGTGCCCCAGTTGGGTGTTGACCAGGCGCCGGTGCAGCTTGTTCCATTCGATCTGATAGGCGGTCAACGAGGGGATCAGATCGTCAATATCTGAGACCGAGGAGACGAACGCCGCGAGGGTCTCCGCGCCATCGTACTGCATGCGCCGACGCCGCGCGGCCGCATCCACCCGCTGCCAGTGAGACACATCGCGCAGCCCCCCGCGCATGAAAACCTCCTCCGATTGGCCCATCACCACGCGGCGCACGCACTCCATACAATCAGGCAGGCGCAGCGCCGCGTACAGAAACGCGGACGCGTCGAAATCGGCTGCATCTGCGCCCAGGTGCAGGCTCGATCGCATCCCCTCGTGCGTCTCCTCGAGGGAGCGGATGCGGATATCGCCTGAGCTGCGCAGCAACGAGTAGTAGGTGCGGATGTAGAGCTCGATGCCCTCGCCGACGGTTTCGGGAACAGTACGGATCATGACCAACTCCTTTCGGCATCCGATCATATCACTCCGGCTCCGATTCGGCAACCTGCCGGCCGAATCGCTTGCTTGCCAGCCGATCGCCTTTGGGTTACAATCGGGGTTGCTGACCAAGGTCTGGTCACGGTTAGAAAGGAATGCCATGACTCTTGACACGACGACGCCCGGCGCAGACGCAACGCAGCGTGCTGCGCCCGCGATCCATCTGAAGGATCCCGCGCTCTATATCAACCGCGAGCTGAGCTGGCTAGAGTTCAATCGTCGGGTGCTGGAAGAGGCGCTCGATGCGCGCCACCCATTGCTCGAACGCGTGAAGTTCCTGGCGATCTTCAGCTCCAACCTGGATGAGTTCTTTATGATCCGCGTTTCGGGTCTGAAGGACCAAACGACCTCGGCCGTGGTAGATCTGCCGCCGGATGGCCTCACCCCAGACGAAACGATCCGCCGCATTCGCGCCACGGTGCTGCCCATGCTGCAAGAGCAGCGACGCTGCTTCAGCCGGGAGATCATGCCGCAGTTGGCGGCCGCGGGCATCCACATCTCGCACTACATTGACTTGGCGGAGGAAGAGCGCGACCGGTTGCGCGTCTACTTCCAGGCGGAAATCTTGCCGGTCTTGACGCCGTTGGCCTTCGATCCTGGCCGGCCCTTCCCTCACATCTCCAGCCCCAGCCTGAACCTCGGGGTCACGGTTCGCAATGGCCGCGGCGAGGAACGCTTCGCGCGCATCAAAGTGCCGCCTTCGCTTCCACGGCTGTTGCCTACGCATGACGTCTCCCGGTTCGTCTGGCTCGAAGACGTGATTGCCGCCAACCTGGGCGTGCTCTTCCCCGGCTACGAGGTCGTCGAGGCATACAGCTTCCGGGTGATCCGCGACGCGGACATCGAAATCCAGGATGACGAAGCGCCCGATTTGCTGGCGACCATCGAACAAGGATTACGCCAGCGCCGCTTCGGCCCTGTGGTGTGGCTGGCAGTGGACGCCGAGATGCCTGAGCGCATGGTGAAGTTCCTCATGGAGAAGCTAGAGGTCAATCCAGAGGACATCTACGCGCTCCAGCCGCCTCTGGGCATGGGCAGCCTGTGGGCGTTGGCGACCCTCAACCGCCCTGAGTTGCGCGACGCGACGTTCGCGCCGGCAGTGCTGCCGGCGTTGCGCGACGTGAAGACGGCTGACGAGCTGTTCGCCGCGATCCGCAAGCAAGATATTCTCCTGCATCATCCTTACGATTCGTTTCAGCCGGTGCTGGACTTCGTCAACGCCGCGGCCATAGACCCCCACGTGTTGGCGATCAAGCAGACCCTCTACCGCGTCGGTCGCAACGCGCCGGTCGTGCGCGCCCTGCTAGAGGCGCAGCGCAACGGCAAACAGGTGGCGGTGCTGGTGGAACTCAAGGCGCGCTTCGATGAAGAAAGCAATATCGGTTGGGCGCGCGCGCTCGAAGCCGAGGGGGTGCATGTGGTCTACGGCCTGGTGGGGTTGAAGACGCACAGCAAAGTTACGCTGGTGGTGCGTCGAGAAGAGGGCGGTCTGCGGCGCTATCTGCACCTGGCCACGGGCAACTACAACGCGGTCACGGCCGGCATCTACACCGACCTGGGGCTGTTGACCTGCGACGCCGAGCTGGCCGCCGACGCCACCGAGCTATTCAACACCGTCACGGGCTATTCGACGCAGACCTACTTCCGCAGTCTGTTGGTTGCGCCCGGCGGAATGCGAGAACGGGTAGAGGCGCTGATCACCCGCGAGATCGAACATGCCCGCGGCGGTCGCGGCGGCCGGCTGATCTTCAAGATGAACTCGCTGGTGGACGACCGGCTGATCCGCGCGCTATACCGCGCGTCGCAGGCCGGCGTGCAGATTGACATGCTGGTGCGCGGCATCTGCTGTTTGCGGCCAGGGCTGCCCGGCGTCAGCGACAACATCCGGGTGATCAGCATCGTCGGCCGCTTCCTGGAGCACAGCCGCATCTACTACTTCGAGAACGGCGGCAGCCCGGAGATCTACATGGGCAGCGCCGACCTGATGCCGCGCAACCTGGACCGGCGGGTGGAGACGCTGTTTCCCATCAAGGACGCGCGGATTCGAGCCTACATCCGTGACGCGATCATGGAAGTGGAGCTGGCCAACAACGTCCGGGCGCGCGAGCTACAGCCGGATGGCAGCTACGTACGCGTGCAGCCCAGGCCGGACGAGGCCGCCGTTGACAGCCAGGCCTGGCTCCTCGACAATCCCAGCCTCGGCGGCCGCGGCGCGGCGTTCAGGCGATGACCCGATGAAGTGCAGATCATAGCTGCTCAAGCCGAATCCGCGATACGGCCGATCGGTGACCTCTGGCGCGGCACATCATGATCCTCGGGCCGATTCTTTCTCTGGGGCCGCAGCTCTGGCAAGAGAGCCGTCGCCATCAGACCGAAGATCCTCGGGTGCAAGGCATAGCGCGCGATGTGCGTGTAGGAATCGTCTCCGGTCAGCATGTTCCACAGGGCCAGATGGCCGCGACGCTGCGCCGCCGGCAGGGTCTGTTCGGCCTGCAAGACACGCAGCCAGCAGCGCTCCCACAAGGAGTAGAGCCCGCCCCGTTTGCCCTGCCACGGCCAAAACAGCAACTGCCCGATGCGGTTATCCAGGGCCATTGACCGGCACAGCGGCAGATAGTGTTGTGCGAAGGCCTGGTGAGACACGCCGGCATGGAGCGCAGTCCACGCGGCCTGACGCGCGGTGCTGAAGGCTGAACCGATGCCGTCCTTGTAGAGGCGCGTGGTCGCCGCATCGCCGACCGCGACAAACCGGTCGGCGCAGGGCTGTTGGGCCGCGGCGACAGCTATCTGCGGCCGGCATCCACACAGCCGGCGAGGCTGCTCGCCCACCCACCGGCAGTCAGGCCGGCCAAGGAACTCGCCCACGGGATCGCCCTTCAGCCGATGGCCCAACAGACTCACGTTCAGAAAGCGTCCCTTGGGGATCAGAGCGCCGAAAATCAGGCCCGGCTGCCGCCCCACGTACACATGAGCCGGAGTTCGAGACGACCGCAGCGACGGCTCCAGCAGCAGTTCGTCCTGGGCCATCACCTCGGTCTGGGGGGGAACGTAAGCCAGCCCATCCATCTTGGGCGGCCGGGCGTTGACGCCGGTCGCCAGAATCACCATGTCAAACGGCTCGCACGTTTCGCGCGTCTCCACCTGCACCTGGTCGCCGGCCGTCAGGCTGCGCACATCGGCGGCCGCCACTCCTGCGCCGGCCGCGCGCGCCTGGTCGAGCAGCCAGGCGTCGAAACTGACGTCGGGGAGCGGATCGCCGCGCAATGGCCCGCCGCCTCGATAGGCGCTGACGATTCTGCGGTCAGGATCGGGCGGCGTCACCACGATAGGGTGGCCAGCCAGGTGCACCACGTAGCCATCCAGCCGCGCCATCACCAGACTCTCAGGCAGTTGCAGCCCCAGCTCCTCTAGCCCGCGCATGGCGCGCAACGAGAGGAGGCCGGCGCATTTGTTACACCCGCTTTGACCCCGGCGTCGGAAGTCCTTGCGCTCGAAGATCGTGACTGCGATCGGCAGGTTGAGCTGGCGTGCAAAGCGCAACAGGTGCAGGGCGGCAAAGCTGCCGGCCGGCCCGCCGCCGATCACAGCGACACGCGCGCCGGCCGAGAGCTGCGGACCGTGCGATGGATGGCTCATCTCGCCTCCTGTTCACTCCTGGGTCTGGCATCTCAGAGCGACCACTGATGGGCGCTGAGGAACGAGGAAATCACAAACGTGGAATTAATCTATCACAACAACCGGCTGCCGTCAAGGGGGTAGTTTCAAGCGGGCCGCCAGATGGAAGCGCGCCAGCTCAAGCTGAAAAGCCGCCTCGGAACGGTTGGGCAGTTTCCCACAGCACAGGGAATGTGGTAACATCGGACGCCAGAAAACACGATGCCACGTGGTCCGGGCGCCAGATGCTATCGCCGGGCTTGCGCTGATCGCAACAGAACGCCTCCTCAGAACATGACAACGACCCGTGCGCCAAAGCCATCGCTGCCGGAAGCGTGGAAAACCGGGCTTTCGGCCCACACCTGGCCGCCGTGCGCCTCGACGAGCTGCCGGACGATCGCCAACCCCAGCCCTGACCCGCCGCTGGCGCGCGTCCGCGACTTGTCCCCGCGATAGAAGCGGTCGAAGACGTGCGGCAGGTCTTCGGCCGCGATACCGCTGCCGGTGTCGGTCACGGTAATAACCGGCCGGCGCGACCTGAAAAGTCCAGACCTGTCAGGTTCCGAAAACCTGACAGGTCTGGGCTGCGGCGCGCTTCGCCTTCATCCAGCGCGACGCGGTGGGCGCTTCGGCTGGCCGACGCAGCAGCTACAGCGCCAGGCTTTCTTCGAGTGCGTGGCGCGGCGTATCGCCCTCGCCCGAGAAGGCGGCGATGCGGCCCAACGCCTCCAGTACGCCGGACGTGCCCCAGGAATTCTCTAGCACCCGGTAGAGGGCCAGGCTGTGCCGGTACAATCGCTGCGCGTCCTCATGATCCAGCTCAGCGGCGAGGTTGCCCAGCCGCCATAGGACGAAGGCCCGTGCATGTTGAATCTCTTGCCCCGGACCCAGGACCCCTTCCGGGCCGGTCCAGGCCAGATCGTCCAGCAGATCAAGACTGTGGCGCAGCAGTTCTCCGGCTTGCTGGCGCCGGCCCAACCGGCCGCAGAAGACGCCCTGCCAGGCCAGCGCCCTGGCCAGCACCCGCTGCCGCTCGGCTGGTTCCTCTGCCAGCGAGACCGCCGACGGATCAGGAGGCTCTTGCCGGCGCCACACGCCCGCATCTGCGAGCCCTTCCACGACCCGTCTGCAGAGGCTCTCCCCCTCCTCGTACCGCCCCAGCCACTTGTAGAAATAGCACAGTCCGTCCATCGCCTGGTCCAGTTGCCCGACATGCCCCCGCGCCACCGACCAGTCCCAGGCCGCACGCAGGTTCCCGTTCTCCGCGCCCATCTCGGCCAGCGCCAGCTGATGCCTCGGACCCTGGAAATCCAACCACCGCTGCGCCACGGTGGCCGCGAAATGGGCGCTGTGCCGGTCGCAGGCAACTTGAGCAGCGCCAGGCGTTGCGGCGAGCTTTTCGCCGGCGTAATGCCGCAGCAGCTCGTGGATCGTGTACCGCCCCCCGGCCGCCCGTTGGAGCAGTGATTGGTCCATCAGCACCCGCAACTCCTGCAGCGCTGCGTCGGTTACCTGGTGTGCAGCCTCCAACGTGAAGCCGCCCCGAAAGACTGACAGACCGGCAAGCAGTTGGCGCTCTCGGTCTGCCAGCAGGCCCCACGAGCGATCAAAAACGGCCCGCATGCTGCGCTGTGGGAAGGGCAAATTTGGGCCGTCTGTCTGCAAAAGATCCAGCCCGCGGTCGAGCTCCCCTGCGAGCTCGGCGGTGATCTCGGCCGGGGTGAGCATCCCGGCCCAGCTCGCTGCCAGCAGGATGGCCAGCGGCAGACCTCCCACCAGGTGACAGAGACGGGCCACATCCAGCAGCTCGGCGTCCGTCAGCTCCAGCCCGGCCTGAATCTGACGCGCACGGGATACGAAGAGCTGGACGGCAGGGGAGGCGGCAAGCGCCTCGCGATCCTCGGGCAGCCGCTCGGAACAGGCCAATCCCTGGATGGGGAGGAGGGTCTCGCCCTCCACATCCAGCCGGGCGCGCGAGGTGGCCAGGATCTTGAGGCCAGGGATCGCGTGGAGGAGGTCAACCAGCAGGCCGGCGCCCGCCGTCAGATGCTCAAAACCGTCCATCACCAGCAGCACTTGCTTCCCATGCAGGTGGTCCACGACCTGCTGCTGAGAACGCTCTCCTTCGGTCAGGGGCAGATCCAGGGCTTGGGCGATGGCGGGCGCGATGGCCTTCACGGCCAGCAAGAAGCCCACAGGAACCACGTAGACGCCATCGAGGAAGCCGTCGGGTGACAGCATCTCCTCAGCCACCCTCACGGCCAGATGGGTCTTGCCGACGCCGCCGGGGCCGGTCAGGGTCAACAGCCGGCAGGACGGATCCTGCAGGCGCGCCCGGATCTCGGCTACTTCGGCTTCGCGGCCAACCAGGGGGATCAGGGGAACATGCAGGCCAGGGCCAGGCGGCCTTACGGCGCGGGACGCATGCGACTCGGTCCCGCCTCGGATGCGTTCGTACAGGGCTGTGGTCTCCCCGTCCGGCTCGGCGTCCAATGCTTGCAGAGCCCGGCGGCAGGCGTCGTACTGGTGCAGCGCGGCCGCCCGCTCCCCGTCTCGGGCCAGCAGCAGCATCTTGTGGCGGTGCGCTGCCTCGTGCGCCGGCTCCAGCGCCAGCAGGCGGTCAATATAGGCCAGGGTCCGCTCGGGCTCCGCCCGGACCGCATGGTGGTTGACCAGGGCGTGGAGCGCCCGCAGCGCCAGGTTGCGCAGGAAATCGCCGAACCAGACGTTTGACCGCAGATTGAGGATGGACTGGTAGGCCTCGGCCGGGCTGGGCGTGTAGTTGTTGGTCAACATGATACCGGTGACCGCCAGGATCATCACCAGCATGGCCGACAGCCCGCCCAGGCCCCAGGTATAGGTCAGGCTCAGGCTGCGGGTGTTCACCTTGGTGGGGTGGAGATGGAGCACCAGGTTGTCCACCACCAGGCGCATCCGGCCACGGTCATCGCTCGGCAGGCCGGATGGCCCCAGGCTGGCGCGCACACGGCCCCCAAAAGTGCTCGGCTCGCCCTCTGTGATTGCTTGCTTCATGCCTCTCCCCTATGCGCACATCGGGGACGCCATCCGCCTCAGCTTCAGCGCGTCCCCGATGAATCTCCCGTTTGTAGTAACGACGTTAGTCGTTCGTGCTCAGCGACTGAAGTCGCTACTACCAGTCTACCCGCGGCGCCCGCCGCCGGCCCACAACGGCCGTCCCGCATCATCGCGGATGCTCACGGCCTCGCCGCTGGTCGCGTTGCTGATCTGGGCCGCCTCGAACGTGTCGCCCTCGTAGAAGCCGGTCAGCGTCACCTGATCGCCGGCCTGGGCCATGAACCCCTGCGAGACCGCGAAGCTCTACGGCCGGTTGTTGACCTCCAGCGTCGCGCCGTCGGCGGTCTGCACCACCAGGGCTGCCTCGTCCGCGTGCGCCACGACGCCTGATACCTCGACCCACTCACCCACGCCCGCCTGTCCTACGTTGGGGGCTGCGCTGTTCTGCCCGGCCGCCGGCGCTTCGCTGACCTGCCGGCCACGGCCGTAGCCGCCATTGCCGCCGCGCTGCCCGGCCGTCTGCCCGGCGCCGGGGACGACGCCCTGGCCGGCTGCCGGCGCTTCGTTAACCTGCCGGCTGCGGCCATACCCACCGCCGCGCTGCTCTGCGACCTGCCCGCCGCGGAGGACGTTACTCTGACCTGCGGCTGGGGCAATCTCACCCCGTCCGCCCCCGCCACCCGCCCCGCGACCACCCTGTGGGCCATTCGCCTGCGCTTGGGCCGAGCCTAAGCCAAGAAACCCGCCGCCCTGCGTGCTCGTGCGATTCACCGCGCCGACCACCAGAAGGGCGACCAACCCTGTCGCCAGGACCCCAAGAACGATCTTCTTAATCATCGTGACAGCCTCCTGCTGTTGTGTGCTGATTGGTTGATCCGGTCACCGCTCGGCGACCTTGACCAAAGGATAGCGCACGAATGTGAATCGGTATCGAAGGGTGTGTGAAGAAGTGGCGAAGATCGCGCAGGCAGGCCCGAGGCGGCCCGCCCCGCAACGCAGATCCTGGCCCGCGGCGACGGACTTCATGGGATCTTCACATTGGGTTCATCATACTCGCACAGTTGTGGCCTACACTTTGATGGCGTCGGGCAAGGCAGAGGCTATCTGTAACCTGGCGCAGAGAGCGGAATCGAATCTACCGTTGTTGAGAACCTGAGTATCATATCGGAGGAATACATGAAGCAGATCGGGAAGAAGAAGCGTCAGCCGCGTTGGCTGTTCATCGTGCTGCCGGTCGTGGCGATCGCATTGGCAGCCGGGGGTTGGTATTATTTCGGAGACCGCAAAACGACGGCCACCGCGCAGGCGGCTCCGACGCTCCAGACGGCGAAGGTGCGCACCGGCGATATCACCATCACCGCCAGCGGCAGCGGCAACCTGCTGCCTGCCAGCGAAACGGCGCTGGCCTTCCGTTCCAGCGGCGTGTTAGCTGAAGTCTTTGTAAAGGTCGGCGACAAAGTTGAAGCAGGCCAAGTCCTGGCGCGGCTGGACGACGCAGATGCACGCGCCCAGGTCGCGCAGGCCGAGGCTAACCTGCGGCTGGCCGAGCTCAAGTTGGCCGACCTGACCGCCGCGGCCGATCCGGCCGCCATCGCGGCCGCGCAGGCGAGCCTGGCCGCCGCCAAAGCCGATCTGACCAAGCTGACGACGCCTGCCACCACCGCCGAGCTGCTGGCCGCGCAAGAAAATCTCCGCAGCGCCCAGGAAGCGTTGGCGCTCCTTTTGGCCGGTCCCGATCCGAACAAGGTCGCCGCGGCCAAGGCTACGTTAACCCTGACCGAGATTAACGTGCGCGCAGCCCAGGCCGCCTATGACAAGGTCGCGCCCGTCACGACGCTGCGCGACGGCACCACGGTCGGCATCGGCCAGACCAAAGAAGCCGCGGATTTGTGGCAGGCCACGACCAACTACGAGAAGGCCAAGGCCGATTACGAAGCAGCGCTGGTCGGGCCTACCGCCGACGTCATCACCGCGGCGCGGGCCAAGGTGGCGGTCACTCAGGCGCAACTGGACGCAGCTAAGGCTCCGCCGGATGCCGATGCCCTGAAAGCTGCAGAAGCCAAAGTGACGCAGACTCAGGCGCAGTTGGATGCGCTGAAGGCGGGCGCGAGCGCCAATGCCATCGAATCTGCCCGACTCAGCGTAACCCTCGCCCGCTACAACCTGGAGAACGCCCAGCGGACGCTGAACAACACCCAGCTCCGCGCCCCGGTCGCCGGCGCCATCCTCTCGGTCGGAGCGGAAGTTGGCGAAACGGTCGGCGCCGCGCCGATCATCACGGTGGCCGACCTCTCCGCCTCACAGATGCGTTTCTGGGTGGAGGAAAGCGATCTGATGAGCGTGGCGCCGGGCAACCCGGTGGCGATCGTCTTCGACGCGCTGCCCGATCTGCCCTTCCCCGGCAAAGTGCTGCGCGTAGATCCGGCCCTGGTCACGGTAGATGGCGCGCCGGCCGTGCAGGCCTGGGCCAGCATTGATCTGTCCAAGCACCCGGTCAAGCTGCTCTCCGGCCTGACCGCCGAGGTGGAGATCATCGCGGGCGAGGCCAAGGGCGCGCTACTGGTGCCGGTGCAAGCGCTGCGTGAGCTGGCACCCGGCTCCTATGCGGTGTTCGTCGTGCAGGCCGACGGCCAATTGGAGATGCGGCCGGTGACGGTGGGGCTGCGCGATTTCGCCAACGCCCAGATCCTCAGCGGCCTGGCCAAGGGCGATGTGGTCAGCACGGGGACTGTAGCGACCAAGTGAGCGTGGGTAGGGTTAGCAACTGTGCGACAGTTGCCAACCCTTGGCAGGACAAGGGGCGATGATATGGAGTCGAATGAAAACGTCATCGAAATCCGTGGCATGACCCGGGTGTACGGCATGGAAGATGCCATGGTATACGCGCTGGCCGGCGTAGATTTGCAGGTAAAGCGCGGTGAGTTTGTGGCGATCATGGGGCCGTCCGGGTCGGGCAAGTCTACCCTGATGAACATCCTGGGTTGCCTGGATCGGCCGACGGACGGCGAATATCACCTGGATGGCGAAGATGTCAGCCAATTGGATCGCAACGACCTGGCGATCGTCCGCAACCTGAAGATCGGCTTTGTCTTCCAGTCGTACAATCTGCTGCCGCGGCTCAGCGCGGTGAAAAATGTGATGCTGCCGCTGCTCTACAATGTCGAAGAGCGCCTGACCGAAGATGAGCGTTACGAGCGGGCGGTGGCTGCGCTGGAGGCGGTAGGGTTGGGTGAACGGCTGCACCACCGACCCAACCAGATGTCGGGCGGTCAGCAGCAGCGCGTCGCGATTGCCCGCGCGCTGATCAACAAGCCGGCCATCATCCTGGCCGACGAGCCGACGGGGAACCTGGACACCAAATCGAGCGTGGAGATCATGGATCTGCTGCACACGCTGCACGCGGGCGGGGCCACCATCGTCATGGTGACGCACGAGCCGGACATCGCGAGCCACGCCCAGCGGGTGGTGTGCGTGCGCGATGGCAAGATTATCTCGGATGGCCGCGACGGCGCGGGCCATTGCCTGGAACGGGGAGGGCGTGATGACGCTTAGTGAGACCCTGCGGGTGGCCTGGGAAGGGCTGAAGCTCAACCGGGTGCGTTCTTTTCTGACGACATTGGGTGTGATCATCGGCGTGGCGTCAGTCATCATGATGTTGGCGGTCAGCGCGGGGGCCGAGGCGGCCATCGCCGATCAGATCAACGCCCTGGGCGCCAACCTGATCATCGTCAATCCCGTGCGCGGGGTGCCCGGCGCGGCGCAGACCCTCACCTACGATGACGCGGTGGCGATCAAAGAGGCGGTGCGCAACAGCGAAGGGGTGTCCGCCGAATTTCAGGTGGTGCAAGATACGAGCACCGCGCGCGCCAAACTGACCGGGATTACCGTCCTCGGCGTCACCGCCGACTTCCCGATCGTGCGCGATTATGCGGTCGGCGAAGGCCGGTTCTTCACCGATGACGAGAACGAGCGCAAGCTGAAGGTGGTCGTCCTGGGCTATGGCATTGCGCAGGACCTCTTCGGCGGCGACAGCCCCATCGGGCAGACGGTCACGGTGGGTTCGACCAAGCTGACGGTGGTGGGCGTGATGGCGGAGAAGGGCGTGGTGGCCGATGTAGATTACGACGGCCGGCTGTACATCCCGCTGCAACTGCTCTATCAAAAGTACAGCCCCTCCCGCATCGCGGCCGACCGGGTGCGCACGATCTACATCAAAGCCGAGAGCCAGGAGGCGATGACCAGCGTCATCAACCAGATCAAGGCGCTGCTGGTCCAACGCCACGATGTGGATCCGGCCAAGCCCGACTTCACGATTCAGACCCAGCAGGACATCATCACCACGCAGCAGGCCACGACCGAGGCGTTCCGTGATCTGCTGGCGTGGGTGGCGGCGATCTCGCTGCTGGTGGGCGGCATCGGCATCATGAACATCATGCTGGTGTCGGTGACGGAGCGGACGCGGGAGATCGGCCTGCGCCAGGCGTTGGGCGCGCGCCCGCGCGATGTGCTGCTGCAATTCCTGATCGAGGCGGTCACGCTCAGCCTGGTCGGCGGACTGGCGGGCGTCATCCTGGGCGTTGGCGGCGCGGAGCTGTTCGGCCGGCTGGGCGAGATGCAGACGCAGGTCGTCCCGGCCTCAGTCCCGCTGGCGTTCGGCGCAGCCGCAGCCGTGGGCATCTTCTTCGGTTATTATCCGGCCACGAAGGCCGCGCAGCTCGACCCGATCGTTGCGCTGCGGCATGAATAGGAGCCGTGTCTGTCATGCTGAGGCCCGTCGTTTGGGCCGAAGCATCTCGTCTACCGGCGCGAGACGCTTCGCCGGTAGCGCGTGACATCGAGATTGGGCTTGATCGACCCGCTCAGCGTGACATCTTGAAGGAAGTACGGTTGTAGTCATAGGACAAGGGGGAAACATGAAACGATTGATCTTGAGCATCAGCCTATTGACCCTGGCCGCCCTGCTGTTGGCGGCTTGCGGCGGCGCATCCGCGCCGCAAGCCGGCTCGGCGAGCGCCAGCGCCGCCGCCGGGACCAGCCTGGATATCAGCTATCCCAACGCGCTGCCTGTCCGCAACCAGCTCCTGCTGGGCACGTTGCGCCTGGACGAGAGCGCGCAGCCGCTGAGCGCGGCGCAGGCCGCGGCGCTGCTGCCCTTGTGGCAGGGCATCCGTGGCACGATGAACAGCGGCGCGGCGGCCCAGGCCGAAACCGACGCCCTGCTCAAGCAGATCGAAGCGGGTCTGAGCATCGAGCAACTGGCGGCCATCCGCGGCTGGAAGCTGACCCAGACCGATCTGCAAGCCTGGGCGAGCAGCCAGGGCATCGCCACGGCGAGCGGCAACGCACCGGGCAGCGGCGGCGGATCGGGCGTACCGGGCAGCGGTCAGACCCTCTCCGCTGAGGCGCGGGCCACGCGCCAGGCGGAACGCGGCGGCGCGGGCGAGAGCAGTGGCTTGAGCAAGGCGTTGGTGGATGCGGTGATCGCACACTTGGAATCAAAGAAAGCTAATTGAGGAACAAACCATGAAAACCTTGAAGACGTTGACGATCGTATTGAGTCTGGCCGTCCTGGTGGCGGCCTGTGGCGGCGCGGCGACGCCAGCGGCCCCAGCGGTAGGGACCAGCGCCGGCGGCCTGACGGAAGACTATGCCGATGCGCTGAGCGTGCGCAACCAGTTGGCCTACGGCACACTGCGCCTGGAAGGGACGGCGAATGCGGTCACGGCGGCGCAAGCCGCCAAGCTGTTGCCGTTGTGGCAGGCGCTCAAGACGTTGGCCGCCAGCTCGACCAGCGCGACCGAAGAAGTGACGGCGGTGCAGAATCAGATCAGCGCGGCCATGACCCCCGCACAGGTCAGCGCCATCGCGGGCCTGAAGCTGACCAACGCCATGCTCCAGGCGTACTACGTGGAAATCGGCGTGAGCGCGGCGAGCACACCGGAGCCGGGTGTGACCCCGCAGAGCAGCAGCCTGAAGGATCTGCCGCCGGAGCAGCGGGAAGCCGCCAAGGCGACCGCGCAGGCGCAAGGCACACCCACGGGCGGCGGCAGCGGCAGCTCCAGCGCCAAGAAGGACGCCCTGCTCGACAACGTGATTCAGTTGCTCACGAACCGAACCGCGGGGAAATAAACACCCACGAACCACCGGCATCATGGCGGCGCCGGAAGCCGGAGCTTCATTGACAAAGTGGGGCCGTCATCAGATCTTCACAATCGCGTTGTAGAGTGATAGGCAGGGCGGGCAAGTCTGGGCTCGGAGAATCCAAGAAAGGAGACATCAATGATCAAGAAACTGACGATGGTCGTAACAGTCGCAGTGATTGTCACCGTGCTCGGCCTGTTCATGGTGGGCACGGCTTTCGCTCAGGCGCCCACGCCGCCGGCGCAGAGCACCCCGCAGACGCCTTGGAGCCATGCCTGGAGTCGCGTGTGCGATGGGGCAGGCGTCGTCTCGGACGCCATCACGAAGCTGCTCGGCATGACACAGGAGCAGATCTACGCTGAACGCCAGGCAGGCAAGACGCTGGCTGACATCGCCAAGGATAAGGGCGTCACGGATCAGCAGTTGATTGATGCCATGCTGGCCGGCCGGCAGGAAGCGATCGCGCAAGCTGTGACAGACGGGCGCCTGACCCAGGCCCAGGCCGACTGGATGCTGGAGAAGATGACGGCGATGGCGCCCTTCCAGCTCACTAACCCCTTTACCCCCGGCGGTTTCGGGCATGGGGGCGCCGGGCACGGCGGCATGATGCGGGGCGGTATGCGCGGAGATGCGCAGGCCGCGCCCGACACGATGATGCGCGACGGCTGGCGCGGGCGCATACCGGCCGCACCCGACACGAAATAAGCAACTGATGCAGCCGCGGGCTGCCCGCTCGTAGCTGGTCAGATCGTTCGGACGACTCACGGGGGGAGGCAGAACCGATTATCTCCTCCCGTGACCGGAATCAGAAGGGAGGCGCAGGATGGGACGCATACCGCATGGGGTGTGGGACGCCGGTTGGCAGACGCCGAACTGGCCGGCGATTTTGCTGCTCGGCGTAGTAGGGCTGATCCTCGCGGCAGCCTTGATCGTTGCCCTCACGCGCAAGAAACCAGGAAGCATCTTGCCCCGCGTACCGTTCGTAGATGTCTTGGAGGAAGAACGGGAGACGATGATCACGGTCGAGCTGCCCGGCGTCGCCGAGGCGGAGATCAGCGTCGAACTGAACGACGATATGGTCACCGTCGAGACGACCGGCGCACGGAGATACATCAAGGATATCGTGCTGGAAGAGCCGGTGGATGGCGCCACCCTGCGCCGGGAGTATCGCGCCGGCCTGTTGACGCTGAGGCTCGCCCGGCCGGCGGCCTCCGCCCAACGCGGCGTGACCGGCTCAGTCTCACCAGCTGCCGTCTAACGAGCGGCCCGGCAGCAACCTGACAGCGCAGAAAAGGGGTGGCGATGGACAGCGCATTGCGTACTCGAGATGCAGTCACACGTCTCAGACGCGCTTGGGCAGCACGACTGCGTTGGCCTGCCAGTCCAGTGGCAAGCCAACGCACCGCGTTCCTTCATGTATCGGGGACGCCTGCACCGGCGACGCAACATGCCAGTGGCCATCGGGGCACGATCCTGCTGGCGCAGTTGGCGGACGCGCGCTGTGCCGCGCTGGCGGACGCCCTGACCGCGGCCGGCTACGATGTCCGGGTCGCACAGGGGTTGCCGGCGGCGATGGCCAGCCTGGCGCGCCGAGCTCCGGCGCTGGTGGTCGTCGACGGTCATGCGGACCAGGCTGCCTATCAGACCCTGCGCCGGGCGGGCACATTCCCGATCCTGGCGCTCATGGCCGAGCCGAACGACGAGCAGGTGCTGGCTGCCTTCACAGCCGGCGTCGATGACTGCCAGAAAAGCGGCATCAGCAAGGAGGAGCTTGTGGTGCGCATCGATAACTTGCTGCGGGTCGCCGGCCGCCCGCCAGCCGCAGGTGCTTCCCCGAACGCGGACAGCGCAGCCTAGGGGCCATCATGGAAGGCGTTATCCTGGTTGTGGACGACGATCACAAGACCGTGGATCTCGTGTCGCTTTACTTGACCCGCGATGGTTACACGGTGCTGCCGGCCTACGACGGCGAGCAGGCGTTGCTGGCCGCCCGGCGCCTGAAGCCCGACCTGATCATCCTGGACCTGATGCTGCCCGGGCTGGATGGCACGGCTGTCTGCCAGACGCTCAAGGGGGAATCCCAGACGCCGATCATCATGCTCACGGCGCGGCGCACCGACGATGACAAGCTGCTGGGGCTGGAAGTGGGCGCCGATGACTACGTGACCAAGCCCTTCAATGCCCGCGAGCTGCTGGCGCGGGTGCACGCCGTCCTGCGACGCATGGGGCCGGCCAGGATTCCCCCG
>Ga0194125_10006274_pt1 | contig 17630 bp, 19 predicted proteins | sample TA2KigC250mmetaG_FD_148626 | JGI IMG/M metagenome (GOLD analysis project Ga0194125, IMG submission 148626) | Freshwater microbial communities from Lake Tanganyika, Tanzania - TA2015034 Kigoma Deep Cast 250m | ecosystem: Environmental > Aquatic > Freshwater > Lake | place: Tanzania: Lake... | reverse complement strand
TCGCCCTTCGGGGGGGGGGGGGGGGGCGGGCGCACCACCGAGACACGCAGAGCACGGAGATGAGTCCGCCAACTGGGTGCAGACCCGAGGCGGGCGTTCGCTGACTCTGTGCATCCTCTATGCTCTCGGTGCCCTCTGTGGTGATTTCCTACGGCCTCGCGGCGGCAAGGGGCGGAGACGGGAGGGGGGCGACCTCAGCGTCGAGGCGGCCGGCAAGGCGGTCTTTCTCGACCTCGATGTCGTAGCGGGCCTGGAGGTTGAGCCAGAAGCGGTCCGACAGGCCAAAGTAGCGCGACAGCCGCAACGCGGTGTCGGCACTCACGCTCCGCTTGCCGTGGACTATCTCGTTGATGCGTCGGGGCGGGACGCTGATGTCCCTGGCGAGTCGGTACTGGCTGATGCCCATCGGCCGCAGGAACTCCTCCAGGAGAACCTCGCCGGGATGGACTGGGGGGAATCGCTTGATCATGGTTGTCTCCTAGTGGTAGTCGGCGATCTGGACGTCATAGGCATGGCCATCGAGCCAGCGGAAGCAGATTCGCCACTGGTCGTTGATCCGAATGCTGTGTTGCCCTTCACGGTTTCCCGACAGCTTTTCAAGCCTGTTGCCGGGGGGAACCCGCAAGTCGCTCAATTGTTCGGCGGCATCGAGCATGACCAGCTTGCGCCAGGCTACTCGATGAAGCGCGGCCGGGAACCGCCGCGAGAAGCAGCGGTCAAAGACCTGCTCCGTCTCCTTGTCGCCGAAGCTCTTGATCATGGCAGAACCAATAATAACGCGGAGCGTTATGTCTGTCAAGCGCAATCCGTGGTAGTCGTCTTCGCTTCGCGTTCCCTGCCCTCATTCCTTTGGCGCATTCCCTTACCCCTCTTCGGCGAGCTGGAAAGCGGGCGCACGACGGAGACACGGAGAGCACATCGCGGCAAGCCGCAGCCAAAGACGACAGACGACAGATGACAGACGGCAGCCAAGAATCGTCCTCGTCCTCGTCGTCGTCCTCGTCCTCGACTCTTCTCCCGGATTTCTTGCAGAAAAACAAGATCCTGCGGGTTTGTAGCACAGAGAAGAGTGGTGTATAAGGAAGGCAGGAAGGCAGGAGAAGAGGCAAGCCCGCGAAGGACCCCAATTGCGCGAAGCGAACCAGGCGGCCAAGAGAACGCTCTTGGGCTGCGGCCCAGAGCGTCCCCATGCCTCACTTCCTTTCCTGCTTTCCTGCATTCCTTATGGCTTGTTCTGGTCTTCTGTTCGACGTTGGGAGTTCGACGTTCAACGTTCGACGTTGGGCGGGATTCCCTCAAAGCGGTTGCCGCCGGCCTTGATCGCGGCCTCGACGGCGGGGCCGAGCTTCCAGAAGGGTTGGCGGCCCTCAGTGGGCGGCGGAGCACTGGCGAGGGTGAAGGCGTTCTTCTCGATGCGGACGGTCATGTTGACGGGGCCGGTGGCGCCGACGAAGAGGTCGTTGCTGATGAAGCGGTTGTCGTGAATCCAGGCGGACCACTTTCGCGGCTCGGCCGGGCCTTTGTCCATGCCGACGAAGTAGAGGGGGCAGGCCCACTGGCCCGAGGCGCCGTAGCCGCCGTGGCGGGTCTTGCGGTACTCGGTGAGAGCGACGAAGGTGTTGTCGGCAATCTCGTTCATCGCGTTCGGGTTGTAGCAGGCGATGTTCAGCGGCGTCGCGGGAACGTAGTCCCACTCCTTGTCGGGGAGTTTTTGGACGATGCGGCAGTAGTTGCCAGTGACCTTGCAGTTGGTCACTTTGTCGCCTTCGAACTTGATGCCGTGGAGCTCGACGCGAATGGTCTTGAAGGGGCGGCTCTTGGCAGGCATGTCGTCCAGGTCGGCGTGGCCCACGAGGTCGAGGTAGTTGTCGTGGAACTGAATGTCGGGCCCGGTGAGGTGTGCGCCCCGGCCCATCGAAGTGACGCGGTTGTGATGCACGTTCAGCCCAGGGCAGGAGCAGGCGAGGGCGTAGCCGTTGACGTAGCGCATGTGGTGGCGGATGTCGTTGTGGTGGACCTCGGCCTTGTCGCCCTGGCCTGCGAGGCGGAGACCGACGTGGCAGCCGCCCGTGAAGAGGTTGTCGGCGACTTCGATGTCGCCGCCGGCGATGTCGAGCCGCAGGAGGTCGTTGCCGGGGTAGTGGCGGCTCTCGATCTCGGTGACGCGGCTGGCGAGGTGGTTGTGGTGGATGTGGACGTTCGCGGCCTTGCCGAGGAACTTGACGGGGTAGGCGCAGGGCAGATGCACGTCCGTGCTGATGCCGAAGATTTCGGTCGGCTCGGCCCGCCAGCGGCTCTCGACCGCCGTGCTGTATGCCTTGCTCTTCGCGCCCTGGACGATGTGGCCGTTGCAGATGGTGGCCTTGCCCGTGTTCTTCGCCAGAACGCCGCTGACCTGTTCCGCCGTGTTGTTGCCGAAGACCAGCGTGTGGCCATCGAGGTCGAGCGTCACGTTCGGGGCCGTGATGACGAATGCCTGGCCGTCGGCGGTAACGTCCTGCGTCAGAAGGTAGGTCGCGCCGGCCCTGTCGAGGACGAAAGGCGGCCCCTTGACCTCTTGCGGGATGCGAATGGCGTTCTCGGCCTTCTTCGTGGTGAAGGTGAGGGTGTCGCTCTTCGTCGGCCGGGCCGTCTTCGGGTCGAAGATGACGAGGCGGTAGTGGTAGGTCGCGCCGGTCTCAAGCCCTTTGAGGCGATGGAAGTGCGCCCAGCGGGGGCCAGGCGTGGGCTCGGTCGCACTGCCCAGTTCCTTCGTCTTGCCATACTCGACGCGGCTCGGGGCCTCCTTGCGAATGTCATCGAGTTGCCAGTAGATGGCCGCGGACGTCTCGGACACGTGGAGCCATTCCCGTTGAAACGGCCCCCGTTCCGCTGCGAGAGCCGAACACGCCACGAGCAGAGCGGGCAGACAGAGCGTTCGCATCGCCGTCTCCCTTCGGACGTTTGACTTGGCCTTCATGCCCCGCTACACTCGACTTGGCTACAATGTGGGCGGGGCCTCCGTGCCCCGCGCGGGGCAGAGACGCCCCGCCCACAAGAGCTGCCAACTCGAAGGGACCAGCTATGGCTAGGATACTCATTCGAGCGGGAGAAGTCGAGACGACCGCGACGCTGAACGAGACGGCGACGGCGCGGGAGATTCTGGCGGCGTTGCCCATTGAGAGCCGCGCGCAGCTCTGGGGCAAGGAGGTGTACTTCGAGATTCCCGTGCACGTGGACCCCGACGACGCGCAGGCGAAGGTGCCTTCGGGCACCGTGGCCTTCTGGCCCGACGGCGATTGCCTGTGCCTCTTCTACGGCCAGACGCCGGCAAGCCCGGTGAACGTGGTGGGGACGCTCGATGGCGATCCGAATGAGCTGGCGAAGGTCAAGAGCGGCGAGGCGATCCGAGTCGAAAGAGCGGACTAGCCACAGAGGCACAGAGGGCACAGAGAGAACGGGAAGGAGGATCGGACATGGAACAGCAAGACAAGTTGACCGAGAAGATCATCGGCTGCGCGATCGCTGTCCACCGTGAGCTTGGCCCCGGGCTGCTGGAGTCGATCTACGAGTCAGCCTTGGCGATTGAACTTGAGGACGCAGGCATCAAGTTCTGCCGGCAAATGGTGGTGCCCGTCCACTACAAGGGGCGGACCATTGGGGAGCATCGCCTGGATCTCCTCGTTGACGACGGTGTTGTCGTGGAGATCAAGAGCGTTGAGCGCCACGATCCTGTGTTCGAGGCCCAGGTCCTCAGCTACCTCAAGATGGCGGGCAAGCACGTCGGGCTGCTCATCAACTTCAACTCGAAGCTTCTGAAAGACGGTATTCGTCGTTTCGTTCTCTGATTGCAGCTCTCTCGGTGCCCTCTGTGTCTCTGTGGCTAATCCCCTCTTTCACACCTGGAGGACAACCTTGAGCGCTCCATCGGCGTGGTCGGCGTACATGTCGAAGGCGCGCTGGGCGTCGGACCAGGGGAGGCGATGGGTGATGAGGGAGGAGAGGTCGAGCTGGCCGTCCGCAAGCATCCGCACGGCGGCCTCGAAGAAGTGGACGCACTCGGCGCCGACGGAGGCGAGCATCTCCATCTCGCCGCGGAAGAAGGTGTTGATGGGGAACTCCTGCGTGGCGTAGCGGGGCACGCCGAAGACGTAGACCTTCCCGTAGCGTCGGGGCAGGGCGACCGCGGTGGCAAGGGATTCCGGGAAGCCGACCGCTTCGACGCTGAGGTCCACCATCGCCCCGCCCGTGAGGCGGCGGACGGCCTCGACGGGGTTCTCCTTTGAGGCATTGACGGCATCGGTGGCGCCGAAGCGCCTGGCAGCCTCGACGCGGTAGTCCAATAGGTCAATGCCGATGACCTGGCGTGCGCCGGCATGGCGGAGGACGGATGTGAAGGTTAGCCCCATCGGCCCCTGTCCGACCACGGCGCAGCGGGCGTTGGCGACGGAGCCGATGCGGCCCATCGCCCTCAGCACGGTGGCCAGGGGCTGCGCCGCGATGAAGGGCACCGGATCGGCGGTCTGGGGCAGGGCGACAAGGCCGGGCGGTTTCGCGCGAATCAGCACTGCGAAGCCCGCGTAGTCCTGCGGGTGGGCGAGGACGACCGCGCCGGGCTCCCAGCCCGCAAGACGCGATTCGACGATGGTGCCGACGCACTCGTGGCCGTCCCAGCCCGGGGGCCTGGGGTACTCGAGCTCCTGCCACTGGCCGAGGCCGAGGTAGGGGTGGATGTTGCTGCCGCAGATGGAGACCCACTGGCAGCGGACGAGCACCTCGCCGTCGCGGGGCTTGGGCTCGGGCACGTTGTCGAGGAGAGCGATCTTGCGCGGAGCGAGCATCTGGAGGGCTTTCATGGACGACCTCCGAAGGGCCGGAGAGGATGAATGGATGAGTGGATGAATGGATGGGTGCAAGACGGATTGGCATTCATCCAATCCTCCACCCATCCATTCATCCAGGTTGTTCACGAGTACGCATGCAGTCCGCCGAGGAAGGCGTTGCCCGCGAGGCTGAGGACGCAGGCCAGGAAGCCGAGGATGGCGGCGAGAGCCGCGCCGCGGGGGGTCAGGCCCTCGCGGTAGCGCTGGTGCAGGTAGATGGTGTAGAGCACCCAGCCTACAAGCGAGCCGACCTCCTTAGGGTCCCAACTCCACCAGTTGCCCCAGGCGAAGTGAGCCCAGATGGCGCCCGCCAGGAGCGCTCCGAAGGTGAAGACGGGGTAGCCGATGAGCACGGAACCGTAGCTGATGCGGTCGAGGCGCGCCACGTCGGGCAGGCGCTCGCGCAGCCGCGGGAGGCCGAAGTAGAGGGCCAGGCCAATCGGGATGGCAATGAGGGTTGCCAGGCCGACGAAGGCCGCGAGCTGCCCCGCCGCCTTGCGGGGCAGCAGGGCGTTGGCCTCGCGGGAGCGGTACTCGTCCTGGATGGCCTTCTCGACGCGCTCAAGCTGAGCGTAATCGGCGGGGAAGCTCAGGCGGCGACTGAGCTTCTGCGTGTTGTCGGCCCGCTCGCCCATCTCTCGGCCAACTTGTTTGATGTCCCTGTAGCGGACCACGGGCTGCCACTTGGTCCCGGTCTTGTCGAAGAGGTCATTGAGCGACTGGAAGACGGGGTCTTCGGCCAGCTCGGTCCGCCGCTCGAGGCTGAGGGGGAGCCAGCGAGCCTTGCCCAGGATCGCCCTGGCCTGCCGCGAGAGGGCGCGCCAGCGCTCGATGTCCTCGTCGAGCCTCTCGGGTCTGAGGAGCTTGCCCGTTTGGAGGCCGAGTTTGTCGTCGTTGGCCAGGCGGACCAGTTGCTCCTGCTCCTCCCGAAGGCCGGCGATGGCGTGCTCCTGTGCCCGCGTGATCCCGCCGAGGAGCAGGCACGCCACGAAGAGGGCCAGGGAACAGACCACGAAGAGGAACGAGCCGAAGCCCGACCTGTCGTCGCGCCTTCGCGCCAACGGATAGATGGCCCAGACGAACACGAAGGCGAGCGTGGCGAAGACGCCCAGGAGCGCGGCGCCGTAGCGCACCACCTGGATGAGGGCCGACGGGGGGGCCTCCGCCGCGCCTGGCACCTGGTGCGGCGCGTAGGCCACCTCGCGGAACGGCAGGATCACCCTGCCGAACACAAGGCCCAGCGCGAGCACGAGCGCGGCGCCCTTTGCCGCGGCGGCCAGCAGCACAAAGTGCCGCCTGGCGCCCGGCGGCGCCAGGCTCGCGTCGTACGCCTTGACCAGCAACAGCGCCCCGACGACGAACGCCGCGGCGAAGACGGCGAAGCCGACGCCGGTGAGCGAGACGTGGATGAAGAGCCAGTAGGACTGAAGGGCGGGGACGAGCTGGAGTTCGACAGACTTGGGCTGGATGGCGGCGAAGACGGTGAGGAGGCTGGCCGCGATGGCCAGCGCGGCGTCAATGACCACCAGGCGCACTTTCGGGCTGGCCGTGAGCAATGCTATGGCCGAGCACCACGAGGCGAACGACAGGTACTCGAAGACCTTCTCGATGGGCAGCCGCGTGAAGTCCAGGAAGTCCAGCAGAATCATCTCCAGCACCACTGCCACGGCCGCGGCGGGGAGCCAGATGACGCTGGACTTGCGGAAGATGACGCCGACGGCCACCGCGGCGGCGGGGACGACGAACAAGAGCACATAGGTGGCCGCCTGCCAGGCCGGCCCGGCCGAGAAGGCGGCGCCCAGGCGGGGGAAGAACATGTGCAGCGGCTCGGTGCCGATGATGAAGGCGCGCCAGACGATGCTCCCCGTGTGGGCGGCCAATCCAAGCCACACGAGGCCGCGCCCGAACCGCGCTAGCCCGTCGCCGGCGCGCAGGAACGCGGCTGCCGACAGCACGAAGGCCGCGAGCAGGTAGCAGGCGAAGGCGAGCCAGAAGAGAGTGACATCGTTCATGGGGCGCTCCCGAAGCAAAGGAGAGGATGAATGGATGGGTGGATGTATGGATGGGTGTCAGCCAACCATCCATTCATCCATTCATCCAACCATCCAATCATCCAATCATCCAACCGCCTTCACCACGGCGTCGAAGCGCTCCTTGAAGCGCTCGCGCCACTTGAAGGAGTCGCCGGCCAGGAACACCTCGGCCCGCCCGGCGTCGAGCGGGCGCACGAGCGCCCACACGCGCTCGTGGTTGCAGTAGAAGCACAGCACGATGCCCAGCATCATCATTCCGCAGCCGAGCCACACCGGGAGCATGATGGGGTGGGTCTTGAAGGTGAGCCAGGTGGCGTAGTCGGGGGTTGAATCCACGGGGACGATGCGGTAATCGCCATAGTCCACGATGCTCCCTGGCCGCGGCTCGCCCGAGCGGCGGGGCAGCGGGAGCCATCGCTCGCGCGTGGGCGCGCCGGGGGCGGCGAGGCGGACGCGTATGGCCGGGTTCACGGGGTCGTCGGACACGTTTCGCGCCTCGCCCGCCACCACGCGGCCATCGGGCGCCCGCTCAAGCGGCATATACCAGTGGGGGAAGTAGCGGAGCACCTCAATCGTCAGGTCCGTGCCCGGCACCTGGACGGGCGTCTGAGGCGGCACGGCCAACGAGACCTGCTGGAGGACTTCGACGGGCTGATCGTCATCGTGCGATGAAGCCCCACGGCTGGACGAGCCAGCCGTGCCACGTTGGACCCTGGCCACGACGAAGCTGACGGACGTGACGCCGCGATAGTCGGGCTGATAGCTCTGCTGATAGACGTGGAAGCCGCGGTAGATAAGGGGGCGGTTGACCTCGATCACTGTATCGGTCTCGGGCGTCGTGTCGAGCAGGGTCACGTGGGCGCCGTAGTATTCGGGCTTGCCACGGGAGTCGCTGCGGAACTCGAAGCGGCGGAGCCGCATGCGGAATAGGGCGTCAGGCTTCGGCTTGCCGGGGTCCTCGCGCCAGTCGCCCTTGGCGGCGTCGGCCCGGAAGTCGCGCGGCACGGCCAGCACCTCATCCCTGGCGAGCAACTGCCCGTGGCGGAACGCCAATTGGCCTGAGATGAAGCCGCCGACGGCGATGAGGATGACGCCGAGGTGGACGACCTGCGAGCCGAGGCGGCCGATGCCGCCGAGCCAGCCGCGGCGGCCCTGGAGCAGCGTGCCCCGTGCTCCCTCTGTCCGCCGCGTGTGGAAGCCGGCGCCGCGGAGCGCCGCCTCCACCGCTTCGGCGCCGCCCTCGGCCACCGTCTCCGCGTGGGTCGCCCGCCGGCGATACCAGCCGGGGTCGTCCGTCGCCTTGAGGCCGAAGGCCATGCGCCACTGGCTCGGCAGCCGCTGAGCGGAGCACGCAACGAGGTTGAGGAGGAGCAGCGCGCACAGGAGGCGGAACCAGATGGACGTGAAGAGCGCGTGGAGGTGCAGGAGGAGCATCAGCCGCCCGAGGACGGGACCAAACGAGTCCACGTAGGAGAGGCGCAGGCAGGCATGGGTCATCTCCTCGCTGCGAAGGCGGCTGGCCATCATTTGGGCGAAGCCCCGCCAGTCCTCGTCGCTCAGCGTGCCCTCCCCCACCCGCTTCACCAGTTCCTCGAAAGCCGTGTCGCCGCGCAGGATGCCCGCGGCCCGGGCGAGGGCCACGAACTCCTCGCGCTTCATCCCACGCTCCGAGGCCGGGTCGAGGCGCTGCTCCACGTACGTGCTTGCGGTGAACGATTCGGGCTGTGGCAGGACGATACCGATGGTGGACGCGATGGCGATGATGATGAGCAGGGCGACGGCCACGCGCACGGAGGCCACGGTCCGCCAGACTTGATTGCCGATTGCCGATTGCCGATTGCCGATTGTGGGTTCTCCCGGCCTCATGCGCCGTACTTTTCGAGGCCGAGGGCGTGGGCGACGAGGATGGGCATGAGGTGGATGCCGCGCATGCGGCCCAGGGCGCCGCCGGCGCAGGCGCGCTCGGAGAACTCATCCACGCCGTCGGGCCGGCCCCACTTCGCCCACACGGCCACGGGCACGGGGTGCCAGCTATGCGCCTTGAGGACGCACGGGGTCGAGTGGTCGGCTGTCACGCAGAGCACGGCAGGATTGAGGGCGCGTGCGCGCGGGAGCAGCGCGTCCGCCTCCTCGATGACGTGCACCTTCGCGTCCCAGTTCCCATCCTCGCCGTAGCTGTCGGTCTTCTTGATGTGGAGGAAGAAGAAATCGTAATCGGCGAAGTGCTTCTCCAGGCAGGCGAACTCGCTGGCAATCGTCTCGCCCGCGTCAGGCAGGATGTCCATGCCCACCAGGTTGGCGACGCCGCGGTACATGGGATAGGTGGCGATGGCGGCGAAGCGCATGTCGTAGGTTTCGGTTAGCAGGGGAATCTTCTCGAAGCGGGCGTAGCCGCGCATCAGGAGGTTGTTGGCTGGGTGCTCGCCCTTGAGGATGTCGGCGGCCTGGCGAGCGAACTCGGCGGCGAAGGCGGCGGCCTTGGCGGAGCGGTCGTCGAGGGCAGCGGCGAGGCGTGGCGGCTCCTTGCCCTCCGACTGCGGGTCGGTCTCAGCGATGGCGTCGTAGAGGTCGGGGGCGCGGAAGACGACGCAGGCGCGGTGCTCCTTCTCAGTGCGGACGAACACCTCGCAGCCGGGGATGCGGACGCGGGCGTTGAGGAGGGCGACGAGCTTCTCATTCGTCTCGGTCGGGATGCGGCCGGCCCGCCGGTCGGTGACGAAGCCCGTCCTGGGGTCGGTCGTGCAGAAGTTCACGCGGACCGCGAGGTCGCCTGGCTGGATGGGGAATCCGATGCCGAGCGCGCCGAGGAGGCCCCTTCCGATGTCGAAGATGAGGGGGTCGTAGCCGAACAGGCTCAGGTGGGCCGGGCCGCTGCCTGGGGTGAGGCCCGGCAGCACGTTGTCGAGCAAGCCGCAGAAGCCCTCGCGCGCCAGGGCGTCGAGGTTGGGCTTCTTTGCGCTCTGAAGTTCGGTGGGGCCGCCCGGCTCGCGGGGGATGCCGCCAAGGCCGTCGAAGACGATGAGGATGATCTTGCCCTGCGGCTTCTGGCGAAGCCGCTTGAGCACGTTGAGGAGTTCCATAGTCCCGCTCTCTCCTTCAGGGTCGTTCGAGTAGTCCTGGGGGATGATTGGATGAATGGATGGGTGGATGAGTGGCAGAGCGGCCTGACCTCCGTTCGCTCATCCATTCATCCACTCATCCACTCATCCATTCATCCGCTGCCCGTTCAGTTGTCCGAGCTGCCGTCGTCATCCATGCGGTAGCGTTCGCGCAGGGTCTTCCCCAGGTCGAAGAGGTTCTGGAAGTCCGCCTTGCTGTCCTGTGGGGTCTTGCCGAGGAGGCCGTGCTCGACGAGGGTGAAGACGATTTCGCCGAAGTCCTCGGTCGAGGTGACGCCCCAGTGCTTGAGGACGGTGGGGGCCAGGTAGCCGAAGCGTTCGACGGCGAGGTCACACAACCCCTCGACGAGCTCGCGGCCCGACACGTGGCGCCGCTCGCCGAGGCGGCTGCACGTGTAGTTGACGCCCTCGCACACGAACACATAGGCGTCGGCGCGGTAGCGCGGGTTCTTGGCCATGGCTTCGCGGAGCGCCAGTTGGCGCTTGATGATGTCGAGCAGACTCAGATCGGTTGGCTCACTCATCGGGACAGCTCCCGCAAGCCGCAACAGGCTATCTGACGCGTAGCCCCCAATGTGCGACAGACTACGGCGAAAGTCAAACGCATCAGCCTCCCCCGCGGCTCTCTTGCGCGCCGTCCCCCCGAGCGCCGGGCCGCGAGGCGGCCTCCGAGCCGGGAGGGCCTTCCGCTTCCTCCTCGTCGCCTTTCTCCTTGGGCGGCGGGGCGCTGTCGAGCACCTGGATGTCCTTCACGGAGAACACCCCATCCCGGTCGCCACCGAGGTCCACGCTTACGGTCTGCTTCAGAATCTCCGTGTTGGTAACGACGCCGACGCCCTGGGGGGTCTTGACCTTGGTGCCCTTCCTGGGGAGCTGTTCGCGCAGCTCGGCGTAGCAGGCATCCTCAAAGCGCAGGCAACACATGAGGCGTCCGCACCGCCCCGAAATCTTGGCGGGGTCGAGCGTGGTCTTCTGGGCCTTGGCCATGCGCATGGTCACAGGGGCGAGTTCCTTCATGAAGCCCTTGCAGCAGAGCATGCGGCCGCAGTGCTCCACGTCGGCCAGGAGCCGTGCCTCGTCGCGGACGCCGATCTGCCGCATCTCGATGCGGGTGCGGTACTGGGCGGCCAGGTCCTTCACCAGGGCGCGGAAGTCCACCCTGCCCTCCGCCAGGAAGTAGAAGATGATCTTGTCGCCGCCGAAGAGGTGCTCGACGCTCACGAGCTTCATCGGCAGGTTGTGCTCGCGTATCTTGGCCGCGCAGAAGTTGTACTCCTGGGGGGCGAACTGCTCCTCGATCTCCTCGGCTCGGGCCACGTCGCGCGGCGTGGCGCGGCGCAGGATTTGCCCGGTGGCGGGTCCCTCGGGGTCGTTGGGGCTGGGCTCGGAGCGGCAGACGACCTCGCCCAGCTCGACCCCCCGCTCGGTGCGCAGGATGCACTTCTCCCCGCGGTGCAGGTCCGTGGCCTCCGTGCGGAAGAGCCCGATATGCCGCATCGCCCCGTAACAGGCGATCATGTGGAACATCGTGTCACCTCACAACCCGCCGGAAAAAGACACCAGGAGTCTTTTGCCGGCACGGCCTTTCAGGTGCTTCGCACAAAAGACTCCTGGTGTCTTTTTCCGGCGCCCAGCAGGGCGCCAGTGTCCAGTATCAGCGTGTCCAGAAGCAGCTTGATGTTCGCGTTGGCGTCCACGCGGTCGCGCGCCTCGAGGGTCAGAGCGGCCAGGCGCCGGGCCGCTTCGGCCGGCAGCCCTTCGCCCAGCGCATCCAGGGCGGGGCAGGCGTCGGCCCACGTGAGCAACGCCTCTGGGTAGCCCGCGGCGCGGAAGAACAGGTCGCGCCAGGCCAGGGCCAACAGGTCGAGGACGGGCCTCAGGCGGTCGCGCGCGTCCTCCAGCGTGGCCCCCTTCTCGCCGCGCCCCCTGTCGAGCAGCTCGGCGGCGAGAAGGAACTCGCCGCCCGGCGGCATCTCGGCCAGGGCGCCGAGGAGCCATCGGGCGTCCTCGTAGGCGCCGTTCTCCAAGTAGCCCAGCGCCCGGCCGGGGCTGCCCTCGGCCAGACGGGCAAGCACGCGCGCCTGCGCTGGCTCCAGGGCGGAGCCGTTCACCAGCACGCGCTCCGCCTGCTCGCATGTGAGCGGGCGGAACCGCACGAGCTGGCACCGCGAGATCACCGTGTCCACGAACGGCTCGAGCCGCGACGCCAGCAGGATGAGGAGCGAATGCGGCGGCGGCTCCTCAAGGGTCTTCAACAGGCAGTTCTGCGCCTCCTCGGTCATCCGCGCCGCGTCCACCACCACGAACACCTTGTGGCGGCCGGCGAATGCCTTGTAGGCGATGGCATCCTGTATCTCCTCGCGGACCTGTTCGACCAGGATGGCCGCTCGCCGCTCGCCCTTCGCGCCCTTCTCGATGCGGCGGACGAATGTGACGTCGGGATGGTTCCCGTGCTCGACCTTCTGGCACGCCGGGCACCGGTCGCAGGCCTCGGCCCCGCCACGCTCGCACTCGACCGCTTTGGCCAGCTCGCGGGCGAACAGCTCCTTGCCGACCCCGTCGGGGCCGACGAACAGGTAGGCGTGCGACAGCCGCCCGCCCCCCAGCGCCTGCCGGAAGCGCTCCACCACCCCATCGTGCCCAACTATCCGCGACCAGGCCATCTGACATCCCTGGCGACAGGGGCTTCGGGACAGAGGATGATTGGATGAACGGATGATTGGATGACTGGCAGACATCCACCCATCCAACCATCCATTCATCCACTCGTCTCAATGATCCCCAGCACGTCCCCCACCTTCACCTTGTCGTCGTCGTGGACTCGGACCTCGACGAGCCTGCCCGAGACGGGGCACGGAACATCGAAGGTCGCCTTGTCGGTCCGCATCTCGACGACGCCATCGGCCTCCTTCACCTGCTCGCCGACCTCGGCGTACCAGAAGGAGACCGTGGCCTCGTTCCCAGCGTCCTCGCCCAGGCTGGGCAGCTTGAACTCGAATCTAGCCACGGGCGCTTCAGGCTCCTTTCATAGGTGGATGATTGGATGGGTGGATGGATGGATGAATGCAAGAGAGGCGCGGCGTGCGCTTTCCTCTAACATTCGTCCAACCATCCATTCATCCATTCATCCCATCATCCTCAACAGCTCTCCGCCCTGGCCCATCCCGGCCAGCATTGCATCGGCGTGATAGGAGCTGCGGACGAACGGTCCAGCCGCCACCGCCGAAAACCCCAGGGCCTCCGCCTCTTCTCGATATGCCTCGAACTCCTCGGGCGGGACGAAGCGCTCGACGGGCAGGTGCTCGGGCGACGACCGCAGGTATTGCCCGATGGTCAGGGCCTCGCAGCCGGCCCCACGCAGGTCCCGCATCACCGCACCCACCTCGTCGTGCGTCTCGCCCAACCCCACCATCAGGCCGCTCTTGGGCAGTGAGGCCGAGGCCCGTGGGGAGCAGCCTCTGCTGTACGTCCTTGGCCTTGGGTCAGAGGCCGCCCACCTCTCCCTTGGGGAGAGGTCGCCCGCCAGAGGCGGGCGGGTGAGGGTGCCCTCCGCTGCGCCCTCGGCGGCACAAGCACCCTCACCCCGGCCCTCTCCCCGAGGGAGAGGGGGATGAGTCGTCTCCCCCCCTGCCACGCACGCTCTACTGGCGTCCTTTCCCCACTCGGCGACGCGGCGGAGCAGTTCGAGCGACCGCTCGTAGACCGCCTGCGGCCTCACAAGGGGGTAGAGCCGCGGCACGGTCTCGACGTTGTGGTTGTACACGTCCGGCCGCGCCTCCAGGACGCGCCGGAGGCAATCCTCGCTGCCGCCGAAGTCAGGCGTCAGCACCTCCACGGTAGCCCCGCACGCGGCCCGAATGGCCGCAATCGTGGCGGCGAACTGGCCGCTTCCGCCGTCGGCCAGGTCGTCCCGCGTCACCGAGGTCACGACCACGTGCCGCAGGCCCAGGCGTGCGGCGGCGGCGGCCACGCGGCGCGGCTCATCGGGGTCGGGCGGCAGCGGCCTCCCCTGCCCCACCGCGCAGAAGCGGCACGACCGGGTGCAGGTGTCGCCCAGGATCATGAACGTCGCCGTGCCGCTGGCGAAGCACTCGCACTGGTTCGGGCAGTGGGCGCTCTGGCACACCGTGTTGAGCCGCAGCTCGCCCAGCAGCGCCCGCACGGGCGCCGTCGCCCCCTCCGGCGGCAGGCGCTTGCGGAGCCAGGGGGGGAAGCGCCGGGGCGGGCGGCCATCGGCAGCCGGCGGCCGGCAGTCGGCAGTGGGCAGTTGGCAGTCAGGAATCGTCGTGGCCCTTGTCCCTCTTCCCCTTCCTTCATGGTATTGATGGCTGCCAACGGTGTCAAGCGCCTTTTGACAGCCGGAGCCGCCCCGCGCTACGATTTGGAGGACGAGGACGACGACGAGGACGAGGACGATGGCCGTCTGTCACGTGCTCCGCATCCCGCGCATCGGCTACCGCGAGGCGCTCGCTCTCCAATTGCGCCTCGTGGAGCGCATCCGCGGCGGCGATGATGCCGCCCTGCTCCTGCTCGAACACGGCCCAGTCATCACCCTCGGCCGGTCGAGCAAGGAGAGCCATCTTCGCGTGCCGCGCGAGGAGCTGGCCCGCCACGGCATCGAGGTGCACGAGTCGAATCGCGGGGGCGACGTGACGTATCACGGCCCCGGCCAGACCGTCGGCTACCCCATCGTCTACCTGCCGGAGGACCGACGCGACATCCACGGCTTCCTTCGCTCCCTCGAGGCCGTTCTCATCGCGGCCCTCGCGCGCTTCGGCATCGTGGGGCGCCGCGTGCCAGGTTACACGGGCGTGTGGGTCCCCTCGAATGCGGAATGCGGAACGGGGAATGCGGAGCGTGAAGCAACACACCCTGCGGACGATTCACTCCGCACTCCGCATTCCGAACTCCGCCTTGCGAAGATCGCCGCCATCGGCGTGGCGTTCAAGCGGTGGACCTCCCACCACGGCTTCGCCCTCAACGTCACGACCGACCTCGCGGCCTTCGACCTCATCGTCCCCTGCGGCATCGCCGACCGGTCCGTCACCTCGATGCAGCGCCTCCTCGGCGCCGCCCCCGCCCGCCGCGCCGTCGAGGACGCCCTTCTCGCCGAATTCCTCCGCGAGTTCGGCTTCGACGCGGCCCAGGAATGCCCGTCGGCGAATACCTTGCTAGATGCTTGGGCTTGATATTGCGAGCGCCGGCTGCTATCATATATCCGTAGCCTACGGAGAGTGAAGGAACACTGCGATGACGGTGATCACTGCTGAGGAATTCGCAAGAGACGTCGAGGGTGTCCTCGAACGTTGCGAGCGGGAGAAGGACGAGGTGGCGATCATGCGCAACGAGAAGCTCGTGGCGCGCCTCGTTCCCGGCGGCCGCCTCATCACGCTCGGCGAGGCGATAGACAGGCTTGGTGGAACACTGACATACGAGGAAGGTGAAGCTCTCTTGCGTGACATCAAGGAGATGAACGCGCACCTGGACCAGGAGATTCGTGACCCGTGGCGGGAATGATAGCCGACACAACGGTCTGGGTGGACATCGAGCGCCGACTGGTGTCGCGCGCCGCGTTGGCCACGGCATCGGCGGGCGAACCCGTCTTTGTGGCTCCTGTCACCATAGCCGAACTGCAGTACGGCCTGTCGCGGGCAACCACTGAGCAACAGCGCAGCCGACGCCTCGCCGCCCTGAGCGAGGTGAAGGCAATGAACTGCCTCCCGATCGGTGCGGAAACGGGTGAAGTCTTCGGGAGACTCGCCGCTGACCTCGACAGCAGGGGTCGCCCGTCGAAGCATCGGACCCAGGACCTCTGGATCGCCAGCCTTGCCCTCCAGCACGGCCTCAAGGTGCTGACACAGAACCGGAAGGACTTCGACGACATTCCCGGGCTGACTGTGGTCTTGCTCAGCCCGTGACCGGTCCCCGGCACGGGTGACGCTGGATGGGGGGTGCAGGGTGTTCGCCATCTATTGGGAGCAAGTCCTCCTCCTGGCAGTTGGGCTTCTCCTGCTTGCTGCCCCGTTCGTTCTTGGCACCCTGTTGAGGCGGGCCGAGGCCAGGGCCTTCGCGCGCGGGGAGCTGGAGCCGACGGTTGGCGAGTGGATGCTGCGAGCGTTCCTGGTCGTCTCCGTACTCCTGATGATCTTCACCCCCATCATCGCTGTCGGCCTGATACTGTCGGGAGCCGAGTTTTTCTGATTCCTTCAGGGGCGTGGCCGTGAGCACTCGATTGCCGGAGGCGGAGCGGGAGCGGCGGGCGGGGGCGGCGCGGCGGCTGTATGCGCGGGTGCTGGTGGAGCACGAGCGGGTGCGGCACACGGAGGCACACGCGACAACGCCCAACGCGCCACTGTGGGGGCCGATGCGCGAGCTGGCGATGTTCCACGCCGCAGGGCGCGGCCGCAAGCCGCTGGCCGACTTCTGCGGGGGCTACCCGGACGCCGATGGGGTGCCCGAGGTCGTCCCCACCGCGGCCTATCGCACGGCGCTCCGCATCGCGCTCGACCTTGCCGGCGACCAACTCGTTCAACTCGGCGCCGGCACGCCCTGGGGCCGAGGCCGGCCGCGCGTGCCCGAGTCGGTCGAGCACTTCGAGGCCATCTGCCGCGAACTCCGCGACGGCGACGCGTCGGGAGCGATTGCGGGGATTCTGGACGCCGCGGAGCCGCCACGCCGCGGCACGGCGGTGGGCCTGCCGCGCGTGGTCTTCGACGTGCCGGGCAAGCTCCTCACCATCGGCTCCACCCGCATCGCCCTGCCCGAGGGCCGCGAGCTGGGCCTCCTGCGCATGCTCGCCATGCGGCGCGAGGACGGCGAGGTGACGCCGACGACGGAGCACGGGGTGGACTGGAAGAATGGGGCGGACTCGTTGCGGAAGCGCATCCGTCGGGCGACGGGACGGAACTTGATGCGCGCAGTGGTGCTCAGCGCTGGTGCGCCCGTGGGCGGCTTTCGCCTCGCCCCGGATGTCGAGGTAGTCGGGAACAGGGAGGTGTCCTTCCAGACTTTCTCCCCTGAGGCGCTGGAGCGACTGGCGTCGTCGCCGGCGCGCCGACCACGCGGCCGCGACCTGCGCGGAGAGGGTGATGACGAGGACTGAGCGGGCCATTAGCGGCGACGGAGCGGGCGATTAGCGGCTATTAGCGATTCTCGCCGACTTTTTCATCGCCACAACGTGTTGCCCCATATAGCCTTATGGCTTCATGGCCATGATCTGACTCGGCCCAGCCCCCCTTCCATTAGCGGCTGGAAGCATGAAGTGGGGGGAGAGGAAAGGAGGTCCGGAGCGAGAAGCAAGGGACAAAAGGACCCAAGGGACAGAAGGGGCGAGTGCCCGGCGACCCCCTGTCCCTTTTGTCCCTTGAGTCCCTTCGGTCCCTTGATCTTTGACACGCGCCCCCCGCCCCTGGGCGGCTGATCTTTGCCCACATCTTCTCGTGGCCCCCGGTCAGCCCCCGAAGGGGGTGGTCCAGCCGTAGCCCAGAGCCTGCCCTGAGCGGAGCCGAAGGGGCGACCAACGGGAGCCCTGGGACAAGGCCAACCTGGCATAGAGCCCCCAACGGGGGCGATTCAATCGCCCTGAAACGCCCCCTTCGGGGGCTTATGCCGTGCGG
>Ga0194125_10006270_pt1 | contig 17634 bp, 7 predicted proteins | sample TA2KigC250mmetaG_FD_148626 | JGI IMG/M metagenome (GOLD analysis project Ga0194125, IMG submission 148626) | Freshwater microbial communities from Lake Tanganyika, Tanzania - TA2015034 Kigoma Deep Cast 250m | ecosystem: Environmental > Aquatic > Freshwater > Lake | place: Tanzania: Lake... | reverse complement strand
GCGCCAAAGGCCGACCGACGATGACCGAGCGTCCGATGATGACGACTCGCTTGCCAGCTGGATCTATTCCATAGGCTAATAATAGTTCGACGATGCCCGCCGCAGTGCAAGGCTGGAAGCGGGGCCGGCCGATATAGAGCAGCCCGACATTTTCTGGATGGAAACAATCGACATCCTTCTCCGGCGCGACCATCCGCTGGACTTCAATCTCGTCAAGATGCGCCGGCAATGGGCTTTGAATTATCAAACCATTTACCGATGCGTCGCGGTTTATGTTTTGCACCACCCGACTTAGCGCATCCATCGATGTCTCGCCCGGCAGCTGGCAATGACGAAAACCGATGCCCAATTCTTCGCAAGCCTTCTGTTTGGCGCGAATATAGACCGTCGAAGGCAAATCATCGCCGACCTGTAGCGCTGTAAAAAAAGGCAGCGGCTTCCCCGCCGCCAAACCTGCCGTTAATTTTTCCTTAATTTTCTGACGAATCTGCGCCGATAGCGTTTTACCGTCTAAAATTAATGCCATCCGGAATCCTGTTGTTCAAAGAAGATGGATATGGTTATGATAAATGAGGTAATTGCAAAAGTGTTGGATTTATTAACTGATGGCAAGGCGGACGCCATCGTCCGCCGCATTCTAGGCTTGGCTGGTTTTCGGCGGACGAGGGCGTCCGCCTTGCCATGTCTGAATTTTCTGGATTAATCATCACTTTTGTAATTAGCTCAAATGAATACAGAAGTATACAGGAACACTACTTCAACGCTAAGCGCTCAATTATTCAGCATTAGTCATTATTTCACAAATACAACCTTCCTGACATCCACCTTGCCGAGCGTTTCGAGCCGAAGGATATATACTCCATTCGCCAGTCTGTCAGCGCCGAAATTAACCTCATACTTACCCGCTTCAAACCATCCTTCACGCACTATGAAAGTTTCGCGGCCGGTTAGGTCGAACAACGCTAACTTTGTCCAGCCGTCTGCTTCCAAGTTAAAGACTAATCTAGTTTGGGAATTAAACGGATTTGGAAAGTTAGATTCAATGCCAAATATCAGAGGCTGCTTAATCATTTTGTCGATAATCGCAGCGCTGTCCACGCGCAGCGTAACCGGCAGTAAGGTTTGAGAACCTGCAGCATTATGCAGGAAGCGGATGACCAGCGAATACTCGCCGTCGCTTAAATTAAAGGCATTGAATCGAACAGTTATAGGTTGACTACAGCCTGGATCCACCGCTGCTGAGCGCGGTATGTAAGACACCCAATTAGTATTAGGACCGACATCATAAACGGAAACGCGATGTCCGTTGGCGTTGTTCATCACTGCCAACATCACCCATTTGCGCGGGTCGAATTTATTTGAAAATTCCATACCTCCAGCCCGGTCGGCGACATCGCCTTCGACGCCTGTAACGGCACGGTAATCGGCTGTCCGCGGGTTGAACTTCGAGACCAGCGCGGTAGGAACTTGCAGCCGCGGGTCGATTCTGTCCCGGCTGAAGATGTAAACCGTATAACCGTCCGGATCCTGCGCATAGAACGCCAAGCCATATATATCCAAAAGGATCTGATGGCTGGCGGTAACATTGCCGTCGCGGTCGAACTGCACTAAGGGTTCAGCAAGTCCGTTTGCCGTCCAGAAACGGTCTTCATTAGTATCGTAAGTCAGAGCGCGCGGCAACTGCATCGGCGACGGAATCGAATCCTTCACCTGCCCCAAGCGGTTGACGCCAATAATCCAACCGCCCTCGCCTCCGTAAAGCAATGTATCGACGACTGTAGTGCCGCGGATACCGTAAACCGTGTTTCCGGGCTGCGACAGTGAGCCTAAAAATCGCCCCTGCGTGTCAAAGCGATAGAATTGATTAGGATTATCGTTGTTCGACGAGCCGGTCACCCAGATCGCGTCGTCGAAGAAATCGACGCCGTTGATGCGCCAGTCCTGCGTTGCCGCCGTAACATTGAAGTTCATAAGTCGCTGCCAATTGCTCGGTTCGCCAGCATAGTCGATATAACTGCGAAAATCGAGCCGTCCGTTGCCGTTATTTTGAATGGAAATAACTTGCTCAGCCGCGCAATTCGGCTGCAATTCGGCGCCAATGTTGCGCTCGGATAAGGTGAATTCAGGGTGCAGAAGCGCAAATGAAACCTCGATAGTGTCGCCGAGCGTTATATCATATTCAGCGCGCGTCGAGTCGCAATAGCCCGGCGCGCTGGCGGTGAAACTATAGCCTTCACCGACGAGAACATTGTGCATTAGATAATTTCCCGCGAGGTCAGTTATGGCAAACGAGCCACGGCTGCCGCGAACCTGCGCGCCGGGAATTGGGCGCACTGTTGCTAAATCCGTAACTGTCCCGCGCACAAAACCAACTATGCCGACAATTTTAGTCGAAAATTTAATCGCTCGACCGGCTTGCAGCGGCGCTGCGCTAGGCGCATAGCGATTCCAAAAAGTATATTCCATCCCGTCTGAACCGTCCAGATTAACGATACCGACTGTTGCATAAGGCGTATCATACTCGGTCGGGTCAACCGCTGCATCGTTATTCACGGTGTTGTATTGCATCACAAACTCGCCGTCGCCGGTGTATGTCGGATAATGCTGCGGATCATATAATATGAGTTCAAAGGTGTTCTCACCGCCGGGACGCAAAGTATCGCCGCCCAGCCGACCGACATAGCGCCGCATCCGGCTCCATTCGACTATGAAACGATGATTCGGTTCGTCGAAATAGGTATATACTCCTCCAATTGGCATTCGGTTGATGCGGTCGATGTAATTCACCAGATTATCCCAGAAAACGCATATCATCGCCCGCGGCCCGTAAGCCGGGGGTATGCGCCGGTTGGTGAAATCGGCGCTGCGCGCCTCATTGCCTAAAGCCGCCCAGCCGTTCGAACAGATTGTCAATTGATTGAAATCCCGTCCATAATATCGGAAATCAAAAGGCAGGTTAACTAAAGTGGAAACATCCTGTTCGTTGCCCAAATCCCGCAGACCGGTGTTGATTCCCCGCCCGCCGAGGTTCGTGTCGATTTCAATCCAGGCATATTCCGGCGCCACATCCCAGAGCGTATCCGTATTGTCGAAACATACATAACCATAAGCATCCGGCCCAAACGGCGCATTAACCCGCGGCTGACTCACCGCGAAGTCGAACCGCGCTGTATCCACCCGACCATTTTCCGACTCTAGTCTGAGCAACATTTCCACACAGTTTCCGGGGACAGTCAAGCGATGGGCGAAAATTCGATAGCGCGCTGTCGCGAGCGAGTCCTGACAGTCAACCGATATTGGATTGAACTGAGCGCGATTCTGATAGACTAAAACCATCGGATTATGCGAGGTCAAAGCGCCGTGCATAACGGGACTGCTGATACGCCCGTTATTGCGCAAGGTAATGTCAAGCCAGACTGTATCGCCAGGTTCGAAATCTGCCGGCGTAAACGAATGTCGAGCATATTCCAAATCGAATGAGACTATCTCCGTTTGTAATGCCGAATTCCAGCGATTTACTTCGTTGATTACCTCAATATCAAACAGCAATCTTCTTTTATTCCAATTAGTTCCCAAAACTTCAAATAGAAAAGTAGCAAGACTGCTGTCGCCAGGCGCCGGCGCACTGTTAAGATGGTATTGACCATTCATAAGACGGATATCGCCTTCGACTGAAGTCAAACTGACATCGAGGCTGCCGCGCAACGTCGAATCGCCGCTGTTGACAATATAGGTGCGGAATTCGATTGTCTCACCCGGATTGACACTACGGTCGCCATTGCCGCGGCTGCGACCAGCATTATCGTCGTCGATAATGAAACTCGAAGCCGTGAAATCTACACTCGGTCTCTCAACTCTGATGTCCGCTAGATAGGGAATTTTATTATGCTGCCAGACTGTCAGTTGCAACGAACTGGTGTCCAATTCGCCTGAAGTAAATAAAAAGATTATTTGGCCGTCAGCGTCGGTCTGTCCTGCCCACCGAAGCGAACCGTTCTGCACTAATGTAACATTAACATCCGCTATCGGCGCATCATCTACGCTTCGGATGCTGACCATAAACCGATTTTCGCCTCTGTTGAGCCGCTGGTTGTGGACAACGCGCATCGGTTGTGGAATGCCTGTCCACAATTCGCTGCCGGCGTCGCCGATGAGATTTAACTGAAAAGAATGTGCCTCCCAGATACGAAGATTCTGCACCTGCGGGTCGTAGGCATCGTTGAACAAACCAAAGTGGCGATACATCTCAATTTTACCGCGATTGACAGCCCATCCGGTCGTCCAGATACCATCGCGGTAAAACGAGTTTAACACGCCGCCGGCGAAGACATTGTTATAGGTCGTATGCGTCGAGCCGCTGGCGCCGACCGCGCCGATACAGCCGCCGTTCGGCGCCCATAAGAAGTCTTCGGTGTAGCCGTGGGTAGCCAGGTTATGGTCGGCAAAATCGCCTGAATTGCAGGTCGGCATCAGCCAGAAGGGCATCTTGCGGCCGTTGCGCAACAGTCTGGCGTTTCCTACCGCCCAATCGTTGTTGAAAGAAGCCCAGCCGCGATAAAAAAACAGCGCTATGCCTGAATTTACATTGTTGAGAATAAACTCCCGACCGATGACCGGATTATCGCGCATAAAGAAAAATGTATCCACAGCCATATAGCCGGACTCCAACATCAATCGCCGCGCCCATTGCTGTAAAAAGTAGGTCGAATATCCGCTGCGCGCATCGTTAGCCATTACCGCGCCTTGTCGATACCAATCGGTTTCATCCATATAGGGATTTGATTCATACTCCACGATACGCCCGACTATAGTGCGTAAATCGCCCAAATTGCGGCAAGAGATGCGCCCGATAGCCGCCTCCGGCAGCATATCCTGACCTTCCAACAGAACATATTGATAATCTGTCTCCCACCAGTAATTCCAACCGACATCCCAATATGGGATTCTGAAATCAGCATTGACCAGGTCGGCTTCCCCGACCAGCGTAATATACTCGGGTGGAATTTCCCAATTGTCGTAAGCATCTTGCAGCGCACGCTTGACATCGACATTAGAGGCATTGACAGCGGCTTGAATGACCGCCACGGGGAAGCCTTGGCGCTGCCGCCAGCGCACTAATGGCTCGATGGCTTCCCGCACGCCGTCGAATGTCGGGATTACATAAACATAAGTTCCAAATTCAAGTCTCTCATCACGGCGAATGTCCTGCGGGTTTATCACTATCGACCGCGCCAATTTCAAGGCTGCCGATGAAGGTCTTAGCCTGCCCGGTTGCCGAACCGGATTGACGACTTCACCGCCATCGTAATGCAGCGAAACCGTAATGTCATCCCATATTCGCAGTTCACCGGTCGCCTTCAGGATCTGCACGGGATTAATTTTCAGATTGACCAGTCTTATCCCTCGTATAATAACCGGTTCGCCAATTTGCACGACTTCAGGCGGCCAATATCCATCATCCTTGCCAATCTGTGAACTTGAGAACTTGAGAACTTGAGAACTTTCAAACTTCGACGACGATATTGCGCGGGGTTCAGAGCCGTGCCATCCGATGCGAATACCGGCCTCAGGCGGAACGGCGACCAATCGCGATATGCACGGCAGCGCCGGATATCCCTCGCGCTTTATTGGCTCTTCGCCGGAAATATAGACGCTGCAAGCCTCTTCACCGTCGATTGAAACCGGCTCAAATTCTATTTGCAACAATTCAGCCTTGATTTCCAAGCCGGAAACCGATGACTGCAGGACATCTATCCGACAGCCCGGCGCAACGGCTGAAACCGGCGGCTGTTCCGAATTATGACCGCTCTGTGCCGCCGAAACATAGAGGACGATTATTAAACAGCCCCATAATAGGTAGGATGTGGTTCGAAACATAACACTATGGCTTGATAATGATGATGATGATGATGATTGTCGTCTTTATAATCAATGAAATTATCTTTTTACATAGTTTGAATATATCATACATAATAATATCCAATAAGCCGAAATGCAAGTTGGAAAGCCGGAAAGTTGTAAGTTGATAGTTGTAAGTTAGAAAGGTGAAAAGTGTAATGCGTAAGTGTATTGGAAAGATAGGTTAGTAGCGCTGGATTGTTATGCTGAACGAAGTGAAGCATCTTGTATGGAAGGAGGGATGAGATTCTTTACTTCGTTCAGAATGACACAATTGGTCGACAACCTAATATGTCAGTATATTAGTCATTGGCATTAACATTAGCATTGGCATTAACATTAACATTGGCATTCACCAGTTCATAGGCGGGTAGATATAATGATTATCGACTTGTTTGCGCACCCATTGTTGAAGGGTGTCTTCGCGCTTAAAGTTGACGGCGTATTGTTCAAGTGTGCTGTAGTCTGCGTTGATGTTCAGCGGACGCTGCGGTCGGCGTCTATCAACTCGCACTAAATGCACACCGAATTCGGTTTCGAAGGGTTCGGTCAGTCCGCCTTGCGGTGTATCGTCGATGGCTTGGCGAAAGGCGGTCGGCAGGTCGTCGGTGTTCATAGTTTCCAGCCGGCCCTCTTTATCGCGTGAATTCTTATCGGTTGAATATTGGCGCGCCAAAGCGCCGAAATCTGCGCTGTTCTTAAGCTGTTCGAGCAGTTCACCAGCCTGCTGATGCGTCGCGTCCCAGTCTGGACGGGTCGGCGCCATCTTCACAAGGATGTGCTGGCAGGCGATGCGCTCGCCCTGTCGTTCGAGCAGTCGGATAATATGATAGCCGAAGCGTGTCTGCACTATATCGGATATAGTCTCCGGTTCGAGCGTGTAAGCGGCCTCCTCAAATTCAGGCACTAAGTCACCGCGGGTGGTCATACCCAGCCTGCCGCCTTGCTCAGCCGACGGATCCTCCGATACCACCCGCGCCAGTGAGTCAAAATCCACGCCGGACTGGAGTAAATGCAAGATATGTTCAATTTTACGATAGGCTGAATCCCGTGCGGCTTCAGATACCTTTACTTCTAATAAAATATGCGACAACTCGACCTGTTCTGGAAGCGTTGGCAATTCTGTCTGATGTTCAGTAAAGAAGTTCAGCACATCCTGCCGGCTAACATAAACCGCACCGAATAATTGCCGGCGCACTTTGTCGATAAGCAATCCTTCATAGACCGCCTTGCGCAGATCGCGTTTGATTTGCGGCATTGCCCGCCCGAAATAGACGATTAGTTTCTCTTCCGAACCGGCTTGCTGCACTAACGACGCCAAACGCCGTTCCAATTCCTTGCTCACTACCCGGTCCTCCACGACCAGCGTATCTTCTGCGGCTTTTGCCAGCAAGATTTTTTGAATGATGTAAGATTTTATCACCTGCCGACGTAGTTCGGCCGTCTGCTCAGGGCTGACTTCCGTCCTTTGTCCGCGCTCGAACAGCAGCGAACTGACGCCGTAAGCCACTTCCGACTCAAGGATTATCTCATCATCGACGACCGCGCATATACTATCCAGCGTCTCGCCGGCTAAAAGCGGTGATGCAAATAAAAATAAGCATAGAATGATAAGCGCCAAATATTTCATAAGCGTCCCAATTTAATTCTCACCCTCATAAGCGACTTTTATTTCGATGCGCCCTTGCTTTCGCATTTCTTCGATAATCTGCAATGTAAATTCAGCGATGCGCCGCTTGTGGGATTCCTCTTTAAGAACAGCGGCGATTAAATCTCGAACAGCCTCAAAATTTTGCGGTGAGCCGGCTTTGTTGCGTTGCACAAGTTGAAATAGATAGTAACTGCCATCGATATTGAAAATCCGCGAGACCTGCCCTTCGCGCAAGTTATTTAAGGCTGCCCAAATTTCAGGCGCAAGCCCGGAATTCTCGAATGCTTCCAGGCGCCCGCCGGCGATAGGTTCAAGTTCGCCCGGCTGAGGCTGAAGTGAACGTTTGCGGCTTAACTCCTGCGCTTTGGTTTCCAGTTGCGCCCATTTATCTGATTTCCAATAATCCAAAACTAAGCGCGTCTGCTTCCAGATGAACTCGTTTTGACGGTCTTGATAGCAACGGCGGATTTCGACAATCGTAGGATTAGGCAGCGCAGCCAGTTCGATTTCCCACAGGCGCGCTTGAACCAGTTGATTAGTAATTTCCTCAACTCGCGCCGCGACCCAGGGATCGTCGGTCAAACCTCGATCGCGGGCCGCCAATGCCACCGCCGATTCTTCAATCCAACGGTGCACAAAGGCAGCGCGCATTTCATTCGTCAGCGGTTCAGATTGCAGCGCGGCTTCCCAGACGGCTAATTCGGCTTTAGTTAAAACCCGTTCGCCAACGCGAGCGACGACTTCGCTCGCCGGCGGCGCATCCGACCTGCAACCGTAATGAAGCCAACTTAAGCAAAAATACAAAAATATAATAAGATATTTGATAAATTACTTTAAATTAATGAATTATCTTTATTTATTTATTATAATTAGGATATCAGACAATCAAATCGTAATATTATTGAACAAAATCTTGGAGGGTAGGTTTAGTCCCACCCTCCAAGATATGGTGGTCAAATTCTCACTTCTTTTCCGGCTGCGTTTCTTTTTTCTCTTTAGGTTTTAACTTAATCACTGGTTTTTCACTACTCGCGTCTGGTTGATTGACCTCCAGCCTGCCCTTTGGCGTTAATTTTACCTTGGATTTGCCGGGGTCGATTTCCTTGCCTTCCTTATCGACATAACGCGGCTCGCCGATTTTCACCTGGACGCGCTTGCCGTCTTTAGTTGTATATTCCTGTTCGGATCCAGGCTTCAATTTTAATTTGATCTGGTCTTCGGAGGCTTTGCGCAAGGCAGCTTGACGGCGTTGTTCCTTCCATTCGCGGCGCTCCTTGTTCGTGCCTTCCGGCATATCTTCCAGCAGCGGCCAGACTTCCCGCAACATCTTCTCATTGATGGTTAAATGATAAGCCTTCTTAATTTCCTCTTCCCAGGCATTCTTGATTTTCGTCTGCATATCAAAGCGCACATCCGATTCGATTTGGCTGCGGACTTCGTCGTAAGCCTGAACCTTTTCCGGCGTCAACTCGACCAGTTTGACAATTGATAAAGATTTATTATCCTGAATAGGCCCGGCAACATCGCCAACCTTCATTTCAAAGGCTCGTCGCGATACAGGACCGTAATCATCGCGTTTGAAAGGACCGATCCGTCCGCCTTTGCCTTTGGCATTTTCGCGGGTTGTATAGCGCCGCGCCAAATTGGAAATATCCTCGCCTTTCTTTATCCTTCCAAGTAAATCGTCAGCCAATTGTTTATCTTCGACGCGAACTTCGATAACCGAAGCCGTGGCGGCTTGGGTGTATTTACTTTTATTGGTTTCGAAATACTTTTTCATATCGGCTTCGGTTGGGACGGCTTTATTATAGACCATCTCCTTCTCGATTTCCGGCAGAATAGCATTGTCAAGAGAGCGGCGGCCGTCTTCCAGCACTTCAGGACGTTCATAATAGCCCTTGGCTTTGGCGTATTCCGCCAGATACTTCGGCGTCACCAGAGGATTTACTAATTCATAGATGAATTCCGGTTCGTTCCTGAAATTGGGCGGGAAACGGTGGTCGCCAAACATATCGACCAATTGCTGTAACTTAACGCCGTTATGTTTGTCATGCACTACCAATAGTTCGCGCTCTTCCGGTGTGAACGACGAAAACAGATTCACATTTGTCGGCGCGCTTTTGTCGCTCAATTTGTGTAAAATAAGGTTCACAACATTCATATCATACCGCATTCCGGCGGCTCTCTTCACTTCGTCCATATACCTGTCGGCAATGACCTTCAGCGTGTCGCGGTAAATGTGCGACATCGCCGACATCACATCTTCGCGTACATTTTTATCTTTAAGTGATCGTTCATTTGTTCTTTTTTCGAGATATTTGATTACATAATAACCGCGATAGGTTCGCACGGGACCGGCGAATTCGCCTTCTTTAATGCGGTAGCAGGCTTCCCAGTATTCGCTGGGCATCGAGCCTTTCGAAACCCAGCCAACTTCGCCGTTGACCCAGGTGTTTTCATCTTCGCTGTATTTACGGGCGATTTGAGTCAAGTCGGCGCCGGGCTTCTTGGCTTCGGCTAAAATCGACTTAGCACGCTCATAAGCGATGGTTGTTTCAGCCGGCGTGTCTTTACGATTGACTTTGACCAGCGCGCACCAGGTATTGTATTCGACATTGGTCGGGCGTCGTTCTATCATTTGAATGAGGTGATAGCCGTATCTAGTTCGCACCGGCGGGGAGATTTCACCCGGTTTAAGTTTCCAGGCGGCTTCCTGAAACTCATCGACCATCCGTCCCCAGCGGAAAAAGCCTAAATCGCCCTGCGCCTTGGCGTCGATGGATTTGTCCTGACTATAGCGGCTGACCAGCGATGTGAAGTTCTCGCCGCCTTTGGCTTTTTGATATATCTCATTGATTTTTTCCCAATACTGCATTGTGTCGCGCAGCGCTGTGCCGGCGGGAATTTCGATGAGCAGGTGGCGGCAGCGAACCTCTTCCATATCGTGTTCGAGCCAATTCTGCAACATCTGTTCAGTGAATAAGCGGTCGCGGATTTCATCGTTGTATAGCAAATCGGTAGCGCGTCTTTCGACCGCCGATTCGTATTCCTTACGGATGTCTTCCCGTTCGGCAAAGCCGAGCCGCTTGCCTTCCAACAGTTTGCAGTCGCGCAATATATATTCATAAATGATATTGTAGCGCTCTTTATAAGGCTCTTTGCGCGCTGACGATTCATTTCTATGCCGCACATACATCCAATCCTTGAATTGCGCGACGGTCATCGCTGTATCGCCCCAGGTGGCGATGATTTCACTGTCGGACGGCGTCGAGCGCCGAGCGCAGCCGGTTAGATCGATAAATGCTATAACAGTGAAAAAGGTTGCGAGTAAATGAAAGTAATAACGTGTCATCTGACTTTACTCCCTAAATGATTATGGTTTGTTGAGATCGGTCGAATAAGTTAATCTGTTTATGAGGTGTCTGGTTGTCCTGCACATTTAGTCCTCTTTGTCTGCCAGTTTGGACTTGAGCGCTGAAATTATATCTTAAGCGACCAATCATAATTCTCAAACTTAAATATAAATCTTGAATGCAGCCTTTGCAAGAAGAGACGGGTCTGTTTGAGAGGCTCGGATACAGTTAGGCGATAAACTAATTCCACATTTTTAGCGACGCGGAATTCGATCGTCTCCGGCTCTGCAGCGGCTACGAACTTACCGATGCGCTTCTGGGCTTCAGCGGCATCTTCCGGCAGTTCAAGGACAATATTTGCAAATTTATCCTTGAATGTCAACGAATTGAAGCGCAATTGTCGGCATAGTATCTTTAACCTTGCAAGTTCGAGTAAGTTCCCGGCCAGCATCGGCGGCCGGCCGAAGCGGTCGGTTATTTCCCGGGCAATATTGTCAACTTCATCGATTGACTTACTGTGCGCCAAGCGGCGATAGACATCATAACGTAAATCGCCGTTGTCGATATAATCGGCAGGCAGCAACGCCGTGCCGTTGAATTCCAAAGTCGGTTCGAATTCCTCTTCTACCGTTCGGGCTAATTGACTACCCTTCAACTCTTGAACTGCCTCTTCGAGTAATTTCGTATAGAGTTCGAAGCCCACCGCATTAATAAATCCGCTCTGCTGGGATCCCAATAAATTGCCGGCGCCGCGGATTTCCAAATCCCGCAGGGCGATTTTCATACCGCTGCCCAGTTCGGTGAGTTCGCTGAGCGTCGAAAGACGGCGGCGAGCCTCACCGGTTATTATAAGTTTCGGCGGCGTTAATAGATAGGCATACGCCTGTCGACTCGAGCGCCCTATTCGACCGCGCAGTTGATACATCTGCGCCAGCCCGAATTTATCGGCGCGGTTGACAATCAGAGTGTTCACATTGGGAATATCAATGCCCGATTCAATGATGGTCGTGCAAATCAAAACATCATAGCGATAGTTCATAAAGTCGAGCATCGTCCTTTCCAGCGCCGCTTCATCCATCTGACCGTGTCCGACAGCATAGCGCAAACCCGGTATCAGTTTTTCGAGCATTCCTTTCACCGCGTAAATCGATTCGACGCGGTTATGCACGAAGAAGACCTGACCTTCGCGGTCGATTTCGCGTAAAATTGCATCACGGATGACATCTTCGGAAAAAGGCAGCACTTCGGTCTGAATGGGCAGACGAAACGCCGGCGGCGTATTTATTTGCGAAGTGTCCCGCGCGCCCATCAGCGCCAAATGCAGCGTCCTTGGAATCGGTGTGGCGGTCATCGTCAGCACATCGACCGAGGTCTTGAGTTGCTTCATACGTTCTTTGTGCCGAACACCGAAGCGATGCTCTTCGTCGATGATGATTAGACCCAAATTCCTAAACTCGATATCTCGTGAGAGCAGCCGGTGCGTGCCTATGACAATATCAACCTGACCGGTTTTTAGGTCGGCGATAATTGCATACTGCTCTTTTGGCGATTTGAACCTTGAAAGGACTTCCACCCGCACCGGATACGCCGCCAGCCGCTCGCGGAAGGTCTCATAGTGCTGCTGAGCTAAAATCGTGGTCGGCACGAGAACCGCGACCTGGTGGCTATCCTGCGCGACTTTGAAAGCGGCGCGCACAGCGACCTCGGTCTTGCCGAAGCCGACATCGCCACACAGCAGCCGGTCCATCGGCGCCGGCGTTTGCAAGTCCCGCTTGATTTCCAGCGCTGCGGCGGCTTGGTCGGGCGTATCTTCAAACTCAAAGGACGCTTCCATCTCTTGCTGCCAGTGCGTATCCGGGCTGAAACCGTAACCCGGTGTAATCTTGCGGGTGGAATAAAGCCGGATGAGTTCATCGGCCATATCATAGAGCGCTTTCTGGGTCCGCTTTTTAGTGCGCGCCCATTCTGTCCCGCCGATTTTAGAGAGTTGCGGCTTTGCCGACTCTGAACCGATATATTTTTCGACCAAGCCGAAATGGTCAACGCTGACATATAGAATCACATTATCTTGGTAACGAATGCGCATAACTTCCTGCAGCTCACCGCGGACTTTGATATGCTGCAAGCCTTCATATAGCCCGATGCCGTGGTCGGTATGCACGACTAAATCACCGCTGCGCAGCGAGGTCAGGTCGTAAGCAGCGGTCCGGCGGCGGAAGCGCGCATGACGCCGTTTATAGCGCCGCCGGTTCCATAACTCATGCGCCGTAAGAACCGCTACACCTAACTCACGCGATACAAATCCGCCGGTCAGCGCCGGCGTTAAAGAATGTATGCCGGTATCGACCAGTTGATTGAGCAATTCATCGAAACGTTCCTTCTCACCTTCGGTGTCAGCCGTAAAATAGACGCTTAATTTGCGTCTATGATGACTCTGAATATAATGACTTAAACTTTCCCAACTATCAACGAACGGATCCGGCCGTTTCGCGCCGAAATTTATCTGTCCTTTCGACTTCGACAACGGCCCGGGGAATATTACTTGCCGGAAACGTTCGGACTCCTGTTTAGCATCCGTAAGGCTGCGATACAGGAGAGGCGCTGGCGCGCTAGCCGGCGTGGAGCCTTGCCGTCCGGCACGTTCAGCGCGCTCTAAAAACTGCTCGAGGCGCGACGCGATGAGTTCCAAATCGTTCCAAATTAGAACGGCTGCATCCGGCAGCAGTTGCAGTAAACTCCGCTCGCCGGGAATATCGTTAGATCCAACGATGAAGGTTATTTCTTTGATATTACTAATTGTGCGCTGGGAGGAAGGGTCGAACTGACGCAAATCGGATATGACATCGCCGTCGTATTCGAGACGGGTGGGATATTCGTGCCCGAAGGGAAATATGTCGATGAGACCGCCGCGCACAGCAAATTGACCTTGATTGTCAACTAAATTCTCACGGGAATAGGCGGCTTCAGCAAGATTGGAAAGCAGTAATTTGCGCGGATAATCGTCGCCGGCTCTTAGATTCAAGGTGTGCGTGCGCAGCCAGCCGATGTCAGGCGACTTTTCCAACAGCGCTTCCGGCTGGGTTACGAAGATACTTTGCGGCTGAGATTGCAGCCTCAGCAGGGCTTCGGTGCGCTCGTTATGCGGACCGCCAGTGAGCGACGCCGTGTCGAACGGATGGAGACGCTGCGGCGGAAAATAGCCGACATTCGCCACGCCAGCAATGGCTGAACAGTCATCGAGCATCTCTTCGGCTTGCGTCGGACTGGCAGCGACAATTAAAACCGGCGTCTGCAGACGCTCCCATACATTTGCTGCGATGAAGGCGCAAACCGAACCCGTCAAATTGCCAACTTTTACGACCCGCTCGCCGGTCTGGAGTTTCTCAAACAGAGTCTCAAGTGGCTGCGAGCGGTTTAATATCTTTAAAAGTGAATTCACGATAATTTATTAAAATCGAGCAATAATCAAGATTGTCGATTAATTTGATTCCATTTCAAACAATATAAGAAAACATTCGTTATATTTTAAAGTTAAGGTCGAACGAGATTACCGCCCGCCGAACAACACTACAGCCGATTTTAAACACCGCAAGTATCTATTATGCATATTTGAAAATCAGAAAATAACCTATCTACATATAGAACAATCATTTATTATAAAATGAACCGTATTGTCATTCTCATCGACGGCAATAATTTCTATAAAGGCTGTCAACTCAATTTCAACCGCACGGATGTTGACTTTAAAAAACTCGGCTCTAAACTCTGCGAATCTTTGAACGGAACCTTGTTGCGAGTTTATTATTACAACGCCCATGTATCGAAATCGCTCGACCCGCTCGGCTATCAACGTCAGCAGAAGTTCTTCGACAACCTGCGTTCGACGCCGTATATCACTTTAAGGCTGGGACATTTAGTCTATCACCGCTTGCGCAGCGAACAGGGCTTTTCACAGCAGTTCTTCCCGACCGAAAAGGGCATCGATGTGCAGATTGCCGTCGATATGATTCGCCTGGGTTTGCTTAAGGCTTGCGAAGGCATCGTGTTAGTCAGCGGGGACAGCGATTATGTTCACGCCGTTCGCTTCGCTAAAGACCTGGGTTGCAATGTCTATATCGCTTCCTTCCCGCTCGGCGGCTCGAATGAACTACGCAATGAAGGTGACGGACACATCGTCATCGACTATAATTTCATTCAAGATTGTCTGATTAGAGCCAACGGCGCGGCTAAGTTAGAAATCCCATCCCGCCGCGATACGATTGCCGTCGAAAGCGAACCGCCGCTCGCACCGCCGAATGTTATTCCCTCAATACAGGAAGATATCGCCGCAAACGATGCGACCATAGTCGATAATCAAGACGAAATCATAAGTTTGGACTGAGACCAAGTCGCAATCAATCGGATGATAAATGTCAAAACATATTCACAACAGATTAAACGGATGAAACGGATAATCCTGTAAAGCCGCTAGGTTAATCCGTTCTATCCGTTTAATCCGTTGTAAAATTTGCATCCCTTTATTATTCATTTGAATGCAAATTGGTATGACTTTAAGTTTGAGTTCACGGCTTAGAACTCGGCTTATAAGTCTTTTCGCATACCAATAGAATGCCGCAGTGTGTCCACACTCTGCGGAAATACCAATCTTTACAGCAGGATGGGAACATCCTGCTGCAAGATGCGAAAAGACTTTTAAGCCGTGTAATAAACGGGAAACCTGAACTCACAAGATTGCATAACGATTGTCTTAACGAACCATCTCCTTTTTAACCCTCTCATAAGCCGCTTTAACCACTAAATCGAACTCCCCTTCCATCCGGGCATCGAGCCATTGCCGCATCTGTGCGCCGGAAATCCGATACAACGCATCGACTGCTTCAGCCCGGATGTTTCTATCCTTCGAACTAATTTCCATTTCTATGAAGCGCTTGATGTCATAGCAGGTCTGCTTTGACACAACATCGGCGCTATCGCGCAAGTTGTGCGCAATTCGCCCTAGAATCCTGATGCCTAATTCCGGATATTCTGCCTCGACTGATGAAACATAATCCTTTATCGGTTGAACGGCATTAAGATTAAATACGGGCATCGTTTCAACCGCGCTTGAGCGCACGGTGAACAACGGGTCGTCGAGACATTTTATCAGAACCGGGATTGATAGTGTATCTTTCAATGCCCGCGCTGCGCCGAGGGCCGCCAGACGGTTGCGTTCCTTCTCAGACTTCGTAAATTGCTCAATGATGGGTGTAGCGCGCTTATCGCCGATTTGACCAAGCGCGCCCAACAGCGCGCGGTGGGATTTCTCGACCGATTTATCCTTCAGCAGTTCGACCATCCCATCGACCGCCGGCTTCCATTTGAGCGCAGCCAAAAGCGCGGCGGTGTTGCCAAGTGTCCAGCGGTCGGATTTGGGCGTCAATTTTGTAACCAGCAACGGGCCGGCGCTGTCCGGATAAGCCCGGATAACATCCTCCATCGGCCGCATTTCAAGCGAATTCTGTGTATTTATCTTATTTTCAATAATCCAGCGCGCGGCTTCAGGTCCTTTAGTCAACAAGGCTTTACGGGCGCGTTTTACCGATTCGCGCGCCGAGCCGACTTCCCATTGTGAAGCCTCGTTGAATAACTCTTCGATACTCTTGGCGCTGTCTTCAGCCGTCAAAGCCGGTTCAGGAATAGGGGCTTCCTTCTCAGTAACCACATCGCGCGCCATATCGATACCGACGCCCCAGCCGGACTGGATCCAAATTGAGGAATCTTTAGCCGGTTCTTCACGCGGATACATATCTTTACCCTCTTCATCGATAAAAATTGCCACGCCGCCAAAGCCGCGCGCCCAGTTGTGCCGGCCTAAACTCGTGCCGCCAGAGCGCGGCGCGTAAGTGTCATCGCCCAGTCGGTCTATGAATAGACCGAAGGAATTGGTCAAACTGCCGCCCCAGCCATCGCAGTCAGCATAACTATCGTTACCGGATCCATCGACAAAAATGCCGACCGACAGGTCGTGCGGCGTCCCGCCGACAACACCCATCCGCGAGCGATACTGGTCGTCGCCGGCGCGGTCGTAGAAAGCGCCGAGCGAGAGGTGGATCCCAACGCCGAGGCCGTAATGTGCGAGCGAATAACGGTCGTTGCCGCCATTATCGACGAGGATGCCGATGGCATACCAATATGACGAACCGAAACTCATCACTTCGGCGTCATAGAAGTCATTGCCTTCACCGCGGTCGTAGAGGATGCCGATGCCGCCGCCGGCACGCGGCCGCCAGCCCATCCCAAAACCTCCGGAGAACGAACGATTGTCCTTCGGCAGCAACGGCTCGTGCAGGAACTTGCCGCCGCAGCGATAGTTATCGTCACCGCCGCCATCGGAAAGCAACCCGTAGCCGAATGTCCCGGCGAAACCCTGCGCCCAGGTCGTCGAAAGATAGCGGTCGTCGCCATCACCTTCGTCGAAGAGTATTCCAACACCGCAATGTCCGGCGCCCTGTAAAAAGAAATCACCGCGCCGGTCGTCATCGCCGGCGTTGTCGATATGTATCCCGACGCCAAATAATCCGGCGCCTTGGGCATAAGCCCCGCTGCGATAAACATCATCTCCGGTGTGGTCGATTAGAATTCCGACGCCCATAAAACCGGCGCCGTGCGCCACAGCCAGACCTTGTGCGTCATAATAATCATTGCCGGACAAATCGATGACTAAACTATACGGCTTGCCGAGTCCGCCTCCCA
>Ga0194125_10006269_pt1 | contig 17635 bp, 11 predicted proteins | sample TA2KigC250mmetaG_FD_148626 | JGI IMG/M metagenome (GOLD analysis project Ga0194125, IMG submission 148626) | Freshwater microbial communities from Lake Tanganyika, Tanzania - TA2015034 Kigoma Deep Cast 250m | ecosystem: Environmental > Aquatic > Freshwater > Lake | place: Tanzania: Lake... | reverse complement strand
CATTGGCCCGACAAGAGAGCCGCCATAGGTTATTTTGCACTGGATAGCACCAAGGTCATCTTTTGTGGCAACATGATAGCACGATTGTTGGTAATGATTTGTCACAGTCCTTTCTGAGACAGGCTCTAAAGGCCTGCCCCTACATCTGTAACCGTTGTGCAGCGTCATCACAGACTCCAGGGAGGAGCCTTTTCTGCCCAGCATAACCGGCGGGCAGAGGTAAACTCTGCCCCTACATCTGAAAAACAGGAGATTCTTCGCCCGACTGAGGCGGGCTCAGAATGACACAAGTGCCCTAATGAACGGTCACAAGCAATCGCTCTGGTCGAATCAGCCAGCAGCAGCCTTCACCTCAGCCCTGGGCTTGAGGACGACTTCCAGCGCCTGGTCGACGTGATCCACCAGGACAAACTGAAGCCTGTCTTTCACCTCCTGGGGGACCTCTTCCAGGTCTTTCTCATTCTCCTTTGGGAGAATCACCTTCTTGACCCCTGCCCGGTCAGCCGCCAGTACCTTGTCCTTGATGCCGCCGACCGGCAGCACCTTGCCTCGCAGAGTGATCTCGCCTGTCATGGCTACTTCTTTGCTTACGGGTCGCTGGCTCAGGGCAGAGATCAAGGCCACTGCCATAGTAATGCCGGCGGAGGGGCCATCCTTAGGAATAGCACCGGCTGGAACATGAACATGGATATCTCTAGTCTCGTAGAACTTGTCTTCAATTCCCAGCGAAGTGGCCTTGCTCCGGGTGTAGGTCAGGGCAGCTCGCGCTGATTCCTGCATCACCTCTCCCAGCTTCCCGGTGAGGATAAGATTCCCCTTGCCACTAACCGGCGTAGCCTCCACGAACATAACGTCTCCGCCCACTGGCGTCCAGGCAAGGCCGGTGGCCACACCCGTCTCGTCGGCTTCCCCAGCCAGTTCATAGCGGAACTTTTCATGTCCCAGATAATCATGGAGCATATCCGGGGTAACTGTGGTCGGCTGCGTGGAGCCTGCGGCCACCTGACGGGCTACTTTGCGGCAGACAGAGCCAATCTCCCTCTCCAGGTTTCTTACGCCAGCCTCCCTGGTGTACTTCTGGATTATGGCCAGCAAGGTTTCGTCGGGCAGCGTTAATCTATCCTGGTCGAGGCCATTTTCGCGAAGCTGCCTGGGGAGTAGGAACTTCCTGGCAATGTGCAGTTTCTCACGCTCGGTGTATCCGGGAAGCTCGATCACCTCCATGCGGTCTTTGAGGGCTGGAGGAATGGGATCGGTGATGTTAGCCGTGGTGATAAAGAGCACCTTGGAAAGGTCGAAGGCGATATCCAGGTAATGGTCAACGAAGGCAAAATTTTGCTCCGGGTCCAGAACCTCGAGCAGTGCTGCCGAGGGGTCGCCCCTAAAATCGATCCCCACCTTATCAATCTCGTCGAGCATGAACACGGGGTTGTTGGACTCGGCGCGGCGAAGCCCTTGAATGATCCTGCCGGGTAGCGCCCCCACATAGGTGCGGCGAAACCCGCGGATCTCAGCCTCGTCCCTGATGCCGCCGAGAGACATGCGGAAGAACTTTCTCCCCAGGGCACGGGCGATAGAGTGCCCCACTGAGGTCTTACCTGTTCCTGGCGGGCCAACAAAACACAGGATCGGGCCTTTCATGTCTTTCTTCAAATTGCGGACTGCCAGGTAATCGAGGATTCTCCCCTTCACCTTCTCCAGGTCGTAGTGGTCTTCGTCCAGCACAGCGCTGGCCTGGTTGATATCCAGATTGTCTTCGGTGCTTTTCGACCAGGGAAGGTTAATGAGCCAGTCAAGATACGTCCGTGAGACGGTATACTCTGCCGCCCCAGGAGGCATCTTGGCCAGGCGATCCAGTTCCCGGTCAGCTTCCTTTCGAGCTTCCGGCGGGAGCTGGGCTTGTTCAATCTTTTCCTTGAGTTCGTTAATCTCTATGGTGCGTTCGTCGGTTTGTCCCAGTTCCTTTTGGATGGCTTTCAATTGCTCCCGGAGATAGAACTCTCGCTGGGCCTTGTCCATTTCTCCCTTGATTTGAGACTGGATCTTGCTTCCCAGCTCCAGTATCTCCAACTCTCTGTTGATGTAGCCCGTTAGCTTCCTTATTCGTTCAGCAACATCCAGAGTCTCCAGGACATCCTGTGCTTCCTCGCGCTTAAGGTTGATATGAGCAGCGACAAAGTCGGCCAAGTTGCCAGGGTCAGCTATGTTGAGGGCGGCAATACCTACCTCTGCGGGCAAATTAGGTGCCAGTTCGACCACCTTCTGAAACAAGCCCAGGAAATTCCTGGTTAAGGCTTCAAGCTCGGTGGTCTTCTCCGTCTTCGTCTTCACCACATCTACCTTGGCTCTGACGTAAGGCTCTTTTTGTGTTATTTCCCTCAGACGAATTCGGGATAGACCCTGTAGGAACACACTAATGGAACCATCGGGTATCTTGAACATGCGAGCAATAAGAGCTGCTGTGCCCATCGAGTAGAGATTGTCGAAAGTGGGTTGCTCGGCGTCACCACGCTGAGCAAACACACCGATGATCTTGTTTTCTTGCATAGCCGCATCTATGACCTGGACAATGCTCTGGTTGTTGGTTGCTACAGGGGCGATGATGAAGGGGAAAAGCACATGTTCTCTGGCAGGGAGAATGGGCAGCTCTTCGGGGACAGATAATTCCATCTCGCCTATGCTTCTTTGCTGGTTCACTGCTGTCATGGTTTATCTCCCTCTCGAATCAAAGAAATTCATACGCCAATGCGAAGTCCACTTGTCTATCTGCTGCTCATGATGCCTGGAAGGCATCAGAATTGATCCAAGTTCTTTACGGAAACGTGGATAACCTGTTCTGGTCGAGCCTTAGCTAGAACGATTTCAAGCATGCCGTTTTCATGGGATGCTTTGGTTCTGTCAGGATCGATCCTGGCAGGCAAGAGGACACGCCTTTCGAAAGGCCCGGCGTGGATTTCCATCTGGTAGTAATTTCTTCTTCCTCGCGTGGCCAGCTCTTTCCTTTGTCCCCGGATAATCAGGGAGTTGTTATCAACCACGATCTCAATATCGTTTTGATTCACCCCGGCCAACTCTGCTACAACGACTACTTCCGTTGCCGTCTCATAGATATCCACTGCTGGCTCCCACATCTGGCCAAAATACACCGTGGGCGGTTTTGAGCTGCCGAGGTAATCCAATAACCGTTCCATCTCCTTTTGCATGCCCTGTGTGATATTTAGCCAATCGCTTTGGAACCCTCTCATAGCTTCCTCCCTTAATGCAGTGCTCGAGGCGGGGATTAGTTTCCTTCTGCTATTATACCACCCAGACCGACGGGTCTAACAAAGTAGCCGCGTTGGAGTGGAAAGCAGATGGCGCATGGGTAAACCTCTCAAGCAGTCCGAATGGATGGCGATAGTGCTTTCTTGCCGAAATCAGCGAAATGAGATCCTTCGCTACGCCCAGAATGACGGGCCTGTCTTGTCACCCTGATCCGCCACAGGCGGAGAAGGGTCTCTGGCTCACTGATGTGACGCGAATTATTCCAACTAAGCGCCAGTCATTGGGCCCAGGGTGATGAGGCTGAGTCGTTCGCCGCGAACCCGCCGAACCATAAACAGCCCTCCGACACGCACTGGGGGGCAAATCGAAACCTATTCTCGTGGCAGTGGCGAACTCCAGAGTCATCTCTTGGGAATCTCATCCAGCACCTGGCCACTGGAGCCGATGAGTTGTATAGAGAGTGGCATCTGTCCCAGAGCGTGGGTGGCACACGAGAGACAAGGGTCATAGCAGCGGATGGCTACCTCTACCCGGTTAAGCATGCCCTCGGTAAGCTTATCAGCCTTGACATATTCCCTGGCCACCTGGTAAATGGCCCGGTTCATAGCCAGGTTGTTGTTTTGAGTGGCGACAATAATGTTGGCTTTGCGAATAGTGCCGCTGCGGTCCACCCAGAAATGATGGAAGAGAGTCCCCCGCGGGGCTTCCAGAACCCCCACCCCCTGTTCATTGTACCTGGACGAGACTGCCCTTATTTCTGTAGAGCAGATGCCCTCCTTCTGGAGCAATTCCTTTACCCTCTCGGTAGCATAGAGCCCTTCAATGAGGCGGGCATAGTGGAAGTACAATGAACCCTCTACCATCCCCCCATTCCCCAGACTCTTGAATTCCCTAAACTCCTTACCAGCAAGGGGTGTGGTGATACCTTTGGCCACATTGAGCCTGGCTAAGGGGCCTACCCTGTAAATGCCACCTGGGTAGCCCATCTTCTTGTAATAAGGGAATTTCATGTACGACCAGTCTTCCACCCTTTCTTCAATAATGGATAGATAGTTATCGCTAGGCACCTGATCCTCTAGAGTAAGGCCCTTGGCATCCACGAGCCTCAGCCTGCCATCATAGAGTTCCAGATTGCCCTGGGGATCTACCAGCCCCATGTAGGCAGAGGGAAAGCTGGCGAAGTCGTCCATCAATTTCTTCTCTCTGCTCTGAAAGCTCTTGATTATGTCAAGACCTGTACGATAGATGGCTATGGCTTCATCAACTTGCTTCAGGAATTTGTCTCTTGCCTCAGTGGGGAGAGCGTGGTTCACACCACCGGGGATAGCGAAGTTGGGGTGAATCTTCTTAGTGCCCAGAGTCTCTATGATCGACTGTCCGAAACTTCTTAGCCACACTGCCTTGACGGCCAACTCTGGGTTCGCCTCGATGAGACCGATGACATTTCTGGTAGCTGGGTTGGAGTCCATACCAAAGAGAAGATCGGGACTGGCCAGGTGGAAGAAGTGAAGGGCGTGGGACTGGACAAACTGGGCCATATGCATCAATTCCCGTAGCATCCTGGCAGTCGGAGGTAGTTCCACGCCTAGAATAGCGTCACACGCCTTGGCTGCGGCCAGATGGTGGCTCACAGGGCAGATACCGCAGGCCCGCTCTGTGATGAGTGGCATCTCCCAGAAGACACGTCCCTCACAGAATTTCTCAAAGCCCCGAAGCTGAATTACGTTGAAGTGGGCCTGGCTTACATTGCCTTGCTCGTCGAGATGCAGGGTTACCTTGCCATGGCCTTCTATGCGGGTAATCGGCTTTATTTCTATGATTTTCTTTTCTGTAGCCACTTCCATACCTCCTCAGCTAGTCAAAGCGCATCATTTCACTGGGCAACACCGGAATTCGACCCTGAAGAAGCTCGGTGAGGGCATAGTTGATGGCTTCGGCGCGCGGCGGGCATCCTGGAACAAAGCAGTCGACCTTGACCTCGGCGTTCACAGGGAGAGCCTTTTCCAAGAGGGCTGGCAGTTCCGGTGAGGAAGGTATCTTCCCATCTTTGGTGCTCTCGGTCTCAATGTAAGCTCGCCTCAGCACCTCTTCCTTGGAGAAGGCATTGCGCATCGAAGGGGGGCCTCCGAAACAGGCACAGTCGCCCATTACCATGAGAATCTTGCACTTCTCGCGGAGCTCTTTTGCCTCTTCTTCGTGTTCCTCATTGCCTATAGCCCCACTGATCAACCCCACATCCACATTGGGAAATTCCTTGATATCCGTTATCGGAGTTCTGGTGAACTCCACAGCTTTGGCTATATCGACTATGGCCCCATCTATGTCCAGCAAGGACATCTCACAGCCGGCACAGGCATCAAGCCACGAAATCGCTATCTTCACCTTCGTCACGGCATTCGTCTCCTCTTCTCTAGTCTCTTAGCTAGTTCAGCAATTATCTCCAGATCGTCCCTCATGCCTGGAGGCGGCTCCAGCACTCGCTGCGACCGGCCCACTCTGCCATCCAGCGAGATGTACGTGCCTGCCCGCCCCGCCCAAATGGGAGAGGGGAGCACCACATCGGCAGCCTGGGTTAGTGGTGAGACATAGCTCGCCTGCACCACCAGGAATTCAGCCTGTTCAGCTAGGCCCAAGCAGTCTTCAGCTATGTAACCATCATCGGCCAGCAGGAGGTATAGCAGTCTGGGCCTGGTCTCGGCTATCCCGTACCCGCCATCTACTCCCACCCCCCAAGCACCACGGCTGTTGCCCCGTGGCTTAAGGGAAATCCATTTTGGGCCGTCCGTGTTTGCCAAGCTGGCCAACTCTAAGACGCTGGTCACCAAGCCAGGGTCTCTCTTGTCAAGGATGCCATCTCCAAAAACAACCACAACTTGGCCGCCGCGTATGATATCAGCCGTTTGGGTTATCAGGGCCGGGCTTAGCCCGCTCGCCTGTGCCGCTTCGGCCACCGAGGTAACTTTCTGCGGTTGATCCAAACGCTCGCTCTTGTTGGCAACCAGACCGGCCAGAGCCCTAATAACCATATCCATCCCACCTGCGTTAGGCTGTAGCCAGACATCAGCCCGCGAACCCAGGCAGTTATCTTGGGAGTCAATGACTACGAGCTGCGCCCGGTTATGGGTTCTGGCCCTGAGCATATAGCAGGCGGCCACTGGGTGGCTTTCGAGGGGATCAGCTCCCACCACCAGCACGCAGGAGGCCCCCAGGATAGCTTCCAGCGGGCTTTCAGTGTCTAGCCTGAGAATGCTCTTGCCGGAAGCCTTGATACCTTGAGTCAGGGTTCTGTATGCTTTGCCATCCACGATATCCAACGAACTGGTGCCCACAGTGTGGCGCATGAATCTGGCAAAGGCTTCTACTGTCTCATTGGGACATATGCTGGAAATCAGACCGGCTATGCTGCTCCTCTTATAGCGACGCCGGTAGTCCTTGATGGCCGACGCTACCGAATCAAGGGCCTCTTCCCAGGATGCAGTTTGGGTTATTCCCGCCTTGTCTACCATGAGTGGCGCAGTAATTCGGGTAGCCGTATTGTGCACCTGTAGGAAGCGTCCCCTGTTGCAAAGTGGCCCTTTCGGGCTGGTGAGGTTCGCCCCATCTATACGGACTATGTTGTTGTCCTTCACCAAGACATTGATGTCACAGCCCACGCCACATAGCGAACAGACACTCTGAATGCTCTGGCACTCCTCAACTCTGCCCCGGTAGGCGCTGACCTTGCTGAATATGGCCCCAGTGGGGCAAGCCTGCAGGCAGGCGCCACAGGAGATGCAGGACGACTCGCCCAAGGCTTGGTTCAGGTCAGCAATGACTGTAGTGCGCCAGCCCCGCCTGCCAAAATCCAGGGTGTGATTGCCCACAACCTCATTGCAAACCCGAACGCAACGGCCACAAAGAATGCAGCGGTTATGGTCGATAACCAGAAAATCATTTAGGGTGTCAGTGGCCAGGGAAGGGAAGGTATAGGGATAACGAGGGTGGTCCATCTGATAACGGTAAGCCAGGCTTTGCAACTCGCAGTCACCGCTGGCAGCACAGAACCAGCAAAAATGGTTACGCTCTGTAAATATCAGTTCCAGGATCAGTCTTCGGTATTTCTCCAGTTCTTCTGTATGCGTTTTGACCACCAGACCATTGCGAGCCGGGTAGGTACAGGCCGGATTGGGCCGTCGCTCTCCCTCGATCTCAACGACGCACAGGCGGCAAGCGCCGACACTGGAAAGGCCTTCCAAATAGCACAGCGTAGGCACGTAGATATTATTGGCACGGCAGATGTCAAGGATGGTGTCACCATCATTGCCTTTTACCTTTTCGCCGTTGATGGTCAGAGTTATCTCTTTCTTCTCACTCATCCGTCTACTCCTGTGCTCCAGCTTCAAGATCACACCTCAGGCAGCGAGATGCCTCCTCCCTGGACTGCTCCCCAGTGTAGGCCAACATGATCTCTCGGAAGGATGACCGGCGCTCCTTCGAGGCTATCTCGGATGGCTCGATTCTCTTTCTCTCTTTGACCTCCTCTTCGGTCGGAGAGACAGCCGGGACTTCTATTGGCTCATAACCGTCCCTATGTACGAAGGGAGATAGAGGCTTCCCTTGCAAGTACCGGATGATAGAATTAGCTGCTCGCTGTCCTGCGGCCACCGCCCAGATCACCGTCTTCGGCCCAGTGGCGACGTCGCCACCGCCAAAAACACCGGGCCGGTCAGTGGCCAGCGTGCGCGGATCAACCGCAATAGTGCCTCCCTTGCCTGTCTTCACCCCACTGTCCTTGACCAAGCTAGTGTCAGGCCGCTGTCCGATAGCCTCGATGAGGGTATCCACCAAGATGGTATGCTCCGAACCAGCTAAGGGGTGGGGAGTGCGCCGCCCACTGGAATCGAACTCCCTGAGCTCCATGCGGACGCACTCCAGGCCACTTATCCTACCATTCGCAGTCAATACCTTCGTAGGCGCAGTAAGGCATTCAATGTGTATACCTTCCTCTTCGGCAGACTCGATCTCTTCGGGAATGGCTGGCATATCCTTACGCTCCCTGCGATAGAGAATGCTAACCTCTTTGGCACCCTGTCTCAAAGCCACCCGGGCAGCATCTATAGCCGAGTTACCACCCCCCACCACAGCCACTCTCTCGCCTACTTCCGGCTTCCTCCCCAAGTTCGTCTCTTTGAGAAACTCAATGGCATCGTAGATTCCCTTAGCATCCTCACCAGGGATGCCTATCTTGTCCCCTTTGTGCGCGCCGCAGGCAAGGAAGACAGCCTTGTATCCCTCTTTGAACAAGCTGTCGATATCATCGATCCTAGTATTGAGCTTTAGCTCGACGCCTAGCTTAACTATACCGTTGATCTCGGCATTAAGGATTCGTTTTGGCAAACGATACTCAGGTATGGCCACTGCCATCATGCCACCGGCCACAGGCAGAGCCTCAAAGATAGTAACACCATAGCCCTCTCTAGCCAGCTCATAAGCAGCAGTAAGACCCGCTGGCCCAGCACCCACAATAGCCACTCGCTCGGGTTTTCGCGGTTTCACGGGGGGCAAGAATTCCACGCCTTTCTCGTACGCATAGTCGGCGATCATGCGCTTCAGGTCTCTGATGGACACCGCTGCGTCCACCTGTGCCCGACGGCACTTCACCTCACATGGGTGATCACAAACTCGTCCCACCGACATGGGGAAGGGCAGACGTTGCCTTATGAGTTTGTAGGCATCCTCGAACCTCCCCTCCTTAGCCAGTGCTATGTAGCCCGGGCAGTCCAGCTCCACAGGACAGGTATGCTGGCAAGGGGCTCGGAATAGTGCCTGGCAGACTGCTGCCGGGCAGCGTTTGTCAATGATATGGGCCTCATACTCATTGCGGAAGTGTCTCAGGGTGGTGAGCACGGGGTTGGGGGCGGTTTGCCCCAGACCACACAGTGAAGCCGATCCCACCATCTCCGCCAGCTCAGTCAGGGCAGCCAGATCCTCCATAGTGCCTTTGCCCTGGGTTATCTTAGTCAGTATGTCCAGCATCTTGGGGATGCCAGCACGGCACGGTGTGCACTTGCCGCAGCTCTCATCCCTGGTGAACTGGAGGAAGAACTTGGCTGTATCCACCATGCAGTTGTTCTCATCCATAACGATGAGGCCGCCAGAACCCATGATGGCACCGAGGGCGGTGACGGACTCGTAGTCAACAGGCGTATTGAGGTGGCCTATAGGTATACATCCTCCAGAAGGCCCGCCAATCTGGACAGCCTTGAACTCTCGGCCCTCTGGGACACCGTTGCCAATATCGAACACTATCTGGCCTAGGGGCGTACCCAGGGGTACCTCAATAAGTCCACTGTTGTTTATCTTGCCGACCAGACAGAATGTCTTGGTCCCCTTGCTCCTGTCCGACCCTAGACTAGCGAACCATTCCGCACCGTTGAGGACGATGAGGGGAATATTCGACCAGGTCTCCACATTGTTTAGGGTGGTCGGCTTATCCAGCAGTCCCTTATTGGCTGGGAAAGGAGGTCGCTGGCGCGGGTTACCTCGTTTGCCTTCGATAGAGGCCAGGAGAGCTGTCTCCTCGCCACAGACGAAGGCGCCTGCCCCAGGGAAAACAGTGAGATCAAACTCAAATCCCGTGCCCAGGATGTTCTTACCCAACAGCCCGTAGCGGCGCGCTTCTTCTATGGCGTGTTGCAGTGTCTCGATAGCCAGCGGATACTCAGCCCGGACGTATAGGTAGCCATGGCGAACGTTGCCTATGGCGTAGGCCCCGATGGCCATTCCTTCTATTACCGAGTGGGGATTGCCCTCCAGCACGGCCCGATTCATATAGGCACCAGGGTCACCTTCGTCTCCATTGCAAACCACAAACTTCTCGTCTCCGGTTGCACGGCGCACGAAGGTCCACTTAGTACCCGTAGGGAACCCAGCACCTCCCCTCCCCCTCAGACCCGCCTTGCCGACCTCAGCAATAATATCATCGGGTGCCATTTGAGTAAGCGCCTTGGCCAGGCCCCGATAACCATCCCGGGCAATATATTCGTCGAGACTCCTGGGATCCATGTCCTGGTTGTGCATAATGCGGATCTTTTGTAGTTGAAACTGGGGCAACTTCGTATCCAGCGTCCACTCTGAGACAGGCTTTCCGCCGATCAAGTGTCGCTCCACGATAGTGGTCACCCGCTCTGGCGTTAGCTCAGCATAGATCACCCTGCCGGCCTGGGGGTGGACTACGGTAACTATAGGTTCTCTCTCGCAGGGGCCGATGCAGGCGGCTTCGGTGATCACGACATTCGAAAGCTTCTGCGTTTGCACTTCTCTGGTAAACGCTTCCTCGATAGCCCTGGCACCACTGGAAATACCACAGGTACCCAGATGAATCTTAATCTCTATCTTGCTGGCCCGCTGTGCCAGTTGGCTCTGAACCGCGGCTCTCAACTTATCGAGGTCCTCGACTGAAGACAAGTGCGTCACCTGCTGCCTCCTATGTGTAAGTACTCAGAACCTCTTTCATCTTTGTCGGGGTCATACGGCGGTAGACCTTGTCCTCCACCGCAACCACAGGCGAAAGACCACAGCAACCCAGACATCTCACCATCTCTAGCGAGAATATCCCATCCGCTGTTGTTTCGCCAGCATCAATGCCCAACTCCTTCTGTAGCGTATTCATAATCCTTTCGCCACCACGAACGTAGCATGAAGTACCCATGCACATAGAGATAATATGTTTGCCCCTGGGTACCATAGTAAAAAAGGAATAAAAGCTGGCTATGCCATACACCTCACTCAAGGAAACACGCATCTCCCGAGCGATGCTTCGCATGACGGGTAAAGGTAAATAGCCAATCAGCCCCTGTGCTCGTTGCAACACCGGAATTAGCGCACCAGCCTGCCCTCTTGTCTGGCTGATCGCTGCCTGGATCTCTCGGAATATCTTGGCGGCGTGACTTCCATCCACTGGGGAATTGATTGAAGCATCGATACCAGCCCCCACGAGCTTGAGGTTGATGGGTTTGCCCTCGCCATACTTCTTGTAGACGCGACACGTCTGGCATAGGCTGGTGTCACAACCGGAGGCACGACCACCTTCCATGGCTAACTTGCAATAGGTGCCCTCGATCTCCCAGCAGGGCAGTGTCCGGTGGGTATAGGCAGGGCACGCGTCGCGTATCTGAGGAGCACAGCGCGTCATCTCCCAACAGGGAATCTTGCCTGCCCAGAAGGTGCTGATTCTCCCTTCCTCACTAACAACCCCCCGTCGTGCTTCTGTCATCATGTCCACTGCTTCCCCCAGCACCTCAGCCCGACGCTTCTGGCGCTGACGTGCCTCACTGATCCCTGCTGCATGCCCCGCTGTTTCAGCTTTCCTCATAATCGAACCCTCCTCAAAGCTCACAACACACTCTATCCTGAATGATTATTATAGCTCACCAGAGTATTCCTAGACAAGTTGAGGCGTGTTTACACAGCACGAATACTGTGGGTAGCGCACTGAAGTTCACCTTGGTAAAACTCTTCTCCCGATAATCTCTTGTCTGATATACCACCGCTGAACAACTTCAATCACTTCGTCAGTGTGGTCGCAAATCCTTAGTAGGTTAAGATCGCCCTCGGAGATGAACCCTTTGGCTAAGACGAAATTCTTTAGCCATTCCAGGAATCCCCTCCAGAACTGGCTATCGAACATTAACACTGGAAAGGGCTTTATCTTATAGGTTTGCATCAGGGTTAGCACCTCAGTCAGCTCATCAAGCGTACCCAACCCACCAGGCATTATGATGAAGGCAGTCGCATACTTTACAAGCATGACTTTTCGAATGAAGAAATGATTGAATGTTATCGATTTTGTGGAGTACGGATTACAGATTTGCTCCTCTGGCAAGGCGATATTCAGCCCGATTGATGTCACCCCAGCTTTGAGTGCTCCCTTGTTAGCTGCCTCCATCACTCCGGGCCCCCCGCCAGTTATGATCGAGAAACCCATCTGTCCCAGGCGATGGGCTATTTCCTCTGTTTTAGCGTACAGCTCATCTTTTGGGCTAAGCCGAGCCGAACCGTATATACTGACCGCTGGCTCTATACCTGAGAGCTTATCGAAGCCTTCCACTAATTCCCCGAGAATTCGGAACAGGCGCCAGGATTCTTCCTTGGCAAGGTCGTTTATTTCATATCCTTGCGGCATTTTGACCTCCTGTGGAGATATTCTTTGACAAAGGATAGCACCACTATTCCAGGATTACTTCCTCTTCATATTTTGGCACAAGTATGTCCCAGCTTGTCTTTTCCTTGAGAAACTCGCTGAACTGTCTGGTTGCCTCGGGTTCCCCATGGACAACAAATACTCCCCTGGGGGGCCTCCTGAGTGCGGAAAGCCATCTGAAGAGCTCGTTCCTATCCGCGTGTGACGAGAGGCCGTGTAATTGGGCTATCCTTGCCTTCACTGGATAATACTGTCCCAGTATCCTGACTTCCTGGGCACCATCAATAATTTCTCTGCCCAGTGTGCCGATTGCCTGGTACCCCACGAAGAGTATGGTGCTCTCGGGCCGGGAGATGTTAGTCACCAAATGATGTTTTATCCTGCCACCGGTACACATTCCAGAACCAGCTATCACCATGACAGTTCCCAATATGCGATTGATTGCTTTCGACTCCTCTGCCGACTGAACCATTTTCAGGCCCGGAAACTCAAAGGGCGACCTGTCTTGGTGTATTAGTTCGGCCATCTCCTGGTTGAACAATTCAGGATGCCGACTGAATACTCTTGTAATGCTTACTGCCATGGGACTATCGAGAAAGACCATCAAGTGAGGAATGCGATCTTTGATTAGTAGCTGATTCAAACGGTAAAGGATCTCCTGACTTCGCTGTAGAGCAAAGCTCGGTACAATTATGTTTCCCCCAGCCTGGCATGTTGAATTCACGACTGCGGCGAGGCTATCACTTATGTCCGCCGTATCCTCGTGCAGTCTGTCCCCATACGTTGATTCAACAAGAATGTAATCCACATTGTTGAACCCGCTCGGGTCTGGCAATATTGGCTTCTCCCATCTGCCCACATCCCCGGAAAAGACAATGGTCCTCTCTTCTTCTCCTTGACTCACGAAAACTCTTATCATGGACGATCCGATGATGTGGCCAGCATTGTGGAACGTGACCCTGACTCCATCGCCAATCTGAACGGATTCTCCATATTCTACGGGTTCAAACAGTGGAAACGAAGCTCTAACGTCATCAACAGTATAGAGCGGAATCTCTGGGAAAGGACCTTTCCTTTTCTCTCGTTCGTGTCTTTTCCTCTTGAACGCGGCATCTTCTTCCTGAAGATGCGCAGAATCCAGAAGTATGATTTGAGCGATCTCATAGGTGGCCTCAGTGCAGTAGACCCTGCCTCGGAAACCATCGCGAACCAGTTTGGGCAGTAGGCCACAATGATCTATATGAGCATGGGTCAGAAGGACTGCGTCCAGCGTATGGGGTGGGATGGGGAACGGATCCCAGTTCCGGCCCCTGAGTTCCCTTTCTTGGTACAGCCCACAGTCAACCAGAAGCCTGACGTTACTGGTTTCCAGCACATACCTGGAGCCCGTGACATTACCGGCTGCACCTAAGAAAACCAGCTTAATACGCAGCTTCGCACCCCAAGTGCAGAGTCCACATCTATGATACTAGCTAATGACGAAAATTTACAGTCGCTTGCCACGTTATCAAGGGGACCATCAGGTTCTTCCCGGGGTTGGGGCTGTAGTGGTTGCCACGGAAGGCGAGCAGGCACTCTGAGGAGTTGTAACACAGTCTGAATGTGACGTGAAGAATAACAAGGATTGGGGAATTTCAGCCAGGATAGTGTGTTCGGCGCGACAGATTCTGTGGTTGGTCATTCTCTTCAGTCCGACGTATTAAACAGGTTCTCCTGTCTATCTGATGGGACATAGTAACGAAGCGGTTTTTGCTTCCTCTTCAATACCCCTTCCTTCACAAGGCGGTGCAACCATTCCCTGGCTTGACTCCTGGAAACCTGAAGATCGGTGGCTACCTCGGCCTCGGTCTTGGGTGTCTTCATTTGTAGAAGCAGTCCTTTCACTTTTGCGAATAGTTCTTCAGCAGGCGCTATAGACTGCCTGGTCGGCTCCGAGGGCGGCTCCGGTACCTGCACAGTAAGGCCAGGCTCAGCTTCATACGTACTTGCCGGTTCGTTAATACTGGGGAAGGGAAGCGATTCTTGTCTGGATACATCCTTGATAAGGTCAACCTGAATGGCAAGTGCTCTTTCGAACTCTTCTGGACTCGATGGATTCGGCCAGGGTAGGGATCCCTTTTCCCGGAGCGCTCTTAGACCTTTCCCTATGTCCCCACTGGAACGAACATACACCGGAACGAGGTGCAGATTCTCCAGTTGCTCTATTGCTCCCATCCATGTGCCGCCATTCTCATAATCTGTGCTGACAATAAGTGCGGCGTCGGCTAAGGCATAGACTATCTTGTTCCTCTGCATCGCATGGCCGACATCAAATCCCGCGGCCGGATCATAGGGGGAAATTAGAACCAGCCGACTATCCATCAAGAATTCACGGTGATCACGTACCAAGGCCAGGCGTTCGAGGCTATCAGCCAGTACACCGGCCACGCAACCGCCCGCCTGCAATGCACCGCGCATAGCGGCCTGGTCGATACCTCGGGCACCCCCCGAAACGACTGTTTGGCGAGCTCTGGCAGCAAGTCGACTTACACTCTCCGTGTATTCAATGAGCGCGTCATCTACATGCCTGGACCCGACAATTGCTAACCCACCAGTCTCCAGGATAGCCGCATCACCACAACCATATAATATCGGTGGCGCGGTCTCCTTGAGTCGTACCTTCAGCCGCCTTGGATAATCGGGATCCGCCCGACTGACAACCCAAATAGCCCGCGCCTGCCATCGTTCAATGGCCTGGCTCAGAAGAAAACCTCGCCCTAATAGCCGCGTCAGGCGACCGCTGTCAATTATGCCCTGTAACCTCTGCAAGAGTTCGCCTGCCTCGGGGCTTAACAAATCGGCCGGTTCGCGCTCGTTATCCCGGAGAATCCGTGCTAGCCGTTTGTACTCACTGGGGGTCAGCAGCTCAGACGAATACCCCCCACGTCCCACAATCAGCGGCGCAGTCAACAGCAAAATTGCCTGGGTGTTGGCAGAGACTGGACTATTCATTCGTCATGCCCCGCATATGAGAGCGCTAAAGGAAACACCACGCTGCAACCGTGAGACCGCAGCAACCAGGCGGCGATAGTCAGTGTCCAGCGCGAATCGACCATATCGTCCACCAATAACACTGGTCCCTCCGGTATCGACTTTACCACTATGGCCAGGGAACCATCAACATTGCGTGCTTGCTGGCTGCTATTAGCCATGGCCTTCTGCTGAGGACGGTCATCTGTCTTTCCCAGCACCAGGTAGAAGGGCAGATTCAAGGACGCTGCCAGACGTCGGGCAAAGCTCGGTACCAGATCAGGATGCCGTCTTGAAGGGATACAGGTAACCCAGGTAGGCGCTGGCTGCAGATTCCAATTATGAACAAGAGTGGTGCACGCGTCAATCAATTCGTCGGCAAAGCGATTGTCACGGTACTTACCCTGACGCACTAGTTCACCCCATCCGGCATCACCCCAGACGCAGAGCGCCTTCCCCGACTGGGCCTGGTACTCCGGTTGGATTGGTCCGCGCAGTTGCATGTGCGGCAAACCACCAGCCGGCCACTGTCTGCGTGGTTCAATAGGTAAGCTGGTGCGACGCAAGAATGCTACGGCCTCCCGGACAAGCACTGGATCCGTGGCTGTAGGTAGGGCAGGCAAGCTGGAAGAATGTACGGTGCCTGGGTCACCGTCTAAGGCCCGGATTAGAAACTCCATATGGCCTGAAGTCAGGTTCACATACTCTTGCATTTGCTGCTGTTCTTCATACCGTAAAGCGGTGAGACGGTCTGCACGCTGCCAGAACTCTTCGCTCAATGCTACTGGTGTCAACTGCCACTTAGAGCCTTGTTTCACCATAGGCGCCGGCGACTCCAAGGAAAGCAGTGCAATCGTCTTTTCGATCCGGCTATTACTAAGATTCAGCCGGCTTAACAATTCGGGAACGGAAAGACCTCTCGGCGCGGCCTGCAGCGCATCAAGGACAAGTTGCACCTCTTGCCGTGTTGGGAAAGCGTTCTTGATGAAGTAGTCTGTAATGTCTGTCTCCTCTTCACCGCTGAGCAATACGCCATAGGCGGCATCGAGGGCGCGGCCGGCTCTTCCCACCTGTTGGTAGTAGGCAATGACTGAGCCAGGCGTCTGATAGTGAATCACAAAACTGAGATCCGGTTTATCGAAGCCCATGCCAAGCGCAGTTGTGGCCACCAGTGCCTTGACCCTGTTTCCCAGTAAGGCATTTTCAAGTTCCTCCCGGCGGCGCTCTCCAGTCTCGCTAGTGTAGGATTCGACATTCAGGCCGCGGGACTGGAGCCAATCGGCGACCTCATTAGTATCGCGCACGGTGAGTGTGTAGATGACGCCACTACCTGGCAGCGCTGCTACCTGTGAGGCCAGCCAAGCCAGGCGCTCGGATTGATTGGGCAGTCGTATAGTCTGAAGGCGCAGTGAGGGGCGGTTTAGGTCACCACGCGAAATACTGAGGTTGGGACCTAATACGGTTTCAAGGTCAGATATTACCCGGTTGTTTGCCGTGGCGGTGGTGGCCAGCAACCTCAGGTTAGCTGGCAGGGTTCGTATTATCCGCTCGATCAGGCGGTAGTGCGGACGGAAGTCGTGGCCCCAGTCCGAGATACAGTGAGCCTCATCGATAACAAGCAACACGATCCGCGCGGCTACACCCGACAGCACCGCAGCGCGAAAATGCTCGTTTGCCAGCCGTTCAGGCGAGATCAAGAGGATGTCCACCTCGTTGTTGCGAATTGCCGACTCCACTTGTTCCCAATCCTCCTGGTTGTCAGAGTGAATTGTAGCTGCCCTAACACCCATACGCTGTGCCTGGACAATCTGGTTGCGCATCAGTGCCAGCAATGGGGATATCAGCAATGCCGGTCCGGTACCCGCTTCGCGCAGTAACTTAGTGGCAATGAAATAGACCTGGCTCTTACCCCAACCGGTCTTCTGAACCAATAGCAGCCGCCCTCGGCCTTCCACGATATAACGAATCGCGTCCTCCTGGCCTTCGCGGAACTTGGCATCTGATCGGCTGGTTCCAGCATTAAGGAGTTGCCGCGCTCGCCTTGGATTGTAGGTCACTCTTGGACCATCCTAGAGATTTGGCCCGCTATTGGTTCGAGGGAACAGAATTGAACCGTGACCATTGCACGATTCAACATAACCTCCAGTGCGATACCTCCCAGGTTGGTGATCCTTCTCAGAT
>Ga0194125_10006267_pt1 | contig 17638 bp, 11 predicted proteins | sample TA2KigC250mmetaG_FD_148626 | JGI IMG/M metagenome (GOLD analysis project Ga0194125, IMG submission 148626) | Freshwater microbial communities from Lake Tanganyika, Tanzania - TA2015034 Kigoma Deep Cast 250m | ecosystem: Environmental > Aquatic > Freshwater > Lake | place: Tanzania: Lake... | reverse complement strand
TGTTCCTCTACACCCAGAACGAGTACGTGCTCCTCTGCAGCGCGATCCCCAGGATGCACCAGAGCGAACCGACGATGAACTCGCCGAGAATGAGGCCGAGGGCCAGGGGGATGATTCGGTGGAAGGTCTTCGGGCCGGCGTAGCGCATGACGAGGATCTTGATCAGCCAGGCGATCAGGATCGGCATCCACAGGCAGTTCATCGACCAGGAGCTGGAGATCGCGTAGCCGACCGGGTGGAAGGGCCACCAGACGAACCGCACGCGCAGGGCCATCAGGCCGAGCGTGAAGCACAGGCCCACGACGTAGGCGATGGCTTTCGAGAGGTTCGCCGGTTGCGGCGCGCTGATCCACGACTGCAAGCGGTTGTATGGCTCCACCCCGAAGTAGCGGCCCACGAAGCTCATCTTCGCCGACATCCCGTAGCTGTAGTAGCCGTGGATGTTCGCCCAGAACGCGCACAGGGTCCCGAAGATGCTCGCGCCGATCATCACGAACGTCAGCGGGCGGAAGGCCATGCCCGTCTGCTCGCCCAGCTTGAAGGCTTCCAGCTGGATGGGCATGGTGTGGGCGCGGTAGGCCCGGTTGAACCAGAAGTACTGCGTCATGGAGGTGAGGTTCTGCGGCCCGACGGGCGAGCCCATGCCGAAGATGTTCGTGATGACATAGTCCGGCCCGCCGCGGTGCAGGTCGTGAGCGGGCGGTCCCAGCTCCGCACGCACGCGCGTCACCGCCAGCGACACCATCCAGTAGCACGTGAAGAAGAGCACTGCAATCCACAGCGACATGCGGATGTAGTACGAGAAGATCAGCATGAACGCGAAGCCGGCGATCAGCCCCCACACCGCCCACCGATAGGGCAGCCCCTCCCGCCGGTCGTCCAGGTCGGTCGCTCCGCCGAAGGCGTGCAGCAAGACGCGCTTGAGGTGGTCCCGGCCCATCCACAGGGCGAACAGGCACAGCCCGAAGTACGCCGCCGTGGACTGCTCCTCGACATACGGGAAGGAGGGGATCTTGTTCAGCCCCAGCAGCGCGCTGCCCAGGTGTTGCAGTCGCCAGAAGAGGTAGAAGAACCAACTGGAGAAGGCCAGGTCGGTCGGCAGCAGCATCCCCATGCCGATCGCGAAGGGGTAGAACGACAGGCGCGTGCCGGCCAGCGCGCCCCACGGATAGCCCCTGAACAGGTCGCGCATGTACGCGTCGTACTGCACGACGCGCACCTTCACCTCGGGGATCACGGGGAAGAACCCGTGCAGCCCGTTCACCGAATCCACCAGCGCCGCCAGCCCGAAGCCGATCCACAGATACCGGTTGCGGAACAGATTCGTCCGCTCGCTGGTCATCTCCAGCGGCAGGTGGGTGATCGGGTAGGTGAGCTTCTCCCGGTCCATCCAGCGGCTGCGCAGGATGACGTTGAAGCAGAGCATCTGCAGCAGCAGCACCACGATGAACCCGGACCAGATCAGGACCGGTTTCCCCCAGCCGGCAATGCGATCCCACCGATACAGGCTGCTGCCGCCGGCGAAGGCGCCCTGGTAGACGTTCTCGTCCGTGAGGAACAGGAACCGCGGCAGGTACTGGTGGAACAGCTCGGCCCACTTGTTCTCCGGCGTCGCGCCCTCGAAGGGGCACACGATCTGTGGCGCGATGATCTGGATCGTGTCATGCCCCGCCAGCGACGACCCGATCACCACCATCACGTAGATGACGACCAGCTCGTTGCGGTGCAAGGCCCGTGCGGGGCTGAGGCGCTTGACCAGCAGATTGCCGAGGATGAGCAGTGTGAGGATGAAGACGCAGTTGTAGAACAGGGAGACGGTGGTTGGGTGCCCTTCATACCGGATCACTTCCATCTGCGTGACCCAGTACGCGTTGATGGGCAGCAGCGCGAAGCCGATCAGCGCCGCCCGCAGCGTCACGCCGCGGGCGCGCCGATCGTGGCTTGCGGCTTCGGCGGGTGTCCGGAGAGTCTCCTCGTCAAGCGCAGCCATCGCGTGCCAGAACAACGGGGCGGACGGCGCGTCCGCCCCATGGTGGATTCCTGGGTGCCTCCCCCCTGATCCTCCCGCCGAGTGTACGGTTCCTGCTTCCCTCCGTCAAGCTGTGCGGAAAATGGGACGGAGGCATTTATCCGTCTGTGCTCAGCCGTGAGCACAGACGGATAAATGCCTCCGTCCCATTTTCCGCAGCCCTACGCCTCGTCCGCCCCGTCGTCCTTCTGGCGCTTCAGCCAGTCGTCGATGACCGCGGACGGATCGATCCCTGCCTCGACAGGGGACAGTGAGGCCCGGACGGAGTGAACGTGCTTGCCGTCCTGCATCTCCGTCAGGTCGACGTCCTGGGGCGTCTCCAGCGGTTGCCCCGCCGCATTCGCCACGACCGTGACGAACGGCCGCTCCGGGTCGTCGGGGTTCGCGCCGCACACCACGGCGATCTCCCCGCTGTCCAGCACCACGCAAGTTGCCGGCGGGTAGACGCCCAGCATGCCGCGGAACCAGCCCAGGAGCTTCCGGTCCAGCTTCCCGCCGGCCATGCCCGCCATCAGGTCGAGCGCCTCCGTGGGCGACAGCGGCGGGCGATAGGGCCGGTGGGTGGTAAGCGCATCGTATACGTCAACCATGGTGACGATGAGGCTCACGAACGATAGGTCGCGCGACCGCCGCATCCGCGGGTACCCCTCGCGATCGCAGCCGATGTGGTGCTCCAGGGCCACGATGGGCGCTACCGCGGGCAGGCCGTCGTAGTCCAGCAGCATGGTCGCCCCCTCGGACGGGTGGCGCGCCATGTGTCCCCAATCCTGGTCGGAGAGCTTTCCGGGTTTGCGCAGCACATCGACCGGCACCACGGCCTTGCCCACGTCGTGCAGGACCGCCGCCACCCCGACCTGGCGCAGTTCGCTCTCCGTCAGCCCGATGTAGTCGCCGAAGGCCAGGGAGAGGAGCGCCGTATGCACGGAGTGAGCGAAGCTGTATTCGTCGTGCCCGCGCAAGGAGGCCAGCCCCAGCGCGGCCGAGGGATCCCGCGTGATCTCCCCCACCATGTGCTCCGTGACCGCCTGAACGCTCATCACGTCCAGGCGCCGACCCATGCGCGCCGACTCCAGTGCCTGCCGCGCCACATCGACCGCCGAGTTGTAGAGCTGCGACAGGGAGACGCCCCGGCGGCGTCCGCCCTCGCTATGTACGAGCGCCAGCCGGTCCACTCCGACATGCGTCACGCCCTGCTCCGTCAGGTGCCGGCGAACCGCAGCCTCGTCCGTCAGGCCGTCCGCCTCGCCGGCCAGTGCGGCGCACAACGCACCCAACTCGTGGGCCGTGACTCCGCGCTGGAAGGTGAAACAGCCGATCCCCAGGCGGTCCAGCGTGCCAATGAACCCGGCGGGCCGGGGCTGATTACGGAAGAGCCGGTGGGCGCCGTGGACCAGGTCTCCGTCCACCTGCTTGATGGTCAGCTCACGCCCCACGCCGAGCACACGGGATAGCTCCGCCTCGGCCTCGCGCAAGCGCCCCGCGATCACAGGATGGGTGGGCGGGTACAGGCGGATGTCGCTCCAGACGCGGGTCAGTCCGACGATGGCCTCCTCAATGGCCCGCATGGAGGACTCTTCGGAGCCCAGGGCAGTCCCATCGGTGGCAAGCTCAGGCGGCATCGGTCTCGGACCTCCCCTCGGATTGCGCTGCGCCGGTCCGCGCCGCACGGGCGGCCAGCTCCCGGATCCGGCCACACCGTTCGCGGTCGGCATGGAGAGCCAGGTGCCCCAGAGCGGCAGGAGTGCCGAACCGCATGAGCCCCTCGGCGGCGGCGGTTCTCAGCGCGTCATTGTTGCGGCGATCGAAGAACGTGCGGGTGTGCAGCGCTTCGGCCAGAGCCTCCGTCGCTTCGGCGCAGGGCAGTTCGCCCAGAGCCTGTACCAGAGTCAGCCGCAGCGGGAAGCGATCTTCCGTGTCCTGTGCAGTGCGCAGACGACGGATCAGACTCGCGGCGGCCCGCGGATCACCTGACAACCCCAGGTGGGTGGCCGCCGCACAAGCGATGTAGTCATCCGGGTCCTCAAGCGCGATCTCAAGCGCCTGGAGGCTCCTCCCGGGAGTCTGTCCCAGCAGGCGGACCGTGTCCCACCGCATGCGTTGGTCGGCGTCCCTGACGATGCGTCGAATCACGCCCTCGGACGCCTCGGTGCCCCGCTCCCCGACGAGCCGCAGGCCCTGCGCCCTCGCCCAGCAGTCGGGGTTCATCAGCGCGAGCGACAACTCCGACCCGCCGCCGTGTCCTCCCTCTTCGGACTCCAGCAGCACGTCGGTGATCCGCGCCACATCCTCCTCCACCAGAGCCGCGTCCCGCTCAACCAGCAGACCTGCAAGGACCGCGCGCCCCACGTCGCCGCTCGCCGCCAGGGCGCGGAACAGCGGGGGGTGCTCGTCAACGCCGGCGACCGGCAGGAAGTCCAGCAGGGCCGTGATGAGGTCCACGTCCGCCGTCTCGGAGATGACCGTCCTGGCGGCCCCCTGTTGGGCTTCGCTCGCGCACTCGTCGGGCTGCATCAGTCGGCCCAGCTCCAGCGCCGCGTGGATCCACACGTCCGGCTTGAGCTCCTGCGGGGTCCGACGGAGCGCCAGCCTGGTGTCGGCCGCGGCCGCGGCCTGCAGGTGGGGCGAGTCCGCCAGCGTGAGCAGTTCCAGGGACACTACCGCTCGGTCCGCCCATACGGCCTCGCCGAAGGCCCGCTCCAGTTCCGGCTCGATCTCCGCCCTCCGCGCTGCCCGCTCCTCCTCGCTTGCCCGGCGAACGGCAACCGGCAGGACGTTGGGCATCCCCTCGTCTGACTCCTCACTTGCCGGAGCCTCCGCCTCTGCCGCCAACGCCATCCCTACCGTGCTCGCGAAGACATCCTCGGACATCCCGTCTTCCAGGAGCGCCTCCTTCAGCGCCGCTGTCAGTTCCGCCGCCCGCTCCCCTCCCCCGGACAGCCGGCGCAGGAGCCGGCGATAGACGACCGAGGCCTCACCCGCGATCGCACCCGGCTGGGCTCGGACGACCTCCACGAGTTCGTCAACCGTCAGGTAGCGAGCGATCTCGGTCAGGACGTCGACGCCCCCGTCCCGCGTCTCCAGCCCGGCTCGGAACGCCAGGGCCACCACTGCAGGGTCCAGGTGCCGAAAGGCGTCCGCCAACTTCGCGCAGACCTCCTGCAATCGCTGCGGATCGGCGCCACAGCCGATCTCCGCCAGGCGCCCCACCGCCACGGCCAGTCTCACGCCCTCTGCGCCGCGCGATGAAGCAGCCTCATCGCGGTCCGCCACAACGACGAGGTCTGCCGGTTCGTCGGACCTGACGGCCTCGCCGCTCAGGCTCATGCCCAGAACCCCTAGCTCCACCGCACTGGCCAAAGCCTGAGGATGATCCAGCAGGACGCAGAGAGCCTCCCGGCTCTCGGCGTCTACCTCCCCCCCTGGCCCAAGGGTACCGGCTATGAGGTCCCGCAGCACGCTCCCCATGTCGCTCGCCGACAACTCGCCCCCAAGTTCCTCAGGAACGCGGGACTCCGGCACGAAGCGCTCGTAGTCGGTCTGCGTCGGGAGCAGATGGGAACCCCCGATCGCCTGCAGCCGGTCCTGGATCCCCTTGATGTCCAGGTCCTGGGCGCCGGCGGCGCTCATCTCCAACAAGATGTCAAGCTCACCGTCCGTGAGGCCTCGCTGCAGGGTGAGCCCGCAGATCCCCTGGCTCCACCAGCGATCCGCCAGATCACAGGTCACGTCGTCCTCGCCCTCGACCGGCTCCCCCTCGCAGCTCACCGCCCCGCCGACGAACGCCAGACTTACCTGGTCCTGGTCGCCAAGCAGCATCGCGACCGCCTCACGGGCCTTCTCCGCCGAGGAGGCGTAGATCGGGTGCCCCTCAGGATACAAGGCTCGCATGGAGGACGCGCGGCGCAACTGCCGGATGGCGTCGGCAACGTGCTCAGACATTACCGACCATTTACCACGTTGGGAGCGGCAAGTACCGCAGGAATCTCGTCACGGGGGACAGCAGCCGCCAAGTGACGGCCTAAGGGGTGATGAGCAGGACCTCCGCGGGCCTCAGGCGCAGGTCTAGCGCGCCGTTGCGGGCCTCCAGCCTGGCCGGCCCCGCCTCTCCCGCCTGGGCGGTTGCGGCAGCGCTCGGCCAATCGAGGCGGAGCGTCTGCGGCCGGTCCGAGGGATTGAACGCCACCGCGAACCGTCGCCCGCCCAGTTCGACCGTGAAGCCCCACAGCCCGGGCGCGTCGAGGCGGTGGAAGTCCGTCGCCGCTGCGGCCGACGTTGGGGCGACGACCGCCGCGTAGCGAACCGGTTCGCCCGGCCGAGCGGTGAAGCTCTCGCCGGCCGTGCGCAGGACGACCGCCGAGTGCCGCGTGGAGGACTGCGCGTAGCCGGGACGCGCGGGCTGGACGGTCACCGTCGAGAAGTCGCTCTCCAGCAGCCTCACCCCCAGGTCGCCGCAGACGAAGGCCCGTGGATCGTCCGTCGCCTTGGCCCTCTGCTCGGGGCCCAGCCGGATCTCCCCGCCCAGGTAAGGCACGGTCTGCTCCTCCGTCGCCTCCAACTCCACCAGCCCAACCAACCCCTCCCGGCTCAGCAGCCACACCTGCGTGGCCTGCCAGGGCGTGCGCGGCACGTCCGGGTTCGGCACGCTGTTGATGTACGGCTTGCGCGGCGAATAGCGCGCGCCGAGGGCCGCCATGTCCTTCCCGATGGCCACCGAGGTGACGTCATCCGGGCCCGAGATGTACAGGTGGGTCCGGTCACGTGCGCCCCCGCCGCCCAGGCCCACCTCGATGTTCGCCGCGAGCAGCGCCGAGTCCAGCGGCTCCGGCCGATCCGGCCGGCAGATCATCGCTCCCACGAACGTATCCCGCGCCCCGCCGCCGACTGTGCCCGCGAAGTACCAGTTCCCGTACCTCCCGCGCGGCCCGCCGATGTTGCGGTCGAGGCGCACGTAGTTGTCCGCGAGCGGCTCCGGCTTCACGTCCGCGCGGTAGAACATGCCCGCATAGATGGCCTTGTAGTCCGCGCCCGGCCCCAGCCGCTCCAGCAGCCGGTCGGCCAGCCATTTGTTGCGCCCGTCGCCCGTGAGGCCCGCCACGATCTCCGGCCCGCACGCCGCGCCGTCCGCCCAATAGTGCTTCCACCAACAGTCCGTGTAGTACTCGGGCCGGCCCTCGTTCGAGCAGGCCGACGGGTAGTACGGCGCCGTGCGCTCCAGCAGGCTCTTCGCGCGCGCGTCCTGCGTCAGTTCGTAGTACCGCGCGATCCACAGCACGTTCAGGTCGTGGTAGCAGGGGATCTCCGTCTCCGGCCCGATGTAGTTCAGCCCGCCCTCCGGCAGCAGGTGCGCCTCGAGCCCCGCAAGCGTCTCACCAACGCTCCCCTGGTACTTCGCGTCATGCCACCACCGGTAGGCCAGGGCCATCTCGTACAGGTGAAACACGTCCTGGTTCGGGTAGCGCGTCGCGCTCTGACCCCACGCCTGGTTCGCGCGCTTCCCCCAGTTCTCGTACTGGAAGTCCACCAGCTCTCGCAGCGGCGCCTCCCATTCTGCCCATTTTACCCATTCTGCCCACTTCGCCTCACCCTCGGGCAGCTTCCGCAGCCACCAGATCGCATCCATCAGCGGGCCGAGCGCAAACCGGTCGCTGTTCGGATCGCCCGACTCCCACTTCTGCGAGTAGAACCAGCTTCCGTCCACCTGTTTGCTCAGGCAGAAGTCGATCAGGGCCGAGGCGTGCGCGATGAGCGTCGCATCGCCCCTGCGCGGAGACTCGTCCCACCCCGCCGCCCACGCCGCGCTGAGCGCCTGGCAGGCGAGCCCGCTGAACTGCCAGGAGGACGTGATCTCCTGCGGGAGGCCCGGCTCCGCCTTCACGTTCTTGAGGCTCTCCAGCACGCTGAGGTAGTACGGATTGCCCTGTGCCTTCAGCTTGGCCACCCTCTCTCGGCGCTCTCGGGCCAGCCACGCCTCCAGGCTGGTCTCCGGCAGCTCGCCCGGCGCATGGAGCGCGAAGTCGTCGAACACGATCGTCAGCCCCTCCGGCACCGGCCCCTGCCCATACCCCTGCGCGCGGAAGCCGAGGCTCGTGATCCGGTCCCAGCCCGTCGGCTCGTAGGCCTTGCGGCAGTCCGCCAGCTTGATCCGCTGCTCCTTCCAGCCGCTCCAATCCAGCTTCCAGTCGATGATGTAGTACCCGCCCTCGGCCGGGAACACGAGGGGGATGTTGTAGTCGCAGGCCTTGTCGAGATACGCCCAGAACCGCAGCTCGTCGAACGCCGTCCAATCGCCCAGGAACCTCGGCGAGTCGAGCGTCGGTTGCTTCGCCACCTCCCACTTCAGCGCCCCCTCGCCGCCATGCACCGGCCCGCTCACGATCTCCGTCCCTCGCCACGGCCCGACCTTCCCCTCCGCATCATCGAGGACGAGAAGCCCTTCCGCCCACGCCAACCCAAGGGCCTGGGCGCAGATCACGATCACCGCTAGCCGCCGCATGTTGGGCCTCCGCTACGTGCGGTAGTCCGGGATGTCCACCCGCTCCCCGCCCCTCGCCGCCGAGAGGTGCGCGCAGATTCCCGGCAGCGTGTAGTCCATCGACTCGTAGACGTCGATCGGCGGCTGGCCGTTCTCGCGGATGCTCTGCACGAAGGCTTCGAGCAGCACGCTCAGCCAGTGGCGGCCGTCCGGGCGCTCGAACCATACGCCCGTCAGCTCCTGCCAGCCGCCGCCGTCGCGGTCCAGGTACATCCTCGTCTGCGCGTCGCCGAAGTTGAAGCTCACGCAGCGTAGGCTGCCCTTTGTGCCGATCAGGCCGATGAAGAAGATGAACGGGTGCGCGACGCCAAAGCCGTTCGTGAGGGTGATGACGCGCCCGCCCTCGGTCTTCAGCACCGCGCTCGCGTAGTCGATGGTGCCCGCCTCGGGGTAGGTCCGCGAACCCGAGTCGAACGCGGTGACCGTGGTGCAGCGGTCCTGCATCAGGTACAGCAGCGGGCCCAGCGTGTGCGAGCAGTAGCTCAGTGGCGGGAGGTGCGAGGCCCGCCAGGAGGGTCGCACACCCTCGCGCCCGCGCTCCGACCAGGGGAGGTAGTTGCCCTCCGGCCCGACGACGAACATCCCCCGGCAGTCATGGGTATACTCCCCCTGCCCTGCGACGATCTCCCCGAGCTCGCCCGCCTCCACCAGGGCCTTCCAGTGCTGCACCCAACCCATGAAGATGTAGTCCTCGGAGAGCATGTACTTGCAGCCCGTCGCGCGGACCGCCTCCACGATCGCCTGCGCCTCCTCCAGCAAGTACACGCATGGCGTCTCGCTGATCACGTGCACCCCGCTCCTCAGCGCGTGCAGCGCCTGCGGCGCATGGGTCGGCCCGGGCCCGATGACCGCGACCATATCCAGCTCGGCCTCGCCGATCATCGTCTCATATTCCGTGTAGCCCGCGAGATCGCCGAACTCCGCCACCTTCCGCGCATCGGGGTCGCACACTGCGACCACTTCGCACCCCTCGATCCCATTCAGCCGCTCCACGAACGTGCGTCCTCTCCCCAGCCCCGACACTCCGCAGCGCAGCTTCTTCATCCTGTCCCTCCGTTCCGTTGCCGTCGCCTGCTACTTCCGCAACGTCACTTGGCCGAACCTCGCGCGGTCCTTCTCGCCGGCGATTCCCGCGTGCCAGCCGTAGTAGCCCCGGTTCGCCGTGTCCTGCTCGTTCACGCACAGGCCGAAGCCGAAGGTGGTCCCGTTCTCCGGCTGGATGGGTGCCAGCATCTGCCAGGGGATCGCCGCCTCGTAGACCGTCTCACCCGTCCCGCGCTCGATGCGGAAGGGGAAGGTGATCGCGCCCGTTGGGCCGGGCGGCACGGCGCGCCAGGACCATGCCTGCAGGCCTTGCTCGGTCAGGGCGATGCCCCACTCGTAGTAGGCGCTCGACGCGACGTAGGGCTCGGGCGCAAACCCGAGCTGCAGCCCATCGCCATCCCAGAGCGCGCCATCGCGCTGCGTGTTGCGATGGGTGTCATCCCGCACACGCACCGCGAGGTACAGGTTGCTCGCATCCCACTGCAATGCGGCCTTGGCCGAAAGGTCGTCCGGGTTGCTTGGCGGACCATCCTGCGGGTCGCCGCGCTCGCCGGTGTCGGCGCCGACGACGATCGGGAGGGCCTCCGGCCAGTCGTCCAGCTTCCCGTCGATGGTCGGCGGAGTCGCCGCCCAAGTTGCGGGCGTGAAGACGAGGGTCCGCGTCAGCTCCTCGCGCACGCCCCTGTCGGTCTCCCCCGCCAGCCGGAACTCGTAGCGCCCGAGCGGGTCGGTCGCGCCCTGCAGGTCGATGGTCGCCTCCCCCGTGGCGTTCGGCGCGAGGTCGGTGAACTCAGCCTCGATCCGGTCCTCTCGCGGCCCGGCCGATACCGGCGACAAAAGCAATAGCCGCCCGCCGACCGTATCTGCCGACAGGTTCGTCACTCTCGCCGTCACCGCTGCGTGGCCGCCTGCCTCCGGCAGGGGCGTGAGGTCGAGCGCGAGCGGCGCCGTCAGCGTAGCCTTCAGCCGCAGAAAGGCCCGGTCCACACCCGCAACGCGCTCCCGCAGCACCAGCCAGTGTCGCCCGAGAGCGGCCTGCGAATCGGCGGTCACCGCGGCCCCGTTCACCGCCAGCCCCGCCGGCGCGTCCGCCTCCAGCGTGCCCTCCGCCTTGGGCAACGGGACCGTGCTCCCTCGCGCCAACGTGATCTCGGTTGGCACGAAGTCCAGGCCACGGGCCTTCGCCTCGCCATCGCGCGTCGGCAGATCGATCAGCAGCGGCTCATCGCGCAGGTTCGCTTCGAGGGAGTCGCGCACGTTGACGGGCCACTGGTGCCCCGCGACATCGGTCACCGTGCCCGGCCCTTCCCCGCACGGCAGCGCCGACGAGCCCGTAGCGCCCTCGCCCTCGGCCCACGCAACGAAGACCGAACGGTCCGCCTTGCGCCACTGGTACACGTAGCTCTTCTCACCGCAGTCCAGCCGCCGCGCATACTTCGCGCCCTTCAGCGCCTCCGTCAGCCGCGCGTATGCCGCCGCGCCCTCGTGCGGCTCGCCGGTGCCCGGATCGATCAGCGAGCAGTAGCGGAACTCGCCCGTGTTCACCCACTGCAGGACGAACCACCAGGTCGCCAGCACGCCGTGGCTCTCGGCGACCGCGTACCGCTTGTAGACGTGGGCCGCCTTGTCGCGTTCGTTCACCTGCGTGCCCAGCATCGCGGTCGTCTCGGTGATGACGATCGGCTTGTCCACGCCGTGCTTCGCCATGTCGGCGCGCACCTTCGCCAGCAACGCATCCATCCGGGGAATCGGGACATACAAGTGCACGTCGATGATGTCCGTGTACTTCCCTCCGCCCGCCGCGAGGAGCTTGTCCACCATCTCCGGGTCCACATCCAGCCCCGTGATGCCTCCCCACATCACCTTGCACTCGGGGTCCGCGCGCTTGGCCGCCTCGTATCCGACCCGCAGAATCTCGGCCCACTGCTCGGGGATTCCGGGCTCGTAGAGGTTCGGCTCGTTACCGAGTTCCCAGTACTTCACCAGCCGCTTGAAGCGCCGCACCGACTCCTCGACATACGCGCCGTACGCCTCCAGCGACAGGTCGCCCACGAGCACTTGGTTCGGCTCGTTGATCATCCCCACGTAGTTGATCCCGTACCGCTTCGCCAGTTCCATCTCGCGCTCGTTCCAGTTGAAGTTCGGCCGCTGCCAGCGCGCGCCGAGCCACCGCTGCACGTACGGGTGCCCCTCCAGCACCGCAAATGGGGAGGTCTCGTCGAGGGTGAAGTCCGTCGGGCGCGGGATCACGAGCAGCCCGAACTCCTGCGCCGCGCCGCTCGGCGGATCGGTGTCCACGCGGGCCACGAGATGCTCGCGCAGCGGCGCCTCCGCAGGACCGGCCTTGATCATGACCTCCGTGTCACGATCCGACCTCGCCTCGCACTCCGCCGCACCCGTCGTGAGTTGCCTGCCTCGCGAGTCGCTGACGGCCATCCTCAGCCGCACCGTCTCCGGCCCGCCTTCGCGCAGACGCACCTGCGCCCTCACCGCCAGCGGCTGATCGAGCGCGAAGATCCGCTCCGCTGCGCTGAGGCTGATCACAACCGGCGGCCCCGCCGCCGGCTGCTCGCCCAGTGGCGTCACCGCGACCCTGTCCAGCTCGGCCCAACCCGTCGAGGACCAGTTGAACCGGAACGCAACCCTCCCGCTCACCGTCCCCGCCGGCGCCTGGACCGGTCGCTCTCGGTAGACCCACACGTGGGTGACGCCGTTGGCTGCCGCGAAGCGCTCCGTGCCGAGGCTCTGCCCGCCTGCATCGGCCCACACGATCTCCGCGACCGCGCTGTAGTTCGGGTCCGGCTGAGCCGCCATTCCGGTCCGCAGCCACGCCGACGCGAGGTACTTCCCGGGCGTCGCGGGGAAGTCAGGGCTCGTCACGCGAGGATCAGTCTTGTCGTCCGCTCGCTCGATCCGCGCGCCGCCTTCGGGCGGCCAGCCCGCCACGAGGTTGCCCGGGGCGTCTGCAGCGTGTCGCAACTCGCCGAGCTGCCACGCATGAGCCGATGACGCCAGGAGGATGAGGGCGAAATTAGGGACAGGCCCCAATTTCCGACGGACGTCATGTCGGAAATTGGGGCCTGTCCCTAATTTCGCCCCTGAACTCGCCCTCATCCATCTCCTCCTGACTCGTAGTCCAGCGGCAGCGGCCGGATGACGATGTCGTCGATCCACACCGTCCCGATCGTGTCATCCACGCGCGGGTAGATCACCACGGAGGCGACCTCCGGCGCGAAGCGCGTCACGAGCACGCGCTCCTCCCAGCCGTTGGTCTTGCCGGTCACGTAGTGGTGTTCGCTGGCGTGGTTCGCGCCGTGCCAACCGATCGGTACGCCGTGCCGGTTGAACGGCAGCAGGTGCGTGTAGAAGTACCCGACCAGTCCGTCCGTCTTCGCCCACAGCGAGATGCGGTAGTACCGGCGGGGATCGATGTCCACACGCTGCCAGAGGTAGCCGCCCGTGAACTCCTTCGCATCGAACCGGAACGAGGCCTTGCCCGTATGCGCGACTGTCTCATCGACCGCCGCCGTGTAGTCTGGCGGCAAGAGCTGCCAGCCCCTGAGCCCCTCCTCGAAGCCGCCGTTGACCAGCAGGTTCTCCGGCAGGTTCGCATCGTCGAACCTCACCCCTGCGTAGTCCTCGTCTCGCAGCGGCGCCTGTCCGCCCAGCGGCGCCTCCACGCCCGCCTCGGCGAACGAGAACTCGTCGAACCACGCCGTCCCCTCGCCATCGATCACGAAGTAGAAGAAGACCTTGGTCGCGCCGCCAGGGAGGGCATCGATGGGGATTCGGTACTGCGTCCAGTCGGAGTCGGGCGGCAGGCGCAGGTGGCCATGGTCGCTCAGCTTCACCCAGCCGAGCGGCCGGTACATCTCGCCGGGCTGCGGTCCGTGCGCCAACGCGCGGACCTCGGCGCTCCCCTTCACTCCGGCGGTCCTGGCCCACACCTGCAGCACGTACTGCTTGTCGGTCGTGACCTCCGCCGGCTGCTCCAGCGACAGCGCCGCGACATGCCCGCCCTCCGTGCCGTCCAGCCGCAGCGACGCCGCACCGTACCGCTTCACCTGCGGATCGAAGTGGATGCGCCCCGAGCCGCCCTTGTCCCACGCCTCATCGCGCCACCCGCTCCCGCCCCACTTCTCGCACCCCCAGTAGTGCAGCACGCCGTCCGGCAGCCTCGTCTGCGCCGGCGCCATGCCCGCCAGCATTGGAACCATGACCCACGCTAGCACAATCCCGTCCTCCAACCGGGAATCCGCGATTCCCGTCCGGGCCGTTCCCGTGTAGGGGCGCGATTCATCGCGCCCGCCCATGTAGGGGCGCCATTCATGGCGCCCGAGGATCGATGTCGCGGACTCCCATATAGGCCGTTTGTAGGTCGGAGCGCCAGCTCCGACGCCGTCCTCAGAACCACCCTCCCCACCCCAACACCCTCACACCCGTCTCCGGGTCAGCCGCCAGTGCAGCCATGAGAAGCAGCCCGGTCTCCGTCAGCTCACTGCACGCGCCGAGCAGGTCGCCCGTCACGCCGCCGTAGCGCACCCGACACGCCTCGCCGAACCCTACCGCGAACACCCACGCGACGAGCACCGCAGTCGCGCCCGTCCCGCCGAACGGTACGAGCACCAACAGCACCGCCGAGGCCAGCGCGAGCAGTCGATGGGGCCGACCTGCGCCCTTCACGAACCCCGCTGCCGTACCGCCTTCCGCCCGCGCGTAGGGCAGCGACGCCGCCAACTCCACTTGCACGGCCCGCGCGATCACGCACGCCGGCACGATCCAGATCAGGGCTTCGGAGGCCACGAGCCGCGTCAAGGCCACCCACTTCAGCAGCATCACCGATACCAGCGCGACCGCGCCCAGCGCCCCGATCCGCGGGTCCTTCATCACCTCCAGCGCCTTCTCCCTCCCCGCCAGGACCGCCGTCGCATCCGCCCAGTCCGCGAGCCCATCGAGGTGCAGCCCGCGCGTCAGCAGCGGGCCCGCCACCAGCACCGCCGCGGCCGCGCCTGCGGGCCAGCCCTTGGCCGCGATCGCGCCTACGCCCTCCCCTGCACCCCACTGCAGTAGCCCGATCAGCAGTCCCACCAACGGGAACCAGTACAGGGCCGTCGCTGCCGACTCCGCCTCTCGCCCGGGAATCGGCAGGACGGTCAGCGTCCGTATCGCCGTCACCAGCCCTCGCCACATGCCGTTGCCGTTCTTCCAGTCTTCAGTTCTTCCGCTCTTCCCGCTTTCGTTCGCCGTCACGCCTTCCCACTGACGCCCGCCGATTCGAAGCTCGCCATCTCGTTGTAGACCTTCACGCCTGCCTCGATCACCGACATCGCGAGCGCCGCGCCGGTGCCCTCGCCGAGCCTCATGCCGAGGTCCAGGATCGGCTGCGCACCCATGCGCTCGAGCATCAGCGCGTGGCCCGCCTCGGCCGAGCAATGACTGAAGAACAGGTAGCCGCTCACATGCTCGCTCATCCGACACGCCACGAGCGCCCCCGCCGAGGAGATGAACCCATCGACGACGACCGCCATCCGGCACGCCGCGCCCCCGAGGACCAGCCCACAGATCCCCGCGATCTCCAGGCCCCCGACTGCCGCCAGCGCCTGGAGCGGATCACCCAGCCTCTCCGCGTTGACCTGCAGCGCGCGCTTCACCACGCTCACCTTGTGCGCGAGCCGCTCGTCATCGATCCCGGTCCCTCGACCGGTGATCTCCTCCGGCTCGCACGGCAGCAGGGCCGCAGATAGTGCTGCCGAGGGTGTGGTGTTCGCGATGCCCATCTCACCCGTCCCGATCAGCGTGACCCCATCCTCGTGCGCCGCCTGCGCCAGCCCGATCCCGACCTCGATTGCGCGCGTAGCCTCCTCGAGGGTCATGGCAGGACCCTCGGCGATGTTGCCGGTGCCGGAGCGCACCTTGGCCGCCACGAGACCCGGCGCCCCCTCCAGCAGATCGTTCACGCCGATGTCCACCACCTGCACCTCCGCCCACACATGCCGCGCGAGCACGCTCACCGCCGCTCCGCCGGCCACCATGTTGCGCACCATCTGCGGCGTGACCTCGGGCGGATAGGCCGACACACCCTCGGCCGCGACGCCGTGATCCGCCGCGAAGGTGACGATCCGCTTCCTCCCGACCGCCGGGCTCGTCGTCCCGGTTGCTAGGCAGTACTGCGCCGCCAGGTCCTCCAGCCGCCCCAGGCTGCCCGGCGGCTTGGTCAGGTTGTCCAGGCGCCGACGGACCGCCGCCTCGAGGGACCGATCCACCGGGGCAATGCTCTCTCTGGTTGCGTCGAGACGACTCATTGACTGCTCCGTTTCAGATGCAAGGGCACGCCGCTCACGACCAGCACCACCTCGTCCGCCAGCTCGGCCACATCCTGGTTCAGCCAGCCGGCGAGATCGCGGAAGCGGCGTGCAAGCTCGTTGTCCGGCACGATGCCCATCCCCAGTTCGTTCGTCACGATCACCAGATCGCAGGGCGGCTGTCGCAGCGCCGCGATCAGCTCCTCGACTCGCGCGCCAAGGGCCGCCTCGTCCTCCCCATAGTGGTGCATGAGGTTTCCGAGCCACACCGTCAGACAATCGACGACGGCTGCCTCGACCCCTTCCGGCAGCGCTCGAATCGCCTCCCCCAGATGCAGGGGTGCCTCCACCGTGAGGAACGAGTCGGCCCGCTCCGCCTGATGCCGCGCGATTCGGTCCCGCATCTCCTCGTCGATGGCTTCCGCCGTCGCGATGAACGCCCTCCTGGCGTACGGCTCCATCAGCGCGAGCGCATGGCGGCTCTTCCCGCTCCTCGCGCCTCCGGTCACCAGCGTCACTCGGCTCAACGCAGCCTCCTGTCCGGTGCGGCGGGATCGGCTCGGCCGAGAACTGGCACATTCCCCCACGTCGGCCCGCCGCCCTCCACGGGCCGCCGGAAGTGAAAACCGCAGGAATCAAGGAGGAGGCGGATCATTCCCCGGCGAATTACTCCGTCAGCTGCATCCGCATTCCCGGCGTGACAAGGAGGGACCATCGTGTCGAGACGCAGTGGGTTCACGTTGATCGAGCTACTGGTCGTCATCGCCATCATCGCCATCCTGGCCGCAATTCTCTTTCCGGTCTTTGCGCGGGCCCGTGAGAAGGCCCGCCAGACCAGCTGCCTGGCGAACGAGAAGCAGATGGGCACCGCCATGGCCATGTACCGCACCGACTACGACGAGACGAACGTCCGGCACCACACGGGGGGCTGTGCCGGCGGAGCGACCTGCGGCGGGCCCCTCGGCGCCGTGGACAGCCTGCCCCCAGGCAGCCCGGGCCCCCTCGGCAACCAGAGCTGGCGCACGATGCTCCAGCCCTACATCAAGAACTGGCAACTGTTCATGTGCCCCAGCGACCGGAGCCGCGACGGCTCCACCCGGCCTGCCGGCGCCTGCAACCCTCCGCGTCTGGGCTACATCCTGGTTGGCAGCAACGATGGTGCGGGCCTGGGCTTCTGGGGCGGCCAGTCAGACTCCTACGTCCAGGACCCCATGACGATTGTGACCATCGACACCACGTCCGATGGGTTAGTGAGCTGCCCCTTCCGCCTGTGCGGAGGTTCGTGCGGCCAGTCGGCTGAGGGCTACAACCCGAACTACACCTACACCGCCGGCCAAGTAGGCGCCGCGCGCCACAACAGCGGCGCCAACTGCCTCTTCTACGACGGCCACGCCAAGTGGCAGACCAAGATCGAGCAGCGTCAGTTGACCGTCAGGTCCGACTAGCGTTTGCGGTGGACCTCCGAGTTGTATGGGCGGCTGTCCTCACGACGCGGAGGACAGCCGCTCCATGTCTTCACTGCGCCGTGACGCGCAGTTCGGCCCGACCGGTCCGCGCATCTCGTGGCACACGCAGGGGCTCACCCATCCGTCCGCCCGGCCGTCTCCTGTCTCCGCGACGGCCCGGGCGGACCCAGGGTCATTGCATAGTCTTGTTTCGGGGGAGGGAGTTGCTGTAGAGTGCTGCCAACCCGGCCGTTCAGGAGGCAGCAGACATGACAGCACGAGCGGG
>Ga0194125_10006256_pt1 | contig 17673 bp, 14 predicted proteins | sample TA2KigC250mmetaG_FD_148626 | JGI IMG/M metagenome (GOLD analysis project Ga0194125, IMG submission 148626) | Freshwater microbial communities from Lake Tanganyika, Tanzania - TA2015034 Kigoma Deep Cast 250m | ecosystem: Environmental > Aquatic > Freshwater > Lake | place: Tanzania: Lake... | reverse complement strand
GGGCAACTGTCGGACCGGGGAACGTGCCCGCATCAGCAGCTACGCGCCGCACATGGGCGAAGAACAGCCTCTAACCGGTTTCCGCGGTTCAGGCACCATCTTCATGACGCGCTGCAACCTGCGCTGCCAGTATTGTCAGAACCACGACATCAGTCAGACGGATTCGGGCTATGATGTCGAACCTGAAAACCTGGCCGCGATCATGCTCGAGCTGCAAGCGCGCGGCTGTCACAACATCAACATCGTTTCTCCCAGCCATGTGGTACCACAGATCATGGCCGGCTTGCTGATCGCAGCCCGGGCTGGATTGCGCGTTCCCCTGGTTTACAACACCGGCGGCTACGATTCCCTCGCTACGCTGGCGCTGCTCGATGGGGTGGTGGATATCTACATGCCCGACATGAAATACGCCGATCCCGAACTGGCTGAGCGTTACTCCAAAATCAAAAATTACCCCGCGGCAAACCAGGCCGCCGTCAAAGAGATGCACCGCCAGGTCGGCAATTTGCAGCTCGATGAGCGCGGCATCGCTACACGCGGGCTGCTCGTCCGCCACCTGATCCTGCCCGGCAATCTGGCCGGCACCGATCAGATCGTCGCATTCCTAGCCAAGCAGATTTCTAAAGGCACTTATCTCAACCTGATGGATCAATACCGACCGGCTTACCGGGCGCGTCACTTCCCCGAGCTAACCCGCCGCATCACCCAGGCCGAATTCGACGCCGCCGTCGAGCTGGCCCTTGCTGCTGGCCTCCATCGCCTCGACAAGAGGAGGGCAATCCTATTTTCGTTTTGAGCGAAATACGTCGGACAGGTTGCCAACCTGTCCTACTTTTCGTTTCGAGTAAACCCAAAGCGTTGCGGCTGGGCTTCTTCGCCCTGGTTGCTATCGTGGCTGCGCTGATCGCTGTGGATTTCAGCCTGGCGTGGGTCTACATCTCGGCCTTGACGCAGCCAGGCTGTTCCGCGCCAATTTCTTTGGATGATATTGATCTGCCCGAGGAGCATTGGCTGCCCACGGAGGATGGACACTCGCTCCGAGCCTGGTACTACCCCTCGAAGAACGGCGCAGCGATCCTGGCCCTGGGCGGGATCGGCGGTTCCCTGGGCGAGGCCCTGCCCCCGGCGCGAGCGCTGATCGAAGCCGGCTATGGCGTCCTGCAGATAGACAGCCGCGCCTGCGCTAAGCCCCCCGCCCGCGTCACCCTGGGCGCCGACGAAATGCAAGATGTTGTCGCTGGGCTGGATTTTTTGCTCTCGCGTTCCGAAGTCGCCCCAGATCGGATTGGCGGCTTGGGCTTTTCCATGGGGGGTGTGACTCTCATCCAGGCTGCCGCGCGCCTCCCCCAAATCCAAGCCCTGATTGCCGAAGGGGGGTATGACCAGCTCGGACATCACATCGTCCAGCCGGGCGCGAAAACATCCCTGGGGCGCAAGATCTTCCTCTACACTGTTGCGGGAGTCTTCTGGCTGCAAACTGGAGTCAATCCCTGGGAAGTCAGTCCCATCGCCGATCTGCCTGCGATCAGCCCGCGCCCGGTGTTCTTGATCTATGGCGAGCATGAAATCGCGCGGGCGAACGGTCGCGCCCAGTTTGACGCCGCCGGAGAACCCAAGCGCCTGTGGGTTGTGCCGGGGGGCGATCATGGAGACAATTATCATATTGCGATTGAAGAATACGAACGGCGAGTATTAGAATTTTTCGATCAGGCTTTGGGTCGCTAGAGAAGCTAAACTTCTTGCAGAAGTTTAGCTTCTGAACTGAGTTATAATTAGTCCATGGAGAAACGCCCGCTGACCGCCCAAGAAAAACTCGATCGCTTGAAATGGAAGGTTTATGGTTTGGCCTGCATGTTTCTGGTTGGCATCGAGTTCTACTATCTCTTTCGCGGGGTGCCATTGCTCGATAGCCTCCTCGATTTTATGATAGGCATAGGGGGAGTAGGCATCTTGATCGAGTTTGCTTTTTGGAATGCCAGGCGCCTGCAAAGTCAATTGGATGAAGAATTGGAATGCAGCCGACGAAATTTCCTGCAAATGGTTTCGTTGCATACCGCCACAACTGCTCTATTGATGACGCATGACCAGCGCGAGCTGATCGAACGCATCCTCGACGCCACGCTGAACGCCATTCAACCCGCCGATACCGGATCGTTCTATTTGATCCATCCCGAAACCAATCAACTCAAGTTAGAGGCTCTACGCGGGGCCAACATCTTCGAGCGAGAAAACTCCGAGGATCCCGAGGCCTTCACCTTGATGTACGAACGCGGTTACGCTGATCGAGCGATCCAGACCAAAAAGGCTATTTTGATCCCTGACGTTCAGTACGAATTCGAAAGTCGGGGGACGCGACGAGGCGAGCCGCATTATGGCGCACGGTCTGTGATCGTGGCGCCATTACTGCTCGAAGATCGAGCGATCGGGGTGCTGGCGTTGAATTCGTTTTCGTCGCATGCCTTCAGCGAGATGGATCTGACTTCGCTGAAAACCTTTGCAATGACAGCGGCTGCTGCAATCCTCAACGCCCGTTTGCACGAAGAAGCCCATTATCTGGCGATCACGGATGTCTTGACGGGGCTGAGTAACCGCCGGCATTTCTTCGAACTTGCCCGGAGTGAACTGGGGCGCGCCGCGCGCTATGGGCATTCATTATCGCTGTTGATGCTCGACTTGGATCACTTCAAACAAGTCAATGACCGCTATGGACATACCGTTGGGGATCAGGTATTGCATGCCATGGCTCAACGTTGCAAGGAAATCATTCGTGAGCAGGATATCATTGGGCGTTATGGCGGTGAAGAGTTCGCCATCATCCTCCCCGAAACCGACTCGCAGGCTGCTTACCAGACCGCCAATCGTATTCGGACCTCCATAGACGAGACCTCTTTTACGACATCCAATGGGGATCACATTCACCTGACAGTGAGCATCGGCGTCGCCGCGCTCGATGGGGATAAAGATGATTTGACGGTCTTCATCAACGCAGCCGACGCCGCTCTGTACAAGGCCAAAGAATCCGGGAAGAATTGTATTGTGATGGCGTAACGCGGCCTTGCACCCCCCTCAGTCTCCCCGCTACGGGGGGAGGCTCCCTTGACAGTCACCCAACCTTTGGTAAACTATCTCCTGTGATGAACAAAAGTCGCTTCTCCCCAGCCCCCTCCCCTGGCAACCGCAAGCCGCGATAGGCTTTCAGTCTCTTGGGACTGGTGGTAAGCTCACATTCACCATATCAATCTGCCCTCTGGACTGAAAAGCCGGAGGGTTTTTCTTTTGGAGGTAGTCCATGAGAATGTCAACGCTCTTCAGCCAGACCTTGCGAGAAGCGCCCGCCGATGCTGAAATGCCCAGCCACAAATTATTGGTTAGGGCCGGATTCATCCGCCAACTCGCCGCGGGAATCTACACCATCATGCCCCTGGGCAAACGCTCCATCACCAAGATCGAGAATATCATGCGCGAAGAGATCAACGCCATCGGCGGACAGGAGATGACCATGCCGGTTGTGCATCCCGCCGAAGTCTGGAAGGAGACCAAACGTTGGTACCAGATCGGCTCGGAGATGGGCCGCTTCAAAGACAAACACGACCGCGATATGGTGCTGGCGATGACTCACGAGGAAGTCGTCGCCGACCTGATCCGCAAGGAGATCCATTCTTATCGTCAACTTCCGGCGTTGATCTATCATATTCAGACCAAATGGCGCGACGATCCGCGCCCCCGCGCCGGGTTGATCCGCGTGCGCGAGTTCACCATGAAAGACAGCTACAGCCTGGATGCGGACTGGGAAGGTTTGGACAAACAATACCGAGCCCACTACCAGGCTTATTTTGATATCTTCCACCGCTGCGGCATTCCAGTCATCGCGGTCAAGTCCGATGTGGGCATGATGGGCGGCAAGATGGCCCATGAATACATGTATCTGACTCCCTTTGGGGAGGATACCCTGCTGATTTGTAATGGCTGCGGATACGCCGCCAACCGCCAGGTAGCCCCCTTCGAGAAGAAAGCCCTGCCAGAGGAAGCAATGCTGCCGCTGGAGAAGGTCGCTACGCCGGATTGTAAGACCATCGCGGGGCTGGCTGAATTCCTCACCATCCCCGAGGCCAGGACGGCCAAAGCGGTCTTTATGGTGGCCGACATACCCGAGGGTGAGTCCAGCGCCCAGAAATTCGTCTTCGCCATCTTGCGAGGAGATATGGAGCTCAACGAGACCAAGCTGACCAACGCCCTCAAAGCCAGCGAGCTGCGCCCAGCTACCGAAGAAGAGATCATCGCCATCGGCGCGACGCCGGGCTATGCCTCCCCGATTGGGTTGCCCAAAACCAACGCTTATTTACCCGTTGTTATCGTCGTGGACGATTTGATCCCCGAATCATACAACCTGGTGGCAGGCGCAAACGACGCCGGTTATCATCTGCTCAACACCAACCTGGGGCGCGACTACCAGGCCGACATCATCGCGGACCTGACTGCGGCGCGCGCTGGAGATGTCTGTACTGTGTGCGGCGGATCATTCGAGGAAGTGCGCGGCGTGGAGGTCGGCAATATCTTCAAGCTGGGAACGCGCTACAGCGATTCGATGGGCTGCACGTACCAGGATAAAGATGGCAAGGAAAAACCCATCATCATGGGTTCTTATGGCATCGGCAGCGGTCGGTTATTAGCTGCTGTTGCTGAGGAATATAACGATGAGTATGGCCTGATCTGGCCGATCACGATTGCGCCCTACCAGGTACACCTGGTGATGCTGCCCGCTAAGAAAGGCGCCGGGGAGCGGGGGAGCGAGGGAGATGTAGAGAAAGCAGCCAATCAGCTTTACCTGGATTTGCAGGCTGCGGGAGTCGAAGCGCTCTACGACGACCGTGAGGAAAGCCCCGGCGTCAAGTTCAACGACGCCGACCTGATCGGTCTCCCCATCCGTCTGACCGTCAGCGAGCGCGGCTTGCGTGACGGGCTGATCGAATACAAACGCCGCGATCGAAAGGAAAAGCGCATGATCCCTCGAGGGGAGATCATCGAAGCCGTCAAAGCGGAGATTGCCGCCCTCGAAGCTGAGATCCAGGCCAAAGTAGTCGAAGCGCCCTTCGATGAGTGAGGAAGTTGCCCGAAAAAAGAGATGGGCGGCATGCGCAGCATGCCGCCCATCTCTTTTTTCGGATTTCTCCTATTTTTTAGCTCATCTTGAAAAAGCTGGTCAACTTCATCGCCAGGTTCAGGTCGCCGGCCAGTTTGAGCTTGCCCTGCATAAAGCCCTTCATGCCATCTTCTCTACCGAGCAAGACATCGCCGAAGTAGCGACCGTCGGCGGTCAGGGTCATGGTGGGGGCGTCGGCGCTGCCCTCTGCGACGGTGCATTTGCCGCCTTCGATGTTGATGATGTAATCGCCGCCCTCGTCGCCGGTGAGGTGGTATTGGATCACGGCCTCGACGCCGGCGGCCTTCTCTGGGCGGAAGGCCTTTTCGTGATTGAAGATCAGTTCTTTTACGGTGTAGTCTGTCATTTGTGAACTCCTTTGTAGTTTGTCATCGTGAGCGCCAGCGAAGCAATCTCCTCCTTATCGAAAGCGGGAGACTGCTTCGTCGCAAACAGCGCTCCTCGCAGCGACTTTAATTCAAGTTCTCGAATATCCCTGCCGCCCCCATCCCGCCGCCGATGCACATGCTGACCATGCCGAATTCCAGGTCACGGCGTTTCATTTCGTAGAGCAACTGCACGGTGAGTTTGGCGCCCGTCGCGCCCAGGGGATGACCCAGGGCGATGGCGCCGCCGTTGACGTTGGTGATCCCTTCGTCCAGTTTCAACTCGCGCATGATGGCCAGGCTTTGAGCGGCAAATGCCTCGTTCAGTTCGATCAACTGGATGTCCTTTTGGGACATACCCGCCAGCTTGAGCACCTTGGGGATGGCTTCCACCGGGCCGATGCCCATGATTTCGGGCGGGACGCCGGCCACGCCAAAAGCGACGAAGCGCGCCAGGGGTTTCAGCCCCAGTTCGTCAGCCCTGGCCCTGGACATGATGATCACACCCGCCGCTCCATCCGACATTTGCGATGATGTGCCGGCTGTCACCGTGCCGCCTTCCTTGAAGGCCGGCTTGAGCTTTGCCAGCGCTTCCAGGTTGGTGTCGGCGCGCGGGCCTTCGTCTCGCGAGAAGGTAAACTTGCGCGTCTTGGGCTTGCCATTCGATCCCGGCTCGACGATCTCCACTTCTATGGGCACCAACTCAGGGTCGAAGCGCCCGGACGTGACGGCCTGGTTTGCCAGGGTGTGGCTGCGCAGGGCGAATTTATCCTGATCCTCGCGGCTGACGCTGTACTTCACGGCCACATTCTCGGCGGTCAGGCCCATGCTGGTGAAGGCCTCGGGGTAGCGCGCCGCCAGATGGGGAGTGGGGGCAAATTTGTAGCCGGTCATCGGCACCATCGTCATCGACTCGACGCCGCCAGCGATGGCCACTTCGATCCAGCCCGCCAGGATAGCCTGGGCGGCGTGAGCAATGCTCTGCATACCCGAGGAGCAGAAGCGGTTGATGGTCTCGGTGGGCACCGAAACAGGCAGCCCCGCCCGGAAGCCGATCAGCCTAGACACATTCATGCCCTGCTCGCCTTCCGGGAAAGCGCAGCCGATGATCAGATCGTCTATCTCTTCAGGTTTGAGCGGTTCGGCTTGTTTTAGCAGTTCCTTGATAACCGCCGCGGCCATATCCTCCGGTCGAACCGTCGCCAGGCTGCCCTTCTTGGCCCGCCCAACCGGCGTTCGCGCGGCTGCGACGATGACGGGGTCGTGTTTGGGGTCTCTTTTGGTCATGGTTGTTCTCCTTATGTTGTACACGGAAGGACACGGATTGTACGGATTTTATTAATTTGGCTTTGTCCAGGACAGAGAACCTTTGCGTTCGTTGTCGAAAACTTTGCGCTTGAATTCTGCTTCTGGGCCAAAGTTGAGCAATAAGCCGACTTCGATCTCAGTGGATTTGAGGTAATTGAGCAATTGCGCTTCATGCTGTTCGGTGAGTGATTTTGCTGATTTCAATTCGAGCAAAACAACCCCGTTTACCAGCAGATCAGCAACATATTCTCCGACTACCTGCCCGGCGTAATAAACTGTTAGTGCTACTTGTTGTTCGACAATCAACCCTACAGCGCGCAAGGCGATCAACAAAGCATTCTCATAAACCTTCTCAGAAAAACCAAAGCCAAGTTCTTTGTAAACTGCAAAGAAAGCCCCGATGATTTTCTCAGTTAAATCACTGTGCTTCCCTGAAAATGGCGTCTGATTTTTCTTCATACCAAAGCTCCGTGCCAATCTGTGAAATCCGTGTACAGTTAATTCCTCAACACCTTGTTATTCTGCAGCATATGCCACATACGCTCTTGCGTCTTGGTCTCGCCGCATAGGGAGACGAAGGCCTCGCGCTCCAGATCGAGGACATACTGCTCGCTGACCCAGGCGGGTTGACTCAGTTCGCCGCCGGTCATCACGTAGATCAGCTTCTCGCCGATGTGTGATTCGTACTCGGTGATGAAGCCGCCTTCCTTGAACATGTTCACCCCGGCGCGCAGGGCAGCCAGGGTATCGCGCCCGGCGGCATAGATCTTCTCTGGGGCAGGCGGCACATAACCAGTGTCCAACATATTCAGGACTTCTTTCTTGGCCTCGGCCAGCAGGTGATCGCGGTTCATCACGATGCGGTCGCAGGGGCCGAGGAAACCATGCTGGAGAGCCTCCACGGCGCTGGTGGCTACCGTAGCCATGCCGATAAGCTCGAACGTTTTCTGCATGAAGGGCAACACCGACACTTCTTTGGTGCGCATGGGCGGATTGACGATGCGGCGTAGCAATTCTTTCGTGCCGCCGCCCGCCGGGATCACGCCTACACCCAGTTCGACCTGGCCTATGTACAACTCGGCTGCGGCCACCACGCGGTTGCCGTGCATGGTGATCTCGCCGCCGCCCCCCAGCGTCAACCCAAAGGGCGCCACCACCACCGGCTTGGGGAAGTAGCGCATGCGCATGTTGGTATCCTGCAGCCACTTGACTACCCCTTCGAGCTGATCCCACAGGCCATTTTGGGCGGCCATCACCACGCCGAAGATATTCGCTCCGGCGCAGAAGGCGCGATCGTCGTCGTTGCCGACCACGATGCCCTCGAACTCGCCGGCCTCGGCGCGGTCCATCGCTGTGTTCAACATGCTCAGGATGTCATCGTCTATGGAGTTCATCTTGGTGTTGAATTCCACGCAGGCTACCCCATCGCCGATGTCAACCAGCGTCGCTCCGGCGTTCTGTGCGACGATCTTGCCGGCGTCTTTCTCCTCTTTGATCACAATCATGCCGGGGGCGCGCCCGATAGCCTGGTAATCTCCTTCGGAGGGGTTATATACGCCCACTTTTTGATCGCCCTTATATTGATAGAACGTCTCGAAGCCAGCCGCCAGCATCTCGTCCACCCAGGGCGCGGGCGGAAATGCGACAGCAGCGGCCTTCATCGCCTCGCAGGTCCTGGCCACGCCGAGCATATCCCAGACCTCGAAAGGCCCGGCATCGTGGAAGAAACCCCAACGCATCGCATCATCTATAGGTTTGGGGGTGTCGGCGATTTCGGGGATGCGCTCGGAAGCGTAGGCCAGCCCTTGATAGGTCATCGCCCGCACCAGTTGTCCGGCGCGGTCATCGGCGGCCAGCAATACCGCCACCTTTTCGGCCAGGGTTTCTTTGCCTTTCGCTACGCCGATGGAGTCGAACCTGGGCGTCTCGGCTGGCGGTTCGTACTCCAGGGTTGCCAGGTTCAGCTCCCAGAATTCCTTGCCGCCGTCTTCGGTTTTCACCATCTTATAGAAGCCCTGCTTGGCCTTGTTGCCCAACCAGCCCCTCTCCACCATGGTGTGGATGAGCTTGTTGGCGCGTTCCGATCCCAGGTAGCGCATGGCGTGTTCGTCGTGGGGGATGGCTGCTGCAAGGTTGGAGCCGACATGTTCCCAGACATCTACGCCCACCAGGTCTATCAGGCGGAAGGTGGCTGTCTTGGGGCGTCCGATGGCCGGGCCGGTGATCGCATCCACCTCGGCGACGGTGTAGCCATGCTCGAGGATATAATGCAGCGAAAACGCGCCGCTGCCGAAACCCAGCCGGTTGGCGATGAAGTTGGGTGTATCTTTACAGGGGACGATGCCTTTGCCGAGGCGGTACTCGCCGATATGGCTGATGAAGCGGATGACCTCGGGCAGGGTATCCGGTCCTGGGATGATTTCCAGCAATTTGAGGTAGCGCGGCGGATTGAAGAAATGCGTCCCCAGGAAATGCTGCCGGAAGCCCTTGGAGCGGCCCTTGGCGATGTCGGCCACCGGGATGCCCGAAGTGTTGGTGCTGATGATGCAATGCTCCGGGCGGATCTTATCAATGCGCGCCATCAAATCCTGTTTGATCTTCAGGTTCTCGATGATCGCTTCGATCACCCAGTCGGCTTTGGCGATCACATCGAAGTCGTCTTCCAGATTGCCGACCGTCACCAGGTCGGCCAGTTCTTTGGCGAAGAAGCTGGCCGGGCGGGATTTGACCGCCGCCTGCAATCCGGCATTGACGATGCGATTGCGCACCTGGGGGTCTTCCAGGGTTTGACCTTTGGCTTTTTCCTCCTCGGTCAGTTCCCTGGGAACGATGTCCAGCAGGGTGGTACGGACGCCAGCGTTGGCCAGGTGAGCGGCTAGAGCCGCTCCCATGGTGCCGGCGCCGATGACCACAGCATGGTTGACTTTGTAAGCCATAACGTCCTCCTAAATTGGTTAGTTGTGTTGTCAATCACCCTACGGGGTGACTGTCTCCATAAAGAAATCCGCAGGCGCCCACACCTGGAAGTTGTCCATATACACCGTGACGTGATCATGATCGTAGGTCGTTCCTGCCAACATGCCGGCGTAACCAGGCCCCAGACCCTCGATTTCTTCTCTGGCGACCTGTACGCCATTGACCCATAGGGTGAGCGTATTCCCTCGACATTCGCCGCGCACCTGATTATCCTGGCCTATTCGGATGGCGGGGTGTTTTGCATAGACCAGGAAATTGATTTTGGTATTCAGCGTATGCCCTAAACCGTAAAAACCTTCCGATGTGATGAAGAGGGTGTAGTAGCTTTCGGCGGTTTCGCGGCAGTTGAAGCCGGCATAGCCATCGCCGTCTACGAAGCCGATCTCGGCATCCATGCGCACTTCGGCCAGAATAAGCCAGGTGTGTGAGCTGGTGATCTCCACGTTGGGCTGGGTGACTTTCATGATATAGACACCTTTACCAATTTCTGTGGACCAGTTCGTACCACTGCTCTCCAGCCAGGGGTCCTCATCGCTATTGAACAGCGCGTAAAGGAAGCGATAGACTTCAGGCGTGGCGGTTGGGGTAAGGGTGATGGAAGGGGTCAGGGTGAGAGATGGAGTCCAGGTAGGGCGCAGGGTATTGACAGGTCTGGGAGTCCAGGATGGGCGCAAGGTCTGCGTTGGGATGGGTTTCGAAGTGGGTCGCGCCTCAGCAGGCGCCTGCATCACTTCGCTGGTCGGGGTCGAAGTCCAGCGGTTGAAAGTGACCATCGTCCTGGTGGGGGTGACAGTGTTGGTCGGCCCTGGGGTAGCCGTTTCGGTACCTGCCAGGAATGGCAAGAAATCCGCCAGCGCGCTGCACCCTGATGCGCTGATCATCAGCATCAGGGTGAATACGATGCCGGTTGCTGCTTGCCGCTTCGAGTATTTCATCCCGTTTCCTTTTGTTGCGAGTTACGTTTCTAATACAAAAACATCGGTTTGCCCAGCATATCCTTCACTCGAGGCTTGTAGTTCTCCGGGTCGTAGAGGGCGTTCACATCAACGGTTTTCTTGGCTGAGATCACCAGGGGCAGTGGCACCGTGGTGTAGTTGCCTTGCTGCAGGGCTACCATGCGCCCGGTGTGACCTAACAACACCTGATCCAACGCCAGATTGCCGAAAGAGACGGCCACCATGCGGTCGAGCGAATCGGGCGATCCGGATCGCATCAGGTACCCCAGTTGCTGATAGACCGTGTGCATGCCGGAGCGATCCTTGATCTCCTGGGCGACGATCTGCCCGATGCCGCCCAACTTCTGATGCCCGTAGTCATCGGCCTCGCCGGACTGTACGATCTGGCCGCCCTGGAGATGCGCGCCCTCCGAGATGGTCATGATCGCATAGTTCGATGGATTCTTGGCCCGGTCGGCCTTCAAGAAGGCGATCAGCTTATCCAGATCGAAGGGCACCTCGGAGATGATGGCGCGGTCTACATCGGCCAGGTACGCGGCGAACAGCGAAGTCTCGCCGGAGTTGCGGCCAAACAGCTCCACCACCCCGACGCGTTCGTGCGACCCGCAGACCGTGCGCACTGCGGTGATATTTTCCACCGAGCGGGTTACGGCTGTGGAGAAGCCGATGCAGTAGTCAGTCCCGAAGACATCGTTATCCATCGTCTTGGGGATAGCTACAATTTGGAAGCCTTCCTCGTGCAGGCGGGTGGCGTAGTTGAGCGTATCGTCGCCGCCAATGGGGATCAAGGCATCCAGTTGCAGGGTTTCCAGCACCTTCAGGACATGGCTGGTGACGTCAATGCGTCCGTCGTCTTTGACGCGGCGATCTCCCTTGGCGACGAAGTCGGGAATCTCCTCGGCTTTCATGTTGGATGGGTTGGTGCGGGAGGAATGCAGGAAGGTGCCGCCGGTGCGATCAATAGTGCGGACGCGTTCGGGCGATAGCGGTATGGTCAGCTCCTGGATCGTCTCAGAGTTCTCGGGCTTGATTCCTACCACAGACCACCACCCCCGGCGCAGACCGACGATTTCGACTTCATGGTCTCGCGCCCGGTTGACTACTGCCTTCATGGCGACGTTCAAACCTGGCACGTCTCCGCCCCCAGTCAGAATTCCTATGCGGCGTTTTTTAGACATCCGGTATACCTCCACGAATTGGATGAGGATTTTTCATATTCTACCGCGTTTGTGATCCTCGACGGGGGCGGTTTGGGGGCATTTGGTTGTTATCGTAACTCGCTGCCGCGATAACCGAGCATGTTGCGGGCTACCACCAGACGATTGATCTGGCCGGTGCCTTCATATAGATCGGTGATCTTGGCGTCGCGGAACCATTTTTCGAGCAGAAGCTCGCGGCTGTAGCCCAGCGGACCGAGCAGCTCGACGGCCTTCTGGGTGATCTTGACCACGATGTCGCCGGCATAGACCTTGGACATGGAGGCTTCTTTGGGGTTGTGAATCTTGTTGTCGGCCATCCATAGGGCTTTAATGGTCAGGAGCCAGGCTGAACGCAGCATGACTTCCATATCAATGACCTCGCGCTCGATGTTGGTCAGTTTCTGGCGCGGCAGGCCATAGCGGATTTCGATGCCGTTCTCGGCTAATTTCTCTTTGACCAGTTCCAGGGTGGCGCGGGCGATGCCCACAGCCTGGCAAGCGATGATCGGCCTCGTGGCGTCGAAGGTGGCCATGGCGCCTTTGAAGCCCGTTGTGGTCTTCTCGACGGTGGGGCTGCCGAGGATGTTCTCGAAGGGCACGCGGCAATCCTGCAGCAGGATAGAGACGGTATCGCTGGCGCGGATGCCCAGCTTGTGTTCCATCTTGGTGACTCTGCAGCCCGGCGTGCCGGCCTCGACGACGAACGAACGCATCCCGGCGCGCCCGGCCTGGGGGTCGATGCTGGCCCACACCACCACGAAGCCGTCCGATTCTTCCAGGGCTTTGTGTCCGGCGGTGACGAAGATCTTCTCGCCGTTGAGCACCCATTCGTTGGTCTTCTCGTCCAGCACAGCCGTGGCGCGGATGGCGGAAGTGTCCGAGCCGGCCTGAGGTTCAGTCATTGCCATGGCGTCGAAGACCGGTTTATCGCCCGAGAAACGGCTCAGGAAGCGCTGTTTCTGTTCGGGGGTGCCAGCAGCAGCCACGGCAGCGGAACCGAGCATCCCTCCTGGAATGCACAGGTACATGCCGGCGTCGCCCCAGGCCAGCATCTCTACCAGGCTGCCCAGGCGCTGGTATCCTATGGAGGGGCGTTTCTCTCGCTCTGCGTTCGGTTTTTCTTCTTTCTTGCTCTCAGGGGCCATCGAAGTTCCGCCCATAGACTTGATGGCCGTGTGCATGAAGTTGATGAAATTCCAGGGGATGGTGTGCTCGTTCTCGTCCATCTCCCGCGAGACCGGGCGCATCATATTGACTGCCACCGTCTCGACCACATTTTGAAGTTGCTCGATGGGTTTGGGGGTTGAAAATTCGATCATACTTTCCTCCTAAACAATCGCTAATCCGCTGAACGTGGCGAAACCGCGCCCGTTGCGCATCCACATTTCGACCGGGTGCTCACGGATATAGCCATGCCCACCCAGGATCTGTACGGCGCGGTCGGTGACCATCATGGCCGTGTCGCTTGCGCCGGAGAGGGCCAGGTAGGATTGTTTGTAGGCCTCCGCCATGCCCTGATCGCTCATCCAGGCGGCTTCCCAAACCAGCAGGCGGATGGCCTCGATGCTGGTGCCCATCTCGGCGATGAAGAAGGCGATGGCCTGCTTTTGCGCCACCTTGACCCCGAAAACTTCGCGCTCTTTGGCGTATTCCATGGAATAGTCGAGGGCTGCCTGGGAGACGCCGATGGCCATAGCCGCTAGAGCCACGTTGGAGGCGGCCAGGATGGGGGCCATGTCGTGTTCTGCGTCGCCGCCGCCCAGGCGGTTGGCCTTGGGGATGCGAACCCCATCGAGGTCGAGCGGGTAGAGTGGCAGGGCGTTGAGGCCCAGCAGCTTGTGTCTCTCGCCGACTTTCAGACCATCGGCGTCCCCGGGGACGATGAAGCCCTGCGTGACGCTCTCCAGCGCGGCGTAGACGATCAAACCCTGCGCGCCCTCTGCAAATGGTACGCAGATTTTTTCCCCTGTGAGCACATAGGCATCGCCGTCCAGCGTGGCGGTGGTTTCCAGTTCATGGGGGTCGAAATCCAGGCGGTGCTCCATCAGGGCGGCGGTGTAGGGCTTCCACTCCATCTCGATGACCGGCGGGATTAATTCCTTTTTCTGGTTCTCGCTGCCGGCCAGCAGGATGGGGGTAGTGTACAGGCCGGGGGTCATCACGGCCAGCGCGCCCGATAGATCGCCATAGGCCATTTCCTCGGCAGCTAATACGCCTGTCACAGCCGAGCGTTCGCCGAAGCCGGTATAGGCTTCGGGGATGGAGGCTTGCAGGTAGCCCAGCTCCCATCCTTTCTCGATCAGTTCTGGGGGTAGGCGGCCTTCTTCATCGGCGTCGCGCGCGGCTGCTCGCAGGTCGTCCAGGGCGTATCGTTTGATGGCGCCCACGAGCATTTGCTGCTCTTCAGAAGGCTGGAAAGAATACATGGGGTCCTCCTTGGGGATTGGTAAATTGGTGATTGGTGATTGTCATTTGTCGTAACTACTCAGCCAAACGGGGAAGTTCCCGAAAAAAGGGTGTGCGAAGGGGGCGCAGCCCCCTTCGCACACCCTTTTTTCGGGCTAATCCGTTCGATGGCTGAGCAGTTACCATTTGTCAATAGTACGGTAGCGGAGGGGGGCCGGATTGCCGTTGTTGTCTATTTCGTCTATATTGGCAATTTCTAGCTGGCCGCGCTCGTACAGGTGTTCGACATGCGCGCCGGCCTCTTCCAGGGCGAGCAGGATGTTGTAGCCGTGCATCTCGCCGAAGTATTTTTTAGAGATCTCGGCTACGGTGTGCGGTTCTTGCAGGATTTCGAGGAATTCGGCTAGCCGTTGGCTATGGATTTCCTGGATTTCGCGGATGCGGGCTTTCAGGTTAGTGATGGGTGGGTAATGACCTCCTAAGGATAGATGGATGCCCTCGGACCACCTCCGGGTTGATTCGAGGGATTGCAGATAATGACTCAGCCCGGTGAATAGCGACAGCCGTTCTGGGGCCTGATGCGGGCTGATCTCGGAGAGGATGTGATCGCCGCTGAAGAGTACATCGCCCAGGCGGATGACTACCTGACCGGCGCAGTGCCCTGGGACGTGCAGCATCTCGAAGGGGCCGAGGCGCATCCCCGTTGCTTCGTAGGTGAAATCTATATTTACTGGACGGTAATCGAGCCGGGTGAGTTTGTAGATCTGGATGAGTTTTTGGGCGGACTCGGGTTCGAGACCGGCTTCGGCCAGGTACCTTTCCAGGCGTTGAGCGATGATGGCCAGACGTTCCTCGGTGTGGGTCAGATTGTGCTGGTCGAGTTCGTGCACACCGATGCTGGCGGCGGTTTTCTGGCGGAGGAAGGAGAGGCCTCCGAAGTGGTCTATGTGGCCGTGGGTGATGAGGATGTGGGTGAGGTCGGCGAAGGAGAGGTTTTCGCCGAGCAGTTCTCCGGCGGCGTCCAGGCCTTCTTCCAGGTGCTGGTTGTTCTTATGAAAGCCGGAGCCGGCATCTATCAGGACGCGGTAATCGTCCACCAGCACCAGGTAGGCGTAGGCCCAGAAATCGGGGAAGGCGTTGAGGGGGAGTTGGGCGATGCGCGCCCCGGCCCCGTTTTCGAAGAGCTGAATCTGGTGATTCTGGGGTTTTTGGTGGACGTTTACGACAGTGCTGTAATCCATTTTTTTCTCTTGTCATTGCGAGCGCAGTGCAGCGGAGCGAAGCAATCTCCCCGTCAAGTAGGGGATTGCTTCGGCGGGAAAGCATCGCCTCGCGATGACATTAAAAATCTATCCCTTTCGGGCGAGCAATCCAAAAAGCAGCAGGTCGACGTATTGGTCGGCGATCTCGATGGGGGAGAGGGGCCCCTGGGGGTGGTACCACATAATCGTCCAGTTCATCACCCCTAGGAGGGCGCGAGCCGCCTGCGCGGGGTCAGGACAATCGAAAAGGCCCTCGTCCAACCCTTCTTGGATCAGATTTCGCCAGAGCTTTTCGAATCGGTCGCGACGGGTGATGTGGGTGGTGTATTGGTGGGGGTCGAGGGAGCGGTATTCGAGGAGGAGGACGGCGGCGAGGTTTCGGTCGGAGGCGAGGGTGCTGATGTATGTGCGCATAGCCAGTCGTAGCCTGTCTGGTATAGGGAGGGGCTTCTCGATGGTCTCGCCGACTTGCTGGATGACGAGGTCGAGGGCGCGGTCGAGCAGGATGAGCAGGATATCTTGTTTGTTGCGGATGTGGTGGTAGAGGCTGGCTTTCTTGAGTTCGACGGCGTCGGCGATGTTTTTCATGGAGGCGGCGTGATAGCCTTTTTGGCTGAAGATTTGGGCGGCGGCGTCGAGGATTTGTTCTTTGGACATAGTTGCTGGCTCCCTACCGAACGGTCGGTAGAGTCAGTATAGCACAGGGATGAGGCGCGCGTCAAGGGGTGGGGACGCGGATTTAACGGATGGGAGGGATTTTGGGGCCGGGGGGAGAAAGGAGGCGGAGGGGTAGGGAAAACTCCGCCATTTTGGAGCAGGTGAGGGATTATAGGAAGCGGATGCGAAAAGAGTCAATCGTCCAATGGGCTCTTGACTGCCATTCCGCCGCGCTGGAGGACGTGGGTGTAGATCATGGTAGTTTTCACGTCTTTATGGCCGAGGAGTTCCTGCACGGTGCGGATATCATAGCCATTTTCCAACAGATGGGTGGCAAAGCAATGGCGGAAGGTGTGACACGAGACGCGCTTGTCAACCCCAGTTCTACGGACGGCTTCTCGAACCGCTTTTTGTAAGCCTGACTCGTCAACATGATGGCGGCGGGTGAGGCCTGTGCGAGGGTCTTGAGAGAGTTTGTTGGCTGGGAAAACGTACTGCCAGATCCATTCGCGGGAAGCATTGGGGTATTTGCGCTCGAGGGCGTAGGGGAGGTAAACCTCGCCGTAGCCATCGGCCAGATCGTCTTCGTGGAGCAGCTTGACGTGGCGCAAGTGGCGCTGTAAGACGGGAATGGCTGCTTCTGGGAGCATGGTGACACGGTCTTTCTCGCCCTTTCCGTCTCGGACAACGATTTGCTTGTATTCGAAGTCAAGGTCTTTGGCGCGCAGGCGGATGCATTCCATGAGGCGCAGGCCGCTGCCATAGAGCAATTGAGCCATGAGCTGATGCAAGCCGGACATGCAGCCGATCACTTTGAGGGTTTCTTCTTTGGACAAGACGGTGGGGATATGCTGGGGGCGTTTGGCGCGTACGGAGTCGAGGTTGCCTTCCAGCTCCTGGTCAAGGACGTGGCGATAAAGGAAGAGGATGGCGCTGAGAGCCTGGTTCTGGGTGGAGGCGGCAACGTGCTGCTCCACTGCCAGATGAGTCAAGAAGGCGTTGATTTCTGGCATGCCCATTTCGCGAGGGTGGCGTTTGTTGTGGAACAGAATGAAGCGGGTGATCCAGTTGACGTAGGTTTCTTCGGTGCGGATAGAATAATGTTTGAGGCGAATGGCTTCGCGCGTTTGGTCGAGGATTTTTTTAGGCGGCTGGTTCATGATAACCTCTTGCATTGTGGGGAAAGTATGTGTATACTGATGGCAGTGGATCGAAGTGTGTGGAAAGGAGGATGGTCTTTGACTAATTATGAAGAAAGTTTCCGTAAAAGCATGTATTACTTCACTTAGGTGGACATTTCCGTATAATCCAGATTTCATGATTTTATCATGAATATATGGATATGTGGAGGGTGTCCGTATACTATGTGTTAGCCCGCCAACC
>Ga0194125_10006255_pt1 | contig 17673 bp, 15 predicted proteins | sample TA2KigC250mmetaG_FD_148626 | JGI IMG/M metagenome (GOLD analysis project Ga0194125, IMG submission 148626) | Freshwater microbial communities from Lake Tanganyika, Tanzania - TA2015034 Kigoma Deep Cast 250m | ecosystem: Environmental > Aquatic > Freshwater > Lake | place: Tanzania: Lake... | reverse complement strand
TCTCGCGTGCCAGTCGCAGAATTTCGGCGTCGCGCTCATCTTCGAATGTTTCCAGGCGCTTGAGGTCTGCGATGGATACAATCGCGGCGACGGGTGTGCCTTTGCGTTCGACTATGAACCGTTGTGCGGTGTAGCGCACGCGATCCAATAGCTCGCCAAAATGCACGCGCGCATCCAAAGCTGTCAGCGTTTCCAATGTCATAGTTTATCTCTACCAACTGAGTAATTGATAGAATTATATCAGATCGCCCCAACCTGTCAAGAAGCCAGCGCGTCCCACATCTCCGCCAACTCCGCCAACCCCGCCACGACCAGATCGGGTGTGATGCCCATCGCCTGAATTGCGGCCGCGCCGTGCGCGCCGGTCGTCACCAGGATCGTCGTCAGCCCCGCGCGCTGGCCGCCCAGGATGTCGGTGTCGAGCCGGTCGCCGAGGATGGCGGTGGCCGCCGGGCTGCTGCCCATGCGCGCCATCGCCAGGTCGAGCAGCGGCCGCGCCGGTTTGCCGATGATCGTCGGCTGAACCCCGGCGCCCGCGGCGACCGCGGCCAGCAACACGCCGGCCTCCGGCGCCAGGCCATCTTCGATCGGGACCAGCAGGTCGGGGTTCGTCCCGATGAAGCGCGCGCCGGCGCGGATGTGACGGATGGCGTGTTTGAGCTTCTCGTGCGTCACGGTGCGGTCGCCGCCCACCACCACGGCCGCGGCCGGCCGGGCGCTGTCCTCCAGGAGGATAAAGCCCGCCTCGCTCAGCGCGGCCCGCAGCCCGCTCTCGCCCACGACGAAGAGCGCGGCCCCGGCCGGCAATTCCCCTTGCAGATATGCGGCCGTGGCCTGCGCCGCGGTGAGCATCTGCGCCGGCGCGATCTCGGCGCCGCACGCGCTCAGCTTCGCCCGGAATTGCTCTGGCGTGCGCACCGTGTTGTTCGTGACGACGGTCAGCGCCACCCCGACACGACGCAGCATCTCCAGGAAGGGGAGCAACCCCGGCTGCGGCCGGCTGCCGGCGACCAGGGTGCCATCCAGGTCGCTGATGAGGGCGCGGATGGGGCGGAGAAGCGCGGTTGATACGGTGTCGGACATGGACTCAAAACCACACAAGTTGCGGAATCGAGCCTTCAGGCGGTTTGGCTGGATGAGCGAGTGACCGGCTGAAGCCTCGAGTCCGGCCTCTCATGGCTTCAGCCGCGCCAGCGCCGCATCCATCGGCGCGTCCTCGTGGATGATCGCGGCGAGCGCGGCAGCCATGCCGGTAGGGTGCTCGGCCTGCCAGATGTTGCGGCCGATGGTCGCGCCGGCTGCGCCGGCATCCATCGCGCCGCGTACCATCTCTAGCGTGGCGCGCGGATCGGCCTTGCCCGGCCCGCCGAGCACGACGACCGGCACGTAGCAAGTGGCGATCACCTGCTCGAAGCCCGGCGCGTAGGCGGTCTTGACCCAGTCCGCGCCCAGCTCGGCGGCGACGCGAGCGGCCACGCTGACGCTCCGCAGGGTGCGGAACTCCGGGCCGCTGTCGAACCCGCCGGGAACCATCTCGGCCATCACCGGCAGGCCCCACCCGTGCGCCTGGCGGATGACGCGCGCCAGCACTTCCAGGGTGGCTTCTTCGTGGCGCGAACCGGGGAACGCGGTGACGCAGAGCGCGTCCGCACCGAGGCGCAGCGCGTCCTCCACGGTGTAGAATTGCGCGCCCGGCCCGTCCATCGGCCCCAGCACGGTTCCCGCGCCGTCAATGCGCAGCACCAGCCCCACATCGGCCAGCAGATCCTCGAAGCGGCAGGCCGTGCCGTAGCTCGCCATCACCGCATCCGCGCCCCCGCGGATGACGCTCGCCAGCGTTTCCCCCAACCGCTCGATGCCGCGGTCGGGGCCAGAAATCATGCCGTGGTCGCACGCCACGATCAGCGCGCGGCCGTCGGGGCGGAAGATGCGGCGGAGACGACGTTTGTTTATGGGAACCTCCACAGAAAGTAGACAAGGAAACAGGGGAAACAAGGAAACAAGCAGGCACAGGACGGCTCACTTCCTTGTTTACCTGTCTACTTGTCTACTCACAATCTCAGCCAACCGCCGATACGCCGCGAACCGCTCTGCGTACAACTCGGCCAGCGCCTTGTTCGGCGTCAGGCGGTGGATGGGTGGTTGGAGTCGGGCGAGGGCGTCTTCGAGGGTGGGGAAGAGGCCCGCGCCCCAGCCGGCCAGCGCCGCGCCGCCCAACGCCGCCCAGTTGGCGTAGTCGGCCAGCATGATGGGCACGCCGCTGATGTCGGCCAGGATTTGCGGCCAGACCGGGCTGGCCGCCGCGCCGCCGGCGATCCACAGCTCGGAGGTGGGCAAGCCACTGGCGGCCAACTGTTCGAGCGCCCAGCGCACCTCGAACCCGCACCCTTCCAGGATGGCACGGGCCATGTCGGCGCGGGTGTGGGCCAGTTGCAGCCCGGCCATGATCCCGCCCGGCGCGGCGCCGGGCAGTTGCGATGGCCCGCCGAGCGGCGTGAAGAGCAGCCCGTGGCTGCCCGGCTCGCTCTCGGCCAGCGCCGCGTCGAGGTGGCGGTACACCTCCTTGATCGGCTGCACCTGCGCCGGATCGGCGGGCTGCCAGGTCTGGCCCAGCCACCAGTCCACGGTCGCGCCGAACCCGCCGATGAACTGCGAAACGGTCCAACGGTGTGGCGCAGCGTGAAAACTGAGATCCATCGTCGGCGGCGCATCTGCGAGCCGCGAGCTGGCGGTGATGCCGGTGATGACCCAGGCGGTGCCCGTGGCGAGCGCCACCCGGCCGGGCGCCAGCATCCCCATGCCCAGGCACGCGCATGGCTGATCGCCGCCGCCGGCCACCACAAGCGTGTCGGCGGGCAGGCCGGTGTACGCAGCGACATCCGGCGTGATCGGGCCGATCGGCCGGCCGGCCCAGCCCAGCTCTGCCTGCATATCCGGATCCACGCCGCCGATGGCACATAGCTCGGCATCCCATGCGCCTGTGTCCGCGCCCACCAGCAGAATTTCGCACGCGGCCGAGAGATCGGTGGCGAAGCGGCCGGTCAGGCGGTGGATCAGGAAATCGGCCGCGCCCAGGTAGCGCCGCGCACGGGCATGGATGTCGGGCCGTTCGGCGCGCAGCCAGGCGATCACCGGCAGCGGCAGGCCGGGGAACGAATGCCACCCGCTGCGCTGGCGAATGCGCTCGGCCGTGCCGTCCTGCCGCCACCGAGCTACCAGGTCGTCGGTGCGCCGATCGAGCCAGGTGATCATCGGATGCACCGGGGCGCCGGCCGCGTCGGTCGGGATGATCGAGCCGGCCTGGGCGGCCAGGGCCAGGGCGCGGATGCGGTGGCCGGAGGTGGCTCGGTCTGGAGACCGGCCACAGCGGTCGTTGACCTCGCACAGCACGTCGAGCAGCGCCCGCCACACCAGGTCGGCGTCCTGCTCCACCCAGCCCGGCTGCGGGGTGAGCAGGGGATAGGGGCGGCTGGCCGACGTCATCTCCTCGCCGGTCAGCGGATCGAAGGCGATGACCTTGGTGGAGGCCGTGCCGATGTCAATGCCCAGGATGATGTCAGACATTGGTAGTCGTCAGTTCTCAGTCGTCAGTTCTCAGTCGTCAGTTCTCAGTCGTCAGTTCTCAGTCGTCAGTTGTCGGTCGTCGGTCGTCCGTCATCATCCCAACAGCTTCAGCGCCTCGGCCACGGTCGCGCCGCCGTGAATCACAGCCGCCAGCGCCGCGGTCATCTTCGTCGGGTCGGCCGCGCCCCAGATGTTGCGACCCACCGCGCAGCCGATGGCGCCGGCCTGGATGGCATTGTAGACCATAATGAGGAGTTGCTCCTCGGTCATTTTGCTGCCGCCGGGCACGACGATGGGGGTATAGCAGGAACGCACGACCTCCTCGAAGCGATCACAGTAGGGGGTCTTGAGCAGGTCGGCGCCGTACTCCGAGCCGAAGCGGGCCGCCAGCTTGTGCGATTCGAGGGTGCGGAACTCCGGCCCGCTGTCGAAGCCGCCGGGCACCATCTCGGCCACCAACACCACGCCCCACTGATCGCAGCCGGAAGACAGCTCGGAGAGCCACTCGATGTGCTGCACCTCGTTGCGGTGCCCCGGCCCGGCATTGCACACCACGCCATCCGCGCCCACGCGCAGCGCGTCCTCCACGGTGTAGAGACCAGAGCTATCGCTCACGTCCGGGCCGATGGTGCTCGCGCCGCCATCGGTGCGGATGATGAGGCCGAGCCGCGCCAATTCTTTGCCAAAGGCGCGCGCAATGCCGTAGGTCGTCAGGATGGCGTCGGCGCCGCCGGCTTCCACCTGTTGGATCACCTCGCCGGGGCGCTCCAGACCCTTCGGTCCCTGGATCGCGCCGTGATCCATCGCCACGATAAGCGCCCGTCCGTCGCGGGCGAGGATGCGGTTGAGTCGTCGTGTTTTGTGCATGGTGTCCTCGTGTGTTGGTAGACAAGGAAACAAGGAAACAGGGAAACAAGGAAACAGGGAAACAAGGAAACAAGGAAACAAGGAAACAGGGAAACAAGGAAACAGGGAAACAAGGAAACAGGGAAACAAGGAAACAGGGAAACAAGGAAACAAGGAAACAGGGAAACAAGGAAACAGGGAAACAAGGAAACAAGACCCTTGTCTACCTGTCTACCTGTCTACCTGTCTACTTGTCTACTTGTTTCCCCTCTACTTCGCCCTGGGAAAATACTCCCGAATGCGCGCCAATGCTGCTTCCTCCGTCGTGCTTGGAAAACACTCCAGCCCGATCAGACCGTCGTAGCCCAGCTCGTCCAGCTTCTTCGAGATGTTGGCGAAGTTGATTTCGCCAGTGCCAGGCTCCTGCCGCGTCGGGCAATCGCCGATGTGGAAGGTGGGGTAGAGGCCGTAGTACTCCTCCATGCCCCAGATCAAGTTGCCGGCGGTGCGCTGCTGATGATAGCAATCGAACGACAGCCGCAACTGCGGGTCGTCGAAGCGGCGCACCACATCGGCGGCCAGGTCGTGCGTGCAGACGAAGACGCCGCCGTGGATGTGGAAGGTGTTCAGCGCCTCGAACCAGAGCTGGACTTTGGTCTGTTTCACCAGCTTCATCACCTTCTCCACACCGTCGAGCAGGTTGGCGTACATTTCGCCGGGCGTGTAGTCGCGGTTGAGCTGTTGCACCCATTCGCCCTTCGGCCCCACGTCAATTTGGTTGCTGAAGATGAAGAGGTGCGGGATTCCGTACCTGACCGCCGCCTCCAGCGACTCATCCCAGGCGCGCAACACCCGATCGTGGTCGGCGGCGTCCACCAGATTGCCGCAGTTCCCGTCGAAGGTCGAGTTGATGATCATGCCGCGTGCCTTGCACTCGGCGTAGATCTCGGCCATCGGCCGCTCGCGCCACAGCCACACATCCAGCCGGCGGATGCCGAGCCGCTGGAAGTGCTGGATGCGTTCCACGATGGGCAGATCGCGGAACCAAAAGTCAAGATAGCCGGTAAGCTCCATGCGCCCCCCTGAGTAGCGATCGTCTGTCGTCCGTCCGCCTCACGCCATCACCATCCCGCCGTCCACCTCGATCGCCTGCCCGGTGATATATGCCGCGTCCGGCGAGGCCAGAAACGCCACGACGCCCGCGATCTCTTCCGGCAGGGCGAAACGCTTCATCGGGCAATCCTGCGAGCGCAGCTTGAGCCACTCGCTGGCCGACAGGCCGTCTCGCCCGGCGATGGTCTGGGCGACCCCTTCCACCATCTCGGTCATGGTGTTGCCGGGGCAGACCGCGTTCACGGTGATGCTGTAGGGCGCCAACTCCATCGCCACGCTGCGCGTCAGGCCGATGACGCCCGACTTGGCCGCGCTATACTGCGCGCTGGCCGGCCACGAGGTTTTGCCGGCCATCGAAGAGATGTTGATGATCGCCGCGCCGCAGTGCTGCGTCATCATGATCGCCGCGGCGGCCTTGTTCGTCAAGAAGACGCCGGTCAAATCTACATCAATGACCTTCTGCCAGGCGTCGAGCGGCACCTCGACCAATGGCTGGCCGGAATAGATGCCCGCCGAGGCGACGACCACGTCCAGGCTGCCCCAGGCCTGCGTAATGGCCCCGAACGCGGCATCCACGCTGGCCGCCTCTGTCACGTTACAGCGCAACGCCAACGCGGGCCGGCCGCTCCGCCGCTCGCACTCGGCAGCCACCCCGGCGGCGGCATCCATCGCCAGATCCATGACGGCGACTTTGGCGCCCTCCTCCGCAAAGCGCAGACAGCACGCCTTGCCGATCCCCTTCGCGCCGCCCGTGACGGCGACGACGCGATCTTCGTAACGTTTGATGATGTACATAACGGCTCCGGTAGATTAGTAGATTCAGTAGATCACAGATTCAAGCTCAGAGGGGGTCTGTGACCCCGGACCGCCGGTCACAGACCGGCTTGGAGCATTAAAATTGTGATCTACTGAGATTGGTAACTTGGTGACTTTCTGCTCTCCGGGGTCTGCGACCCCGGCGTCTTTATAGGCCGTCGGCCTGCGCCAGGGCCGCCAACGGCAGCGGATGGATCGGCGGCCGGGCGGTGAAGCAGCCCGCGGCCGCGATGGCGACCGCCTCACCGGCGCGCCCGGCCTCGGCCGCGATGATGCGGGAAACCAGTTCGCCGCAGACGCGGCCCTGGCAGTTGCCCATGCCCGCACGCGTCAGTCCCTTGACCTCGTTGGCGTCGGTCGCGCCCTCGGCCACCGCGCGGCGGATGTCGCCCAGCGTGATCTCCTCGCAGCGGCAGATGATCGTAGCATCGTCGGCCAGCGCGTATAGACCGGGCAAGGGCGTGAACAGCGCGCCGAGCATGGCCGCAAAGCGCCGCTGCCGGGCCAGGTCGGGCTGCTCCCGCCGGAGCGCGGCCTGGGCTGCGCCGTCGGACAGCCGGCCCAGGTCGCGCGCGGCCGCCAGACCCGCGATCCGTCCCTCGATCTGCGCCAGCTCCGCGCCGCCGATGCCCGCGCCATCCCCGACCGCAAAGACGCCCCGGAGGCTGGTGCGCAGCTCAGCGTCGCGCCGCGGCACGTAGCCGCCCCGGTCGGGCCGATATTCGTGCGCGCAGCCGAGCTGCCGGGATAGCGCGGTGGATGGGATCAGGCCGTAGCCGATGATGATCGTATCCACGGCCAGTGTCTCCGTGCGGCGCGTGATGGACCGGCCGTCCCGATCGAGGCGGCAAATGACCGCCTCCTCGACCTGCTCGTTCCCCCGCGCCTCCGTCACCGCCCAACCCAGGCGGAACGGCGCCCGGGCCGCCAGCAGCGTCCGGGCATAGCCGACGGCTTCCGCCAGGCGGCCCCACTGGCCCCAGAGCGCCGGAGCATGGCACAGGTCGCGCAGCCCTGGCCGAGATGCTTCCAGCAACGCGACGACCTCGGCCCCGGCCTGAACCAGGCCGGCCGCCACTGCGATTTGCAGCGGCCCCGCGCCAGAAAGGAGGAAACGCCGGCCCGGCACGCGGCGCTGACCCTTGATGAACGCCTGCGCCCCGCCGGCCGTCATCACCCCCGGCAACGTCCAGCCGGGAAATGGGATCGGCCGGTCATACGCGCCCGTCGCCAGGATCAACGCCCGCGCAGTCAAACGCGCCGGCGCATGCGGCCCGTGCAGAGCCAACTTCCACCCCTGGCCGTCATCAGCCGGGAATGCGCCCCAAACCAGCACGTCGGTCATTACCTGGACTGTGCTTGCGGTGAGTTGGCGCAGGAGCGGCCGGTTTGTAGTGGCGACTTCAGTCGCCCTATCGCGCATCGGACGACTGAAGTCGTCACTACGAACGTTTTCAGCCACCCCAGGAGGCGCTGTTCTGAAATACTGGCCGCCCGGCCGCGGTTGGGAGTCCAACAGGATGGCCTCCACGCCTGCGGCGGTCGCAGTCAAAGCCGCGGCGATGCCGGCTGGCCCCGCGCCTACCACGGCCAATTCAACGCGCATGGTTATGTCGCTCCGCCTGGCCCGTCTCGATCACCATGCCGGGCGCAACGACCGTCACGCACGCCCGCGTGTTTGCCGCGCCATCTACCGTCACCAGACACTCATAGCAAACGCCGATGCCACAGAAGACGCCCCGCGGTTCGCCGCGCTGCGCCGTGCGCCGGAAGATGCGGATGCCTGCGGCCAGCAGCACGGCCGCGACCGTCTCGCCTGCGTGGGCTGCGACGGGCCGGCCGTCCACGTGCACGATGAACGCAGGCACAGACGTTTGCATCTTTTGCATCTGAGGACACCTTGCACCCATCTGCGGTGTGCGCAGGTGCGGTGTGCTCACTCCACAGCCATCTTGCGGTCGGGCGAGAACGGCGTCAAATCCAGATCCGTCCGGCCCGTGCACACCCATTGCGCCACCGCGTCGCCGACCAACGGCGTCACGACGACCGTGGACTTGAACGCGGTCGCCAGAATCAACCCAGGTAGATCGCGCACCGGCCCCAGGAAGGGCAAACTGTCGGCCGTGAAAGCGACCGGCGCGGCCCAGCCGCGCAAGACGCGCAACCGGGCCAGCACGGGCAAGACGCGCATCACCTCTCGCGCAACCGCCGCCTGCCCCTGGCCCGTCGCGTGCGCGCCGAGATCCTCGGTGCTGGCCCCCGCCTCGCCCAGCAGGAAGTGGCCATCGGCCGTCTGCGCGACCGCCAGGACCGCCGACGCGGGCCTGGTCTCGCCGGCCGAGGCGTCGCCCTCCCCCGCGTGCATCGCCTCGAAGAACGCGGCCGAGGAGAGGTGATTGTTCAGCCGCAAATCCGAACGCTCGGTGACAAGCGCCTGACCGTGGACGTGCGGGATCGCCCAGTCTCGCCCCAACAACCGGCCCAGGCGCGGCGTCCATGCGCCCGTGGTCAGGATCGTGACGCCGGCGCTGAAACGCTCGGCGCTGGCCCGCACGCCAACCAGCCGGCCGCCCGCAATGTCAAACCCCGTCACTTCGGTGTGCGGATGAACCGCCAACCCGTGCCGTCGCCCCACACGGAGGAAGGCTGCCATGAACTGGAAGGGCGAGACCTGGCCCTCGTCGGCATGATAGCACGCGGCCATGGGGCGCAAGATGGCATCTTGCGCGATGCGCCGGTAATCCAGCAGCGGCTCCAGCTCCGCCAGGTGTTCGGCCGGCACAAGCTCGGCGACGATGCCGGCCGCGTGCAGGGTCGGGAGCCGCGCCGCCATGATCTGCTGCTGCGCCGCGGTCTCGATCAACAGCAGGCTGCCCACGCGACGATAGCCGACCGAGCAGCCCAGCTCGGCTTCCAGGGTCGCAAACCGCCGGTAGCCCGCCGTGACCATCGGCAGGCTGTGGGCCAGCTCCGCATCCTGCACCTGGACATTGCCGTAGTTCGCCCGCGACGCGCCGGACGGGATCGGCCCGCGGTCGAGCAGCGCAGTGCGCACGCCGGCCGCGGCCAACGCCGCCGCGACCGCGCACCCGATGTAACCGGCGCCGACGACGAGGGCGTCACAGGTGTGGGCGGCAGAGGCCATGGCCGGCCCTCACACGGCCACGCCGGCGCGCTTAAGCAGCGACTTCGCGGCCCGCCGGCACTCATCCAGCAGCGCGGCCTCGTCCAGGCACGTCACGCGCTTGCCCCGCATCAGCACGCGGCCATCCACGATCACCGTGTCCACGTCGCCGCCGTTGGCGTTGTAGACCAGCGCCGACGGCACGCGCCACACGGGCTGCATCCGCGGCGAGTTGAGATCCACCAGGATGAGATCGGCCTTTGCGCCGGGGATCAAACCCTGTTGCTGTGGCCGGTCTCCGACCGAGCCACCCTCTGACCGGCCCGAGCTGGGGCGGGCACGGTCAGAGACCGGCCCGAGCGCGGGGGTGACCGCCTGCGCGCCGTACACGCACGCCATCCGCAGCACATCTTCCGGCAGCAGCGCGGTGGCGTCGAGCGTGCCCACCTTCTGGCCGCAGGCCGCAAATTTGAGCGTCTCCAGCATGTCCTGGCTGTTGTTGGAGCCGGGGCCGTCGGTCGCCAGCGCCACGGGGACGCCCGCCCGCAGCAACTTCACGATCGGCGCGATGCCAGAGGCCAGATACATGTTGCTGACCGGGCAGTGGATGACCATCGTCCCGGTCGCCGCGATCCGTTCGATCTCCGAGTCGTCCAGCCACACCGCGTGCACCAGTTGGAGGTCTGGCCCCAGGATGCCCAGCCGGTCGAGCCAATGGACGTGGCGCAGGCCGGTCGCGTCGAGGCTCATCTGCACCTCTTCACGCGTCTCGGCGGTGTGCAGATGGGTGGGGACGCCCCACTGCCGCGCCAGCGCCACCGTGCGTTGGAGCGTCTCCGCACTGCACCCCCAGGGGATGAGCGGGCCGAACGCAATGCGAATCCGGCCTTCGGCCGCGCCGTGCCAGGCGTCGTGCAACGCGGTCATGGCCGCGATCACCTGCTCCGGCGTCTCCTGGAAGACCGGGTGGTAATCGTGATCGGCCCAGCCGCGGGCGATGGTGAAGCGGCAGCCGACATCCCGCGCCGCGCGGCAGAACGCGTCGTCGGTGCGGTCGTCGGAGTGGAGGTACTGGTTGTCAATCACCGCGGTCGCGCCGGAGCGAATGTTCTCGACCAGGCCGAGCAGCCCGGCCAGGTACGCCTCCTCCGCGCCCATCGCCGCGCCCATCGGCCAGATGGCGGCCGCCAGCCACGGCAGCAGCGGCTTGTCGTCGGCCAGCCCACGGATGAAGGTCTGGAACAGGTGCGTGTGCGCGTTGACCAGGCCCGGCAGAACGGCCATGTGCGTCGCGTCCATGATCTGGTCGGCGGCCGCGCGCAGATCATGGGGCGCGTCGCCCGGCCCTATCGCGGCGATGCGGTCATCCTGGATCAACACGTAGCCGGGGTCGAGGATGGCGGGTGGGGCGCCGGCCAGGGTCAGGATGATACCATTCTCGATGAGAATCGTCATTCTGCGGCCTCCTGCCGCCGGAAAAGAGTCATTGCGAGGCCCGTCGTGTGGGCCGAAGCAATCTCCCGCTGCGAAAAGGGGATTGCTTCGGAGCGTCCTTCGACTGCGCAGCGAAAAACCACGCTGCTTCGCTCAGGATGCTCCTCGCAATGACCCGATGGCTATGCCAGCACCGCCTCGATGATCCCCCGATACCCGCGCTCGGCCGCCAGCACATCCTCGACCGCCACCCGCTCGTCAATCACGTGCGCGTCCTCCTCGCGGCCAGGGCCGAAGCCGATCGTGGGCACGCCAGCCACGCCCCCGCTATATGCCGCGTTCGTACAGAAGCGATACGCGCCGATCTGGGGAGCACGCCCAGCCGCGGCCAGGCCGGTCAGGGCAGCTTGCACGAAGGGGTGATCCTCTTCGAAGACGAACGCGGGCAGGAATTTCGGCCCGCTCAGGAGCGCGCCGGTGTAGGTCGTGTGCTCGCCTTGGGCAATCGTCGCGCGCAGGTCAATCCCCAGACCTTCGAGGTCTTGGAGACCTCGAAGGTCTCCGAGCACGCCGTCCGCGGTGTCGCCTGCCAGCAGCCGGCGGTCGTAGGTGACGCGACACCGGCTTGGGATGACGGAGTAGGCCGGGTACGGGTCGGAGATGATGTCGGTGAGCGCGATGATCGCGGGGCCGAGGAGCGGGTCGCGCCCCATCGGCAAGCCCTCAATCGCCGCGACAACGCGCAGCATGTCGTGCACCGCATTTCGCCCCAGGTGCGGCGTAGAAGAATGCGCGGGCCGGCCGATCGTCTCCAGGTGGATCTCGGCGCGGCCGCGGCCGCCGCGATTCAGGTTCAGGTCGGTCGCCTCACCGATGACGACGAAATCGGGCGACACGGCGTCCATCACCGTCTTGAGCGCCGCGCCCTCCAGATTTTCCTCCATCACGGTCGCGCTGACTACGGCCCGGCCCCTGAGCCGCGATCGGTCAAGCCCCGCGGCCGCGTGGATCATCGCAGCGATGCTGCCCTTCATGTCGGCCGCGCCGCGGCCATAAATGAAGCCGTCCTCGATCTCGCCGCCGAACGGATCATGCGCCCACGTCACGCCGGGCGCGACGCCGACCGTGTCGCAGTGACCGTCGAGCAGGATCGTCGGCCCCGGTCGGCCGGTCTCGATCACGCCGACCGCGCTGCCGTTCGCATCGCGCCAGACCCGGTCGAAGCCCAGCCGGGTCATCTCGGCCAGGATCAATTCAACGACCGCCCCTTCCTCCCCGTAACGGCTGGGGCAGCGGATGAGGGAGCGGGTGAAAGAGATGAGTGAGTTGTTTGTCATGATTCACCTGAGGGGAAACAAGGAGACAAGGAAACAAGTAGACGAGGAAACAGGGAAACTGGGAAACAAGTAGACAAGGAGCTTCACGCGGCCTCCTTGTTTCCTTGTCTACCTGTCTACTTGTCTACCTGTCTACTCGCTCCTCATCGCGGCCAATTCCCATACGTGAGCGCGCCCGGCTTGCACACCTCGACGCAGAGGCCGCAGTAGCGGCAGCGGTCTTCGAGGAGGATCTGCTGGAGATCGGGCGTCTTGGGCTTGTCGCCGGCCATGAGCCGCGCATCGTAGGGACACAGGACGACGCAAAGGTCGCACTTGGTGCACTTCAGCGGCTCGAAGACGAAGGTGAGCGGCGCAGTGTCCTCGGCAAGGTGCAAGTGCTGCAGCGCGACCCCGCGCAGGTCGGCCAGGCGGGCGTGACCGTGGCCGTCCAGCCACGCGTTCAGCGACTTGTGGGTGCGCTCGAACCACTCGAGGCCGCGCAGCAGCGGGCCGGTGCACACACCGATCGCGCGCGCGCCGACCATCATCATCTCGACCGCATCCTCGGCCTGGATGACGCCGCCGGTTCCGACGATCGGCGCGGCGGGGAAGCGCGCGGCCAGCTCGGCCACGACCGCCTGCGCCACGGGCCGGATCGCCGCGCCCGACATCCACGCTTTGTTGCCCGCGCCGCCGATGGTGGGCTGGCCGGTCTCGATGTCAATTTGCAGCGTCGGGCCGATGGAGTCAATCGCGGTGAAGCCGGTCGCACCGGCCTGCAGCGCGGCCGCGGCCGCGGGATAGAGATCATCGCCCCAGTTGAAGGTCAGCTTGGCAAGTATGGGCAGGGCGGTCTGTTGGCGCACAACGCGCACCAGGTCAACGATGGTATCCTTCGTGTACGCCACGCACTCGATGGCATCCACCGCGCCGGTCGCCGCCACCGGGCCGGCGATGACCTCCCCTTCCTCCGGTGTGTGGCCGATGCTGGCGATCAGCAGGCCGGGATGACCGCGCATGGCGGGCAACTCCCGCGCCGCCCACTGCTCCCACGGCAGATCGGCCCACTTCTCGGTATTGAAGAGGGTGGCGCGCAGGTTCGACGACCGCGGCGCCACCATGTGCGGCGTGGGGTTGATCGCCCGTTCCAGCCGCAGCGTCTTCGTCACCACCCCGCCCGCGCCCGCGCGGTACGCCTCCCACAGGCCGGTCGCATCGTAAGATAACGGGCCGGATGCCAAAACGAACGGCGACGACATTGTAATGCCGAATAGTTCGGTCGTCAGATCAGCCAATCGCCCTCCTTGTTTCCTTGTCTACCTGTCTCCTGGTCACAAATACCGGCCCAAATCCACATCCCCATACCGCACCCGCGCGGCCGCTTCGCGGCGGCCCTTGTCGGCCGTGGCGTCCACACCGAGCTTGGCATGAACCCCGCGCGTGTCGGCCGTAGGATCCATCTCGTGGCCCTGCGCGCCCGGCACGAGGAAGATGTCGCGGCTCCAATCTACCCGCGTCGTCAGCGCCCACATCACATCGGCCGGGTCGTAAATGTCCACGTCGGCATCCACGATGATACACCATTTGACGTTCACGTGCGCGGCAAAGACCCCCATCGCCACATTCTTCGGCTCGCCCGGATTCTTCTTATTCAGGCTGACGATCGCCAGGAAGCCGCTGCCGTAGGGCGCGATATGCAGGCCGACCACGTTCTTGCTGACATGACGGGCGAAGTTGAGCAACAGCGGCTCGCGCGGCAGCACGTTGCCGATGTAGACGTGCTCGTTCCAGCCGGGGATGATCGTCTGGAAGATCGGGGCGTCGCGCCAGCAGATCGCGGTGACCTCGAACATGGGGCTATCCCAAATGCGGCCATAATAGCCGTGGAACTCGGCCAGCGGGCCTTCTCCCCGGCGCACATGCGGCGGCAGAATGCCCTCGATGACGATCTCCGCCTCGGCCGGGATGTCAACCGGCACGGTGACGCCTCGACACACCGGCACGCCCACGCCGCGGATCGCGCCCGCGATGTACAGCTCGTCGTCGTCGTAGCGCGCGCCGGCCGCAATCGAGATCGCCGGATCGAGACCGATGGCGACTGCGATGGGCAGCGGCTCTCCTTTCGCCTCTTGCACATCCATGAACTGGCGCACATGCCGCCACTCATTTACATCGAAGCCCAGCTCGCGCGGCCCCTTCACCTGCATCCGGTTGTACGACAGGTTGCCGCGGCCGCTGATCGGGTCTTTGCTCACCGTCACGCCGCCGGTGATGAACGGCCCGCCGTCGCCGGCCGCGTGGGTGGGGATCGGCACTTGGTGTAGATCTACCGCGTCGCCGGTGACGACATGGGCCTGCCACGCGGCCGATTCGACGCGTACGGGTGCGATGCCGTGCGCCGGATCGAGCGCCCGGCGCATCGTCTCGACCACTTGCGACTTGTCGCAACCCAAAGCGAGCGCGGCCCGCTGTTGATTCGCGACCGCCGATGAGAAGATCCGCCACGGCGAGCCGGTCACGGCTTCGAACAGCGGGGCGGGGCCGCCCTGCCGCTCCAGCGCCGCAGCCACATCGGCCAACTCGTGCGCCAGGCGCACGGGCCGGCGGATGCGCGCCAGTTGGCCGGCGGCCTCAAGAACCTTGAGATATGATCGCAGATCATGGATCATGGACACGATTCCCTCTCCCGCTTGACATACGCCCTTCGCGCCGCTTCCGAAAACTCCGCCAGCTCGCGCCCCAGCACCCGACAGCGCACCTCGAACTCCAGGTCGTCGGGCGAGATGTCGGGCTGACGATAGCGGATGGATGCCCGCACGGCCGCGACCGCATCCTGGTGCATCTGCGCGGCGATCTCGATCTTCTGGTTGCCGGTCATGCGCCGGTAGATCTCCACGCGCAGCCATTCGGTCTGCGGATCGCGCACGGCCATTCAGCCTCCATGCCACAATCGTTCGGCGGCTCGATGCACCCTGGCGCGCAACGCCGCCTCGTCCACGCCCAACACGACGCCATCGCGCACCCGCACCTGGCCCGCCACCATGACAGCCCGGACATGGCTCCGGCTGCGATAGAGCAGCAGTTGGTCGTACAGGTTGCCGGCCGTGGCGGGGGTCGGGAAGCCCGCGTCAATGAGCTGGAGGTCAGCCTGCCAGCCGGGCGTGAGGCGTCCCACCTTCTCCAGCCCCACAGCCCGTGCGCCGCCCTCGGTCGCCAGCCGCCACACCAGATTGGCGGGCATCGTGGCCGTGTCCTGGCGATAGGCCTTGTGGATCAGGAACGCGCTGCGCATGATCTCGAACATATCGGTGATGTAGCCGTCGCTGCCCAGCCCCACCGTCGCCCCGGCCGCCAGCAGGTCGGGCACGGGCGCGATGCCGCCGCCGACTTCGCAGTTCGAGAGGGGCATGTGCGTCACGCGCACCCCGCGGCGCGCGATGATCTCGATCTCAGCCGGGGTGATCTGCACGCACTGCGACGCCTGCATCGTTGGCCCAGCCACACCCAGCCGGTCATAATACTCGAAGGTGCGCACCCCGAAGCGCTTCAGCGTGTATTCTGGCTCGAACCGGCTCTCGGCCGCGTGCATGTGGACCAACGCGCCTTCGGCCTCCGCCCACTCGAACGCCTGCCGGATGAACTCGGCCGAGCAGGTGAAGGTGGTGTGGAAGCACATGAGGCCGGAGACGAGCGTGTTGCGTGTTGCGTATTGCGTGTTGCCTTCGCCCTGCTGTGGCCGGTCTCCTGACCGAGCCACATTCTGGCACTTTCGAATAAAACCGAGGTTCTCAGCAAGGCCAAGCTGCCCGTTGGTCTTGCTCACCCGCTCAGTGGCCTCGAAGGAGAGGATGCCGCGGATGCCGCGGGCGGCCACGACCTCGGCCTGGGCGGCCAGGCAGCCGGGCAGGGCGTTCGGCGCCTCGGTGCAATCGTAGAAGCCGGTGACGCCCCCGCGCACCATCTGCGTCAGGTTCAGATCGGTCGCCGCGCAGATCATCTCGTGGTCGAGCCGGTCTTCCACCAGCGGCCACCAGAAGTCGGAGAGGAAGGACCAGCCTGGACTTGAGGCTGAGGCTGAGGCTGAGGGTGATGAGGGCGGCGGGATGCCGTGGGCCAGCAGGCCGTAGAGGTGCGTGTGCGCGTCCACGAAGCCGGGCGCAAGCGCCTGTCCCTCCGCCACCCAAAGCTCATCGCCAGGAAACGCGCGCCGTAGCTCGTCGTTCGGCCCGACGGCATCCACCACGTCGCCGACCACGCGCACGCCCCAGCCCTGCTTCGGCGGCGAGCCAGGGACGTCAATCAACCAATCGGGGAGGATCAATGTGCCCGTCATTTGTCTTTCGCCTTGATGACCCGTAACCGTTCAGAGGGTAGCGGAGCATCCTGAGCGGAGTCCGGCGTTGTGTGCCGGACGCAGTCGAAGGATGCGAAGCGGGCATTATCCAGGGTCGCATCCTTCGACTGCGCTCCGCACAAGACGCTCCGCTCCGCTCAGGATGCTTGCTTTTTCGGGATGGGCTGAACGGTTACAAGCTACCTGGAATCGCCGCGCCAGAAAGCGCCCACCCCCCTGTCTCCCCACGAACTCGCCATCGCGCGCGATCACCTGGCCGCGCAGCATCGTCAAGACCGGCCAACCGCGCAGGCGGAAGCCTTCGTAGGGCGTGTAATCGCAGTTCTCGTGCAAGACGGCGCGGGAGATGGTCACTTCGCGGTCAGGATCGAAGATCACCACATCGGCGTCCGCGCCGACCGCGAGCGCACCCTTCCGTCCGGCCAGGCCGAAGATGCGCGCGGGAGCGGTGCAGCAGACGTCCACCCAACGCTCGACCGTCAGCCGGCCCGCGCCGACGCCAAAGGTGTAGAGCAGCGCCAGCCGGGATTCGATGCCGGGCATCCCGCCGGGGATGCGCGTGAAGGGCGGGTACGCGCCGTCTTGCTGCCCCAGGTCCTTTTCGCCGTGGTAGAAGAACGGGCAGTGGTCGGTGCCGACCGTTTGGAGATCGCCCTGGCCGAGGAGCTCCCAGATCGCCGCGTTGTCCTCAGCTTTGCGCAGCGGCGGGGAGCAGATGAACTTCGCGCCCTCGAACCCGGGCCGGTCGAATTCCGCATCGGTCAGCAGGAGGTATTGGGGGCAGGTTTCGCCGAAGGCCGCCTGGCCTCGGTCTCTGGCGGCCGCCACGGCCGCCGCGCCGCGGCCGGTGGAGATGTGAACGATGTAGGCGGGACAGCCGGCCGCATCGGCCAGCGCCAGCGCCCGCTCGATGGCCTCCACTTCCATGCCCGCGGGCCGCGAGATTGGGTGATAGCACGGCTCGGTCTTGCCCTCGGCCAGCAGCTTTTGCCGCAGGAAGGCGATGCCCGCGTCGTTCTCGGCGTGGACCATGACCATCCCGCCGGCCCGCCCGACGGCGTCCATCGCCGCGATCAACACGTCGTCCGTCAGCTTGAAGCTGT
>Ga0194125_10006254_pt1 | contig 17674 bp, 15 predicted proteins | sample TA2KigC250mmetaG_FD_148626 | JGI IMG/M metagenome (GOLD analysis project Ga0194125, IMG submission 148626) | Freshwater microbial communities from Lake Tanganyika, Tanzania - TA2015034 Kigoma Deep Cast 250m | ecosystem: Environmental > Aquatic > Freshwater > Lake | place: Tanzania: Lake... | reverse complement strand
CCTGCGCCCCGCCTGCATCGCCGTCTATCCGATGTATAAGGGACTCGCCCAACTCGTCGGCATGACCAAGATCGAAGGTCCGCAGGACATCGTCGCGCAGATCGAGGCCGCCGGCAAAGCCAAGGGCCAATTCAACTACGTCTTCATCCACTTCAAATACCCCGACCAGTTTGGCGAGGACGGCAACTTCGCGAAGAAGGTCGAGGCGATCGAGCAACTCGACGCCGCTCTGCCCGCGCTGTTGGACCTGAAATTCGACGTGCTGGCCGTGACCGGCGACCATTCGACGCCCTGCCCGATGAAAGGCCATTCGTGGCATCCGCAGCCCGTGCTGCTCCACAGCGCGTGCAGCGGCAGCGATGGTCTCGATCGGTTCACCGAGAAATGCGCCAACAGCGGCTCGCTCGGCATTTTTGAGGCGAAGTATCTGATGCGGCTGATGCAAGCCCACGCGAAGGTGTTCGCGAAGTTCGGAGCGTAAGGTCGTTTGTCATGTTTGCGCTGGTTACGCGGCGTTGGTGTCCCGCCTTCAGGCGGCGGCGAGAAGAAACGAAACCGGCTGAAGCCGGGACACCAACCTGCTGTCGCCTGGGAGCGCGGGCGTCCCGCCCGCCTGTGACAGGGCGCCCATGAAAAGCGCAAGTCGAGCGAATCGTGGCACAGAAACGCACCCCTCATGGGTCAAAGCAGCCGCAGGCGGGCGGGACGCCCGCGCTCCCAGGTTGCGTCGCGCCTTCGCGCTTCTTCTTCGCCACTTCGGTCCGCAGCGATGGTGGCCGGGGAATACGCCGTTCGAGGTGTGCGTCGGCGCGATTCTCACGCAGAACACGGCGTGGACCAACGTCGAGAAGGCCATCGCGAACCTGCGCCGGGCGCGTGCGCTGACGCCGCAGCGACTGCGCGCGCTGCCGTTACGCCGGCTCGCGCCGCTGATTCGTCCCGCAGGCTACTTCAACGTCAAGGCGCGCCGGCTGCGGTCGTTTCTGGATTTCCTACACGTCGAGTTCCGCGACGACCTGCGGCGAATGTTCCGCACGCCGACGGCGGCGTTGCGGGAAAAGCTGCTCGGCGTCAACGGCATCGGCCCGGAGACTGCGGACTCGATCCTGCTCTATGCCGGCGGCCACGAGAGTTTCGTCGTGGATGCTTACACGCGCCGCGTGCTGGCGCGGCACGGCTGGATCAAACCCGACGCGGACTATCACGAGATCAAGGCGTGTTTTGAGCGGGCGCTATCGAATGTAGCCGAACGCGCCAGCGTTCGGTCAACATGGAAGGGGGGACGAACCGAACGCTGGCGCGTTCGGCTACATGCTGAAGACCACGCCTGTTGCGGCCACAGGATCACTCTGCCTACCGGTCATCCGCCCTCCGGCATGTCCCGGCGCAGTCGGCGGCATTCGCAGCGGGCGCGGTTGTTCAACGAGTATCACGCGCTGCTGGTCGCGGTGGGCAAACACTACTGCACGGCGCGCGAGCCGAAGTGCAAGGCGTGTCCGCTCAAGCCGTTGTTGCCGAAGTGAGCTGAACGGACTTGGAAGTCCGTTCTACGCCGGCGTGTGTGCGCAACACTCGTAGAACGGCCTTCCAAGTCCGTTCAGCGAGCGCGGCGACAGCGCAACCTTGCTTGCAGACCCCGAGGCGTTCGCCTAGACTCTTTTGCGCCATGAGACCGAGAGTTCACTGGCCTGGATTGGTGTTCCTCGCTGCTTTCGCCGCGCAGGCGGAGACGCAGCAGCCTGCGAGCGTCAGTGCGGCGACGGAGCCGGAGCTTGTCTATGTCATCCCCATCCGCAGCGACGTGAACACGCCGATGGTATATGTGATGCGCCGCGGCGTGAAGGAGGCCGAGCGCGCCGGGGCGGGCGCGATCGTGCTGGACATGCACACCAACGGCGGCGAGGGCGATGCGATGGAGGAGATCATGGAGGTGTTGGAGAAGTTTCGCGGGGACACCTGCACGTTCGTCAACACCAAGGCGTTCTCGGCGGGTGCGTTCATTGCGGTGGCGACCAAGCGCATCTACATGGCCCCCGGATCGGTCATTGGCGCGGCGACGCCGATGATGCTGATGCCCACCGGCGACATGCCGGCCATCCCGGAGGCTTATCAGAAGAAATTTACGTCGGCCTACGCGGCGAAGATTCGCGCCGCGGCGCAGCGCAACGGTTACAACGCGGCGGTCGTGGACAAGATGGTGGACGCGAGTTCGGACCTGGTAATTGACGGCAAGACGCTGAAACCCAAGGGCGAGATTCTGACACTGACCAACGTCGAGGCGGAGGAAAAATACGGCAAGCCGCCGAAACCGCTGCTCTCCAGCGGCACGATGAAGAACCTGGAGGAGTTGCTGGACCGCGCGGGCCACAAGGGCGCCGCGCTGAAACGGATCGAGCCGACGGGCGCGGAGACTATTGCGGACTGGATCAACACGGTCGCTCCGCTGTTGCTGGCGCTGGGTGCGCTGGGGATTTACCTGGAGTTCAAGCTGCAAAGCTTCGGCCTAATCGGAATCGCGGCGGTCGGCTGTCTGCTGTTGTATTTTTTCGGCCAATACATCGCCGGGATGAGCGGCTACGAATACGCGCTGCTGTTCATCATCGGCGTAGCCTTGCTGGTCGTGGAGATGTTCGTGCTGCCGGGGCACTTCATCAGCGGCTTGCTCGGCACCATGTGCATCCTGGTCGCGCTGTTGATGGCGATGGTGGACCACTATCCGGGCGGCCCGTTGGTGCCGTCGTTCCCCGACCTGCGGGTGCCGCTGCGCAACCTCGGCTTGGCCATTGTGCTGGCGGTGTTGTTCATCCTCGTCGCCGCGAAGTTCCTGCCGCGCACGAGCATGTGGGACCAGTTGGCGCTCAAGGCCGCCAGCACGGGCGAGATCAAGACGCCGGAGCCGGGCGCGCGGCCGGAGGATTTGCTCGGACAGGAAGGGGTGACAGTGTCGCAGTTGCGTCCTGCCGGCAAGGCGAAGATCGGCGAGCGGCTGGCCGATGTGGTCACAGAAGGAGACTTGATTCCCAAGGACGCCCGCGTCAAGGTGGTCAAGGTCGAAGGCACACGTGTGGTTGTCGCCAAGGTTTAACTGCCATGTTGGAATGGATTGTCTTGCTGGTTGTGGTCGGCCTGATACTGGTCGTGGTCGAGGTGTTCCTGCCGAGCGGGCTGTTCGGCTTGGCCGGGGGCGTCTGCCTCGTGGTGGCCATCGCCATGACCTACGCCAACTACGGCATCGAGGCAGGCACGTGGTTGCTCGGCGGCGTGATTCTTGCGACGCTAGTCGGGCTGATCCTGTGGGTGAAGTATTTTCCGAAGACGCCGACCGGCCGGCGCATGATGCTGACGGCCACCACCGCGAACGTGGCGCCGGAACAGAACTACCAATCGCTCGTCGGCAAGACCGGCGTGGCGCGCAGCTATTTGCGGCCCGCCGGCATCGCCGAGATCGAGTCGCGGCGATACGATGTGGTGACAGAGGGCGGAATGATTTCGCAGGGCAGTGAAGTGCGGGTCGTCGCGGTTGACGGCACGAAAATCGTGGTGCGTGAGTTGTGAACTGAAAGGAGCCATTCCATGAGTCAGATATACGGTTTGCTGGGCGTGCTGATAGCGGGCGTGGTTGCGGTCTTTGTGCTGATCGCCATCAGCGTGTTTCTCTACTTCCTCAACGTCTGGATACGCGCGCTGGCGGCCCGCGCGCCGGTCTCCATCGTCTCGCTCATCGGCATGAAGCTGCGGCGCGTGCCGGTGGGCCTGATCGTGGACAACTGGATCACCGCCGTCAAAGCCGGCATCGCCACGCCCCAGCACGAACTGGAGGGTTCGCGGGAAGGCATCATTTGCAGCACCAGCCCCTTCGAGGCGCACTATCTGGCCGGCGGCAACGTCGAGCAGGTCGTGCTCGGTTTGATCGCGTGCAAGAAGGCCGGCATCGGCCTCAACTGGGATCAGGCATGCGCCATTGACCTCGCCACCAAAGGCACGAGCAAGACCGTGCTGGAGGCCGTCAAGACCTCCATCAACCCGCGCGTCATTGACTGCCCGAATCCCGCCACCGGGCGCACGACGATTGATGGCGTCGCCAAGGACGGTATTCAGCTCAAGGCCAAGGCGCGCGTCACCGTGCGCACCAACCTCGACCGTTTCGTCGGCGGCGCAACGGAGGAGACCATCATCGCGCGCGTCGGCGAAGGCATCGTCTCTGCGATCGGTTCGGCCGACAGCTACAAACAGGTTTTAGAAAATCCCGATCGCATCAGCAAGATGACGCTCGGCAAGGGTCTCGACGCGGGCACGTCCTTCGAGATCCTCTCCATTGATATCGCCGACGTGGACGTGGGCGAGAACATCGGCGCACGCCTGCAAGCCGACCAAGCCGAGGCCAACAAGCGCATGGCGCAGGCCCAGGCCGAGGTCCGCCGCGCCGCCGCCGTCGCGACCGAGGCGGAGATGAAGGCCCGCACGCAGGAGATGCAGGCGAAGGTCGTCGAGGCCGAGGCGCAGGTGCCGCTGGCGATGGCCGAGGCGTTCCGCAAGGGCAACCTCGGCATTATGGATTACTACCGCTTCCGCAACATCCAGGCCGACACGGCCATGCGGCACTCCATCGCCGGCGACGAGAAACCGAAGCAACAATAATTGCGAGTTGAACATGGGTGGCTTCAAGCACCAATTCTTGGACGCGCATCGGGGCCGTAAACCCGTGAGGCAGACATTCCTGTCTGCCTCCTTGGGGCGCAGGGATGAGGCAGACAGGAATGTCTGCCTCACGGCGCTCGTCGAGAGGAGGTTCATGGGGAGATACCCGAGCCTCCTTACGTCGGCTCCTGCAGGGTTTATGCTGCTGCCATTGGCAGAGGTTGACAATTGGATCGGGCTGCTGATCTTCATTGTCATCGTCGTGCTGTCCGGCCTCAGCAAGATGTTCCAGAAAGGCCGGGAGGAGGAGCCGGAGGAGATGCCCCGGCCGCAGCCGCCGGTCATTCCGCCGCGGCCCGTGCGTCGGCCGCTCTCGCAGCAGGAAGTTCAGGAAGTGCTCCGCCGCATGAGACCGCCAACGGAGCACGGCGTGCCGCGGCACAAGCCACCGGTCATTCAGGTGCCCGAAGAAGAAGCGCCGCGGCGGTTGGTCGAACTGCAACCGGAAAAACCCGAGCTGCCTTCCGAGCACCCGGAACAAGCGCCACACGCGACGGTTATCCCCTCGGCGCATCCCGAAGAAGCGCCGCACCGGACCTTGTTGCCGTCCGTTCACCCCGAAGAGACGCCGCACATCGCGCTGCCGTCTGCGTTGCGAAAGCCCATTCCGGCCGTCACGCCGAGCGTCGTGAGCGTCGCGCGGGCGACAGCCTATCGCCAACAGTTGGGCAGGCCCGACGACGTGCGGCGCGCGATCGTGCTGCGCGAACTGCTCGGCCCGCCTGTGGGCTTGCGCGAGGATTGGTAAAGGCAGGTGAAGGTTGCAGTTTCATTCTCATAACTCCAGGAGACGGCACCGTCATCCCTCGTCGCGTCTTGCCAACCGGGAGGTCCTTGTCGTGATCGTTCTGATCTTGTTGACAATCGCCGTTCTGATTTCGTTGGCCGTTCTGACGCGCAACACGAGCCGGGACCCTGCGGGACTGAGCCGGTATATCGAGGGAGTGAGGCCGTCCGCCGATACGGAGGAGCGATGAGGGGCATGTGTGGCGCTGGCTCGCAGGCCGTGTAGCCGAACGCGCGAGCGTTGTGTCAGCAACCCCTCGCTGAACGCTGGTGCGTCCAGCTACGAGTGTTCCGCGGCACGCGTCGGTAAAATCAGTTGCGCGGCCGGGTTGCCGTCACTACTATTCGCCGCGCTGTTTGCGTTTTGAGGTGCCGGCGTGGCGGAATGGCAGACGCGGTGGACTCAAAATCCACTTCCCGCAAGGGAGTAGGGGTTCAAGTCCCTTCGCCGGCACCAGCGCCATAGGAAGGAGAAAATCACATGAACCACGGCAAAGCATCCCCCGCTATCGCCAAGGGTCTGCTTGCGCTCAAAGAACGCATCAGGGCGGCGAACATCCCTTCCGCGAAGCTCGATGAGACGCTGAACATTGCCACTTGGAACATCCGCGAGTTCGGCAAATCGCCGCGCACCGAGGCCGCCATTCACTATATCGCCGAGATTCTCGGCCAGTTCGACCTCATCGGCATCGTCGAGTTGCGCGATGATCTTACCGACCTCGGCCGGGTGCTGAAGATTCTCGGCCCCTACTGGCGGGCGGTGTATTCCGACATGATCCCCGACGCGGGCGGCAACCGCGAGCGGCTGGGTTTCATCTATGACAAGCGCGCCGTCACCTTCAACGGCCTCGCCGCCGAGGCCAATGCGCCGCGCCGGAAAAAGGGCTTCGAATATCTGCCCGAAACGTCCTTCTGGCGCAGCCCCTACATGGCGTCGTTCCGGTCCGGCAGCTTTGACTTCATCGTGCTCACCACCCACATCCGCTGGGGCGACAGCACGGAGGCGCGGCGGGCGGAAATCGGGATGCTGGCTGACTGGATCGAGGCCAAGCGGCTCGAAAAGACCAGCGAAGACAAAGACCTTATCGTGATGGGCGACTTCAACATCCCCTCGCGCGACGATCCGTTGTTCAAGGCCATCATCAAACACGGCCTACAAATCCCCAAGGCCCTGCTCGGCGCGCACGGCACCAACCTGGAGAAAGACAAACGCTACGACCAGATTCTTCATTACCCGGTCTATCCGCAGAACTTCACCAACGCCGGCGGCGAACTGGACTTCTACGGCGATGAGGCCGGCATCAAGGAACTGTTCCCCCGCGGCATGACCAAGGAGAAGTTCACCTACCAACTCTCCGACCACCTGCCGCTTTGGATGCAGATCAACACGGACATTGACGGGCAGAAACTGGAGCAGATAATCCAAGGGTGAGATGTTTCGCAAACCCGGCCGTGAACGCCTCGCTTGAAAACGGCCGGCAGCCAGGTAATGTCACGTGGCCCAGGCATGAGAAAAGCAGGCGCCAGCAGCAAGAAACGCGAATCAGTTCCGCCCGCACTACGCGTCTTCGCATGGAACGTGGGTGACCGTCTCACGACGTTCGCCAAGCGGCAGATCGCTCTGAATGTGGTCGAGCGAGGCCGATGCTGGCACTGGACCAAGCTGCCCAAAGGCTGGTTTGATTTGAAGTTCTGTCTCGAACACGGGCAAAAGAAAACCAAGGAAACGCTGCGCGAGCTTTTTCCGGAGGAATCGTGAAACGGTCGAAACCGCTGGACGAACGGACCGTGCTACGGACTTTCAAGGCGATTCCGGAACTGGCCGGCGTCGGCGCTCTGGCCGGAGCCAACGCGCTCTATCTCGAACACATCGAGAATCGCATAGGCCGGTTCAGCCTGGATATTGACCTCCAGAATCAGGCGGAGGAGATCGAAGCCATTCACCGCCGACTTTCAGCACACACGCGGAGGAAACTCAAACTGGTCAGTCGGCTCAGCGCCGAGATGTATGAGTATGAAGCGCGCGTCGGCGGCCGGACCGTTCGCATTGAGATCGCCAAGCCCTATCTTCGTCACCGCGGGAAATACCAGCCGAGCAAGCGCATTCCCGGCCTCGCCGTCGTCAGTCTGGCGGACTTGCTTTTCGCGAAGGTCTCGGCTTTTTCGACGCGCGGATTCGCCCGCGACTTGATTGATTTTTGGGCGATAGACCAGCAGCGGGACGTCAACTGGCAGCGTCTGCTGGGCCAGGCCGGACGCGCTCCCGATAACGACTACAATCCCGCCGAGTTCCATCGAAAGCTCAAGTCGCATTATCACGATTGCGGCGAGGCCCGCTATGCGGAAGAATTGCCCGTCACCAAGCCTCCAACCGCGGTCGCACTTCGGCAGTTCATCAAGCGCCTCATGATGGCCAACCAAGCGCTGGCTCAGCAAACAGTGAGCAGCAGGTCCATCAGCGATGAATGAACAGTTCGGCGTATCGGCGGAGGCGAGGGTGATGGCAAGAGCCGCCAGAACGGTGACCTATCGCGAAATGTCGTTCTGGCCCAACACGACATAGCCCGACTTGCGCAGCACGTCGCAGGCGAAATCCTCGTCCTGGACGTGCATCAAGAGCACGGCCTTGCCGCGGGGGCGGATCATCAGGGAGTAGGCGAACTCGATGTTGATCTCCGCGCCCAGCAGCGTGCGCAGCATCGCGTCGAGTTTCTCGGGGCCTTGGGGGAGTTCGACGGCGATGGCGTTGCTTTCGGTGGAGGCGACGTTCTGCTTTGCAAACACCTCGCGGCATCGCTCCGGGTCGTCCACCACCAGCCGGATGACGGCGGAGTCGGAGGTGTTGATGGTGTCGAGGCCGCAGATGTGGACGTTGGCCTCGGCCAGTGACCGGGTCAGGTCCAGCAGGGCGCCGACGCGGTTGGGCAGAAAGACGGAGAAGTGCCGGACCTTGGATCCGCGCAACGCTTCAGTGGTTTGAACTTCTATTGGCACGGCTGTCTCGACGGCTTATCGGCCTGTGGGCGAAAGGTTACACCAATGCCCCCCCGATGCAATGGAGAAGTTCGCACCGGAGCAAGCCGCCCAGGCCGCTGCAAGGTCCGAGGTGGATCGCGTTCTCCGAACGCGATGATCCGTGTCCGGCGCAAGCATCGCGTTCGGAGAACGCGATCCACCTGAAACAGTCAATGGGAGCATGGTTATCTCCATCTCGTTTTAACAATGGCTTGGGTGCCCTCGTCGGCACAGCCCATCTCCACGAGGCGCTGGAAATCGCTGCGGGCGAGCCGGGTGGCGGGAAGGTCGAGGCCAAGTTGGGCGGCGGCTTCGAGCGCGATGCGGAGGTCTTTGTTTTGCAAACCGGCTTTGAAGCCGGGGCGGAAGTCGCCGGCGAAAGCGCGCGGGGCGAGGTTGGAGAGCATCCAGGAGCCGGCCGCGCCGTTGGCGACGATCTGGCAGGTCTTTTCGAGGTCGAGTCCGGCGGCCTTGGCGAGCGCGAATGCCTCGGCCATCGCGACGAGGTGGATCGCGCCGAGGATCTGGTTGATGGCCTTGGTCATCTGGCCGTTGCCGCTGGGACCCATGTGGAGGACGGTCTTGCCCATCTTCTGGAGCAAGGGCAAGGCGCGCAGGAAGGCTTGTTCGTCGCCGCCGACCATGATGGCCAGGGTGGCTTCGATGGCGCCTTTCTCGCCGCCGGTGACGGGCGCGTCGAGGAGGAAGACATTCTTCTTCGCCAGCGCTTCAGCAACCTTCTTCGCGGTGGCGGGCGCGACGGTGGAGTTGTCTATGACGATGCTGCCGGGCCGCACGCCGTCTATGACAGCCTGGCCTCTCTGTAGCGGCGGTCTATGACCGCCGCCTGTTTGCGCGCCGGGGACCGTGGCATCGCGGCGGTCATAGACCGCCGCTACAGGTTCGCCGAGGATGACGGCTTCGAGGTCAGGCGAGTCGGTGACGTTGGTAAAGATGAACTCGCTGGCCTCGGCGACCGCTTTCGGTGAATTGGCCAGCTTCGCGCTGGCGGTCACCAGCGGCTCGGCTTTGGCGGGGGTGCGGTTATAGACGGTCAGCGGGTAACCGGCTTTGAGGAGATGACCGGCCATCGGACGGCCCATGATGCCGAGGCCGATGTAGCCGACGGCGGGCAGGGAAGAAGCGGGGGTCATGGTAATGGTTCAGTTAAGCGGGTGTGTCTCCATCCACGGTAGGGCGAGGCGTCCCGCCGAGCCGCTGGCGTGCCCCGAGAGACCGTCCGGCTCCGCGGGACGCCTCGCCCTACCCCACAGCGATGACCGGTCAGCGGACATGACTACCTGCCGGGCTTGGGGGGCGGCGGCAGTTTGGCCAGGGCTTCCTTCGCGGCGTTGGCGTTGGGGTCGTTGGGGAAGCGTTTGACGAACTCGTCGAAGTTGCGGCGGACTTCGGCCTGCCATTCCTTGAGCTTCTTGTCCAGCGCGGCGGCGGTCTCGGGTGTGGAGGGTTCCTGGGCGACCATGCCGGCGACACGGTTCGCCGTTTCTCCGGCGCGGAAGAGGGCCTCGGGGGCGATCTCGTCGAAGACCGAGTAGAACTCGGCGGCCTGAGCGAAGTTGACGAAGGCGGCTTCGAGATCGGCGCGGTTGTCGGCGCCGGGTTTGGTTGCGGCGCGGGCGAGCAAGGCGTAGGCGAGGCCCAACACGGCGCGGGCGCGGGTCACGTTGATGCCGCGGCTGGCCTCGATGAACTCCTTGTATTTGGCGATGGCCTGGTCAAACTTTTTCTCCGCCAACAGGATGTGGGCCATGCCGAGTTGCGCCTCCGCGAGCCGTTTGCAGTTCACCAGGGCGCGCTCTTCGAGGGTGAGCTGCTCGGGCTTGCGCGTCTTGGCCTTCAGATCGTCAGCGACCTTGGTGAACATCTCGAACTGCTTGCGCGTGAGGTTGAAGTCCTTCTTCTTGAACGCGGCGTCGCCGATGCCGAACATCGCATCGGCCCAAGCCGGATAGTCGCCGTTCTTCATGGCCACCTCGGCCATCTTGTTGTAGGTGGCGATGGCCGGGTCGAACTGGCCGTTGTCCACCAGAGTCTTGGCGTAAGCCTCGTAGTCGGAGGCGTCCACCTCGATGTTCGGGCCTTCCTGGACGGCCCGGACGAAGACGGGCAGGGCGCGTTTGGGATCGCCGAGGGCGTAGAGCAGGTTGCCAAAGGCGTAGAGGGTCTTGACCTTGAGGGCGAGGTTCTTGCCTGCGGGGCCGGCGAGCAGGGCGTTGAAGTAGGTGTCCACACCGGCCGCATCCATGACCTTGCTCTTCAGTTTGATGGTTTGAATGTTCAGAATCTCGCTGATGGCAGTGATGGTCGAGGGCGCATCGGCATACTGGGCCATGGTCTGCTCATAGCAGGCCAGCGCCTTGGCGGCAGACTCATCCCACTTTTTGCGCCTTTCTCCATCCAGCACGCCCGGACTTCTTCCGACGGTCAGGGTCTTGGCGGTCCAGCACTGGCCGATGCGCAGCGAGGCTTCGGGGGCGACTTGGGCGGTCGGATACTTGGTGGTCACGATCTCGAATTCCTTGATGGCTTCGTCCCACTGTCGGAGTTGCTGGAAATTGTAGCCGACCCAGAAGTGCGCGTCGGAGACGAGGGGAGAGGCGGGATACTTCTTGGCGAGTTCGTCGAAGGTCTTGGCCATGTCTTCGTAGTTCTTGATCCAGAAGTAGGCCATGCCGGTGCGATACATCGCCATCGGAGCATTGTCCTTGTCCTCGGGCCAGCGAGTGAGGATCTCCTTGTAGGTGGTGACGGCCGAGTTAAGCAATTCCGTCGCGGCATTTTGGTCGGCCTTGGTCAGGGCCTGTCGCATCTTGCCGACGTAGCCTTCGCCGAGCTGGAGCAGCGCCGAGGGCATCAAGCGTGACGTGGCAAACCGTTCCTTGAACTGGGTCAGCTCCGCAATCGCCTCGTCCCATTTCTCGAGACTGATCAGCGCGGCACCGACTTCCATGTTGACCTCGTCGGTGAACTCGGCGTCGGGATGCTTCTCGCGGACTTTCTTGAAGCCATCGAGCGCCTTCTGCATCTCGCCGATCATCCGGTAAACCTGGGCCTCGCGGTGCGAGACTTCGGCGGTGTGTTTGCCTTTGTCGCCCGGATACTGCTTCAGATAAAGCTGGATGACCTCCAGGGCCTTTTGCGGCTCGTTCTTGCCGACCAGAATGGAGGCTTTGTCCACCAGGACCTTCTCAGCCGACTCGGTGTTGGGGTAGTCGGCGAGCACGCGGTCGGCCATCTTCAGCGCATCATCGGGCCGTTCCTTGGACCAGAACAGCTCCGCCAGCAGCAAGGAGGAGTCCATCGCCAGCGGGTCCTTGGGAAACTCCTTTTGAAACTCGTCGTAATAACTCAGCGACAAGTCGGGGTTCTGGCCGCCGATGAGGCCGCGGATGATGGCGTCGAGCGCGCGCTTGCGGTCTTCCTTGAAGGCGTCACCCTTCAGGCAGGCCAGCATGTGTTTGCACATGATGACCGACTCGTCCCACTCGTCCTGGCCCATGTAGCAGACGGAAATGCCCAGCGCCGCCGAGACGCTGTAGTCCTGCTCCTTCTTGATGCCTTCGAGCTTGGCCTGTTCCTGCATCATCCGCTCGCGGTAGCGGATGACCGCCGGGGAATTGATGCCGCCCGTGCGGATGTTCCCAGTGATCATTTTCGCCAGCCCGTCGTTAAGTTCCTTCACCTTGGCTTCTTGGCTTACCAACACGTCGGCCTTGGGCCGCACCAAGCGGAAGAACATGATCGCGTCATCATACTGCTTGGAGTCCATGAACAGTTGCGCGGCGCGCAGGGCAGCCTCGTTGGAAACCGCCACGTCCACGCCAGGGCGCTGCATCAGTTGGATGAACTTGTCGCGGGCCTGGCTGCGAACCGTGTTGGCTTCTTCCTTTTGGCCGGCCTTGGCCGCTGCTGCCGCCTTGGCGGCCAGGATCGAGGCGCGCAGAAACTCCGAGTCCTGAAACTGTTGGCCGGTTCGGAACCGCTGCTGGTAATCGTCCACGGCCTTCAGCGAATCGTCAAACAGGCCGCGATACATCATCGCTACCGCGCGGCTGTAGTAGGCCGCATCGAGATTCTCGCTCCGGGGGAAGCGGAGGATAAACCCGTCAATCGCCTTGATCGCGCGATCGAAGAAATCGTTCTTGGTCTTGATTTCTTTCTCCTGTTCGCCGGCCCGTCCGAAGGTTTGGGCCAACAGCAGGGTGGAGGATTCCTGAATGCCCGGGTCTGGAAACTTCGGGTCGGTCAAGGGTTCCAGGATTTTGATCGCTGGGAGGAAATTCCCTTTAAGGAAGTTCGCGTAGCCGAGTTTGTATTTGGCCTGGTTGAGGTAGGTGGAGGCCGTGTGCTTGGTGGTCAGCTCGGTCAGGGCCGTGATGGCGGTGTCGAAGTCGGCCTTGTTCAACGCCTCATCGGCCTTCTTGAACAAATCCTCGTCCGGTCCGGCGCTTGCGATACCGGGTGTTAAAACCAGCAGAGCGGCGGCCCACAGGCCCAACCAGCTCCCGCGCGGGATTCGTCGCGACACGGAGCGCAACGACTCAGAAGCTGCTTTCATGGATTGCCTTTCGCGGTTCTATTTTTTGGCGGCGGAAGCGTCCTTTTCAGCCAGCGCCGCCTTGCGGCTCAACTTAACACGACCTTTCTCGTCCACGCCAATACACTTGACCCAGATCTCGTCGCCGAGCTTGCACACGTCCTCGACGTGCCGCACGCGGAAGTCGGCCAGCTCCGAGATGTGGACCAGGCCGTCCTTGCCCGGCAGCACTTCCACAAACGCGCCAAACTCCTTGATCGTCACGACCTTGCCGCGGTAGATCTTGCCCACTTCGATCTCCGCGCACATGCCAGTAATGATCTCACGGGCGCGCTCCATGCCGGGCGCGTTGGTGGAGAATATGAACACACTGCCGTCGTCTTCAATGTCAATCTGGCAGCCGGTCTCCTCGGTGATCTTCTTGATGTTCTTGCCGCCGGGACCGATGAGCAGGCCGATCTTGTCCGGCGGAATCCGCACTGTCTCCATCCGCGGCGCATACTTGCTCAACTCCTTGCGCGGCTCCGCCAGCGTCCGGCCCATAATGTCCAGAATCTGCAGGCGGGTCACACGCGCGCGCTCCAGCGCCCGGCGCATGAGGTCGAACGACAAGCCGTGGATCTTCAGGTCAAGCTGGAAGCCGGTGATGCCCTGGCGCGTGCCGGCGACCTTGAAGTCCATGTCGCCGTAGTGGTCCTCCGCGCCCATGATGTCGGTCAGCAGCACGCCCTTGTGGCGGTCGTTGGCCTCCGTCACCAGACCGATGGAAATGCCCGCCACAGGCGCCTTGATCGGCACACCGGCGTCCATCAAAGCCAGACAGCCACTGCAGACGGTGGCCATCGAGGTGGAGCCGTTGGAGGACATGATCTCGCTGGTTATACGGGTCGTGTAGGCCCACTTGTCCGGCGGCGGCATGACCATCTCCAGCGACCGCTCGGCGAGCGCGCCGTGGCCGATCTCGCGCCGGCCGGGGCCGGCGATGCGGCCCGTCTCGCCGGTGGAGAAGGGCGGGAAGTTGTAGTGGAGCATGAACCGCTTTTCGGGCGTTCCGCCGGTATAAGCGTCCAATTCCTGGATGTCGCCCAGCGAGCCGAGCGTGGCAAAGGCCAGCGCCTGCGTCTCGCCGCGTCGGAACAACGCCGAGCCGTGGGGTCGCGGCAGAACGGCGGCTTCGCAGTGAATCTCGCGCAACTGGTCCAGCCCGCGGCCATCTATGCGCTTCTGGGTGGTCAGAATCTGGCGGCGAATGACCTCCCCCTTGACGCTCTCGAAGGCCATCTTGACAAGGTTCTCCTCAACCTCCGCATTCTCGGCCTGTGCGGCGGCCAAGACCTCCAGATAGATGGCTGTGGTCGCCTGATGACGCGCCTGTTTGCCGGTGATGCTGATCGCCGCCAAAATCTTCGGTTCGGCAATCGTCCGCACCTTGGCCTGTAGCGCCTCGGGCACCGTGACCAGCGTCACTTGGCGCTTGGTCGTGCCCAACTGCTGGGCCAGTTGGCGCTGGGCGGCGACAATCTGCTTCACAAACCCCTGCGCAAACTCCATCGCGCCGGCCAGATCCGCCTCCGAAAGCTCCTTGGCGCAGCCCTCGATCATCATAATGTCGTTCTCGGAGCCGACATAGACCAGGTCGAGATCGGACTCGGCCATCTGGGTGTGGGTGGGATTGGCGATCAACTGGCCGTTGACGCGGCCTACCCGGACGGCGCCCAAGGGGCCGTTCCAAGGGATGTCGCTGATGGTCAGGGCCGTGCTGGCGCCGTTGATGGCCAGGATGTCGGGATCGTTCTCGCCGTCGGCGCTCAGCACGATGACCATGACCTGGACCTCGCTGAAGTATCCCTCCGGGAACAGCGGCCGGATGGGCCGGTCGGTCATGCGGGCGGTCAGGATTTCCTTCTCCGTGGGCCGGCCTTCGCGCTTGAAGTAGCCGCCGGGGAACTTGCCCGCTGCGCTGGCTTTCTCACGGTAATCCACGGTCAGGGGGAAGAAATCCTGCCCGGGTTTGGTTTCGTTGGCCGCCACCGCCGCCACGAAGACGACGGTTTCGCCATATTGAACGGTGACTGCGCCGTCAGCCTGGCCGGCCAGTTTGCCGGTCTCGATGGTCAGGTCATGGGCGCCGATGGGAGTGCGAATGGATTGTTGCATAGGTGCTTTGGGTCCGCCCCGATCACCGGAAAAGCTTCAAAGGATGCAGCGACCTGCATTGGCTCTGCGTTCTTTGAAACCTTCCTGTCTCGCGAGCGGACCCGGATCGGGTTGTTGTGGTTCTCGTTTGGTTCTCGGACGCGGCCATGCCCCGAGGCGACGGCCGCGCCAGAAATTGAACTAATCAGGCTACTTGCGCAACCGTAACTTCTTGATGATCTGCTGGTAACGGGTGTTGTCGGTCTGGCTGAGGTAGTCCAGCAGCCGGCGCCGCTTGCCCACCATCATCAGCAGGCCGCGGCGGGAACTGTGGTCCTTCATGTGCAGCTTCAGGTGTCCCGTCAGTTCGTTGATCCGCTCCGTCAGCAGCGCGATCTGGACATCGGCCGAACCGGTGTCCCGCTCGTGAAGCCGGAATTCCTTCGTGATTTCCGATTTCGTCTTTAGGTCCATGGTGTTCACTTGTCAGACGCTTCCCTTCAGAGTCTCCGTTGGCGGAAGCGCGCGCGATAGTAGTCGTTGGCACCCGGCCGTGTAAAGCAGTTTTTCGGAGTTTTCGCGCCTCCAGCCAGGGCCACTGCAAGGTCCGAGGTGGATCGCGTTCTGCGAACGCGATCCACCTGAAATAGCTAACAAGACGATTCTTGCAGCAGCCATGGCGCCCCACTCTGGGCTTGCATGGAGCGGGGCAGGTGGCTGAACTAGTGTGCATGTTGGAAAAAGTGCGCCAAACCATCAAAGAACGCGGCCTGCTCGCGCAGGGCGAGCGGGTGTTGGTGGGCGTGTCGGGCGGGCCGGATTCAGTGGCCCTGCTGGACGCGCTGGTGGCGTTGCAGCCGGAATTCGGGTGGGAGCTGCGGGTCGCACACTTCAATCACCGGCTTCGGGGCGCCGAAAGCGACAGCGACGAGGCGTTCGTGCGCAAACTTGCGGCCGACTACGGGCTGGCCTGCGCCATCGGCAGCGGCGACGTGTGGCAACGAGCGGCACTGGAGCGCCTCTCGATCGAAGACGCGGCCCGCCGGTCGCGCCACGCCTTCTTCCAAGAAACGGCCCGCTCGCTCAGTCTCGCCAAGCTGGCCTTGGGCCACACCGCCGATGATCAAGTCGAAACACTCCTGCTACGGTTGCTGCGCGGTGCCGGCACCCGCGGCTTGGCGGCCATCCATCCCTCCAACCGCCTCGGCGGTCTCACCGTCGTCCGGCCGATGCTCGACGTGTGGAAGCATGAGGTGCTCGACTACCTCCGGCAACGCGGACTGAAGTTCCGACAGGACGCCAGTAACTGGGACCCGCAGTTCCAGCGGAACCGAATCCGGCATGAACTGATTCCGCTGCTGGAGCGTGCCTACAACCCCAGGCTCAAGCTCCTGCTGCACCAGACCGCCGAGATGTTGGCGGCGGAAGACCAATGGCTTGAGGCCGCGGCCAGTCGTGCCTTGGAGCATTGCCGGCCCCGGCCGAATGTTCTGCTCGCCGCCGGCCTGTTGCGCGAGCACGTGGCAGTTCAACGCCGGGCGATCTACCGCTGGTTGTTGGATAATAACCTGGGCGAAGCAGTGGACTTTCGGACGGTTGAGGCCCTGCGGACGATGGCGGGGCAGGGGACCGTGAACGAACTGGTGTTGACCGAGCAATGCCGTGCCATGTGCGACGGGCAACGGCTGGAGTTGCAGAGGTCAGAAGCCAGAAACCAGAAGTCAGAAGTCAGAGGTCAGAAGTCGGAAGCAGAGGCGCATTTGTTGAACCTGCCGGGCGCAACCGAGGTGCCCGCGCTGGGCGTTGCGGTCGAAGTCCAGATTGTTGCGGCAGGCGAGATTCCGCATTCCGCAATCCGCAATCCGCATTCCTCCGAGGTATGGCTGGACGCAGAGGCGGTGGGGGCACCGCTGCGCCTGCGCCGGTGGCGCGCGGGAGACCGGTTTCAGCCCATCGGCATGAGTCGCCCCAAGAAGCTCCAGGACATCTTCGTGAACGAGAAGGTGCCGGTGGCGCAACGGCACAGGACGCCCTTGCTGGAGGCTGAGAGCGGCGAGATTTGCTGGGTCTTGGGTTACCGGATCGGTGAGAAGTTCAAGATCACCCCCACAACCCAGCGCGCCTATCACGTGCGCGTCAGGTCGCTCGGACGCTGAGACGCAAGAGCTGGCGACCCTGCCTCCGGCGTCACGACTTCCAAACGCATCAACACGGTCCTTTGCCAACGCATGCGATTGAAACTCTCCGTCAGTGTCGCCCTGCCCCGAAGGGGCCGTGATAAATCAGCCCAGGGCAAGCGAGTCCGCGAGCGCCGCCTTGGGTTCACCAGTATAAAAAGCCACGCGCCCTGAAAGGGGCGCGCGTCAAGACAGACAACTATCTGCCCACCTTGCCTGCGCCCTTCCGGCGCGCAGGCGATCGCTCACTCCTATCTCATGCCTGCGCACACTTTATAAAGTGTGCGCAAGCCATCTTTTGGGG
>Ga0194125_10006253_pt1 | contig 17674 bp, 18 predicted proteins | sample TA2KigC250mmetaG_FD_148626 | JGI IMG/M metagenome (GOLD analysis project Ga0194125, IMG submission 148626) | Freshwater microbial communities from Lake Tanganyika, Tanzania - TA2015034 Kigoma Deep Cast 250m | ecosystem: Environmental > Aquatic > Freshwater > Lake | place: Tanzania: Lake... | reverse complement strand
GGGCCCCCAGGCCCAAAAAGCTGAGGGCCGCTTCCACGATGATGGCCCCGGACAGGCTCAAGGTGGCTTGCACCATGATCGGCGTGAGGACGTTGGGCAGGATGTGACGCAGCAGGATGCGCGGTGTACTCGCGCCGATACTGAGGGCCGCCGTGACAAATTCCCGCTCTTTGACACTGAGCACCGGGGCGCGGGCCACTCGTCCGAAGGTGGGCGTGAAGACAATGCCGATAGCCAGGACAATGCTGGGGATGCCGGCGCCCAGCACGGCCACGATGCTGATGGCCAGCAGCGTGGAAGGGAAGGCAAATAAAACATCCAGAACACGCATGATCAGGTAATCGAGCACACCCCGCCGATACCCCGCCACCAGCCCCAGAAACGTCCCGATAACCACGGCCAGCCCCACGGCCACAATCCCTACCTGGAACGAAGCGCGCGTGCCATAGATGATGCGACTGGCGATATCGCGTCCAAAGCGATCGTTCCCCAGGGGAAAGCCCCCCGTAGGGCCCAGGAGTCGCCGTTCGGCGAACATCTCAAACGGGTCGTGCGGCGCAAAGACATTGGGCAGCAGGGCCATGATGATGAACACGACCATGACGACCCCGCCAACAAGCCCAATGCGATTGTGACGAACCAGGTAGCGTGCAAACTGCATTGTCTGGCCCTATCTCAGGTCGTCTCCTCTACTGCTGCTCTCCGGCAATCCGGATGCGCGGATCCAGGATGCTGTACAGAATGTCGGTGGCGAAGTTGACGGCCACAAAAACGAAGGCCACGAATAGCACCGTCCCCTGCACCAAGGGATAATCGCGCTGATAGATGGCGTAGAGAGCCAGGCGCCCCAGGCCAGGGATAGAGAACAGTTCTTCCACAATAACCGTGCCGCCCAAGAGATAACCAACCCAAATCCCCACCACCGTGACTACCGGAATCAGGGCATTGCGCACGGCGTGGCGTAGAATAACCGCCCTCTCGGCCAGTCCTTTGGCGCGGGCCACCGTGACGTACTCGCGCCCCAGCTCCTCCAGGAGCGACGAGCGCATCATGCGCATCACCGAGGCGGTCATCGCCAGGCCCAGAGAAAGCGCCGGCAGGAAAAGCGAGCGCAGGTTGGCCACCAGGCCCTCCCGCAGAGGCACAAAACCGGTGGTCGGGAACAGGCCCTTCAAGTAGAGAGAGAAGAACAAGATAAGCAGGGTGCCCATCAAGAAGTTAGGGATAGACACCCCCACCAGTGAACCCACGCGCGCTGCCACGTCCACGGTGGCATTGCGGCGCAGGGCGGCAATGATGCCCAGGGGAATAGCCACGGCCAGGGCGATGAGCAGGGCGAAGGCGGTCAACTCGGCCGTAATGGGCAGGCGGCGCAGGATTTCCTGGGCCACCGGGTCGCCGGTACGCAGGCTGCGGCCCAGGTTGCCACGCAGCACGTTGCCCAGCCAGTACAGGTACTGGACGGGCACCGGCTTGTCCAGGCCGTAGGAGGCCTCAATCGCTTTGATCTGCTCCGGCGTGATGTCCACCCCGACGCCAATCAGAATATCCACGAAATTTCCGGGAATGGCGTGCATCAGGCCAAAGATCAGGATGGAGATGCCCAGGAGCGTGGGCAGAAAGACCGTGAGGGCGCGGCGTAGCAGGAAGGTGAGCATCGCAGATTCTGTGTGAATAAGGATGTAGATGGATGTGCGACGCACTTGGCAAGTGCGTCGCACATCAATGTCAAGTTATTTGATCCAGGTGTCTATGATGTTGCGGAATGGATCCACCGGGTTTAGCTTGAAGGCCTGCACCACATCGCGATAGGCCACGTACTCGGTGCGCGTGTACAGGAACATGAGAGGCGCCTGCTCGGCGATCTTGATTTGGGCGTCCTTGTACACGGCGATGCGCTTGGCCCGGTCTACCACCACGCGGCCCTGGTCCAGCAGCTTGTCTACGTCGGCGTTGCTGAACTGGAAGGCGTTGACCGTGCCCTTGCTGTGCAGAGCGGCCCACAGGGCGCGATCGGGGTCGTTGCCGGAGGCGTTGTAGCTGACGAAGGAGTCAAAGTTCCGCTCACGCCACTTAGTGATGAAGGTGCCCCATTCCACCTGGTCGAGAACCGCTTCGATGCCCACGTCCTTGAGTTGGCGCTGGATGACCAGGGCGATGCTGATGAACTCAGGGTAGGCAGGGGAGGCGGTGATGCTGAGCTTGAAGCCCTTCTCCAGTCCAGCCTCTTTGAGCAGAGCCTTTGCCTTTTCTACGTCTCGCTTGTAGTAGGGAAGCTGATCCAGGCTGACGGCCCAGTCACCCAGAGTGGAGGGTATCGGCCCGCAGACAAAACCTTCGCCAAAGGCCACGCTGTCCAAGACGGCCTGGCGGTCAATGGCCAGGGAGATGGCCTGGCGCACCTTCACGTTGTCCAGCGGCGGGCGCTTGGTGTTCAGTCCCAGGAGATAGTAATCGCTGGTGGCCTGGCTGGCGACCTTCACACCTTCACTGCGGGCCGCCAGGCCGGTGGCCGTGGCGCTGGAGAGGCGGGTCATTTGGATCTCGCCGGTGCGTATGGCGGCCAGGCGGGCCGCCTCATCGGGCATGATTTTGTAGGTGATGCCCCCCAGAAGCGGCTTACCCTTCTGCCAGTAGTCGGGGAAGGCCTTCAGCACGGTCTGCACGTCCTTTTCCCACTTGTCCAGCGTGAAAGCGCCCGTGCCCACCATCGTCTTTTGCAGGTCGCCCGCCTTGTCTACTTCCTCCTTGGGCACGATGGCCGCCCAGGCCGAGGCCAGGGTGGACATCAGGGCGCCGTAAGGCTCCTTGAGGCTCAGCTTGACGGTGTAATCGTCGGGCGTTTCGATAGTAAGGATGGGTGCCAATTGGCTGGCCCACGGCGACTTCGTCGCCGGGTTGAGGATGCGCTCGTAGGAGTACTTGACGTCCGCCGCCTTCATCTCCCGCCCGTTGTGGAATTTGACGCCCTTGCGCAGGGTGAAGATGAACGTGGTATCGCTGGGACTCTCCCACTTCTCGGCCAGGGCAGGGATGGGAGCGTATTTCTCATCCATGAGGACCAGGGGTTCGTAGACGCGGTTGATGATCTCAAACGAGGCGGCGGCCGTGACCAGATGCGGGTCTAGCCCCACCGCCTCCAGCGCCTTGCCGAAGATAAGCACCGCGCCCTTCTTGGGCCCGGGCGTCGCTGTGGGGAGGGGCGTGGGGGCTGGTGTGGCTGTGACCACCACGACGCGGGCTGTGGGCGTGGGCAGGACGGGTGTCGGCGGCAGAGGCGTCGGCGTAGGGGCTGGCCCGCAGGCCGCCAGAAGCGTCGTCACGATGACAACGACGCTGACGATGAGCAGCATACGCTGTCGTTCCATGGACATCCTCCTTATGCTGATTTTGAGGGTCTACGATGCGGCGTGTGTGCGCCAGCGGCTGTAGAGGCCCAAAGCTGCTACATCACCCCCTTCATGGCTGCCGTAAATACCCGCATACATCTTACCAGGTCAGTCCCAGCTTAGCCGCTACTTCTTGGGCAGGTATGGTCTTGGTACCTGCTTGCAGCGCTGCCAGTGACCGTTGCATCCTAACCGTAATGTCGTCGCGTAACTCCAGACCTTCATCGGGGTCGCCCAACACCTCTGAAAGTGTCTGAATGACGACTTGGCGCATAAGGTCTTTGAATTGCTCCACGGTCAAATCAGCGACAGTTGAATAGGCCATCTTTTTCCCTCCGTTCCGAGGCGGCACACCGTCCCTTCGACTGCCCCTGCGCTCCGCTCAGGGCTTTGGCTCAGGGCAGGCCCTTCCGCCACCTGTCGTGGTGTGTTTGTGGTGTTTGTGCGTAGATGGCGGTAGGCGTTATTTCGGTCGTCTTTCCAGTTCGTGCACAACGGGCAGGACAATGCCGAAGATAAACGCCAGGCGGAAAGACGACTCCCAGTCAATGATGCCCTGGCCATGGGCCATAAGGCTGTAGAGATAGCCGACGCCAGCACTGACGACAAAAACCAGCACGAAGTAGACCACGAAGCCGCGTAGGATATTCTGGAAGTTCATGATAGGCCCTCAGAGCAACGACTCCAATACTTCAGGCGTTAGACCACGCGCTTGAGCTTTCTCGCTAATCTCATCCATTATTACGTTGAGCGGCCGTGAGGAGATGGCCCCTTCTCTTGCACCCGCCGAGCTACGCCGGTACGGCAATAGTTCTCGGAGGGGCACGATTACACCTTCGCCAACCATGACCTCAGTGTGTAGATTGTCGTTGTGAAGCTGGCTGATGAATTCACGGCAACGACCACAGGGCGGCATGATCCGTCCGTCCCAGCCGACGGCAATCATTTTTAATACACGGCTTTCACCGGCAGTGATCATCGCAGCCGCCGCCGCGTGTTCGGCGCAAAAGCCCATAGAACTGCCGGTATCAATACACACGCCCGTGTACACGTTTCCGCTTTCCGTAAGAATAGCAGCACCAACACCGCCAGCTTCCGCATCTTCAGAGAGTTGGCGTGGGTTGATTACCGATTTTGCCTTTTTGTAAAGCTCGTCAAAAGTCATATCTGTCATAGGATATACTTGATGGGGACGCGCCACCGCCATCCAGGAGGCTGGGAACGCCGTAGCCCCCTGGCGTGCGGTGGCAATCCACTGCCCTTAGCCGCGCGACTCTCCTTCTGCCGCCTGTCGTGGGGAGCTTGTTGGCGTTCGTGCATATTCGGTACTACCCCGTTTACGCTTAGCGCTTTTCTGCGGCTGTTTCCCGCTGGGTGGGAATGAGCTGAATCAAGGAACGCAGGGTTGCGTTGACAGAATCCGAGTCTGGAAAATACTTCCGGACATCTGGTTCTAAAATGACCGCGCCTTCTGCTGGCTTTACCTCTTTGATGAGGGTTGTGCCGTCTGCTTTGTGGATAGTGATTATGTACCCACCCTGCATGGCTCGGTGGTGTTTGCCGCGCACTCCGCCCGTAAAATCGTATTCGGCGCGCATGTCGTCGCTTTCTCTTTTCGGTGTTGTTTTAGTCGTTACCTTCTTCATAGCGTCTCCGTTCAGTTGGTGTTGCCTTACGGCAACTGATAATCCGTATGTTTACACCGCGTTCCGTATAGGACACTACCAATAGGCGACCTTTGTCAGAAGTACCGATGTCAATGTAGCGCTGCTCATCTGTCGAATGGTCGGGGTCAGGTATGGTGATTGAAAACGGGTCGCTGAAAACCGTTGTGGCCTCATCGAAACTGACCTTGTGCGTTCTGAGATTCGCTTGGGCTTTTTCTTCATCCCACTCAAAGTTGGGTTTCATAGCAATTGCCTCTCCACAAATAGGCGTTATTTCGGTCGTCTTTCCAGCTTGCCTGCGCCACCTGCTGATTTGTGGGCGCGTGCTCACCAGCCGCATGTCTGCCGAAGTCGTTTACAGGTTGTTGATATGCAGTCTAGGGCCCGGCGATGCCTCTGACAAGAACGAGGATTGCAAGCACGATAGTCAGAAGCATTGAAATGCACCCAAATCCCGTAACAAGCATCCCGCTAGAAGAACCAAATATGCTGTCTTCCATTGAGCATGAAGATGAACGCCTCAATCCCCCCAGAATCAAAATGGCCCCGAGCACAAACAGAACCAAAGCCACTATGGCTGCCGTGCTTAGGGTTACTTGTGGAACTGCAATAAGCGCAAGCACGCTAGCAAACAATACTATAAGAAGTCCCACCAATAGTAATCCATCTAATTCTCCAGCGAGATGCATTTTGACAGTCACTCGTCCCCTGGATGATTGAGTTACCTTGACAGCAAGAATTGTCATACCAAACCCAATCAAGGTGAAAATAAACAACAACCTCCAAATGTCCGAAAGCCCTGTCGGAGACGTTGGAGCCGATAAGACGGAACTGAGATTTACAGGTGACGGAAACATCCAAACGAGAATGGCCAGGAAAAAACTCCCAATGCTGGCTATCCACGATAACCTTTCAAGTAGCGGGTTATGAGAATAGTCGTTAGACATGGCTCGTCTCCTGCTGGGCGATTTCTGGAAACTCATGTTTCACGACACACAAGCTGCGGGTAGCACAGCCATTTTCCCGTGTTACACGCTATACTTATGTCGTGCAAACAATTGGGGGCCTCCCTCTGTAGGACTGGCGAGCGGGGCATCTACACTATACCACGCCCGTGCTTTGCTGTCAAGCCTGTAAACTGCTTCTAGCATTTGACAATTTGAGATAAATGTGATAATATGTCAAGCGAACAGGTGTTTCATACCACAGCTTGTGTTTTGCACAATCAAGGGACACAAGATGTGGGGGTGGGTGGCCGCAGAGAAATCAAAACTCCGCGTTTATCGGCGTGCATCTGCGTCCTCTCCCAACCCCTGGAAGAAAGTGCAGAGATAGCGACGACCCATGAGCATCCAGGTCAACCAGATCAAAGGCGACATCGTGGAGCTGTTGTTCAACCCCCGCGAGGAGGACCTGCGGGTAGGGGAGAACCTCTGCTTGCGCGACCCCGTCAGCGGCCAGGGGCTGGTGGTGCAGGTGATAGAGTTCCGCACGGCCAGCTACCCTTCGCTGCTGCGCGAGCAGTTGCAGCTCGTCCTGGGCGCGGCTGGCGATGCGCCGCTGCTGGGACAGGGAGCCACGCTGCTGTCCGGCCTGGACGACCCGCTAACGTCGCGGCCGCCCGTAGGTACGCTGGAGGAGACTCTGCCGGAGGCGGAGCTGCGTAATCTCAAGGTGGCCGTGGCCAAGATTCGCCAGTTGATCCAGGGGCCAGGGGCGGCGAAAGCTACCCCCGGACTGAGGACTGGGGACTTAGGACAGGCATACTGGGAGCAGTGGGACGGCTGGATTCCCGCCCGGGACGTGGTCATCGAGCGCACAGCGGACGCCGAGGTGTTCGCCAACTGCGTCGTCTCGGCGGGCAACCCGCTGCTTCTCGGCCGGACGCTGCATGGGGCGCGCTTTGAGGTCGAGGGGCGAGATCTGGAGAAGGTGAACATCATCACCGGCGTGAAGGGAGCGGGCAAGTCGCACCTGGCCAAGGTGCTGCTTTTGCAGCTCATCGAGCGGGGAGCGCCGTGCATCGTATTTGACATAAATCGAGAGTACATCCACCTGCCGCCGCATCGCCTCTACCCCGGCACCCGCCAGGCCGAGCGCCGGGGCATCATCCACCTGGAGGCGGGCGGTGACCCTTCGGGCTCGAGCCCCTCAGGGCGAAGCCTGCGCCTGGGCATCCAGCAGTTCGGCCTGGGGCCGCTGAGCACCATGATGGCCAAGTACGGCCTGCCGGAGGTCTCGGCGATGTACTTTGAGAATCGGGTGGCGCGGCTGCTGGAGGAGGTGGAAGAGGCGCGGCAGCGCGGCCGGCGAGCGCCCTTCATCGGCATTGACCAGCTCATCCAGATGGCCGAGCAGAACGAGTTCTCCGCCGCTGGCGACCGCAGCACCCTCATCGTCAACGGGGCCATTCGCAGCCGATTAGAGGCTCTGCGCAATACGCGCCTCTTCGCCCGTAATCCCGCCGAGGCCACATCGCTGCGCGATTACTACGAGCTGGTGCGGGAGGGCGGGGCGCTGGTGATTGACATCTCCGGCCTGGGCAACCTGGCCCGCGTGGGCTTTGTGCAGGCCATCATCGAGACGATCAAGGAGATCTGCGAGGAGGAGATCGCCAGCGGCGCGTACCGCTTCCCCTTCGTCTTCTTTGAGGAGGCGCACCTGTACGTCAACAAGTCCAGCATTGACTACATCGTGACCCGCGCCCGCCACCTGGGCGTGACCACGTTTTTCGTCACCAACATGATCGTGGCCATGGACGAGGTGGTGCTGCGCCAGGCGGACAACCTCTTCCTGCTGCGCCTGCCTTTTGACGATGACGTGCGCCACGTGGCCAAATCGGCGACTACGGACTACGAGACGATGTCCGCCTTTGTGCGACGGCTGCGCGGCTTCCACGCCCTGCTCATCGGCCGGGTGACGCGCGGGTATCCGCTGATCGTGGAGATAGATCGCCTGGCGGGCATCAACACGGCGGGGGAGACGAAGTATTTCTTCAGGGGGCAAGAGGCAGGGGGCAAATAGCAGTTTTCGATTGGCGATTGGGCAAGCGGCAATCGAAAATCGGCAATCGCAAATCGCAAATCGGCAAGGGGGTGACAGACATTAGCAGATCGCTGAGTGGGGCCGCGGCGGTTTTGGCGGCCACGATCGAGGAGACCATCGCCAGTAAGGGCAAGCCCAAGCTGGCCGAGGGCGAGCTGGGGTACGTCAAGCCGTCGTCGCTGGCTAAGGGGTGCATGCTCTACATCGCCCTGGAGCTGAAGGGCACGCCCAAGGCGGAAATCGACCCACGCGTGCAGCGCATCCTGGAGGTAGGTACGGCCAGCCACAACCGCATCCCCCGCTATTTCGCCCGTCTCACCGCCGCCCGGGAGATGTTCTTCCAGGACGAGGAGTATCGCCTGCACGGCTACGCCGATGCTCTGGTGTACGTCCCGCCGGAACGGGGCGCCGATCTGGCCGGCTTCTACGTGGTGGAGGTGAAGACTACCGGCAACACGGAGTTTGAGCGCCTGGTGGCCGAGGGCCGCCCCAAGGACGAGCACTGGCGCCAGTGCCAGATTTACATCTGGGGCATCTTGCGCTACTACAAGACTATTCCCATCCAGGGCGGAATCATCCTCTACGAGAATCGGGACACCCTGGAACACGCCCTGTTCAACGTCGCCTACGATGCGGCGGCGATGGAGGAGCTGATGGGCCGGGTCAAGGCCATGCTGGCGGCCCTGGCGCAGGGCGAGATGCCGGACGATACCCTGCCGCTCGACCACTGGGCGCACGGCTACTGCCCCTATCTGTCGCTGTGCTCGCCCGGCCAGGCGGCGGTGGCCTGGCAAAAAGAGCATCGCCCGGCCATCCCGGAAACCGTCATGGCTGGGGTCATTGCCAAGCGCATCGTGGCCAAGCAGCGGCAGGCCGCCGCCGATGGCGCCGACAAAACGCCAGCTCGCCCCCGACAACGCAGCCTGGACGAACTGGCCACCGCCTTCGGTTGGGAGTAAGTATAGGGACGCAGATGAACGCAGATTGGAAACCTTGCGAAGGTTCTGAAACCTTCGCAAGGTTTCCAGTTAATCTGCGTCCTCTATGGCAGCTCGTAGGGCAGGTGGCCAAACCTGCCCTGGGGGTAGGACGGGGACGCGGATGGCCGCGGATGAACGCGGATTCTTTTAATTTTTTCTGCGTTCATCCGCCCCGATACTTCTCAGTTCCTATGGCAATGTATCGGGGCATCCGCGTTAATCTGCGTCCTCTACGGCACTTTTCTCGGCACGAGGCGCTTGAACTCGTCTACGTTGCGCACGCCCTGGTCGAGCACGGCCTGGTAGATGCGATAGCCCAGCCCGCGGCAGTACTCGCCGCGGTGGTAGTAGTGGGCCTTGATGGCCAGGATGGCCTGGCGCGCCTCCTCGGTCATGCGCTCGGCTACCCATTCCAGGTGCACCAGGGCCTCGGTGGCGGGGTTAGGGGTGAGGATCATGTCAATGGACCAATCGCCGGAGGGGGCGGGGTAACGGTCGAGGCTCAGCTTGATGGCTTGCTGGTAGAGCAGATTAGTCCAGCGCACGTCGGCGATGTGCCGCTGGAAGAAGAGCGCCTGCGTGATGGCCAGGCAGCTATCGAAGAGTTCCTGCTGCAGGACGACGTTGATGTCCACGTCCAGCTTGACGATGGTGCGCAGGGGCACGCTGCCCACCAGATACGGACGACCGTACATGGCCAGGAGGTCCATCAGCCCCAGCTCCCGCAGGATGCCGTAGGCTTCCGCCTCCAGCAAGGGCTGATCCTGGTAGTAGTCCCGCATGGCTCATCTCCTCGAGCAGAAACAAAGAGGGCAGTGCTTGCCGGCCAGCAGATGGCCTGTGACCAAAAGACACTACCCTCGTGCGCTGTTACACCAATCCTGGCCGTAAGAAGACATCCAACTCGGTCATCTCTACCGCTACTTGTTTGCGCAACCTATCCCACACGTTGTAATTCCTTCTCTTTCTTCAGATACCTAGTGAAAGGGGTAGCCACATCCAGGTCAATCAGATCCAATGGCCGCCCCAGGATGTCACCAGCTTGAGCCATCGCCCGGAAGAAAACCTCCGGCGGCAGACCGGATACGGCCAGGTCCACATCGGAGTCTTCCCGCAGCTTGCCTTGGGCAGCGGAGCCAAAAATGTGAACCTCGCGCGCCCCGGCTGCCTTCAACACTGCCGCTGCCTTCTCGATCAACTGCCTAAGTTCATCATCCATAGCGTTTTCCTCCACTTTTATGCCAACTCCTCTTGAACCATCCGCTCTGACCAGCGCGGTTGCACACCGAAAGCCCTCGCCTCACGGGCCTCTAAAGTTTCCGGCAAGGCATCACCAGCCGCCTTCATCGAGGCGATCAACGCGGCCGCAACCTGCGGCACCAGCGCCAGCACCTCTTCAGTCGTATCGCCGACAACGATCAGATTAGGCAAATCGGGACTGGTGGCCATGTAGCGATAGTCGCTGCCGTCGTGCAGTTCCTCTAGTTCGATCTTCAGGTCGTATAGCTCCATCGGGCTCTGCTACCTCCTGCTTAGTGTGTTTACGGTGCTTATTATAGCATCAACAGGCCATTATTGCAACCTTGCTGCCGGGGGTAGTAACGATTTCAATCGTCGTTCCCGCGGCAACGGCGACTGAAGTCGCTACTACGTCCTCGTAACACCCCTTGCTGCTCGCTCGCCCTTGTCCGTCAGGCTCCACACCTGCCCCGCGCTGCTGACGGCGCAGACGCTGGCCAGAGAGCAGCCAGCGCAGTGATCTTCACAACCGCCAGCCACCAGCCGCAGGTAGCCCAGCCGCGTCAGGTCGGCGATCATCTGCCGCAGCTGCTCCTCGCTCACCCCCAGCTTGTGGGCTAAGTCGGCGAGACTGTGGGTGCCGCCGGCGGCGATCAATCGTAACAGCTTTTCCAGCATGGGAAATCCTCCAAGTGAAACGTGAAGCGTGAAACGTGAAAGTCTTTGTTGGGTTCACGTTTCACGTTTCACTCTTCACGCTACATTCCTACCAGCCGCGCCCCCTGGTAGATGGCTATGCCTATGCTCAAGGAGATCACCAGCAGCAGCACCACGCTAAAGACAGTCCAGCGCCACGAACCCGTTTCCTGGCGCATGGTGGCCACGGTAGCCACGCAGGGTATAAAGAGCACCTGCACGGCCAGGAAGGCCAGGGCCGCCGCTGGCGTCAGCGCCCCGCTGAGAGTCGTGGCCAGCCCTGCCCCCTCCCCAGAGCCGTAGAGCACCCCCAGAGTGGCAATCGTGTTCTCCTTAGCGACGAAGCTGGTCAGGAGGGCCACGATCATCTGCCAGTCCAGGCCCAGCAAGGCGCCGAGAGGCACCAAAAGCCGGCCGATGGTCGCCAGGTAGCTGGTCTCGATCTGGCCTTGCGGCAGGTAAGAAAGCGCCCACACGACGACGGAGACCACCAGGATGATGCTGCCCGCCTTCTGCAGAAAGGCCACCACTCGCTGCCAGATGGAAAGGCCGATGGTGCGCACGTTGGGCAGGTGATACAGGGGCAACTCCATGATGAAGGCCACGTGCTCGCCCCCCAGGACCAACTCGTGCAGGGCCAGGCCGACCAGGGCCAGTAGCGTGAGGCTCAGGCCCACCAATCCCCAGGAGACCCAGAGGGCATTGTCGCCGAAAAAGATGGGGGCCAGGATGGCCACCACAGCCATGCGGGCGGTACAAGGCACCAGAGGAGTCACCAGGGTGGTCAGAAGTCGCGCCTTGGGTGAATCAATGATGCGCGTGCCCATCACCGCCGGTACGTTGCAGCCGAAGCCCAGGAAGAGGGGCAGGAAGCTCTTGCCGTGCAGCCCCATCAGGTGCATGAAGCGATCCATGACGTAGGCCGCCCGGGCCATGTAGCCCACGTCCTCCAGCAGCCCCAGGGTAGCAAAGAAGATGACCAGGATGGGCAGGAAGGTCACCACCGTCCCCGCCCCGCCGATCACCCCGTCGGCCAGGAGTCCCACCAGCCAGGGCGGTGCGCTGCTCAGCACAGCCCGCACCCACGCCGCCCCAGTCTGTACCAGGTAGGTGTCCAGCAGTTCCTGCAGTGGTGTGCCCACGGTGTAGGTCAGCCAGAAGAGCAGCCCCAGAATCCCCAAGAGGATCAGCAGCCCCCAGAAGGGATGCGTGGCCGCACGATCCAGCCGGTCGGTCAGGGTGACCTGGCCGGCTCTGGGCTGGCGCACCGCCGCCCGCACCATGCGGCCGATCCACTCGTAGCGGCCGCTGGCCACAGCCAGGATGGCATCCTCGTGCTGCATCAGCAGGGCGTGCACCTGCTCCCACTGCTCGGCAGACAGTCGCTCCCGCATCATCTGCGTGATTTCCTCGTCGCCTTCCAGCAGCTTCAAGGCCACCCAATCGTCCGGGTAAGGGGCGGGCACCTGGCCGGCGATGAGGCGCTGAATCGCTGCCAGCACGGCTCGATGGTCGTCCCGAATCTCCGGACGATGGGGAGCGTAGGTTGCCGCCTCACGGGTCAGGCGATCCACGGCCTCGACCAGCTCCCGCACCCCCTGATTCCTGGTGGCCACCATGGGCACCACGGGTAGGCCCAGGGCGGCCTCCAGCACGTGGGGCTCGATGTGCATTCCCTGCTGCTCGGCCACGTCCAGCATGTTCAGGCCCAGCACCACGGGCACGGGCAGGCCGAGCAGCTCGGCCAGGAGGTAGAGGTTGCGCTCCAGGCTGGCTGCGTCCACGATAGCTACGACCACGTCTGGCTGCTCTTTGATGACGTAGTCGCGGGCGATGCGCTCCTCCAGGGAGTTGGCGGTCAGGCTGTACGTACCGGGCAAGTCCACAATGTGCACCGTAGTGCCGCTTTGCTGGTAAGTGCCCGTCTTCTGCTCGATGGTCTTGCCCGGCCAGTTGCCCACGTGCTGGTTGAGGCCGGTGAGCAGGTTGAAGACGGTGGACTTGCCCACGTTTGGTTGGCCGGCCAGGGCCACGGTGAGGTGATTGCCGATTGCCGATTGCCGATTGGCGATTTTCGATTGCCGATTGTCGATTTGCTCATTAGCCATGAGGCGCCTCTCTACGCTGCGATTGGCGATTGACGATTTTCGATTGCCGATTGCCGATTGCCGATTCGCTGATTCGCTGATTCGCTGATTCGCTGATTTGCTGATTTGCCGCTTTGCCGCTTTGCCGCTTTGCCGATTTGCTGATTTGCCGATTCGCTCCCTGTCTCCATGAGCACCTGCATGGCCTCACCCCGTCTCAGGGACAGGTGTTGACAGCAAAGGGTTTTTGGTGTATCTTTGCTCTCGAGGAAGAATGATGAACCGAAACCAATGGCTTAGCTTACCCCTTCTACTGGGGCTGACGGTCGTACTGGGCGTTCAATTCCCTCAGAGCCCCCTCGCCAGGGGCCCAGAAGCTGGCGTGCACACCATCCGCGCCAATGATACCATCCTGCACCTGGCCCACGACGCCGGCTTCACCTGGGTCGTCCAGCTCCTGGAATGGCGGGAGGTCGAGCCAGCCCCCGGCGAATACTTCTGGGAGTACCCCGACTGGCTGGTGCGGGCCAGCGAATACTACGGCCTGAACCTGGCCCTGCGCCTGGATCACCCGCCGGAGTGGGCCCTCTCCGCCAATCCTGACGGCCCCCCGGTCGACGCGCTTACCTATGCCCGCTTCGCCGGCCTGGTGGCGACCCGCTACCGTGGACGGGTGGCCGCTTACATCGTCTGGAATGAGCCGAACCTGACCGCCGAATGGGCCGGACGACCGCCCAACCCCACGGCCTACGTTGCTCTGCTGCAGGCGGCCTATCAGGCGATCAAAGCGGCCGATCCAGCAGCCAGGGTGGTCAGCGCCGGTCTGGCCCCCACCAACGAGGTAAGTGCACGGGCTCTGGACGATCGCCTTTTTCTGCGGGCGATGTACGCGGCGGGAGCAAAGGGCCACTTTGCTGCCTTGGGGGCTCACCCCTACGGTTTCGGCTTTCCGCCCGATGACCCGCCCGGTGTGCATCAGGGGCTCAACTTCGCCCGTCTGGCGGAGCTACGACAGATCATGGTAGAGGCGGGCGATGCCCGTACGCCCGTTTGGGCCACCGAGTTGGGCTGGACCACCAACCCCGTCAAGCCAGAGGAGCAGTGGCTAGGCGTCAGCGAGGAGCAGCAGGCCAGCTACCTGGTGGGCGCTTTCGCCAAGGCCCAGCAGGAGTGGCCGTGGCTGGAGTTGCTGGTCGTCTGGCACCTGAGCGTCGGGCTGCCGGCCGGCGATGAGAAGGCCGGCTACAGCCTCCTGAACGATGATTACACTCCCCGCCCGGCCTATCGTGCCCTGGCCGCCCTCTTTGCTCGCCTGCCCCTTGCCTCCCCTGCTCCCCAGCTCCTGCGCCCCTCTGTTCTAGAAGTCCTGGCCCCTGATGTCGCCGTCCGCCTGGGAGACGTGGACACCTTCCATCCACACTGGACTCGCCCCCACTGCCAGAAGGTCCCTTGCCGTCACTGGACAGGCCAATTCTACGTTCCCGATCCTGGGGATAGCCCCTGGCGGCTGAGCATGGAGATCATGCAGGTGGAGGAACAGGGGAACCTGGTGCGTATCAACGGCCAGCTCCTGCAGCCGCCGGCCATCCCCCTACGGGCTAAGCCCGACTTCACCTCGGTCTGGACGGTGGCTGAGCTGATCGTCCCGCCTGGTGTGCTGCGATCCGGCCTCAACACCCTTGAGATCAGCAACAGCCCCCGCTTGCCGGTTTGCCAGGGGAGTCGCGTCCGCTTCGAGAGTCTGCAGTTCAGAAACGTCCGCCTGAGCCCCCTCTGAAAATCCCTTCTTCCGTTCCCAGCCACATCCCAGTTGCCTCGTCCATCAGGATGGCGTAGACGCTCACTCCTTCCAGCCCCCACGGCTGCCAGCTTTCACCCCCGTCCGTACTGCGGTAAAGGCCGTGGTGCTCCGTCCCGGCGTAGACCATCCGGCGATCCTCTGGATCAACGGCCAACGCCGTGATCGTCATTTGTTGCTTGGCTGCTCTGCCCATTTGCCACGTCTCTCCGCCATCAGTGCTCTTGTACACACCTTCCGTCGTCCCGGCGTACACCACCGGGCTGGGCAGCGGATCTATGGCCAGAGCAAACGTGGTGATTGGCCGATCCGCCAATTTGCTCATTCGCCACGACTCTCCGCCGTCGTTGCTCTTGTACACGGCTTCCACTGTGCCGGCGTAGAGCACCTGGGGATCGGATGGGTCTACGGCAAAGGCATGGGCCGAGAGGGTCTCCAATCCGTGGTGGATCGGTGTCCAGGTGGCGCCGCCGTCAGTGCTGCGGAGCACGTTGTGGCCCCAAGCCCCGGCGTAGACCCGGCGGTGGTCGTGGGGGTCCACGGTGACGTTGAAGACGGTGATCTGCTCCAGGTCTTCCGTGGCCCAGCGCCAGCTTGCGCCGCCGTCTGTGCTCACGTAGACGCCGGTGTGCGCCCCGGCGTAGACCGTGGCCGGGGCGACCGGAGCCACCGCCAGCCCCTGGACGAAGAGCTTGCCCATCTCCCCACTAACCAGAGTCCAGCTCTCCCCGCCGTCGGTGGTCTTGTAGACCCCATCCAGTGTCCCGGCGTACAGCGTTTTTGGCCCGTGGGGGTCTTGAACCAGGGCGCTGACCAGCGGCTTTCCCACTTCGGCACTGACCAGCCGCCAACTCTGGCCGCCATCCGTCGTCCGGTGGAGGCCGTTGCGCAGCGTCCCCAGGTAGACCAGGCCGGGGGACTGCGGATCGGCGACCAGGCAGGTCACGTCGGCGTGGCGAAACTCAGCCCCGAGCCGCAGCCAGTTCACGCCCCTGTCCTGGCTCACTGCCAGGCCAGCGCCACTGCTCCCCAGGTAGATTCGCCCCTTCGCTGCCCCTGCGCTTCGCTCAGGGCTTGGGCTCAGGCCTGTCCTGAGGAACGAAGGGGCAGGCCCTTTAGGCCCTGGCTCGACGGCCAGAGAGAGGGCCGGGAAATCCGACGGCCCCACTGATCGCCACGTCTCGCCCTGATCGTCACGCGCATAGAGCGTGCCGTTGGCCAGGGCGTAGAGCTGGCCGTCTGCCGCGGCCAGAGCGGGGACGTGGGCCAGGTCCAGCAGACCACCCACCGGCTGCCAGGCCACGCCGTCGTGGCTCACCCAAACACCCTGGCCAGCCGTGCCAGCGTAAACCTCATCTGGTGCTACCGCCAGGCTCAACACCGTGACTGGCTGATTTATGGATGGGCTGATCGGCCACGTCCTGCCGCCATCGTTACTGCGCCAGACCCCTGAAGCCTCACCACCAACGTACAGGGTGCGCCCGTCCGGCGTGACAGCCAGGGCATAGACGTACGTTTCCGGCAGGCCAGCCATAAGGCGCCAGGTGCGACCCCCGTCGGAGGTGCGATAGCCGCCCAGCGCCGTGCCCACCCAGGCCACGGCGGGGTCGAACGGGTGTACCGCCAGGGCCAGTGGCGTGAGCTTCTCCAGTCCGCCGTTCGCCTGCGCCCACGAGTCACCGCCGTTGGCCGAGCGATAGAGCCCGCCAGGGGTGTAAGTAGCCAGGTACACCACCCGGGGGGCGCCAGAGGCGATGGCCACTGCGACTACCCCCACCTGAGCGGGGATGCCCCGGCTGGCCGGCTGCCAGGTGGGTGCTGCTGGCGCGGTTGTGAGCAGCGCAGTCGCCGTTGGTACAGGCGAAAGTGGGGTGGGGGTGAGTGTGGGAGGACGGGGCAGCGGCGTGCCAATCGGCGTGGGAGCACAGCCAGCCACCGCCATCCCTAGCAGGGCGAGAACGGCCAGTAAGGCACGCATCATTTGGCCTTCTTGATTAGAGGCATACACCAGCGGACCAGCCGCTGGCTTCACACAGGAATCCATCTCCTTAACCCATTGTGACCCTCTTTGTAGTTTTTCAGCGAAAACGGCACCGGGCTTTCAATGCAACAACTCTCGGCGGCCTACAATAGTGCCGGCCAGATAAGCCTGCACGGCCTCCTCAATTTCGACAATGTCGGTAACGATGGGCCGGATGCCGTATTGCTGCATGCTCTCGTAGGCGCCCCAGCCCATGCCCCGGCACAGGAGCACCTGGCAATCGGCGATGCTGGCGGCCATGCGGGCGTGGCGGTCCTGGCTGGCAGGGTCGTAGCCGTGGCGCTGGCCGGGGGCGTGTTCTGCCTCCTGGCCGGCGAAGTGCTGGTGTCCCAGCTTATCCCGCAGTTCTCGTTTCACGATCTGCCCGTTCTCCACGGTCAGCACGGCGTAGTAGGGCGCTCGCCCAAAGTGCTGGCTGATCGTCGTTCCGTCATCCGTAATGGCGGCGATTTTCATTGGTTTCTCCTTAACTGGACTTTGGACAAATCCAGAAGAATGGCCAGAAACCAGGTTTTTGAGAGCCTTTGTACCCAAAATGTGCACGTTTGCGGGCACTTCTGACACTCTAGAAAGCATTGCGGAACAGGAAAAACCTGGTTTCTCAACTTTGTCCAAACTCCAATCCTTAAATTGCTTTGGGCTAGATGGACGATTTGCGGGCCGGCGGCGCCACCTGCCTCAGACGCTGGGCGATAGGGGCGAACTCCTCCGCCGGGTAGTCCTCGATAGCCC
>Ga0194125_10006246_pt1 | contig 17683 bp, 11 predicted proteins | sample TA2KigC250mmetaG_FD_148626 | JGI IMG/M metagenome (GOLD analysis project Ga0194125, IMG submission 148626) | Freshwater microbial communities from Lake Tanganyika, Tanzania - TA2015034 Kigoma Deep Cast 250m | ecosystem: Environmental > Aquatic > Freshwater > Lake | place: Tanzania: Lake... | reverse complement strand
AAGATACCGTGCTGGCCAAGCTGGAGTGGTACCGCGTGGGAGGGGAGACCTCCGAGCGCCAGTGGAACGACCTGCGAGGCATCGTTCGCGTGCGGGGCCCGGCTCTCGACCTCGAATACTTGCGCCGGTGGGCGCCGCAACTCGGCGTGGTGGATCTGCTGGAGCGGCTGCTGGGGGAGTAGGCGCGCCACAGCGTTTACCGCACCCGCTGGATGTCGGCGCCAAGTAGGCGCCTGGAGACAGCCCGCGTGTTTCTGCAATGCGGGGACGGTTCCGTCTGTCCCCGTCAGCGCACCCGCTGGATGCGGGCGCTCTGGCGGGACAGGTTCGGCCGGCTGGTTCCACGGTTCGGCCGGATGTGGTACCGACGCATCTTGTTGGCCAACCCCTGGCGAGTTATTCCCAGCACCTTCGCCGCCCCCGACTGGTTGCCCGCTAATTTGGTGAGGGCCGCTTGGATCAAGCGCCTCTCGAGACCCGCTACTGCCTCTTCAAGCGGTACTGGCGGTTGGGCGTCGAAATCAGGCTCCTCTTTGCCTAGGGCGCCGAACCGCTTTAGCCAGCGAATGAGCCGGGCGGTTTCGATAATGCTGGAAGCGAGCCGGGCCCGCAATTTGAGCTTGTTCTGATCCTTCCCGGTAAAGGCCCCGGCCTTCCTGTTGAGAACCTCAAAGACCCCGATGGTCTTCTGGTGTGTGCCCTGAAGCGGCTCAGCCAGCACGCTCTTGGTAACAAAGCCGGTCCAACCATCTACTCCATCGTAGAATCGGTGGTCGAAGTAGGCGTCCCCCACTCTGACCGCCTCACCCGTCCGGGCGACGGCTCCCGCGATCCCTTGACTGGCGGGAAACCGAATCGTGGAACTGACGTCCGATGCCACCAGGGAGACCAGTTCGCCGGTTTCCTCCTCCAGGAAGAAAATGCTGGCCCGCTCGGCTTCGAGCACTCGTGTCGCATCGTCGGCCAGCAAGCTCAGCAGCGCGCTGACGTCGGATTCGAACTCAATCTCCGCTGCCGCCTGGAGGATGACAGCCAACCCGCGAGGGGCTTTGGCAGCAGCCCGTTCGCCTCCTGGCGGCGCCCACCGCATCCGATTCTCGTTGTGCATACGACCACCCTGGACCAATGTTAACAACATAGGCGGTACGTGTCAAGCAACTTGGCAATGACATGTCTATTTCGTAGGCAGAGGCGCGTCTCGGCTCCCGCGTTCGGCCGGGCTGGCAGCGTGGCCAGTGCCACGAACTGTCCGCAGGTCAGGCAATTAGGAGACATGCAACTGGCCGGATCCTGGACGCGGACGCTTTGGCCGGGCAATTGCTCCGGGACCATCCCGGGAGGAACAAGATGGCTAATACCCAAAGCGCACTGACGGGTAGGCTGGCGTCCTGCCAATGGGATAGCCCGTCGGCCGAGGGCCGCTCCGCTGGTGGGCGGCCTCTACGGTGGCTCGCCAGGTTGTCTGTGGTCCTCGCCAGCCTGGGCGGGGCTGCCGCGGAGATGGTGGGTCTGCTATATGCGATACTCTTCCTGGAGTAGCCGCGCTCGGCTGAGCATGGCGGGCTCCGGGGAGGGAAGGCGGCGTGAATCGGGAGCAGTTTGGGGAGTTCATTTGCGCGTTGCAGTCTCAGCTTCGCGTTGACGTGGTGACGGTCTACACTCCGGATGCCTGGCAGGTCGGACATGAGTACCGCCTGCTGTGGATGGAAGGTGTCAGGGACGTCGCACCCATGTACGGCCCGGCCTTCCCGGAGGACGTCAAGAGAAGGCTCTTGGAGGATCACATCTTCCGGTTGCCCGTCGACGACGTCTCCCAGAACACGCTCTTCTGCCGAAGCTCGTTCGCTGATCGCGAGCAGATCAAGACACTGATGCGATATCACCTGCTAGTAGATCCCCAGGCAAAGCCCTATGCGCCTGGGGCCGTGGTGTTCTTCTGCTTCAGAGAGGCGACAGTCCTAACCGTCGAACGGGTCGCCGCACTGGATGTAGCCGCTCGTGCGATTGAGGAGGTGATGCGGCAGCTCCCCGAGGAACCCCTCCCCAGCCCGGCGGAACAAGCCCAATGGCTGGCGCGAATAGCCCAGATGACCCGCGACGTCATCGGCGTCAGCGTGGTGGACAAGGTCGTCAAGCACGTGTTGGAGTGCGCGTTGGAGATCAGCGGTTTGGGCAACAAGGGCTACTGTTGCCTTGAGCTGGTCCGGCCGAATCGTATGCTGGAGTGTGCCTACCGGATCTGGCAGGGAAGCTTCGAAGCCACACCCAACGAGACTGCGGACCTGACCAAAGATCACAACATCACCGCCATGGTGGTCCGGGAGGAGCGGCCACTGTTGTTGAGCGACATCCGAGCGGCCATTGACAAGCCAAGGTCGCGCTATGGGGAGTATCGCCCCCCACCCGAAGCCAAGGACTCCGGCTTTGCGATGGGCAGCGAGCTGGCGGTCCCCATGTATGCGCGAGGCAAGCTGATCGGGGTTCTCAACATCGAGTCTCCGGAAGCCGGGGATCTCAGGGACGTGCATGTGCGCCCGATGGAGATTCTCGCTGATCAGGCCGCGATCGCCCTGAGCGAATGGCTCCTCCGGGAGCAATGGCGCAAACTGGTAGCCCGCGCCTCCACCGATTGGGTCGGCCAGCCGGGCGCCGTGATTACTAGAATCAAGGCCTTGGCGAAGGAGTGGATGAACGCCGACGAGTCCGACTTGTGGGGCTATCGGGACGGCGACTTTGGAAACCCCGTTCACCCGCATTGCACGAAGGGGAGGCCTCGAAGCCGCAAATCGGGTGATAGCGGGGGCTTCTCGGAATGGTTGCTGACCGAAGGGCTTCGAGCAGACCCTCCCGTCAAGGCCCTTCTCGTGACGAACATGGAGCACGACAGGAAAACCTGCACCTTGACGAAGGGAATCCTCCTGAAAGAGGGCTTCTCCATCGAGCCTGCTGGATTCGAGAGGAAGCTGAACCCCGAAATGGACCACAGGACGGTCGCCGAGGCGGGTCTCCCCTTATGGTCCCAGACTCAGCCCATTGGAGTTCTCTGGGTGAAGTGGCATTCTCATCACGACTTCACTAGGGATGAAGTGGAGTGGCTGGACTGGCTGGCCCACGAAGCCTCGGTGGCACTGTGGATCAGTGATATCACGGAGGATCCTCATGTTGCGGCGCGCGCCCGCTTCTTCACCGCGGTTTTCGGCCCCAGGCGTGGGAACTCCTTCGCCCAGAAGCCCGCACTACTCGCGCCCAAGTTCCATGATTCAGTCACCGTGATGTTCGCCGACATCCGCACCTCTACACAGCTTCTCGACCTCTTGCGAACAGTCCACGATCCTGTTCACCCCGACACGTTGCTGTTTTATTCCATCACGAAGGAGTTCTACGATGTCGCCAGAGAAGTCGTCTTCCGGCACGATGGGGCATTAGCCACCTTCCTGGGCGACGGTGTGATGGCGATCTTCGGCGAACCGGCGCATGATGAGCAGGACACGGGGGCCGACTTCAGCACTCAGCAGGCTGTGCTGGCCGCCCTCGATCTGGCGAAGCAGTTCCGGGAGAGGCTGACAGACTGGAAGGAAAGGATTGTCCAAGCGACAGGAGCCAAGCCGGCGCCCGAGGGGTTTGGGCTGGGCGTTGGCCTCCACCGGTCATGGGCCATTGTTGGGAATTTCGCGGACGGCGAAGGCCTGGTATTCACGGCGGTGGGAGACGCTCCTACCGTGGCGTCGCGGTTGCAGGACGCGGCGCGGCGCGCAGAACTGCTTGAGCGCTGGCCCGACGGAATGCTCCCTCCAGACGACGTGATCGTTCTCGCCTCGGCCACAGTGTGCGGTCAGCGGACCGACTCGAAGACGGTTCTCCGCGGGAGGCTCAAGCAGGCTGTGCAGCTTAAGGACCTGGGGCCGCGGTTTGTGGAGGTTCTGCAAGAACCCGGGAGACGAACGGCCCGCGGCGGCGTGGGCGCATGAGTTCTCCGGCCTGAGCCGGACAGAGACGGAGCCTTGCCGCCCATGCGGAAACACGCGGGGTGTCCCCACACCGGGCATGGGGTACGTTCCGTCTGTCCCCGTCAGCGCACCCGCTGGATGCGGGCGCCCAGGGCGGAGAGCTTCGACTCGATGCTCTCGTAGCCGCGGTCGATGTGGTAGACGCGGTCGATGAGGGTTTCGCCGCTGGCCACCAAGCCGGCCAGCACCAGTGAGGCGCTGGCGCGCAAGTCCGAGGCCAGCACGGCCGCCCCGGTGAGCCGCGACGGTCCCATGACGGTGGCCCGCCGGCCCTCTAGGCGAATGGCGGCGCCCATGCGCGCCAGCTCCAGCGCGTGCATGAAGCGGTTCTCGAAAATGGTCTCGGTGATGAGCGAGAGGCCTTCGGCCTGGGTCATCAAGGCCATGAACTGGGCCTGAAGATCGGTGGCGAAACCGGGGTACTCCTCGGTGATGAGGTCCACGGCGTGCAAGGCGCCGGAGGAGCGTATGCGTAACGCATCGGGGCCGGCTTCGGTGACCTCGGCCCCGGCCTGCCGCAGCTTCGCGGTGAGGGCGGTGAGGTGTTCGGGCGCGCAGCCGGTGACCAGCACCTCGCCGCCAGTGATGGCCCCGGCGATCAGGAAGGTGCCGGTCTCGATGCGGTCCGGGATGATCCTGTGTTCGGCGCCGTAGAGCCGCTCGACCCCTTGGATGCGCATGGTCGAAGTACCCGCGCCCTCGATGCGCGCGCCCATCTGGAGGAGCAGGTCCGCCAGGTCCTTCACCTCCGGCTCGCGCGCGGCGTTTTCGAGCACGGTCTCGCCGCGGGCCAGCACGGCCGCCATCATGAGGTCCTCGGTTCCGGTGACAGAGACGCGGTCGAAGGCGAAGCAGGCGCCCCGGAGGCCGTGCGCGGCCTCGGCCTCGATGTAGCCGTGCTCCTGGCGCATGCGCGCGCCGAGCTGCTCCAGACCGGCCAGGTGGAGGTTGATGGGGCGCGCGCCGATGGCGCAGCCACCGGGCAGCGACACGCGGGCGCGCCGGGCGCGGGCAACCAGCGGTCCCAGCACCAGGCTGGAGGCGCGCATGGTCTTCACCAACTGGTAGGGCGCCTCGGGCGAGAGGATCTGGCGCGCCTCGACGCGCAGCACGCCGCCCTTGGTTTCCGTCCGTGCGCCGATGGAGCGCAGCAGCTTCTCCATGGTGAGCACGTCGAGCACGCGCGGGATGCGGTGGAGCAGGACCGGCTCTTCGGTGAGCAGGCAGGCGGCCAGCGCGGGCAGAGCGGAGTTCTTCGCCCCGCTGATGGCTACTTCGCCATGCAGCGGCACGCCGCCGTGGATCAGGAACTTATCCATGGAGCGCCTCGGAGACCCGCCCGCCGCGGGCGGCCAGCCGCGCTTCGGCCTGGGCGCGATCCATTCCCAGCCGCGCCATGACGATGGCCACCTTCACGGCGCCGCCGGAGGCTTCGAGCAACTCGGCGGCGCGCGCGGCGTTCACGCCCGCGGCGCGGGCGATGATGCGGCGGGCGCGGTCGCGCAGCTTCTCGTTGCGCGGCTGCACGTTCACCATGAGGTTGCCGTAGACGTGCCCCAGGCGGATCATGGCGGCGGTCGAGAGCATGTTGAGCGTGAGTTTGGTGGCCGTTCCGGCCTTCAGGCGGGTCGAGCCGGCGACGATCTCAGGCCCCACCAGCAGCTCTATGGGGATGTCCACGGCGGGGCGAAGCTCCGAGTCCGGCGTGCAGCATATCCCGATGGTGGCGGCGCCCAGGCGGCGCGCCTCGGCCGCCGCGCCGAGCACATAGGGGGTGCGGCCGCTGGCGGCGATGCCCACCAGCACGTCACCCGCGGCAAAGCCGCGCGCGGTGAGATCGCGCGCGCCCATGGCGGGATCGTCCTCGCGGGCCTCGGTGGCGCGCGCCAGGGCGCCTTCGCCTCCGGCGATGATGCCCTGCACCTGCTCGGGCGAAACACCGAAGGTGGGCGGGCATTCGGCGGCGTCCAGCACGCCGAGGCGCCCGCTGGTGCCGGCGCCGATGTAAAACAGGCGGCCGCCCGCGCGCAGGCGCTCGACGATCACATCCACCGCGCGCGCGATGGCGGGGATCGCCCGGGCCACCGCCTCCGGCGCGTGGTGATCCTCGCAGTTCATCACGCGGAGGATCTCCTCGGTAGGCCGGGCGTCGAGGCCCTCGGCGGCGGGGTTGGGCTGTTCGGTCAGGAGGTGTTCGAGCACTCTAGTGAACAGCCTGAGGGCGTGGCGCGGACCGCTCCCTCACGGTCGCGGCTCGGAAGCCGACTCCGAGCCACGAGCGCAAGCGAGTGGTCCCCTCCGGCGCTCCTTCACGGCTCCTCCTCAAAGCACGCCCGCCTGGCGCAACACCTCGAGCGAGCCTTTCAGGGCCAGGCGCGCGGCCTCCTCCGCGGTCATGTCCTTGAGGCCGCGCCCGAAGATCTCGGGGCTTAGGCCATCCTCGTAGCCAATCTTCTTCAGAGCGCCGAGGAAACCTTTCCAGTCGATGACGCCCTCGCCGGGGATGAGCCGCTCATTGTCGCGGATCTCCTCGGGCGGGAGCTTAGGGGCCTCCGCCAGGTGCACGTGCACGATGCCGCTCTTGCCGGCGGCGAGGATGTCGGCGGGAGTGGCCCCGGCGTGATGCCAGTGCCAGGAGTCGAGCAGCAGGCCCATGTTGGGACCGCACTCGCGCGCGAACTCGAGCATCTCGTCCATGCGCCAGATGAACTCGTGCGGGCCGCGGCTGCGCAGGTGCAGCGGCCCCAGGAACTCCAGGCCCACGCGCACGCCGGTGGGGCGCAGCACCTGGGAGATGGCGGTGAAGCGGTCCTTGTAGAGCTTGCGCAGCTCGGCCTTGGGGGTGTCGCTGGAAGCGACGATCCAGGTGGCCATGCGGGGGCAGCCGATGGCCTTCAGAAACTGGCCCGCCTCATTCAGGCGCTTGAGGCCCTCCTGGAAGGTGGCTTCATCCTTGCGGAACTCGACGGGCAGGCCGGTGGCGGCGGGCTTCAGCTTAAGCTCGGCGAGCAGGGCGCGGGTGGAGTCCACGCCTTCGCCCATGGCCTTGCCGAGGACGATATCGACTCCGCCGTAGCCCACGCGGGCGGCCAGGTGGGCGAACTCGGGCCACGGAGCGCGGCCTTGAATGGTGGCGCTGTTCAGGGATACGTACATGATGGGTTCCTAGTAATTGCGTTCTCTCTCGAAGCGCGGGCGGTCGGCCCGGCTCATGCCTTTGAGACCCGCCAGGCCGGGAGCGGCCTGGGCAAGCTCGGCGCGCGCGGTCATCACCTTGGCGACGGCGCGCGCGATGTCCTGTATGTCCTGCTCATCACCCAGCAGCAGGAATTGCGGCAGCCACACTGATTCTTCGTAAGCGGCGCGCTCGGCCACCGGGCAGCGGCACTCGCGGTAGTCCACCGGGCGGTCGCGGTCGAGCTTGAGTTGCGGGAAGTCATCCGCCCGCGCGGGGAACAGGTCGCTGCGGTAGACGGCCTCATAGAAGCGCCCGTCGCAGGGGATGCCCTCGGCGTCCAGTGCAGCCACGAACAGGTCGCGCGAGACCGCCTGGTCCTCGGGGCGGTACTGGAAGACGTAGTTGTAGATAGTGTCGCGGGTCAAGGCGGGCTGAGCGGGCAGCGGGCGGACGCCGGGGATCGCGGCGAGCGCCGCGGTCAGCAGCGCGGCATGGCGCGCGCGGCGCGCGGCCAGTTCGGGCAGCCGCTCCAACTGGCCTAGCAGCAAAGCCGCCTGAAACTCCGTGATGCGGTAGTTGGAGCCTACCACGCGCCGGCCGAACTGATCCGTGGCGCTGGCCCGGCCGCAGTTGGCGCAGGACTGCACCAGCTCGAACAGGTCCAGGCGCGAGGTGATCACCGCACCGCCTTCGCCCGCGGTCATGAGCTTAGAAGACTGGAAGCTGAAGCAGCCCGCATCGCCCATCGAGCCGGCGCCGCGGCCGTTGTACTGACCGCCGTGGGCGTGGGCGCAGTCTTCGATCACGGCGAGGCGATGCTGAGCCGCCACGGCGAGCAGCGCATCCATGTCCACGAAACGCATGGCCAGGTGGACCGGGATGACGGCGCGGGTGCGCGGGGTGACGGCCTGACGGACCTGCTCGACATCGAGGCAGTAGGTATCCGGGTCGATGTCGGCGAAAACGGGCACGCCGCCGGCGAAGAGGACCGCCGCGGCGGTGCCGTCCCAGGTGTAGGCGGGGACGATGACTTCGTCGCCGAAGCGGATGCCGCCGGCCTGGAGCGCCGCCACCAGCGCGATGGTGCCGTTGGCCACGGCACAACCGTAGCGCGCGCCGTGGAAGGCGGCGAACTGGCGGGAGAACTCATCGGCCAGGGTGTTGGGGAAGGGATATCCGCCCCAGTTGCCGCTTTCGAGCACCTGCTGGAGGCGGCGAGCGTCCGCCTCGGTGTGTTGCGGCCAATGCGGAAAAGGCCGCTGCCTGACGGGTTCGCCGCCGAGAATGGCCAGCCGGCTCATGGGACCTATTATCGCTCGGGTAGCCGAGACGCCGGGAATCACGGCCACCGCGCCCGGCGCCGACTACTTGGTCCGGACTCCAGGCAGCGAGTAGACTGAGACACCGTGGCGGGTGGGGGAGTCGACCGCCACGTGGATGAGGCCGGCGCGATCGACGGCCACCGATCTGACGCCCAGCTCGCAGCCGGCCTCGCGCACGCTCCAGGACGTCACATACGCGCCGCGCTGGTCGTACATCACCACGGCGTTACCATGACGGGCGTTGCGCGCCGCCAGGTAGACGTTTCCCGCGCCGTCGGTTCCCATGCTGTGGAAGTGGACCCAGCCACGGAAGCCCGCCGCGGCAAATTCGAACAGGAACCTGCCGTCGGGGGAGAATTTCTGCACCGGGCCGTAGTAGCTGCTGACGTAGACGTCGCCGTTAGGGGCGATGCCCAGGCCGTGCGCGTCGCGGAACTCACCCGCGCGCACACCTTTCCGTCCGAAAGCGAACAGGAACCGGCCCGAGGTTTCGAACACACTCACACGGTTGTTGTCCACGTCCACCACATACAGGCGGCCGTCCGGCGCGAAGTCCAGCGCATGGGCCCTCAGGAACTGGCCCGGGCCGGTCCCTTTCTCCCCGAACAGGCGCAGGAACTTCCCGTCGTGACTGAATACCTGGATGCGGAAGTTGCCGCCGTCGGAGACGAAGATTTCGCCCGAGCGGCTGGTCTTGGCATCGCGCGGTGCGTTGAACTGCCCCGGTCCGCTGCCCGGCCCCGTGCCGATCTCGCCGAGCCACTTCCCGAGCGGCGTGAATCTCTGGACACGCGAGCCAATGCTGTCCACGGCCAGGACGTTGCCGTCGCGGTCAAAGCCGCAGGCGTGCACCTCCTTGAGCGGGACAGGCATTTGCGGATCGGCTCCCCAGCTTCGGACCAGTTTCGGTACCGGCGCCGGCGCGGGAGGCGACTGGAGAGGGTCGGGGAAGCTCAGCAGGTCGGTTCGCACGCTGGATCCCTCACGCATCTTCGAGACCGTGTAGATCCGCCGGTCGCGCCCCACGGCGATGGCCTGGGCCCAGGTGGGGCGCCGGCCGTCGTCCAGCGCGATCGCGCCGTGATCGACGTAGCCTCGCGTGGGGAGGTGGTAGGTCACCAGCCGGATTTCTTCCCCGTCCGGCGTCCCGGTCAAGAAGTAAAGCGTCTGCTTGTCCGGTCCCAGGGTAAGCCCCAGGTATCCGTAACTGAAGGCGTCATAGAAGCCGCCGGCGCGGGTCTTGGAGGAGGCGATGCGGTCGATGACGTCGATCTGCTGGGCGCGCGGGTCGAAGCGGAAGAGCTGTCCGGTTCCTCCGTGGGTGCCGTAGACGGCCTGCTCGGCATCGTGCCAGACGGTCTGGCGCCAGTTGTAGGCCATGTGGCCGGGCCGGTCCGGGTCCCAAGAGCCGAAGATCGGCCGCTTCATGGTGCAAGCCGCCAGTTTGTCGAGTGTGTTCCGCTGGTAGTCGTAGCGCAGGATCTCGCCCGTGGCGAGCGTGAAGTAGACCGCGCCGGTCGGGGGGGCCAGAGCCAGCGACCGGCAGACCACCCGGAAGGACGACCCGGCGCCTTTCTCCCCCTGCCCGGAAACCATGCCCCAGTTCCGCAACTCGCGGCTGGCGAGGTCATAGCTGAGGAACATGGCCGACGGCCAGGTGAGACCGTAGAGGCGCCCGCGCTTGGGATCCATGGTCATGGAGATAATCCCCTCGCCGGACGGGGCGCTGGCCAGCTTCTGAAAGGCGCCCGTGGCGAGGTCGCAGGCCAGGAAGTGGCCGCCCGGGTACGGCCGGTAGCCGGGAGGCGGGATCCCCACCATTTCCTTGCCGCCTTGCGTGTTGTAGTAGCCGAGGTGCGTGGCGAAGTAGAGCTTGCCGGCGTGCTCGAAGAAGCCCACGTGCGACTTGCCTTGCGGGACCGCCTTGAGGCCCTTCTCGCCGGATGCCTCGGTGAGGTCGCCGAGGTGTTTCACCTGGCCGGCGGCCGGGTCGTAGGAATACATCTGGGCGCCGATGTCGATGTGGTGGGCGCTGATCACGTAGTAGATCTTGCCGTCGCTGGCGGCGAACACGGCATTGTAGTTGTCGTCGCCGTGCTCGAAGCCCGACGGGTGCCAGCGCGCCACCAGAACTCCGGTGGCGCGGTCCTGAGGCGGCGGGGCAACCGGCGTGGCGTAGCCGAGCAGAAGCAGGGGGATTGCCAGAAGGATATGGAGCTTTCTCATGGGCACTACCAATGGGCGGACTCGAGTCTGATCATGATACTTGGCTTGGGTCACAGCGCCACCGTGCCGGCCCCTACCAGTTCAAGTGCAGGGCCAGCTTGATGAACCGCGGCAGGTTCGCCTGGTTAGGGCTCAACCGGCCGAACAGCGGGTTGGTCACGTCCACCGAGGCCAGGTTCTGCATGAACGGATGGTTCAACATGTTCACCATCTCGAAGCGGAACTGCAAGTTGACGCTCTCGCGGATCGGGAACAGTTTCGACACCGAAGCATCCCAGTTCTGATAGCCCGGCGCGCGAACGTCACTGAACAGGTACGGGAAGTTGCGCAGCGTGTAAGGCTCCGGAGTGGCTACCGGCGTGCCGTCGGCCTTTTTCCACAGCGCCGTATTGAATACCTGTGTCCTGGTCGGGTTGCTCAGCCTGGCACTGCCCGGCGCGTTCTGAATAGCGTTCGGATAGTTCACCACCATACCGCTCTGATAGGTCACATCCCAGTTGAGCTGCCACCCGCCGATGATCTGGTTGACGATGCCGGAGACGCCGCCCCCCAGCGGCTTGCCCCTGCCGAACGGCAGCTGGTAAATCCCGGCGATCACAAACTTCTGCGGAATGTCCACGTTCTGGTCGGACTCCTTAACCAGCCTTGTGGCCTCCCAGTTGCTGACCCCGCCGAAGTCCGGCGGGTTGAGAATGCGGGTCTGGCGGAGATTCTTGCCAATGCTGAAGCTGGACAGAAAACTCAACCCATGCGACAGCCGCTTGGTGAACTTGAGATTCATGCCGTGGTACTGCGCTCTGCCAACCGGCACGCTCCCCATCGTCACGCTGCTGTACTGCGGGTAGGCGTACCAGAGCACCATGCGGGTGACGGTGGCCCCGTTCAACGAGGCGTTGTTAGGGACCAGGCCGGCCATGGGGTTGGGAACCCTGGCCGTGTAGTACGCCGTGTCGATCGCGCCGGTGGATGTGCGCCGGGCATACTCATTCAGCGGTATGTGATTCACGGTGAATGTGACCGGCAGACGGCGCGCGGTGTTGCCCGTGTAGCCTGCCTCCACCAGAATGGAGCCCGCCAGTTCCCGCTGAATGTCGAACGAATACTGGTGCGAGTACGCCATGCCGCGGTTCCGCAGGAAGCCGGGGATGCTCTCTCCCAGGAAGCTGCTGGCGCCCAGACTGGCGCCGATCGGGTCCAGCAGCAGGCCGCCGGGCAGCGCCCCATAGGGATTCGCCGTCTTCATGCCCGCAATGGGCGTCAGCCCGCCGTCGGTCGAAACGACGGCGTTGGTCTGCCGGCTGAACCCGTTGCTCGATCCGATGCTATCCTCACCCGAATAGTAGATGCCGTAACCACCGCGCAGCACCCACTTGTCGCGGAGCTTGTAAGCCAGGCCGATGCGAGGCTGCCAGTTGTTGTTGTCGGCATCGATCAGTGTGCGGGGCTGGCCGCCGACGCCGGCAAACAGAACCGCGCCTTTCAGCGTGAGCCCGGTCACCTTGCTGGCGATGGGGCTGGTGGCGTTCCAGTCCAGACCATTCACCTGGCGGTCGTACCGTTCGTAGTTCCCGGTTTCCATATCCCACCTCAGACCGACGTTCAAGGTCAACCGCGAGGTGATCTTCCAATCGTCCTGGATGAACCCGGCATAGTAGTTGTGCGTGTAATACGGGTCGATGACCTTCTGCACGTAGGCGCTGCTCGGGATGCCCATCAGCATGGTAGCCAGCCCGTTGCCGGAAACCGCATCCGCGCGCAAGGCGTTCGCCTGCGTCCAGTTCTTGTTGAAAGTCCAGTACCCCGAAGGGTAACCGCCGCCGTAGTTGGCCCGGTTGTACCGTCTGCCCTCCACCCCGAACCTCATGAAGTGGCGGCCGACCACCAGGTTGAGGTTGGGTTGCACGCTATAGGTGTCGCGGATGCCCGGATTGAAGGCGCTGCCACCCATGGCCTGGTAGTCCTGAATGGCGATCGCGGGGAACTGGTAGGTCTGGAACTGGGCCGCCAGGCGGGCATCGAGGCCCAGTTGTTTCGGATCAAATCCGCTGCCGATGACGTTGCCGCCCGCATCCTCCCAGCGGTTCAAGCCCGCGCGCAGGTCGAAAGTCATGGACGGCGAAAGCGTCGAGGTCCAGTTCATGGTCACATTGCGGCCGTTGCGAAGAAGGCTGTTCGAAGGCTCGGCCGGATTGGTCTTACTGAATACGATGTTGCGGAACTGCTGAAACGGATTCTCGTTATAGCGGAAGAAGAAGTTGTTGCTGGAGTTGATCACCAGATCCGTGCGGCCCACGAACTGGTCGAAACTGCACACCCATGTGGAGGGGTATGGGTTATTGTTGGCCTGGGCCGGGCCGACACCGGCGCTCGAAGGCGCCGGATAGTAGCTCAGCAGCTTCACCGCCACCGGGTCGAGCTGGCTGGTGGGGATCCGGTTGCCCACGATGGGCGTACGGGTCCCGTCCGCCCTGGTGCTGTACGGATCGTAGATCAGCACCTGCTGGCCGTTCGCGTTGAACAGCCTGGTGAAGTCCCCCCCGCGGATGTCCATGATGGGGAACGTCACCACGCCCGGATCCGCCGAGCGTTGCCGCATGCTCTCCCAAGACAGCATCCAGAACGCCCGGTTCCTGGTATTGACCAGTTTCGGAATGTAGTACGGCCCCGAGGCCGTGGCACCGAAGTGATTAATGTGGTTTGGCCCTTTCAGGCCCTTGGGGTAGTATTGCCCCGCCAGCGTCATGGGCTGGTTTAGTTCGGTCTGGTTGGCGTTCAGCTTGTCATTCTGGAAATACTCGAACGCGGTGCCGTGGAAGTCGTTGCCGCCGCCCTTGGTCACGATGGTGATCACGCCGCCCGTGGTGCGCCCGTACTGGGCGTCGTAGGTGGCCGACTGGACTTTGAATTCCTGAATGGACTCCGGAATGGGAACGCTGATCACGGTCCATTCCGCGCGGACGTTGCTGATGCCGTCCAGGAGCACTTCGTTCTGGCCTTCGCGGCCGCCGTTGATCGTAATGCTGGTGGTGCCGGCGATATCAAACGAGCGCAGGTAGCGCCACCCGGTGCCCTTGATCACGCCGGCCGCCGCCCACGCGATCTGGAACGGATTGCGGCCTTGCGTGGGAATGTTGGCGATGATTTCGCTCGCCAGGACCTGCGACCGGGTGGCCGTCTCGGTCTGCAACTGCGAGATCTGGGCGGCCACCGTAACGCTGCTGGTCACTTCCCCGACTTCCATTGGGACGTCCACGCGCAGCCTGTCCTGCGCCTGCAAGATGATGTTCTGGCGCACGAACTTCTTGAAGCCAGCGGATTCCACGGTCAGTTCATATCTGCCTGGCGCAAGGAACGGCGTGGCAAAGCTGCCAGTCTCGTTACTCCTGGCCGAAATGACTGCCCCGGTGGCGACGTTGGTCACGTTGACGCTGGCGCCAGGCACTGCTGCGCCGGTTGGATCGACAATCTGACCGGTGATGCTGGCGCGGACTTCCTGCGACCAGGCCGCGGGAACCAGGGCCAACAGAAACAGCGCCACAAGACCACCCTTCCCCTGGTTTGACATTCGACTGCCTCCTGATGCTGAGTTCTCAACTGCAATGTCCCTCATGATGCGAGTTGCCCTTGCGCTGTCCTGCTGGGGGGATTCACGTTGTCCTTCACCAAGCCATCCAGGATGGCTCCGGCGACGGCCATCTCCTGCGCGGTGGCGGCCACTTGCGGGCTGCGCGGCGGGCCAATGGGAATGCCGGAGACCCGCTCGATCGCCGCGCGCAGAATGGGGATGGGGTTGATGCGGCCGTTCTGGTTGAGCGAAGCGAAGAACGGCGCCAGGCGGAAGTAGATCGCCGAGGCCTTTCGGTTGTCGCCCGCATAGTAGGCCGCGATCATCGCCTTCATCCAGTTGCCAATGGCCTGCGAGCCGCCGCTCACCACCCCGACGCCGCGCTGCGGCAGGACCTGGAGCACCATGGTGTCGTCGCCGCAGTAGATCGAGAAATCCTCGGCCGTGCGGAGCGCGAAGGCGGTGGCCTGAGTCGGCTGGATACCGGCTTCTTCCTTGATGCCCCGGATATTGGGGAGCCTGACCAGTTGCTCCAGAGTCTCCGGCTCCATGTTCACCCCTGTGAACAGGGGGATGTTGTAGACCAGGATGGGCAGGCTCGTAGCCCCGGCGACCGCCTGGAAGTGGCGCAGAATGCCGTCCTGCGTGGGCCGGGAGTAGTACGGCAGCAGGCACATGGCCACATCGAAGCCCATCTTCTCGGCGATTTGCGCAAACCGGATCGCCGCGCGTGTTGAGGCGGCCCCCACGCTCGCCACCAGCGGCACGCGCCCCCGGCAGGCTTCGCGAGCCGTCTTCCAGATTTCGAGGCGCTCCTCGCCGGTGAGCGAGTAGAACTCTCCCGTGGTGCCGGTGATGATGAGGGAGTCGCAGAAGCTCCGCGTGATCACGAAATCCACCAGTTGCGCCAGGGCCTCGTGGTTCACGTCTTCGTTCGGATGGAAAGGGGTCACCAGCGGCACGGCAACGCGCCCCATGATCTCAGCCAGAGTTTTCATTCCCGCTCCTCTGTGGCAATTGAACTGAAGCTTAGGCAGCCAGAACAAAGATACGCCCCACCGACCTGGCCGTCAAGCGCCATTCTTCATCCCTATCCCAGTGTTCGCTGCGACGCCAAGCGTCCGCGGTGGGGACCGTGCGCGCTAGTGGCGCCAGCACGGGTCTGTGCGCGGGGCAGCGGGTAACCGCTGTCCCCGCCGCGACTCGCCGGGGCCGCCACCCACGGGCCAAGAGGCCTATTCCACCTGCGTCTTCCAGGCCGCCAGCAGGCCCTGGCGGAGGAACTCGGCTTTGGCGCGCGCCGTAATATCGCTCTGCATGCGCGGCTCAAAACGATGGTCGTAAACGTAGGCCTTGACCCGCAGCCTCAGATAGGGCCTGCGGTCGAAGCCATCCGCGACCAACGTTACCACCGGCTTGAGCATGGAAGTGTAGGGCGAGGCACAGGCCGCCTCGTAGGCGATGCGCAAGGCTTCGGCCGGGTCCGTGTCTGGCGGCAGGAACAGATCGGTGACTACCTGGCAGTCCGGCACGCCGGAGTTGGCGTTGAACGCCGAGGTGTTCAGCAGCGTGGCGTTGGGTATGGTCACCCGGGTGTCGTCGGGGGTGGTGAGCTTGGTGCTGCGCAACCCGATGTGGTCGATCTCGCCATAGGCATCGCCGATGCGCACACGGTCCCCGAGCTGATAAGGACGGTCCGTCAGGATCACCAGCCCGCCGATCAGGTTCTTGATCAGATCCTGCGCGCCCAAGCCGATGGCGATAGCCACGGAACCGACCGCCGCCAGGAAGGTCTCCTGCGAGGGCGCCAGCAGGACAAAGGACAGGAACAAGGCGTTGAACCACAGCGCGATGCGCAGCAGCGGCTGAACCCACTTGACCGCGAATCGCAGACGGGGACCTCGCGTGCCTAGGGCCTCCAGCAACTTGACGGAATAACGGATCAGCAGCCAGGTGCCCGCCAGCAGGAGGGCCACCCAGACAAGGCGGCCCGGCGTGAAATGCTGGAGCAGATCCAACCGGCGGCCGGACTGCAACCAGAGCGCAAAGAGTGGATATCCGAGTCCGTTCATGCTTACCTCACCACAGGTTCTGCCGGTGGAGAAAGTCCCGCACGAAAAGGCCCGCCTCCGGCTGGACCCGCAATCCCAGGCCGTCAGGCTCGGGCTCGAGGATTTCCAGCGCCTGGAGACGGTCCACCGCGCGGCGGGCCTCGGTCTGGCTGAGATCGAGTACCCGGGCCACTTCCTCCACGGTCAGTCCTCCGTGCTGGATCACTGCCTGCAACAGGAAGCCGTCCTGCTGGCCCAACTCCCGGCGCAAGGGCTCATAGTTCGGAGCGAGGGGCTGGCGCATCCGGACCGCGCCGCCCTCCACGCTCTCGATGCAGGCCTTCCACCGTTCGAAGGCCGAGCGGAAGATCCCCTCGGAATGCCGGAACAGCGCCTCGAAAAAGAGCTCCTGGAGGTCCTGCTCCAGGCCCAGGCCGCGCCGCAGCAGGCGCAGCCGCGGCTCCTTCCGCGGCACGGGTGTGAACTCCAGCCTCAAGCCCGAGAGGTTGTGCCGCTGTAGGATGGCGTTGGTCAGGTCCTGCCGCTCCACGAACATGGCGGTGATACGGTGGGAGAAGCAGCGGCTCAGTTCCAACACCGCGTCCAGGTAACGGAATGCGGTTTCGTTGATGCTGAGCACCCACAACGTGCTCACCGAGGTGGCGCAGATGAGGTCCAGCAGCTCCCTGAGTGCGCCGAAGCCGTTGACCACGCGCAGGAAGGTCCGCTCGAGTTCCTCCACAATGACCACACGAGGCGGCTCGGTCAGGGCGGCCATCAGCTCCCCCTGGCCCGTTACCCCGAACAGCTCTCGCAGGAAGCGGTGCAACTGCTCGGCGGTGGTCATTCGCCCGGAGAACTGGCCGCGCACAATGGGGGCCTGCGCCAGGATGCCCGCCACGGCGCAGTTCAGCAGGCTGGTCTTGCCGCTGCCCCGGGCGCCCACCACCAGCACCGATGCGGCCCGGCCGGCCCGCCACTGTGCGGCCGCCGCAGCCAGGCCCATCAGCTCCTCCTCCCGGCCCACCAGGAACCGCGGGTCTTCCACCGGCGCCAGCCGGAACAGGCGCTGGTAGATCATGGGCAACTCCCGTGTCCTCGACTCGACCGGCAAGGCGCCGCCCAGGTGCGGGCGCAGGGTGACCGCTTCGAGCTTGGCTCGCGGCGGCGTCAGCCAGCCCACCTGGAGCAGAATCCACTCCCGGAACTGCCGGGCGGCGGCTGCGGTGGCTCGCGCGCTTCTGCGGGCGCCCGCGGCTGCCAGCCGGTTCAATTCCTGGGAAGCGCGGATCCCCCGCTGGCGGGTCAGGTGGGCCCACCGCCCGACGCGGCCT
>Ga0194125_10006243_pt1 | contig 17686 bp, 12 predicted proteins | sample TA2KigC250mmetaG_FD_148626 | JGI IMG/M metagenome (GOLD analysis project Ga0194125, IMG submission 148626) | Freshwater microbial communities from Lake Tanganyika, Tanzania - TA2015034 Kigoma Deep Cast 250m | ecosystem: Environmental > Aquatic > Freshwater > Lake | place: Tanzania: Lake... | reverse complement strand
CGTAACAAAATACCTAATTGGGAAGTTAGAGAAGGCGTATTTCCAGCCCTCTATGATATCCGTCAGGGATGTTGTTTTATTCGAAGGGTGGGTTTGTTTGACATGAATGAACAGCAGAGATGCAATAACAAACAAGTATGATGCGGCATTGATGGTGAAACATATACCTTCATTGAATAAGATTATGAGAAATCCGGCCACCGCAGGACCTATCAATCTGGCTCCATTAAACATGGCAGAATTCAACGCAATGGCATTAGGTATTAAGTTCTTATCGCCCACCAAGTCAATCACGATTGAGTGTCTGATCGGTGCATCCACCGCATCTATGATCCCCTGAAATACGCTCAGAGCCATCAATGGATACAACACTGTGGACGTAATGAAACCGGTCAATACAAGAACTGCCAGCAGAGACGCCTGGATCAGAGCCGCAGTTTGAGTTAAGATCAGCATTTTGTGACGGTTCCATCGGTCAGCCCAAACTCCGGCAAAAGGACTGATAAGAACTGAGGGGATTTGGCTAAGAAAACTCAATAACCCCAGAAGCAGAAGTGAATTGGTCAATCGATATACAAACCAAGCCATGGCAGTTCGTTGGATCCAAGTCCCGATCAACGATATTCCTTGCCCGACGAAGAACAACCTGTAGTTGTGGAGCGTTAGAGCAGTAAACAGGGACTTGATTGGTACACGCATTCTATAAAATAAACCTCGAGAGGTCTTCGTTTTCGATCAGTTTGGACAGTTTGTTTCGGACAAAGGCACCCGATATAACGATCTTTTTCTGCCCACCCTCCGGTAATTCAAACAGATATTCCTCCAGAAGAGCATTCATGATAGTATGTAATCGACGGGCTCCAATGTCCTCCATCTTCTCATTAGCCATGGCAGCAGAATAGGCAATTTCCCGGATGGCATCTTTCTGGAAGGATAAAACCGTGCCTTCAGTCCGGAACAATTCCTTGTATTGCGTGATCAATGCATTCTCTGGCTCCGTAAGGATCAATTCAAAATCGTTCTGCGTTAAACTTCTCAATTCCACCCGGATTGGAAATCTACCCTGCAATTCCGGGATCAGATCAGAAGGTTTAACAGTGCTGAACGCCCCCGCAGATATGAAGAGGATATGAGAAGTATCAATCGAACCATATCTGGTCGGTACGGATGAACCCTCCACAATAGGAAGCAGATCTCTTTGAACCCCGGAACGAGAAACGTCAATACCACCGTATTTCTCAACCGTTGCGATCTTATCGATCTCATCGATAAACACAATCCCATTATCTTCTACTGCCCGGGTAGCTGTCTCCACTACTCGCTCACGACTCACCAGCCGGTTCGATTCAATTTCGACAAAGTGTTTCATTGCGTCCGGGATGTTCATCTTAACCGTTTTCTCTGCCCTCTTACCCGGCAACATGTTGGACAGCATTTCAGAGATATTGATATCCAGTATATCAAAATTGAAATTGGACATCACTTCGACATGGGGTGGAGTATCCAGTTCATTAACAAATTCGATTTCCCGGTCGTCCAGATCGCCATTGAGAAGCTTAACACGCATCTTATCCCTGTTACGCAGATAACGTTTTTGCCGATCCTCATTGACTATTTCCAGACCATCTCTGGTGATCTTGGGAGAGGGGATCAGGATATCCAGTATCCGGCCTGTCGCATTTTGCCGGGCGATCGGGAGGATCTCATCCAGCATTTGCTGACGGATCTGTGCCACGGCAATATTCATCAATTCTCGCACCATTGATTCCACATCGCGGCCGACATAACCGACCTCAGTGAACTTGGATGCCTCCACCTTGATAAAGGGAGCATTTGCCAATCTGGATAATCTCCGGGCGATCTCTGTCTTTCCAATTCCTGTCGGACCAATGAGGATGATATTGTTGGGCATAATCTCTTTTTGCATTTCACCGGGGATCTGTTGTCGGCGCCACCGGTTACGCAATGCGATGGCAACAGCTTTCTTGGCATCGGTCTGTCCGATGATGTATTTATCCAGCTCTTTTACAATTCTCCGTGGGGTCAATTGATCAACTGGCAGCATCATATCTCCTCAATGACGATATTATGGTTGGTATAGATGCAGATATCAGCGGCAATATTCAGGGATCTGTTAACGATCTCTGCATTTGAAAGATCAGTGTTATCCACGAGTGCCCGAGCTGCTGCCAAGGCATAGTTACCACCAGAACCAATAGCAATTATGCCATCATCAGATTCCAGAACATCTCCCCCACCGCTGATCAGCAGGATGCTGGTCTTATCACCGGCTATCATCAGGGCATCAAGACGTCTGAGATACTTGTCGCTTCTCCAGTCCTTGGCGAGTTCAACCGCTGCTTTCCGGAGATTTCCCTTGTGCGATCTCAATTTGTCTTCAAACTTGTCATACAGTGTAATCGCATCGGCTGTAGCACCAGCAAAGCCGATCACGACATTATTATCGAAGAGCTTTCTGATCTTGATGGCATGTGACTTAACCACGCTATTTCCCAACGTGACTTGTCCATCACCACCAATCGTTGCGTGTCCTATCCGGTAAATCCCCAGGATAGTGGTACCATGCATCTCATTCATCGGTTTTTTCCTTATCCTGCTTTGGCGGGAATCTAAAAGAGCTTTTCTTTTTCCGTGTTTCGCCCCCTAAGGTCGCTTGAGGCGAAGCCGGGTCAGCCGTTCCCTCGGGGGGATGCACATTATATTCAAATCTCAGCTCTTTCGCCCGATCATGCTTTTTTCTAACAATCGGCTCTTCTTCTTCATCAATGTTATATAAAATAATCCCGAATATCTCCTCAGTACCCAAGGTCTCCTTTTCGAGCAGTTCGATGCTCAGAATATCCAGGAGAACTCGATGCTGGGTCATTATCTCCAATGCAGTTTGATGTGCTTCATGGATAAAACTCCTGATCTCCGAATCCACTAAGCGCGCGGTCTCATCGCTGTAAACATCCCGAGCAACCAGTTCTTTCCCCAGATAAACCTCACCATGATCTTTACCGATGGTCACCGGTCCGATCTTGTCGCTCATCCCCCAGGCACAGACCATTTTCTTGGCTATATCCGTACAACGCTCAATATCATTGCCCGCGCCGGTGGTCAATTCACCAAATACGATCTCCTCCGCTACCCGTCCTCCCATCAATGAGACCAGGATCTGCTGCAGATAGGAGCGGGAGTAATTGCTTTTATCCGTAAGCAAATAGTGCGTGGCTCCACCTGTAAATCCCCGTGGTATGATAGACACCTTGTGGACTGGTTCTACCTTTTCCTGAAAGACGGATGTCAGGACATGACCTATCTCGTGATATGCGATCATCTGTTTCTCATCTTCCGGGATCAAGCGGCTTTTCTTCTCCTTACCGAGGATCAACTTATCTTTGGCTTCTTCAAAATCTATCATCTCGATCTGTTTCTTGTTTTTTCCAGCGGCTATCAGCGCAGCTTCATTTACTATGTTTGCCAGATCAGCTCCGCTAAATCCCGGTGTTCCCCTGGCGATCAATTCCAGATGAACATCAGCTCCCAAAGGAACTCTGGAAGAATGAACCCGTAAAATCTCAGTCCTGCCTTTGATATCTGGCAGATCAACCGTCACCTGCCGGTCAAATCTGCCTGGCCGTAACAGCGCTGAATCAAGCATATCCGGACGATTGGTCGCAGCAATGATGATAACCGAATCATTGGGTTCGAAACCATCCATTTCAACCAATAACTGATTCAAGGTCTGTTCTCTTTCATCGTGACCACCCCCAAGACCCGTTCCGCGGTGCCTGCCAACAGCATCTATCTCATCGATAAAGGCGATGCAAGGAGCTTTCTTCTTTGCTTGCTCAAAGAGATCACGAACCCGGGCAGCTCCAACTCCGACGAACATTTCGACGAAATCCGATCCGCTGATCGAGAAAAAGGGGACTCCAGCTTCGCCGGATACAGCTTTTGCCAGAAGCGTCTTTCCCGTTCCAGGCCTGCCGATCAAAAGAACCCCGCGAGGGATTCGACCGCCCAAGCGTTGAAAACGCTTGGGATCTTTCAAAAATTGCACAATTTCCTGCAATTCCTCCTTTGCCTCATCCACTCCGGCTACATCCTGGAAGGTGATCTTGGTCTTGCTCGCTTCATACAATTTAGCTCGGCTTTTACTGAAGCTGAACGCTTTGGAATTACTACTTCCCATCTTGCGCAAGAAGAAGAACCAAAAACCGATGATCAAAAGAAAGGGAAACAAGAAAGACAGCGATGCCAACCAGCGGGAAGGTCTTGTAGAGCTTACTTTAACTCCCTTATCAATCAGAAATTCAATCAACTGCGGATCTTCAAAAGGGATCATGGTCTGGTATTTTTTTCCGCTGCTTGTGAAATTGATATCCCTGTCATCAAACTCCGCTTCGATTACAGTGTCTTGCTCCAACATCTGTCGAAATTCCTTGTAATCGACTTTCTGGCTCTTTTCGGATGAGGTGGAATATGCCTGATAAAGGATGAATGCCACGAGAATGATCAACAGCAAGTAAGGAAATGAAATTGCGGATCTGCCACCGGACTGGCTGGGTGGGACATTCTTGTCTCTGTTCACCGGGGTTTCTGGCGATTTCTTGACCTTGCGTTTAAACAAGAAGCTGCGGATCACACTGATTAGGAATACAAGTACAATTACAATAATAAAACCCCGGATAAAGGAATTGAATGAAGTCATCCAAGCGGTTTCATCCGGATCGTTGTTTGTCTGCTCTTGAGAACCTGAATCATCTGCTGTGATCGTATCGCTCACGGCTCCGACATCCGCTGTTAATGTGTCTCGTTTTACATCGACATCCGAGGTCGATGCTCTTCTATCCTGCCCGTAACACAATGATGTGACGACCAATAACAGACCTAAGATAATGACGCTTTTCATTGATATATTTCTTCCTTAAGAATACCGATATATGGCAGGTTGCGGTATGTTTCATTGTAATCCAGACCATATCCGACCACGAATTCATGGCCGATCGCAAAGCCCACATAATCAAACACGACATCGATCTTATGTGCCTTGGGTTTATCAAGCAGAACGCAGGTTTTGACGGAATGCGGATTGTGCTTATTGATATACTCGGTGATGTACCCCAGAGACAGTCCCGAATCCACGATATCCTCGACGATGATCACATCTCTGCCGTTGATATCTATATCCAGGTCCTTGTGTATCTTTACCACGCCGGTGCTGACTGTACCGCTACCATAACTCGATATAGCCAGAAAATCGACCTGCATCGGTATGGATATGCTGCGGATCAAATCAGCCAGAAAGACGAACCCGCCCTTGAGGATCCCTACCATGACAGGCTTCTTCTCTTTGTAGTCATGAGTTATCTGTACTCCCAATTCGCGTATTCGTGCCTGGATCCTATATTCATCAAACAGGACGGCTGATAGGTCACAATTCATAGTATTCATCTTTATCTCCCTGAGATATTCTTCGGTTGGCAGCTCGCTTTCGCACTGTGCTGATCATTTCATATCTTATTATCAAATACCGGTTTGTCGCTTCTGTCACGCTTGCCCGGTGGTCAGATCTATGTCCTACCACCCATAATATCTTGGCAGAATCGCAAAGAATGGGGATGCTGTCCCGATCAAATTTCGGTACTTTCTCATCGATAAAAAAGTCTTTCAGTTTCTTTATTCCCCGCATGCCAAATGGGATAAATCGGTCTCCATCCATGCGTTGTCTGATGGTCAGGGGATAGATCACCTTGCCTTCATCCAGAACAATCTCTCTTTTGTCCCGATCTTCCCAGGCGTGCTTTGGCAAGATCTTGACCCGGCGGATAAAAAAGCGGAAATTCCTAAAGACCAGGCGGGATCTATCCTCATCAATGACGACCGGTTGAACATTTTCGTCTGGAATCTCGACATGCGTAAAAACGAGTTGCTCATACTGACGGATCACTGCCACATTTTTCTTTAGCTGGACGATCTTTGACCCCTCAGATGTGTAAAGCTGACTGATCGATAGCATGGTCTTGCGGTAGAAATCCTGTTCCGACCCTGTTAGCTGCCGATACACTTCCCGGCAACAATAAAACTGCTCCAAGGGCTTCAGCTCCCGCAGATGGATGATTGATATACTCACAAAGTCGCCACCCTGATCGATAATGAGTTTCTTGAGATGAGTCAATGCCAGGGCGTGGATCAGGGCATCGGCTTCCCGCATGATATTTGCCTGTTCGTTGATCTTATTGATAAAATCGGGGTTATAGCCACTTATGATCTCCGGTATGGTCACATTCCGGATATGATTACGCCGGTAATGGCTGTCCTCATTGCTCCGATCTAACCGGTAAGGGATACTCCCGGCAGCAAGATAATGCAAGATCTGATCACGGTCAAAACACAATAGCGGGTGGATGATCCTCCCGTTTTTCGGTTTGATCCCTGCCAATCCCCGCAGTCCCGTCCCCCGAAAGATATTCATCAGAACGGTCTCGGCTTGATCATTCTTATGATGAGCCAAAGCCACATAACGGAATTGATAACAATCAAGCAGGTGTTCAAAGATCTCAAAGCGCTTGATCCTTGCCTGGTTCTCGAGATCACTCTCCTTTGCCAGTTTGATCTTGCGGGTGATCAATGGTACGTTGTAATGCCGGCACCGGTCTTGCACGAATTGCTCATCGGCATCAGACTCCGCTCCCCTCAGTTGATGATTGACATGAACAGCCAGTAGAGACAGATTCATTATCGAGCGTAACCGAAAGAACAAGACCAACATAGCAATCGAATCCGGACCTCCCGATATTGCCAGCAACACTTTGTCGCCGGACTTGACAAGTTGCTCACAACTTATATATTTTTCAAGCTGTTTGAGCATAATATCCGATTCTGACATTCAAACCTCTGCATACTCTATTGATCTAATTCGGCAATAGTTATACTCAGCCCCTTATTTGTCAACTCCAAAATTCAGCCCTGCCCACCAGTGTGCGCATCGCCTCTCTGATATACTTCCGCCAGGCTGGATCATACCAGAATACAAACGCTTTCTGTAACCGAATCTGACGCCCCTTGGGCACTTCGATCGGTTCACCGGTGTCATACTCCAGTTCGCTGTAATACATGCAAGTAGCTACCGTCATCGGCGTAGGAGTAAATTCCTGTACTTGCTCAATGCGAATATCATTGTCATGCAGCCACTTGCCCAGCTCGTAGGCATCCTCCATCCTGGTTCCCGGATATCCCACGATCAGATAGGGGATCACCTGTTTCTGCTGGCGTGCCTGTCGGCAGCACTTCTCAAATTCCTTTACAAAGCGGACATATTGCTCAAATGGCGGTTTGTTCATCAACTTGAGCACCCGGTCGGAACTGTGTTCCGGAGCCAGTTTGATCCTGCCACCGCTATGATAAAGCGCTAATTCCCTTATGTATTCCCTGCTTTTCAAAGCCATGTCGTGCCTGATCCCTGAGGCAATGAAAACATGCTTGATCCCTTTGATCTTCCTCACCCGCTGGAGCAGATCGATCTGCTTTTCATGCGGATATTCCAGATTACCACACACCGCGGGATAGAGACAGGATGATCTTTGACAATCAGGAGGAAAACCCATCCTGCAGGAACTGCCATACATATTCGCCGTCGGACCGCCGATATCGCTTACCGTACCCTTGAAATCCTGGCGTCTGGTCATCCGGTCGATCTCATTGACCAGGGACTCCGCACTCCGCGATTGGATATGCCGTCCCTGATGCAAACTCAAAGTACAGAAGCGACAACCACCATAACAACCCCGGTGAGAAGTAACGGAATCCCTGATCTGGATATAAGCGGGAATGGTTTGATCCTGATAAACCGGATGCGGAGCATGTGCATACTCCAATCCATAGATCTGGTCAAGCTCATTCTGCGTCAGGGGCTCTGCCGGAGGATTGTGTCTGATCCAGCGTGAACCATTACGTTGATAGATGGTTTTCGTTGCCTGATACCGGTTAAACTCAAGGGTCATTTGACGGAAGACCGCCTTGTCCACGCACCTGTCACTGTCTGGCAAGATCCAACCCTCGCATTCATTCGCTTCCCGGGAAAATACGACCGTGCCTTTGACATCTCGAATGGATGAGACCTGCTGCCTATCATCCAGAGCAGAAGCGATCTCCCTGATCGCTCTTTCTCCCATACCATAGACCAGGATATCGGCTTTGGCATCCGCCAGAATGCTCTTTCGTACCGAATCGCTCCAATAATCATAATGAGCGATCCGGCGTAGGGATGCCTCAATCCCACCGATCACGATCACGGCATCTTTATCCAGACGTCTGATATGATTGCAATAGATCAGCACTGTCCGGTCAGGACGACAGCCACTCTTGCCACCAGGTGAATAAGCATCGTCATGACGCAGTTTTCGCTGGGCAGTATAGTGATTGACCATGGAATCCATGTTCCCCGAGGTCACTCCCCAGAATAACCGTGGCTTGCCGATTATCTGCCAGTCATCGTCATTCCTGGGTTGGGCTATAATCCCTACTTTGTATCCCTCGGCTTCCAGATATCTGCCGATTATGGCTGCCCCAAAGGAAGGGTGATCCACATAGGCATCACCGGTCACAATTATTATGTCCGGACGATCCCATCCTCTTGCCTGAAGCTCATTTCGGTCGATTGGCAGAAAAGCCGGTACCCTGCCGCTGGTCATTCCATTTTCCCCATAAACAACGAAGGGCAAAAGCAATTCCTGCTTCCACCCCTATTGTCTGTTATTTACAGATTGATTATTGATTGATCCGGATGATATTGATGGCTTGGACACCTTTTTCCGTTTCCATCAGGTCAAAGCTGACCATTTCGTCCTGATCCAGCACCTTCAATTCCCGTGGTGAATTGGTCACGATCGACTTCCAGTGCACAAAATATTCTTTGTTGTCATCGGTAATGATGAAGCCATAACCTTTATTCTTGTTGAACCACTTGACTTTTCCTTTCATCTGCTCGTTCCTCTCTATGTCAGAAAATACTCTATCCCCAAAACTACTCACATTGTACGGCAGGTCTTATCATGGCAGCGTTTAGTCCATTACCACACAATTAGTAAAGTACAGCTTTGTGACCGATGGCACCACAAAATAGGAAACCCCTATTTAAGTCAATAACATTCTCAATATAGGTTTGCATACTTGATCTTCGCCTATTAACTGGGACCTTTTTTCCTTATGAACTGCCCATCCCAATGCTGAATTTGATTGACAGATTTTGAGCCGTCCCTTATTGGTGAGCAAGGAAAGTTATCCTGGATAGCTGTACTTTCTGCAGGGTGACCAAACTCATGATGTAATAAGCTCATCCACAAAATGATAGGATTTATATTCAAGAAGGAGATACCCAATGGGACAGAGAAAAAAAACGTTGGTTTTACTGGTTATCATGGGCATGATCTCAATCACGTCGATTGTGGGACAAATTTACGACCCACCACCGGCACATCGATATGACGTCATGCAGAGTTTCAGGCCACAGAGCTCTGTGGACAAAGCGGTGGCGGAAAGCATCTGTCGCTTTGGTTTTGATCTCTATCCCCGGCTGAATAAGGCAGGCGAAAACCTCTGTTTTTCCCCGCTCAGCATCAATGCGGCCATGTCGATGGTTGCTGCCGGTGCCAAAGGTAAGACACTTGAGGAGATGCAACAGGTGTTCCACCTTCCGATCTCCGCAGAGGAATACCATTCCCGCTATCACAATCTGATCAAGCTCTTGAACGCCTCCTCAGCGGATTCTCCGTTTAGCTCGGAGATCGCCAACGCCCTGTTTATGAATGAGTTGTACGGTAATTACCTCAATCCCGACTATACCCGCATGGTTCGGGATCAATATCTGGCAGAGCTGTTCTCAATGAGCATGTCCCATCCCCAGAAAGCCGCCGATACCGTTAATAAATGGGTGGCGAATAAGACCCGGAACAAGATCATGTCCATCATCAGCAAAGACGACATTAATGATCACATGGTCATGATGATCCTCAATTCGGTTTTTTTCAAAGCGGAATGGGCTGATGAATTCAAGGCAAATGACAGTTTTGACCGCATGTTTTATCCGCACTATAAAAACGGTGACACCGGCGCTGGGATCGAAGTGAAAACGATGTACAAGAAAGCCAGGTTCCCCTTTGCCAGCGTGGGTAAAGTAAAATTGCTGGAGATGGGATATAAAGGCGGGGAATTCAGTATGATCTTTTTCCTGCCCGAGGATATGACAGAATTTGAAAAGACCCTCAACCGCGATGAATTCGTCCGGTTGATCAGCCATCTGAACGTCAATAACCAAGTGCAAGTCCATCTGCCCAAATTTAAGATCGAGAATTTCTTTGACCTCACAGACACCATTAAATCCATGGGCATGCCCCTTGCTTTCGATGCCTTACAAGCCGATTTTGGCGGAATGCTGGTTCCGGATACTGATCTCAGACTCTTCATCAGGTTTATCAAACACAAGACATTTATCGAAGTGAACGAAAAAGGTACTGAAGCCGCTGCGGTCACAGCCATCGGTATGGAAGGTGTAGGATGCGCTGCACCCGAAGAGATCATCGACGTGTTCCGAGCCGATCATCCTTTCATCTATGCCCTGGTGCACAAACCAAGCATGAGCTTATTGTTTCTGGGCAAGGTAAGCAACCCCAAACCGTAATCCGAACCAGGACGATGATCGGGTTGCTGCTTGAGAACAAACCCGAGTTAGTACTAAAGCAGGTCCAAGAGTTCATTTACCAATAGAGTAAATTCTTCATGCCTTGCTTGCCCCTCTTAATCAAGTCATTATCCCCTCTTAATCAAGCGTTAATAATTAACGCTTGATTAACGCTTGATGATCTCTTGATCAACGCTACCAAACAGAGGGAAGAAAGGGCAGAAAAAGGGGATTACATACTCAATAATACGGGCTTAGTTGTTGTTGAGCAATCAGATATGCATAGTTTGGAGAAGGTCGAACGCAGAAAAAGATACCTTGAAAACCACTTATTGGGACTCAGACCGCTACGACTAAAACCGGAATACCCGGAATGATGAGATTGATCAGGCAGGGGCGGAGGTCTTAATGAATGTAGTAAAACAGCTCATTTTCTTTATTGAGCCAGGTATAATGAACTTGTCCAACGTAGATATTGTGATCGCCGCTGCGCACCTGACTGACGATCTCGCATTCAAAATTGGCGGTGGCATCCTTGAGGATCGGCAGCTTACGCAGTTTTCCGGGGAAGTACTCCACGCCGGTCTCGGTGAATTTATCAAGGTCTCTGCCGGAATTGGAACCACAGTAAGTAAGAAGGGCTTTCTGGGCGGAAGCAGGGAAAACCAGGTTGAAAAAGCGGGTTGTCTCCAGACACTCCAGCGAGAAACGGCTGTGACCAATGGAAATGGCGAACATGGGCGGAACGATCGAGGTGCGCATAAACCATTCCAATGTAATGAGGTTATATCCGCCATGCGGTTTTTGAGTGACTGCCAGCACCACCTTTGCCGGCAGATGGATCCGGGCATAAGCAGCGGTAAAATCGGTCTGTATCATGACTGTGTCTCCTTGCTTATCAGTTCTCAGGCATGCAATTAAAGCGGGATCAACCGTCGATCCTGAGAAGATATGAGGTATCGTTTTTACCGATGGCTCTGGTGTCAACCATTAAATCCGTCAGAGTTGGAATAAGTCCCATCGGGACGTCATTTTAGATAGCATAACGGTGGTAAAATACACCTCCGAGTCCCATCGGGACGCCATTTTAGATAGCATAACGGTGGTAAAATACACCTCCGAGTCCCCTCGGGACGATATAACCTCGATTATTGCAGATTCCTTCATAACAATACCGTCCCGATGGGACTCGATGGAATTCCAAACCATGTCTCTTGCAATCTAAAATACCATCCCGATGGGACTAAATTCAGTCTCATTGGTTCAAAATCATTGACGTAAATGCGGAAGTGAGAATATGTGGGTTTACGTTATAATTGATTCAATGCCTTAACGGATTGAGAAACGGCTTAACCTCACTAATGTATATGGAGACAAAGATGATAAAATCTGGGATAATCACTGTTTTGGTGGTCGCTTTGCTGATCAGCGGCTGTGGCAGGATGGTCAGATCTGAGCGAATAAAAGTCACCTTCTGGCATGGCTTGAGCGGTCCTCTGGGCGATACGCTGAATGAGATGATCCAGGAATTTAACCGCAATCATAAGGATATCGAGGTCGTGGTCAATCCAATCAGTAGTTATACTGCGCTGTCCCAGAAACTGATGGCATCCATCCAGGCAAATAAACAACCGGATATAGCACAGGTCTTTGAGAGCTGGACGGCTAAATATGTGGAGGCGAAAGTGCTGGTAGCGCTTGATTCTCTGATCGCAGTGGACGATGATTTTACGGATGATGACCTCGATGATATCTATCCGGTTTTCCGGCAATCCGTCTCCTATCAGGGAAATATCTGGTCTTTCCCCTTCAATAAGAGCGTCAGAGCATATTTCTATAATAAAGATGCCTTTTACCGTGCCGGACTTGATCCGAACCACTTTCCCGCCACTTGGGAAGAATTTCGGGAATACTGTGGTAAATTGACCCGTATGGATCCCACTCTGGGACGTCAGACCAAAGGTACCAATTTCAATGTCAATGAATGGCAATTTATCAATTTGCTCCACCAAGCCGGCGGGCAGATTATCAATGAGAAGGATACCCCGGTGCTCAACAGCCCGTATGGGGTGGAAGCACTGACCTTTATTACCGATCTGATCAACAAGGACAAGACCGTCTATCTGGTGCGGGAGTATGAGGGACAGAATGACTTTATGGCGGGCGTTGCAGCGATGTATGAGGGCTCCAGCGTTTCGATCACGCACATGCGTCAGCAACCGATCAACTTCAATATCGGCTATGCGCCTCTGCCAACCTTCAGAACCAATAAGAGTGCTGTGAGCGGTGCCAATATCGTCATCTTCAAGAGCGGTGATGCCAAACGCGAAAGAGCTGCCTGGGAATTTATCAAATGGTTCACCGATACCGAACAGACCGCCCGCTGGTCTGCCGCCACCTGCTATATGCCGGTGCGAAAAAGTGCGATGCAGACGGAGACGATCAAGGGCTTTCTCCAGGAATTTCCTCAGTTCAAGGCGATTTATAACCAACTCGAGAGTGCCGTATTTGAGCCGCAAATGGGAGCGTGGTTTCTGGCAAGGATGGAATTGAAGAACTTTTTGGAACGAGCCATGCGGGGAGATTATAGTCCAAAGGAGGCACTGGATCTGGCGGCTGCGAAATTTGAAGAGTTGATCGAACAGGAAAGACGAAAGAGGCAGTAGGGATAGAAATCCCTTTCTCGCTAACAGTTCAAGGATTTAGCCAGTATTCTGGCATGACTCAATAGGGTTTCATCGTTATTCCATGCCGAGGCAAGTTGCAGTCCAAAAGGCATACCTTCTATTGTTGGAGCGCTATCCTTAAGCGCCCCATTTGCCGATGATCCAACAGGGATAGAAAGCAAGGGAACACCACAAAAGGTCCAGGGCAAACTCATCCGCGGACTGCCGGTGGAAGCGAGTCCACGAGGTGCATCAGTAGAGGTAGCCGGACTGATCCACAGATCGATCTGCTGACGTTGCATTAATTCCAACAATCGTTGACGGCATTCAATTCTCTCTGCCAATATCTCTCTGATCCGCACTGAATCCTGAGATCTGCCCTTGTGAAACAGATCGCGGGAATGCTTGGAATATAGCGATCCATAGGCGACGAAAAGATGATAGTGATTCAGATAAAATTCACGGGAAATCAGGGTATTATGCATCTCATTGATGAGCGGGATGTCACGCCAGAGATCGGTCTCGATGCAGTCGTGTCCTGAGGACTTGAGGTGATCTACAACCTCTTGAAAGTGATCCAATAGTTCGGACTGCTTCAGATATTCAGGATGTGGAATGCCGATCCGAAGTGGTATGTAGGGGCGCTTTCCTTCAGCGCCCTGAGTTCTATTTGGGCTGTCATTTGCTTTCCAGTCAGAACACATAACACCACAGGCAAGGGCAATGCCATCCAAATCCTGAGCAAAGAAGCCGACCTGATCCACCGAATGGGAAAAGGGAAAGATGCCGTCATTGGAGATGCGTCCCTGGCTGGGTTTGAATCCAATGACGCCACAGTAAGCGGCAGGACGGATGACGGAGGCAATGGTCTGGGTTCCGATCGCCAAATGGCAAAAGCCGGCTGCCACCGCCGCTGCGGATCCACTGGAGGAGCCACCGGGAGTGTGGTTGGTATTCTGGGGATTGCGGGTTTCGCCGGGCTGGAAATAGGCAAATTCGGTGCTGACTGTCTTGCCGAGGATGATGGCACCAGCTTGGCGGAGTCGGGTAACGATGCTGGCTTCCTTGCCCGCAAATGTTTCCGGGGATAGTTTTGAACCCGCTCGGGTCTCAAATCCATCGGCATTGATGATGTCCTTGATACCCGCTAGGACACCAAAGAGCGGGGGTCGCCCATCCGGCTTTGGATATTGTTTGAGCAAGCGCTTAGCTTCAGTCATAATGCGCTGATGGCGACCTGCCTCGGGTAGCAACGAATGGATCACGGGTTCATTCTCTTCGATCCGGTCCAGGAGGGATACCAGATGAGCGATCAGGTCGATGTGGCTCAAGCGTAGCTTGTCACCGAATGCCTTCAATGGCAGAGAACAGGTGAGGTTCATATCACTCCATCTGCTTGTAGTAAAGCAAGTTCCCCGGTCGAAAAACCGAGATAAGAGCCGTAAACATCAAAGTTGTGCTCTCCGATCTCCGGAGCCCCCGGAGCGGAGTCATGATCAGGGATCGAGTTCATCTTGATCGGATTGCCGGCGATCATAAAGTCACCCGCCACCGGATCATGAGTTTTCACAATCATATTCCTGGCAAGCAGTTGGGGATGATTTATCACCTCTTCGATCCGGTTGATCGGAGCACAGGGCACCGGAGCGTCATCCAGCACATCAAGCCAATGCCCGGTTGAATGCTTGGAAAAGACAGGTTCCAGAATGGCGTTCAGTTCAGTCAGGTTCTCGCATCTGAGTTTATTGGTGGAAAATCGGGGATCATTGATCAGATCTTCTCTACCGATCGTTTTGCACAGAACCGCCCAGATGGCGTCGTTGCCCACACCCATTACGAAATAACCATCGCTGCTCTGATATGCCTGGAAAGGCGCTATCGTGGGATGGCGGTTGCCGATCGGCTCAGGGTTGAGGCCTTCCGCCTGGTAACGGATCAGGGCGTTCTCCAAAATAGCCACCTGGCAGTCCAGCATGGCGACATCGATCTTTTGACCCATCCCGCTTTTCTCGCGGGCATAGAGGGCGGCATTGATACCGATGGCGGTAAACAGCGAAGCAGTGATATCACCCAGAGACATTCCGACGCGGGTCGGGGGGCAGTCCTTCCAGCCAGTGATGCTCATCATTCCACTCATCGCTTGAGCCAGGATGTCATAAGCTGGACGCTGGGAATAGGGACCGCTGTGCCCGAAACCGGAAGATGCGGCGTAGATCAATCGCGGATTGATCTGCTGGAGAATATTATAGCCCAATCCCAGTTTTTCCATCGTTCCGGGGCGGTAATTCTCTACCAGGATGTCAAAGTGAAGGATGAGGTCTTTGAGTATCTCCTTGCCTTTGGGGTGTTTGAGGTTGAGCGAGATGCTCTTCTTGCCACGGTTAATGCTATGGAAGTATAAACTGCGGTTGTTCTTGAATGGTCCAAAGGCACGAGAGTCATCACCTTTGACCGGTATTTCCACCTTGACGATCTCAGCACCGAGGTCACTCAGGATCATGGTGCAAAAAGGACCGGCCAGGACGCGGGTGAGATCGAGAACTTTGATGCCTTCCAACGGTTTCATTGCACGTCCTTCTGACCATTGATGATGGCAAGGGCGACCTTCTCCGCCGTGATCGGCATGCTCTTTATCCTGATCCCCAGCGCATCGGCAATGGCATTGGCAACCATCGGCGCTGCTGGCAACATCGTGTGTTCTCCGATGCCACGGGCACCGTATGGACCATCGGGTTGGGCAACTTCCACGATGATCGGAATGATCTCATCGGGCACATCCATGGAGGTGGGGATTTTGTAGTCAGTGAAATTGGGGTTGAGCATTCTGCCCTTCTCATCGAAGCGCATATCCTCGTAAAGGACTGTGGCAAGACCCTGCATGAGCCCGCCGGTGATCTGACCCTTGATCAGATCAGGATTGAGCGCACATCCGGCATCCACTGCTTCGGCTGCTTTGAGCACTCTCATCTTGCCGGTCTCGCGGTCGATCTCCAGGATGAGCGCACCTGCACCCACGGTGTAATGGACATTGGGATGCCCGCCCTGCCCGGTTTCGGGATTGCCTTTGGTTGAGGAAAACTCCGGCATGAACATCCCTCTGCCGATGATCGGACCACCTTTGAAAGTGCCGTCACCGGTCATGATCCCGTTGATCACAAAATCCCTGAGAGGGAGGTGGAATCTCTTGTCATTGGAACACTTGACTGCCTCGTCCTCGAGATACAGCGTATCAATCGGCAGATGATGAACGCGGTTGATCAGAGCAAGGATCTGGTCGCGGGCATCAAGTGCGGCATTCTTGACGGCATTGCCGCAAGACCAGGTGATGTGGGAGGCAACGGTCTGCCATTCATAAGGATTGCGGTCGGTATCAGGGGTTTCCACCCGGATCTTGATTGGGGGTATGGAAAGAACTTCAGCAGCGATCTGTGCCATCACGGTCTGATAGCCCTGACCGATGTCCATACCTGAGATGATCAGGTTGATGCTGGCATCCTCATTGAACTTGAGGAAGGCGGAGGAACTGGCATTGGGCGGCATCGCCGGTGCTTTCCAGAACAGGGCGAAGCCCTTGCCCAGCACCTTGGAGGGATTGGCTGATGCCAAGGGTTTGTCCCAATCGATGGCAGCAGTGACCTTGTCGATCGCCTCCATCAGTCCATTAGGATTCATCCTGGCACCATAAGCCGTGGTATCGCCTTCGCTGATGGCATTCATCCGCCGGAATTGAACCGGATCAATGCCCAAATGTGACGCGATGCGATCGATGTGTGACTCCAGACCATAGAGCATCTCAGAATAGCCGAATCCACGGTATGGTCCCCCCGGCGGCAAATTGGTATAGACACAGATCGAGTCGATCGACACATTGGGGATGCGGTAAGGACCGATGGCGGATAGACCAACGGCATTGACCACATTGGCTCCATACTCCACATAAGCTCCGGCATCCCAGTAGATCTTGTGATCCAGGGCAGTGATGACACCATCTTTGGTCACGCCCATGCAGAACTTGGCGATCACTCCCAAACGCTGATAGGTATTGGTAAATTCCTGTTCACGGGTCCAGCGCAACTTGACGGCATAGCCCCTGAGTTTCGTAGCCAATGCAGCTGGAATGATCTCCATAGTCACTCCCGCTTTGCCACCAAAGCCACCGCCGACATGCAGAGTGATAACCCGCACATCTTTATGAGTAAGCCCAAGCGGCGCAAGCGCTTCGGCAAACAGATTACGCTGCGTGTGAGGAGACTGAGACGAACTCCACACCGTCAAACGCCCGGAATGGTCAAACTTGCCGATGGCCACATGCGTTTCGATGGCGCAATGCGCATAG
>Ga0194125_10006241_pt1 | contig 17693 bp, 16 predicted proteins | sample TA2KigC250mmetaG_FD_148626 | JGI IMG/M metagenome (GOLD analysis project Ga0194125, IMG submission 148626) | Freshwater microbial communities from Lake Tanganyika, Tanzania - TA2015034 Kigoma Deep Cast 250m | ecosystem: Environmental > Aquatic > Freshwater > Lake | place: Tanzania: Lake... | reverse complement strand
GCCGGCCTGCTTGGTGTAGATCTTGCTGCTGCACGTGTCGTAGCAGCGGATGCGCTCTCCGCCGCCGCGGCACGACTGGTCGCAGATGTCGAAGCAGTGGCACGTCGGGCAGAGGAACGCGCAGATACCGCAACTCAGGCAGCGCCCCCATACTTGCTGCCACTGCGGCGAGTCTAAGAAGGCCTTCGCCCGCGCCTCGGGCTCATCCATCGCGATGGCCTGCTCGGCCAGCTCCGCCAACAGCGCTTCCCCCGCCTCCCGCGCCGCGATCAGGTCCTCCTCGGAGGCTGCCGCAAACGCCTCCCCTCCCCGCCCAACCGCCGCCTGCCCCTTCTCCGTCTTCACCTCAACCACGTACGCATTGCCGACGTCGGTCAGCACGACATCCGCGCCCTCGGGCGATGTCTCATTCACTCCGACCGACGGCCCGAAGCACCCCGGCACCGGATGTGGGCAGACTAGCGCGATGACCGTCGTCTTCTCCCGCCGCCTGACGTAGTACGGGTCTTCGATGCCGCCCAGCGTAAACGCGCGGTCCAGGAAGTTCAGCCCGGTCACATCGCACGGCCGCGCGCCGAGGATGACCGTCGGCTCGGACGTATCCACCTCCGTCACTTGCAGGCCATCGGGCGTGCGCTGCCAGGTGACCAGGCACTCGGTCTGCGGGAACAGCACGTCCTTCATCGGCAGGTCCGTGTTCCCGTAGTCGAGCTGCGGCTCGGCGCCCTCCGCCAACCGCGCGAAGCACCTCATCCCCGCCCGCTCCATCGGCGCATACACCGCCGCGCTCTCCTGCAGCTTCGCGACCCACTCGCCCAGCCGCGTCTTCTGGATCTTCAGCCTATCCATCCTTCACCTTCCCGCCGTTCCTGTCACCCGTCACCTGTCACCTATCCGTGCTCCACCTTCGCCTCGGCCTTCCGGAAGAGCGCCGCCAGTTGCTTCTGCTCCTCGGACATGCCGGCCAGGTGGTCGAAGGCCTCATTAGTCGCGCGCTCCATCCAGCGGTTCAGCAGCATCAGCGGGATGTCCACCGGGCAGCCCCGCTGGCAGCTCCCGCAGGCCGAGCAGCGCCCGGCCAGGTGCTGCGCGCGACCGATGTTCCACATCCAGTTGCCCCGGAACTGGCCGCCGCCGTGCAGCGCCCACTGCGGGTGGTACTCGTCCACGAAGCACTCCGGGCAGAAGCACGACGGGCACGCATTCCGGCACGCGTAGCAGCGGATGCACTTGCTCAGCTGCTCGTGCCAGAAGGCCGCGCGTTCCGCCTCGGTCATCGCATCCAGTTCGGCGAGGTCCGGGTAGCTGTCGGCCTCCTCACGCGCTGGAACTGGGTCGCCGATCAGTTCATCGCGCACCGCCGGCGTCCGCGCCCGGCAGTACGTGCAGTTCGGCATGACGACTTCATCGCGCGCAACCCGCACCTCACCCTCCGTCCCCTCAACCACCACCTCCTCGCCCTCCTCCCGCACCGCCTTCACCTGCCGCGGGAAGCCCAGCCGTTCAAGCAGCCCTCCCTCATCCAGCTTCCCCTCGCACGGTACCCCGACGATCACCACGTTCCCGCGCTCCGCCTGCCCCTCGTTGATGATGGTGATCAGGCTCCGCGCGTCGCAGCCCTTGGCGATGACCGCGACCTTCTCCTTGGGCTTGCTGACGTACACCGCGAGGTTCGTGGCACAGGTCACGTCGTGGATGAGGTCCGCCGTCTGCTCCGGCGTGGAGGCGAAGTGCGGCCGCGAGCGGTACGGCGTCGTCCCTCGGGCGTGCCCGATGACGAGCTTCACCTCGCCGCTCTCCAGCAGCTCCTTCGCCCTCGCCCGCACCTTGTCTGTCAAGTCACTCATGGCTCCGTCCCTCTAGCGTCGACATCCACCTGGGAGCGCGGGCTTCCAGCCGGCTGGCGCGCGGTGGCCGCCGTTGCCGTCCGCCGTTCCCATCACCTATCACCTGTCACCCATCGCCCATCCTCGCCGGTCCCAGCTCCCTCAGCTTCGCGGCCATCTCATTCACGACCGCCTGGAAGATCGACCCCTCGCTCGCCGAGATCCACTCCAGCCGGAAGCGCCCCTCCTCGATTCCTGCAGCCTTGAGCAGCGCCTTGACGAGGGTCATGCGCCCCTGGCAGGCGTAGTTGCCCTCGGAGTAGTGGCAGTCCCCCAGGTGGCATCCGCCGACGAGCACGCCGTCCACGCCGCGCTCGAAGGCCTTGTAGATCATCAGTGGATCGACGCGCCCCGAGCAGGGCACGCGGATGACGCGGATTGCGGCGTCGTAGGGCATGCGGCTCGCGCCCGCCAGGTTCGCGCCTGCGTAGCTGCACCAGTTGCACAGGTACGCCAGCAACGTCGGCCGCCACTCCGCTACCTCCGCCCGCTCCTCAGTCGCCGTCTCCGCCGTAAGCTGTTGAGCCATTCGTCACCCTCGCCGTCCTTTGCCGTTCTCCCCTCTCCCTTCAGGAGAGGGGCCGGGGGTGAGGCTATGCCGGCACCAACTCGCACAACGCCTCCACCTGCGCCTCGATCTGGTTGTCCGTGAACGCCCTTAGAGTCATCGCGCCGCTGCGGCAGGCCCCCGAGCACGCGCCGCAGCCGTGGCACAGGTTCTCGTTGACGCAGGCCACCATGCGCGTCATGCGCGCCGCGCGGTCGTCGTGTTCGGTCATCTCGATGGCGTCGTATGGGCATGTGACGTAGCATGCCCGGCAGCCGCTGCAGAGGTTCACATCGCAGTTCGCGACGCTGGGCTCGCTGAGCAGCTTCTCCTTGGAGAAGAGCCCGACCACCTTCGCCGCCGTGGCGCTCGCCATCGCCACCGTGTCCGGGATGTCGCGCGCGAACTGCGCCGCGCCCGCGATGTAGATGCCCGCGCTCATCGTATCGACCGGCGCGAGCTTCGGGTGCGCTTCGTTGAAGAAGCCGTTGTTGTCGCACCCGATGCCCAGGAGCTGGCTCAGGGCCTTGGCGTCGTGGCGCGGCTCGATGGCAGTCGCCAGGACGACCAGGTCCGCGTCGATCTTCACCTGTCCGCCGCCGAGGGTATCGACGCCGAAGACGCGCACCTTGTCGCCCTGCCGGAACATGCGCGAGACGCGGCCGCGGATGTACTGCGCGCCGTACTTGCGTTGCGCGTCGCGGATGAACTCTTCGTACCCTTTACCCGTGGCGCGAATGTCGATGTAGAAGATGTACGCCTGCGCGTCGGGCGCCTTCTCCCGCAGCAGGATCGCGTGCTTGGCGGTGTACATGCAGCAGACTTTGGAGCAGTACGGGTAGCCGTGCTGGTCGTCGCGCGAGCCCGCGCACTGCACGAAGACGACGGTCTTCGCTTCCTTGCCGTCCGACGGCCGCAGGACCTTGCCGTGCGTCGGGCCCGAGAGGTTCAGCATCCGCTCGAACTGGATGCCACTGATGACGTCGGGTATCTGGCCCGCGCCGTATTCGCCGTAGTCGCTGTGGTCCCAGACATCGAAGCCCGTCGCGACCACGATCGCGCCGAAGGTGTCCTCGATGATCTCGTCTTCCTGCGTGTAGTCCACAGCGTTCGCCGGGCAGACCTTCTGGCAGACCCCGCAGCGGTCCTTGAGGAACTTCAGGCAGTTCTCGCGGTCGATGACCGGCACCAGCGGCACCGCCTGCGGGAAGGGCACGTAGATCGCGGTGCGCGGCCCGAGTTGCTCATCGTACTCGCTCGGGATCTTCTTCTGCGGGCACTTCTCCCAGCACGAGCCACAGCCCGTGCACTTCTCTTCATCCACGGACCGCGCGTGCTTGCGGATCTTCACCTCGAAGTTGCCGACGAACCCACCGACCTGCTCGACCTCCGCGTAGGTGAGCAGGCGGATGTTCGGGTTCTGGTAGGCCTCCACCATCTTCGGGGTCAGGATGCACGCCGAGCAGTCCAGCGTCGGGAAGGTCTTGTCGAACTGGCTCATGCGCCCACCGATGGAGGGCGTCTTCTCGACGACCGTGACCTCGTACCCCGCCTCGGCGATGTCCAGCGCCGCCTGAATGCCCGCCACGCCACCCCCGACGATCAGCGCCTTGCGGTTGATCGGCGCCTCGGACTGGAACAGCGGCTCATCCCGCGCCGCCTTGGCCGCCGCCATCGCCGTCAGTTCCAGCGCCTTCTGAGTCGCCAACTCCGGGTCCTTGTGTACGTACGAGCACTGTTCCCGGATGTTCGCCATCGTGGACATGTAGCGGTTCAGCCCCGACCGCTCCGTGCAGCCTTCGAACGTCTTCTGGTGCATCTGCGGGGTGCAGGCTGACACGACGATGGCCGACAGGTTGTGCTCGCGGATCGCATCCTCGATCATCTGCTGACCCGCGCTGGAGCACATGTAGACATACGTCGCCGCGTGCGCCACGTACGGCAGCTTCGCCGCCTCCTCCGCCACCTTGGCGCAATCGACGCTCTTCGCGATGTTCGTCCCACACTGACAGACGAATACGCCTACCCTTGGCATGATGACCCTCTTCGACTGTCAGGGACTGTCCAAGTCCCGGTTCCGACCCGACGGAACCGGGATGCAGGACTGTCCCTTGTTCGCCTTGTCCCTCAACCTGAGAGCGTGTATGAGGAGGGTGGCCGGGCGCCATGAATGGCGCCCCTACACGATTGGGCGCGATGAATCGCGCCCCTACGTCACAAACGAGCGTACATTGCCGTCATGTAGGGGCACGATTCATCGTGCCCGAGTGTAGGGGCGTGATTCATCACGCCCGATGCCGTGCTTCTCATACACCCTCTGAGACCTGAGACACGAGACCCGAGACCTTCCGCTCCAACAGCGTCGTCGCCGGCGTCAGCAGCTTCTCGATGCCGAGCCTCTGCGGCGGGAGGCCCAGGCACCACCCCACCAGCTGCGTGTAGTAGTAGACGGGCAAGTTGTACTGCTTGCCCCGTTGGGAGCCGGCCTCGGTCTGCCGCCAGTCCAGGTTCCCCTGGCACAGCGGGCAGGCCACGACGAAGCACTCGGCGCCGGCCTCGACCGCGTTGTCCAGAATGTCCCCGATCAGCTTCCGCACGATGTCCGCGCGTCCCAGCGCCAGCCCGCCTCCGCAGCACTCCACGCGGTAGGCCCAGTCCACCGGCTCGGCGCCGAGGGTCTCCATCAGGCTGTCGAGGCTGCGCGGGTTCTCGGGGTCGTCGAAGCTCGGCATCTCGGTCGGCCTGACCAGCAGGCACCCATAGTAGCAGGCGACCTTCAGGCCGTTGAGCGACTGGACGAGCTTCTCCTTGAGCGCCTCCAGCCCGTAGTCGCGCACCAGGAGTTCCAGCGGCGAGGAGACGCGCAACCCGCCCTTGTAGTCCACTCCGCCGCGCTCCAGCATCTGTCCGAGGCGCTCGGGGTCCTCGTGCAGCTTGTACTCGGAGAACTTCAGCCGCGCGTAGCACGCCGCACACGGCGCCGTGACCTGATCCGCGCCCGTGCGCTGCGCCAGACCCAGGTTTCGCGCCCCCAGCGCCACGGCCAAGTCGTGATTCACGAAGTGCGCCGAACTCGCGCCACAGCAGTTCCAGTCCGGCACCTCGACCAGTTCGATCCCCAGCGCCTCGCACATCGCGCGGCACGACTGATCGAACTCGATGGCCGTCCCCTCGAGACTACACCCCGGATAGTACGCTACTCGCATCTGCGTATGCCTTTCGGGACTGTCCAAGTCTCGGTCCTGCCTGCGGGACCGAGACGCATGGACTGTCCCCCGTTGCCGTTCCCCCAAACCCCGAACGCCGAACCCCGAACCCGCCGTCCCCTCAGTGCCCGTCCTTCTCCCCACTCAACGCCGCCTCGAACAGCCTCGCCATGTCCTCGGTCCGCTTGACCTTCTGGAAGTGCCACGGCCGGATCTTCTGTTTGCCGAACAGGCGGATGCCGAGGCCCACGTCATCCATGAACTTCCCGGTATGCAGCTTGTACAGGCCGATGAGTTCGTGCTCGTTGAGCCGACCCCAGCGCCGGATGCCGCCGAGGAACTCGCGATGGAAGACGGCCATCGTGCGGGCCTCGGCGGGCGCGGGCACACCCTCCTCGATGGCGATTCGGCGCAGCGCGTCCATCACATCGGCGACCTTCACGTCCATCGGGCAGCGCGCGGAGCAGGTCTCGCACGACGCGCACACCCACACGGTGTTCGCGTTCAGCGCGCGGTCTTTCAGGTTCAGTTGCACCATCCGCATCATCTGCTGCGGGGGAATCTCCATCTCGAACGCCACCGGGCACCCCGCGGTGCACTTCCCGCACTGGTAGCAGTTCTCGACGTGCACCCCGCTGAGCGCCAGCACCTGTCCCAGCAGCGTCTTCTCCGCCTTCTTGTCGTCAGCCATTGCCGTTCCCTCTTGCGCCGTTGCCGTCTTCGCCGTCCTTCTGCTCTTCGAATCTTCCCGCTTTCGTTCCGTAGCCGTCCGTCACGACAGCCCGCCCGGGAACACCGACTCCGCGAGGAACCTCACCAGCGCCTCCGGCAGGAGCCCCAGGAGGAACGTCGCGACCAGCGTGATGATGATGACCGACTGCACGCCCACGGACGGGACTATGGCGTGTTCCGCTTCCTCCGCGTCGAGTCCTGTCGCCGGCTGGAAGTACATCAACCGAACCACATTCATGTAGTAGTACACGGCGATCATGCTGTTGACGACACCCGCGACGGCCAGCCAGAAGAGCACGTTGACGTGGATGCCGAAGGGCAGGGAGAGGCTGATCGCGTCGTCGGCGGCGCCGCGGATGGCGGCGTTGAAGACGTAGAACTTGCCGAAGAAGCCCGCCAGCGGCGGGATGCCCGAGAGGCTGAGCAGGAAGATTGTCATGGCGATGGCCAGGAACGGGTTGCGCTTGGCCATTCCCCCATAGCGCTCGATGGACTCGCAACCGGTCGCCCGCTCGATCGCGATCGCGACGGCGAACGCGCCGAGGTTCATGAACAGGTAGGAGGCGATGTAGAAGAGCACCGCGTGCAGGCCGCCGTGGGACGCGATCCCGCCCCGGTCGCTCACCGTCCACGCCCCGCCTTGCCACGCCACGACGCCGATGAGCATGTAGCCGGCGTGGGCGATGGACGAGTAGGCCAGCATTCGCTTGATGTTCCCCTGCCAGATCGCCGCCCAGTTCCCCAGGAACATCGTCGCGATGGCCAGCACCGCCACCAGCGTGGGCCACTGCGGGTACAGTGCGTTGCCCTCCTGCATGAACAGGCGCGCGAGGATGGCGAACCCCGCCGCCTTCGGCCCGACCGACAGGAAGGCCGTCACCGGCGTCGGCGCGCCCTCATAGGCATCGGGCGCCCACCAGTGGAACGGCACCATCGCGATCTTGAAGCCCAGGCCCACCAGGATCAGCACGGCGGCGATGGGCTGCAGCGGGCTCGGGTGCAGCCTCAACTGCATCGGCAGGGCCTCCGAACCCAGCAGGCCGTAGAGCTTCGTGGTGCCCGCGACGCCGTACAGCAGGCTCATGCCGTAGATCATGACCGCCGAGGCGACCGCTCCGTACAGGAAGTACTTCAGGGACGCCTCCGCCGAGCGCGGCTCGTTGCGCAGGTACCCCGTCATGACATACGAGAGCAGGCTGACCGTCTCGATGGCCAGCAGGATCACGATCAGGTCGGCCGCGCCGGCCATCAGGCACAGCCCCAGCACGGCCCACACCAGCAGCGCGAAGAACTCGCCGTAGTCGCGGTCCACGCGCCGCATGTACGACATCGCGATCAGCGTCACCAGCCCCCCGGCCGCCACCGCAACCAGCTTGAAGAAGACGGCCAGGTCATCCACCACGTACGACCCCAGGAAGATGACCGACTGCTCGTGGCGCCACTGCATCGCCACCAGCGGCAGGCACGCAAACAGCCCGGCCAGCGTGACCACCGGCGCCGCCAGCGGCCACCGCCTCTTCGTCAGCGCCCCGATTCCCAGCACGATGAGGCCCAGCACGCCGAGGAGTATCTCGGGCGCAAACTGGTCCAGTCCGGCCGTCGGTTGCAGGTTCAGCGTCATCCCAGTCTCAGGTCTCAGGTCTCAGGTCCGAGCGGAATTCGGGGACATGACCCAACTCGCGTCGTCCGCGAATTGGGATCGTGTCCCCGCAATTCCACCTCACCCCAACCCCGCCAACCTCGTCACATGGTCCACGATGGCCGTCAGCGGCCCGTTCATGACCGCAATGAGCGGCTTCGGGTACACGCCGATCACCAGCATCGCTACGCACAGCGGGGCGGTCGCGACGATCTCCCCCCAATCCATGTCCGGCAGGTCGGCCCATCGCTCCTTGAGCGGGCCGAGGAACACCCGCTGGATCATCCACAGGAAGTAGGCTGCCGTGATGATCACGCCGATGGCTGACAGGCATGTAATGAGCGTGTAGGACGAGAACGAGCCGGTCAGAACGAAGAACTCGGACACGAAGCCGGCCAGCCCCGGCAGTCCCAGCGACGCGAAGCACGCGAACATCATGATCCCCGCGTACAGCGGCATCTGCTTGGCCAGACCGCCGAACTCGTTGATGTTCCGGGTATGCGCGCGGTCGTAGATGACCCCCACCAGGAAGAACAGCGCGCCCGTGATGATCCCGTGGGTGACCATCTGGAGCGTCGCCCCGTTCAGCGCCGTCGTGCGGGTCGTGATCGAGGCCATGACCCCGCCGCGGGCCGCCACTGCCGCCACGCCCAGGATCACGAAGCCCATGTGGTTCACCGAGGAGTAGGCGATCAGCTTCTTCAGGTCGCTCTGCGCCATCGCGCACAGCGCGCCGTAGATGATGCTGATGAGCGCCAGGATCGCCATGTAATCGGCGAACCGCGCGCTGGCTTCGGGGAACATCGGGAGGATCACGCGGACGAAGCCGTACGTCCCGAGCTTCAGCAGGATGGCCGCCAGGATGACCGAGCCCGCCGTCGGCGCCTCCACGTGCGCGTCGGGCAACCACGTGTGGAAGGGCCACAGCGGGACCTTGATCGCAAAGCCCAGGAAGAAGGCCCAGAACACGAGCGCCGCCTTCACGCCCGCCCCGGCCATCGGGTTGGCCTGCATGATCTTCACCATGTCGAACGTCGGCTCCGGCATGGAGAAGTAGCAGGCCAGGATCGCCAGCAGCATCGGCAGGCTGCCGACCAGCGTGTAGATGAAGAACTTGATCGCCGCGTACTCCCGCCGCGGCCCGCCCCACACCCCGATGATGAAGTACATCGGGACCAGCCCGATCTCCCAGAACCCGAAGAACAGGAAGAAGTCGAGCGAGACAAACACGCCCAGCATCCCCGTCTCCAGCAGCAGGAACCACGCCATGTACTCCTTGACGCGGACGGTGATGCGCAGCGAGTAGACGATCGACAGGAGGGAGAGCGCGGTGGTCAGGACGATCAGCGGGATGCTCAGCCCGTCCACGCCCACGTGGTAGCCGATGCCCAGCGAGGGAATCCAGGGCGCCTGGTACTCCAGGCGCATGGCCATCGGGCCCCTGCTGGGCTCGGTGGCGAAGGCCATGCACATGAAGATCGACCAGACGAACGCCGCCAGCGAGGCGCCGATCGCGACCCCCTGAATCTGACGCACGTGCCGTTCCTTGTCCAGGAACAACACGATCACCAACCCCACCACGGGCAACGCAAGCAACACGCTCAGTATCATCTCTTGCACCTGCTCGGGACGGTCGCCCGTCTCGTGCCTTCGGCCTCAGGTCTTCAGTCTGAAGTCTGCGGTCTGAAGTCCGCCGTTCACCTAGATCCAGTGCCCGCCCAGGACGTAGATCGCCGCCGCGATCAGCGCGGCAATCAGGGCCGAGAATGCGATGTAGTGCTGAACGCGGCCCGTCTGCAGCATGGCGGCGAACCGGCCCGCCAGCTTCTGCGCCTCAGCGATCAGGTTCACCAGGCCATCCACGATCCACGTATCCGCCAGCCGCGCGAGACCCGCGAACACGCGGGTCGTCGCCCAGCCGACCAGGTTGACGATTCCGTCCACCACGTACTTGTCGAACAGCCCGCAGCCGGCGGCCAGCGCCAGCGTTCCGCGCACGAACGTCGCGTGATATATTTCGTCGAAGAAATATTTGTTCTTCAGCACGTTGTGCGCCCAGGCGATGGGCGGGACCGCCTGCTTGAGCCTCGGCACATCCACGAGCTTCCAGCCCCAGATCACCGCCGCCAGCAGCCAACCCAGGCCCGCCGCCATCACGGACACGCACAGCGGGACGATCTCGAACTCGATCCCCGCGATGTTGATGGCGCCGCCCGCCACGGCATGCTCGGCGTGCTCCGCGATCTGCGGCGCCGAGGAGCCCAGGAAGTGGTGCATGAGGTTGTGGTCGCCGGGCATTCCCAGCCAGCCCAAGCCGACCGAGAAGACCGCCAGGATCGTCAGCGGCACGGTCATGACCTTCGGGCTCTCATGCGCATGGATCGAGTGATCGCGCGGATGGTCGCCCGCGAAGGTCAGGAACATCAGCCGGCCCATGTACAAGGCCGTGCAGAACGCGGCGAACTCACCAAGCCAGAAGACGGGCTGATCGACCGCCCACGAGGCGGCCATGATCTCGTCCTTACTCCAGAAGCCCGCCCAGAACAACGGCACCCCCGTCAGCGCGAGCGTACCCATCAGGAAGGTCCAGAACGTCGTGGGCATGGCCTTGCGCAGGCCGCCCATCTTCGTCATGTCCTGCTCGCCGCCGCAGCCGTGGATGACGCTCCCCGAGCCAAGGAACAGGAGCGCCTTGAAGAACGCATGGGTCAGCAGGTGGAACACGCCCGCGACCCAGCCCGCCATCCCCATCCCCAGGGCGAACATCATGAAACCGAGCTGGCTGACGGTGGAGTAGGCGAGGACGCGCTTGATGTCGTTCTGCGCGATGCCGATGGTGCCCGCCAGCACCGCCGTGATGATCCCGATGTAGCGCACGATCTCCAGGCTCGTGAGGCCCGCGAAGACCTCCAGCTCTGCAACCTGCGGAACCACATACAGCGTCGAGATGCGCGCCACCATGTAGACGCCCGCGGCGACCATCGTGGCGGCGTGGATGAGGGCGCTGACCGGGGTCGGGCCCTCCATCGCGTCCGGAAGCCAGACGTGCAGCGGGAACTGCGCGCTCTTCCCGATGGCGCCCGTGAACAGACACGCCCCCGCGATGGCCACCCAGTGCGGCGGGAAGGCCGCCGTCCCCGCCGCCGCGAGCGCCGCCCGGATGTCTAGCGAGGGCACGTGGAAGAAGATGATCATGATCCCGATGAGGAAGCCGAAGTCCCCCACCCGGTTCACGATGAAGGCCTTCTTCGCGGCGCTGGCCGCCGAGGGCTTCTGGAACCAGAAGCCGATCAGCAAGTACGAGCACAACCCGACCAACTCCCACCCCGCGAACAGCACGAGGAAGCTGCCCGCTAGCACCAGCAGCAGCATCGAGAAGCAGAAGAGCGACATGTACGCGAAGAAGCGCGGATACCGCTCGTCGCCGTGCATGTAGCCGATCGAGTAGATCTGGATCAGCATCGCGACGAGGGTGATCATCGCGAGCATGGCGGCGGTCAGGTTGTCGATCCGCAGCCCCACCTTCAGGCGCCCGTCGAAGGCAGGTGACAGGTCACGGGTAACAGGTGACAGGACGGCTGGGCTCAACGGGCCAAGCGGTGCCCACTCGACCGCCATCTCGAAGGGCTCCGGCCCCTCGATGGTCTCACGAGCGGACTCGCCGTGGGTGCCCGCCTCGTGCGGAGCGCCGAAGGTCTGGCTGACCCGCGAGGCCAGAATGCCCCAGGCGATGACGCAGGGAATCGCGATGCCCGCGACGGCAATGAGCGCGACGCGGTCACCGATCTTCCGGTGGAGCTTCACTCCCCAGCCGATCAGGACGCCGCATGCCAGCAGCGGCAGCAGCGGGATCAGCCAGGCCAGGTTCTCGAAGAACGGACTCACCACTTGAGCAAGCTCACTTCATCCGCAGTCGTGGTGCGCAGGACGCGGTAGACGTTCAGGATGATTGCCAGGCCCACGGCGGCCTCACAGGCCGCCAGCGTGATCACGATGAGCGCGAAGATCTGCCCGTCGAGGACGAGGTTCAGCCCCGCCGGCGGCGCGAGATACCGCTGGAACGCAATCAGGTTGATGTTCGCGGCGTTGAGCATCAACTCGACGCCCAGCAGGATGGCAATCGAGTTCCGTCGCGAGATGACACCGAACAGACCGACCGAGAATAGGATCGCCGACAGCGCGAGGAAGTGCTGGAGGCCCAGCTGCTGGAGCACCATCAGAGCTCCTCCTCCCCTTCCGTGGCTGCCGTGGCCGTGCCGTTACTCTCACTCCTCACTCCTCGCTCCTCACTCCTCGCGGGCATCCTGCCCGCCGCCACCCAGCCCTTCTCCCGCCTCACGATGACGATGGCGCCGACCATGGCGACCACCAGGATCACCGAGGTCAACTCGAACGGTAGCAGGTAGTATGTCAGGAAGTAGAAGCCGGTCCGCCGCAGGTTCGTCGAGGGCTGCTCGCCGGCCGTCTGCGTCTGCGGGTCGTAGTAGTCGTACCAGCTCTCCTCGCCCGTGGCGCGGTCGCGCATCTCAAGCGGCGGTGGGCGCAGCTCGCGGTTGCGGAAGCTCTCCGTCTGCAGCGCGCCCAGGATCGCGATGGCGGTCAGCCCCGCAATCAGCCCGGCGGGGAACACGTAGTGGTTGGCTGCCGTGATCGGGCCCGCGCGCCGCTCCAGCAGGAAGATCGCAAACAGCATCAGGACCATGATGCCGCCCGCGTAAATCAGCAGCTGGAACGCCAGCATCACCGGCGAGGCCATCACCGCATACAGGCCCGCGATCCCGATGAAGCACGGCAGCAGGCTCAGGCACGCATGCGTGACCCGCCGCGCGGTGACCACCAACACGGCCGCGCCCAGCGTCAGCAGGGCGAACCCCGCGAAGAGGATCAGCGAGCCGTATTCCTGAATGAACTCGGACAGGTGCTGCAGCATCTTGCCCGGAAAAAGAGGGACACCATACCAATTCGGACGTCATGAATTGGTATGGTGTCCCTCTTTCTCCACTTCTCCCACCTTCGAGATGTGCTCCATCCCCTCGGCTTCCGCCCGCAGGCGGTCGATCTCCCAGATCAGCTCCTCAACGTGCTCGACTACATCGCTGTACTTCGGCGTCATCGTGATCGCGTCGAACGGGCAGACCTCGGTACACAGCCCGCAGTACATGCACTTGCTCATGTCGATCGTGAAGCGGACCGGCTTGCGCTCTTTGCCCTTGCCCTCGCCCTCGACCAGGATGCACCGGTCCGGGCAGACCTTCTGGCACTGGCCGCAGGCGGTGCAGTTGAGCTGCCCCGTCTCGGGGTTCGCCACCAGTCCCAGCATCCCACGATAGCCCGGCCCCGGCTTGTAGTTGAGCGACGGGTCCCGGTGCGGGTACTGGTCCGTGACCTTCCCGCGGAAGAACAGGCTATGGAACGTGATGCGAAGCCCGTCCGCGATGCTCTTCGCGCCGGAAGCCACGTCCTGCATGAGATCGACGACGTTGTTGCGTGCCATGCGCCCATCCGGCCGTGGGCGCCATGAATGGCGCCCCTACACAGCTGGGCGCGATGAATCGCGCCCCTACATCACCAGCCACTTCTCATCGCCGTCATGTAGGGGCACGATTCATCGTGCCCGCGTGTAGGGGCGTGATTCATCACGCCCCATGCCGTCCCTCTCAGTACGTCAGCCCCAACTGAACGACCACGCCGACGATCAGGATCGCGGCGAGGCTCAGCGGGATGAGCAGCTTCCACGCAAACCCCATGAGCTGGTCCACGCGCAACCGGGGCAGCGTCCAGCGAATCCACATCATCACGAGCACAACCACCCAGGCCTTCACGTAGGTCACGATCGGGCCCGGGATGACGCGGTCCAGCGCGGGGATGCCCGTGTGCCAGGCGCCCAGGAACAGCACCGAGAAGACCAGCGAGACGACGAACATGCTCGCGAACTCGCCCACGAAGAAGCAGGCGAACTTCATGCCGCTGTACTCGGTATTGAACCCTGAGACGAGTTCGCTCTCGGCCTCCGGCAGGTCGAAGGGCGTGCGGTTCACCTCGGCGATGCTCGCGGTGAAGTAGATCAGCGCGGGAATCCAGAGCCAGTACCGGAAGAGGTTCCAGTGGAAGAACCAGCCGGTCTGGCCCAGGCCGATCTCGCGCAGCGAGAGCGTGCCGGTCCAGGTGATGACACAGACCAGCGCGAGCGCCTGGGGCACCTCGTAGCTGACCATCTGCGCGGCGGAGCGCAGGCCACCGAGCAGCGACCACTTGTTGTTGCTCGCCCAGCCGGCCATCATGATCCCGATGACCGTGAGCGACGCGACCGAGGAGATGAACAGCAGGCCGATGGAGATCTCCCCGCCGCTGGCATCGCGATCCCACGGGATGACCACCAGGGTCACGACCGCCGTCGCGAACACCAGGATCGGTGCCGCCACGAACAGGCCCTTGTCGCTCGCGGCGGGCATGATGTCTTCCTTCAGCAGCAGCTTCACGGCGTCCGCCACGGTCTGCAGCAGCCCGTACGGCCCCACGCGGTTCGGCCCGATGCGCGACTGGATCCAGGCGCTGATCTTCCGCTCGACGTAGATGAGGTAGACCACCGTCAACAGGACCGCGACCACAATCACCAGGCAGCCGACCACCCACCCGAGCATCCGCACCAGCGGCTCAGGGAGGCCGGTGACCCGGTGGACGAGGTCAGCGAGCCAGGCGATCAGTTTTCCGGTGAGGCTGGGTTCGGTCACGGTCTGTGTGTCCTACCCCCCTGCCCCCCTTCCTTCAGAAGGGGGGAACACCTACGGATCGGATAGCGCGCGTCGTTTCCCCCCTTCTGAAGGAAGGGGGGCAGGGGGGTAGGACTAGCGGTCCACGTCCCCCAACACGATGTCGATGCTGCCCAGGACGGCGACGATGTCGGCGACGAGGCCGCCGCGCGCCATGATGGGCAGGGCCTGCAGGTTTGCGAAGCTCGGCGCGCGCCAATGGAAACGGGCCGGCGTATCGCTGCCGTCGCTCAGGAGGTAGCAGCCCAGCTCCCCGCGCGGCGATTCCGTGCGCTCGTAGACCTCGCCGGCGGGCGGCTTGATGGTCTTCGGGACCTTCGCCTGGTACGGCTCGCCGGCCATCTTGTCGAGCGCGTCGAGGCACTGCAGCGCGAGCTTGCGGCTCTGGCGTATCTCCTCCATCCGCACCATGTACCGCGCGAGACAGTCCTCGGCCTCGAACACGGGCACCTCGAACTCGAGTTCCGGGTATACGCTGTAGGGATCGGTCTTCCGCAGGTCTACGTCGATCCCCGAGCCCCGCGCCATCGGGCCGGTGATGGCATACTCGATGGCGCGCTTGCGCGGTAGGAAGCCGACGCCGTCCACCCGCGCGCGGAAGATGCGGTTGTTCGTGAAGAGCTGGTCGTACTCGGCGAGGCGGTCCGGGAAGTAGCCCAGGAACTCGCGTGCTTTCTCGATGAAGCCCGGCGGCAGGTCGTTCCGCAGCCCGCCGATTCGCATGTAGTTGTACAGCAGCCGCTGGCCGGTGGTCGCCTCGAACAGGTCGAGCAGCACTTCCCGCTCGCGGAAGCACCACAGGAAGAGCGTGATCGCCCCCAGGTCCAGGCCGAACGTGCCCAGCCAGACGAGATGGCTCACGATACGCTGTAGCTCCGCCAGCAGCACGCGGAGGTACTCGCACCGGCGCGGCACCTCGACACCCATCAGCTTCTCGACCGCCCGCACGTAACAGAAGTTGTTCGCCAGCGCCGCGAGGTAGTCGAACCGGTCGGTGAAGGGCACGATCTGCACGTACGTCCGGCGCTCGCAGATCTTCTCCAGCGAGCTGTGCAGGTAGCCGATGTGGGGCACGCACTCGACCACCAACTCGCCGTCGAGCGTCAGCACGAGGCGCAGCACGCCGTGGGTGCTCGGGTGCTGCGGCCCCATGTTGATGACAAGCTCTTCGGTTGTGAAGGCGGTCGCTTCCATGCCCTCTTCGCTCGCCGCCGGCGTGGACAGGCATTCTTGCCTGTCCATCCGACGATCCCCAGCCGCTAGGAGGACAGGCATTCCTGCCTGTCCCCACCGAACTCAGGCCAGCTCGTGTCGCGGGTCCGGAGCCAAGAACGGATGGTCCGGGTACACGTAGTCCTTGCGCAGCGGATGGCCCTCCCAGTCCTCGGGCAGCAGGAGGTTCCGCGGGTCGGGATGGCCGTCGAAGGCGATCCCGAACATCTCGGTCGCCTCGCGCTCCTTCCAGTCGGCGGCCGGGAAGACGCCGACGATGGAGGGGAGGCTCGGCTTCGCGCGCGGCAGGCGGACGTGGATCGCCACCCGCGCCGGCCCGCGCAGCTCATACAGGTGATACACGACCCCCAGGTCGTCGCCGTAGTCCACGCCCAGCAGCGAGGCCAGGTGCAGGTAGGGGCCCGCCTCGCGGTCGCGGAGGATGCGGCAGACGTCGGCGACCGCCTCGGGCTTCACCGTGAGGCTGATGCGAGCGCCGCTGACCGAGAACTCGAGGACCGAATCGCCCAAGGCCGCCGCCAGGTCTTCGGGCAGCGGCTCAGGCGCCGGTGTCTCTTCGCCCTCGACCGGCTTCTCGTCGGCGTTACTCTCCCTCACCCTTCAGGACCTCATAGCGCTCGTCGCCGAGACGGATGCCGTGGACCTTCGGCTTCTCGGCGACGGAGTCGCGTCGCATGATCTGCTGCAGCTTCAGCAGCCCGTCGATCAGGGCCTCGGGCCGCGGCGGGCAGCCCGGTATGTACACATCCACCGGCACGATTCGCTCGACGCCCTTCACCACGCTGTACGCGTCGTGGTAGAAGCGCCCCGCGCTGTTGGCGCAGCTCCCGAGCGCCACGACGTAGCGGGGCTCGGGCATCTGGTGGTAGAGCCGCTCGAGCACCGGGGCCATCTTCATGGTCACCGTGCCGGCGACGATCATCGCGTCCGCCTGGCGGGGCGTCGCGCGGAACATGATCCCGAAGCGGTCGAGGTCATAGCGCGAGGCGCCGGTGGCCATCATCTCAATCGCGCAGCACGCCAGCCCGAACGTCATGGGCCAGAGGCTGCAGTAGCGCGCCATGTTGAGCACGCGGTCGGCCAGCCCGACGGCCTTCTCGCCGAGCGGCAGCTTCTCGACGAGGCGGGCGATGCGGCGGGCGGGCGTGGTGCTGAACTTCACGAAGGCTGCGTGGCCGCGCGCAATCGCCTCATCGGCGGCGGCGTCCACGCGCTGTTGGACCTTGCCCGGCAGGTCGATCAGAGCCACTCCAGGGCCCCCTTCCGCCAGGCATAGGCAAACCCGAGGATGAGAATGACGAGGAACACGAGCATCTCAGCGAACACGAAGAAGCCCATCGACCCGAGGAGGTCCCTGAACACCACGGCCCACGGGAACAGGTAGATCGCCTCCACATCGAACACCACAAATATCAATGCGAATAGATAGTACCGAACGTAAAACTGGGCCCAGGACTCGGTGAGGGGGTCGATGCCGCACTCGTAGGTGGTGAGCTTCTCGGGGTAGGGGTCATGCGGCCGGAGGAACCATGCGGTGGCCAGCATGAGGATCCCGAACCCGACCCCGACGAACGTGAAGACCAACAGAGGCCCGAACTGGTCACCCATGAACGAACGCAGCCTTCAGTCGTCGGGAGTAGGTGCCAGGCACCAATCAAGGACGTCGCCCATAGGTGCCTG
>Ga0194125_10006236_pt1 | contig 17699 bp, 14 predicted proteins | sample TA2KigC250mmetaG_FD_148626 | JGI IMG/M metagenome (GOLD analysis project Ga0194125, IMG submission 148626) | Freshwater microbial communities from Lake Tanganyika, Tanzania - TA2015034 Kigoma Deep Cast 250m | ecosystem: Environmental > Aquatic > Freshwater > Lake | place: Tanzania: Lake... | reverse complement strand
TCTGTCCATGCTTCGTCAATCCTCCTGGAGGTAAAACCACCAACTGGAGAGCCGGATGCGGGAGATCCGCCAGTCCGGTTCGGAGGGAGGGGGGACCGAAACCAATCGGCCCTCCCTACCCCTATAGTCTTTTCAAAGCCTTATAAGTACTCTGGACTCCGGTTTTCACCTGTCTGCCAGGCACAGGCAGGCCGGAGTGACGACTTTTTACGAAACCATCACACTTTAGTTCTTTGAAAAAAGGTTTGTTGTAAGGGCCAAGGGATTCCAGGGTTCGGGGGCCAGACCGGCCCGCTTGGAATCATAAGGCGCTTATTTTTCCGTGAATGGGGCGGGGAAAATACTCCCCGCCTCCTTCGAAGGAAACAAGCTTTCATCCTCGGAGACAAGGGGAAGCCCAACCGATGCTTCCGGCGCGTTCCGGCCTGGCCCCCGAACCCAAACAGAGGCGTTGCCGCCATTTTTTCAAAATTCTAAACTGATACGTTTTTTTGAATTTTGATTTTAAGGTTTCTCGGCGACCTCTGCGCTCTCTTTTGTGAAAGATTTAATGACAAATATTTTTTAAATTAGACCAGAGCTGCAAATACGCTTCACGGGCTTTATCCGTCGAGACAGCCGCGAATCTCAGTTTATCTCCCGGAACACACTGGGCAATCAGCGGCATGTCGGCCTGGATCAGGGTGGCCATGATCGGGTAGCCGCCGATGGTCTGCCGGTCGGCCAGGAGGATGATTGGCTGGCCGTCGGGAGGAACTTGAACCGTGCCATTGGCCAGGCCGCAGGTGATCAATTCCTCAGGCTTCTTCCTTTTGATGGGATCTCCTTGCAGGCGGTACCCCATGCGGTCGGATTGCGGGGTAACCGTGTATTCAGCGGAGAAAAAGGCCTTTACTCCTTCTTCCGAGAAGAAGTCTGCAAATGGCCCGGGAACAACGCGGAGCGTAGGGTTCTTTGCATACGGGGGACGGCTTTTTTCCGGGAAAAACCTGCCGGCAAGATTGGGCAACGTCCCGACGAGAAGGGGAATGGGAAGATGGTCCCGGGATTTTAAAACCCGCCCTTCAAGGCCGCCGAAGTTTCCCAGGAGGTAAGTAGAGCGGGACCCCATGACAGGCGGAACGTCAATACCCCCAAAAACGGCCAAATAGGCCCGAGCCCCTTTCTTCTTCCCTCCGAAGCTCAACGTTGATCCGGTGGGAGCGAAATGACAGGTCCAGTTAGGTATTGACTTTCCATCGAGGTAGGGGTCCAGATCCGCGCCGGCAATGGCCAAAAGCGTTTCAGTGTGAAATTTTAACATAGGTCCAAGAACGGTCATTTCCAGGCCGGCCGTTCCCTCCGGGTTCCCAACCAGGAGATTAGCGGCTGACAGGGCAAAATTATCCATGGCCCCGGCAACGCCTACCCCGTACCCCTGGTAGCCCCATCGTCCATTGTCCTGGACCGTAGTGAAAAAGCCGGGTTTGATAACTTCGATCATAAAAGGCTCAGAATCCAGAATCCAGAAGTCAGGAGAAAATCCCTGGCTTCTATTTTTTCCCCTGCTTATTCTGACTTCTGACTTCTGTCTTCTGTCTCCTTCTTTTCCCGAATTCTTCTTGGCTGATCGGGTAGAAGCGGGCATAATCTCCAGCCTGGAAATAAGCAGGAGGATTCCTGTTCAGGTGAAAAAGGGTAAGGGGCGTCCGGCCGATTAACTGCCATCCCCCGGGCGATTCCACGGCGTAGATTCCCGTTTGTATGCCTCCAATTCCCACAGAGCCGGCAGGGACTTTAGTCCTGGGGGTTTGCAGGCGCGGGGTCTTGATCTTTGAAGGAACAGTGCCCATGGCCGCGAATCCCGGAGAAAAACCGACCACGTAAACCAGGTAAGTTTCTCTTGTATGTAGTTGAACTACTTCTTCTGCAGTTATTTGATTATGCCGGGCAACAAACTCGATATCAGGACCGTACAACCCCCCATAAACCACCGGTATTTCTTTGACCTCGGGGCGGGTTTTCGTATCCAGGAGGTCACTGCCAGAAAGGCTGCGAGCCCAGTGTTCCACCTGGGAGAAAGAAAGCAGAAAGGGATCGTAATAGATCAGCAATGTGCAATAGGAGGGGATTAGTTCTCCAATCCCAGTAATCCTGTGCTGGCCTGCATTACGGACGAAAGCCTGGACAAGGCGGTTTACGGCCGGGTTGATCTCCACCCCGAATTCGATGAGGATGGCCTGATCTCCGGCCGGCAGAATTCTGGGAGGTACTTCCATCCTTTTACTGCCCCATAGGTTTGACGGCGATCCCGGCCTTTTTGACCTCTTCCCTTATTTTTTGCAGAATGGCAAGGGCGCTGGGAGTATCCCCATGAACGCAGAGAGTCTCAGGTTTTACCTTTACTTTGGTGCCGTCGTGGGCGATTACGTATCCTTCCTGAACGATCGTCAGAGCCTGCCGGGCTGCTTTTTCCGGATCATGGATGACGGACCCGGCGATCTTACGCGACTGTAAAGTCCCATCGGGATTGTACACCCGGTCCGCATAAACCTCTTCCACATATCGGGCTCCAACTTCCCTAGCTGCCTGGACCATTACCGTGCCAGCCAGGGCTATGAAAATAATCTCTTTGCTGAAACGGGCTGCCGCGCGGGCGATGGCCTTGGAAACTTCCAGATCTACAAAAGCCACATTGCCCAGAGCTCCGTGGGCCTTGACATGCTGCAACGGCAAGCCATGGGCGCGAGCGAAGGCATAGATGGCGCCCATCTGGTATAAGAGATAATTTTCGATCTCGGTTAGATTGAGATCCATGCGCCTCCGCCCGAATCCCATAAGATCCGGGTAACCGGGATGTGCGCCCACAGCCACTTCCTTTTCTTTGGCCAGGCGAACCGTCTGCTCCATAACCATGGGATCTCCGGCATGCCAGCCGCAGGCGATGTTGGCCGAGGAGATGTATTCCATCACTTCTGCATCCCGGCCCAAAGTATAAGCGCCGAAACTTTCCCCCATATCGCAGTTGATATCGATTCGATCAGGCATCCCATCCTCCTAAATTTTTTGCAACACTTTAGCTCTTTGAAGAAAGGTGTGTCCTCAGGGGCCAAGGGATTCCAGGGGCCGGGGGCCAGCGCGGAATGCTTGGAATCATAAGGCGATTATTTCTCCGAATATGGGGCGGGCAACAACCCCCGCCTCCTCCGCAGGAAACAATCATTTGCCTTCGTAGCCAACCGGAATCCCAACCGATGCTTCCGGCGCATTCCGCTCTAACCCCCGGCCCTTAATAAAGGGTTTTATACCATTTATTCAAATCGCTAAACTGATACAAAAATTTTATTTTTTCCCGTGCTTGGCGGGTACATTTTGAATTTTGATTTTAAATTCTTCTCTGCGCTCTCCGCGGTCTCGGCGGTGAATAAGATTTACTTGTTCGGGCCGTACAGGAAGCAGGCTACCCAGTGGTCAGGCTCAATCTCCTTCAATTGAGGCACTGCTGTGGGACACATGTCAAACTTGTTCAAGCAGCGGGTGTGGAAGTTGCATCCCGAAGGGGGATGGATGGGGCTGGGCACTTCCCCCTGGAGAAGGATACGCTTGCGTTCGAGAGTTGGATCGGGTACGGGGTTAGCTGAAAGCAAAGCCTGCGTATAAGGATGTTTGGGCTGGCGGTACAGGTCTTCACTCCGGGCCAGCTCAGCGATCCGCCCGAGGTGCATCACGGCCACCCGGTCGCTGATGTGCTCCACTACGTGGAGATCATGCGCAATAAAAAGATAGGTCAGGTGAAATTCCTCTTGCAAATCTTCCAGGAGGTTCAAAACCTGAGCTTGGATGGAAACATCCAGGGCCGATACAGGCTCATCGGCAATGATCAGCTTGGGGTTTAAGGCCAAGGCCCGGGCAATGCCGATTCGTTGCCGCTGCCCGCCGCTGAACTCGTGGGGATAGCGGTTGATATTTTCCGGTCTCAGGCCGACCACTTCCATCAATCTGAGCACCCGTTCTTCCTGTTCTTTTCTGTTGCCGATTTTGTGAATGATTAAAGGCTCCCCGATGATTGAACCCACGGTCTTGCGCGGATTCAAGGAAGAATAAGGGTCCTGGAAGATGATTTGCATCTGCCGCCGGAGCTGGCGCAGGCGCTCTGAGCTGTAATGGAGAATGTCCTCCCCCTCGAAAAAAATCTGCCCCTCGGTGGCCTCCTCCAGCCGAAGAATCAGCCGGCCCAGGGTTGATTTCCCGCAGCCGGACTCTCCGACCAAACCCAGCGTCTCTCCCCGGCGTATGGTCAGGTTAACTCCCACAACGGCCTGAACAAAGATTTTTTCTCGGGAGAAAAAATGGGTGTGTACCGGAAAGAATTTTTTTAAATTTTTGACTTCAACAAGGTTGCCGTTGTCACTCATGGGAAAAGAATCCACTCATCACATTTTTTGGGACACAGATGAACACAGATTTTTTAAAAAATGTGAAAAAGAGCCTAAGGAATTTACACTATATAGTTATTTTTTATCTGTGAAAATCTGTGTCCTAATTGAATTTTCGTTCATGCAGCCAGCAACGCACCAAATGCCCTGCTTCCGCTTCGACCAGGAGAGGTTCTTCCGTACACCGGTCAAAGGCATGCTTGCAGCGATTGGAGAACTTGCACCCCTGGGGAAGATCCAGGAGCGAAGGAACTAACCCCGGGATTGCTTCCAGCTTTTGTTTCCGGCTGTGGTCTTCATCCAGCCGGGGAATGGATTTCAGCAAGCCCTGGGTGTAAGGATGCTTCGGGCTGGCAAACAGGGGGCGAACCGCTGAGTACTCCACGATTCGCCCGGCATACATCACAGCCACTTTCTGGGCGGTTTCAGCGATCACTCCCAGGTTGTGCGTAATCAGAATGACCGACATTCCTTTCTCTTTTTGCAGGCGGTTGATCAGCTCTAAAATCTGGGCCTGGATGGTCACGTCCAGAGCGGTTGTGGGTTCGTCGGCGATCATCAGCTTGGGGCTGCAGGCCAAGGCCATGGCGATCATGGCCCGCTGGCGCATACCGCCGCTCAATTGATGCGGGTATTCAGAAATGCGCCGCTCCGGCGCGGGAATGCCCACCAGTTTGAGCATCTCGACAGAACGGTTCCAGGCTTCCTTCTTGGGCAATCTTTCATGAAGCCGCAGCACTTCAGAGATCTGATCCCCGATCTGAAAAACCGGGTTCAACGAGGTCATGGGCTCCTGGAAGATCATGGAGATGGAGCGGCCGCGGATCTTACGCATCTCGGGTTCAGAAAGAGCAAGCAGGTTGTTTCCACTGTAGAAGATTTCCCCGTTGACAATCCTTCCCGGAGGGTCCGGGACGAGGCGCATGATGGAGAGGGCCGTGACGCTTTTGCCGCAGCCGGATTCCCCCACCACACCCAGGGTTCCTCCCTCTTCCAGCTCTAAGTCCACCCCGTCAACGGCTTTGGCAACGCCATCATCGGTAAAGAAGTAGGTATGCAGGTTGCGAATTTTCAATAGAAATTGATTCTCGCCAGCCATAACGATTCCGCTCGCTCAACCTTTGAACCCAAGGGTAAAAGAGTATAAAAAATACCTTACCTTTTTGATTTTGTCAAATAAGGATTGCAGAATTTTTTGCCTCTACGACAGACGGGTCAGCCTTGCTGCCTGCCCTTGATTTTGGGGTTCAGAAAATCATTGAGCCAATCACCTATCAAACTAAGACTCAAAACGGTCAGAAAAATGGCCAACCCCGGAAAAGTTACGGTCCACCAGGCTTGCCGCAGATAGATCCGCGAAGATCCGATCATATAGCCCCAGCTCATGATGTTCGGGTCTCCCAGGCCTAAAAAGCTTAGTCCAGCTTCAAAGAGAATGGCAATACCCACGGCCAAAGAAGCATTGACGATCATGGGCGGTAGGGCATTCGGGAGAATTTCCCGCCAGATGATGCGCGTATTTGTGGCCCCCAGGGCTCTGGAGGCGGCAACAAAATCTCGCTCGCGTAAAGAAAGGAATTCTCCCCGCAGTATGCGGGCGATACCAGGCCAGGCAGACACACTGATAGCCAGAATGATGCTTTCCAGGGAGGGTTTGAAGAGAGCGACCACTACCATGGCTAAAATGAGGGAGGGAAGGACCTGGAAGAATTCGGTCACCCGCATGAGGGCGTCATCGATAAAACCCCCATGGTAGCCTGCCAGGGCTCCAAAAAGGATGCCGATGGTCATCATTACGGCGGCAGCCATGATGCCCACGAAGAAAGAGGTTCTTGCCCCATGGACGATTCCGGCCAGAACGTCCCTTCCTAAATAATCTGTGCCTAAGGGAAAAGCACTCCCCGGCGGGAGAAAGCGTTTGCCCGCCATTTCAAAGGGGTTTACGGGATAAATGAGAGGGCCGAAGAAAGTGGTCAGCAGCACCAGGGAAAAGACGATCAGACCGAAAACCCCGGCCTTATTCTGTAAATATCTGCGCCAGATGAAGGTTGTACCTTTTCCTCGGCTTCGCTTATCTTCTATTTGTGAAGAGATTATTTTCACGACAATTAATAAATCTTGAATTTTGAATCTTGAATCTTATTTTTTGGTTACCGGCGCCGGATTCTTGGATCCAGGACGCCATACAAAACATCCGTGATTAGGTTGACCGCGATGACCAAAACGGAAGAGAAAAACAGAACTCCCATTATAAGGGGGTAATCCCGGCGGAGAATCCCGTCGAACATCAGACGCCCCATTCCCGGCCAGCTGAAAACCGTCTCCACTAAAACCGCGCCCGCCAAAAGGCGCCCGAGCTGCATACCGGCCATGGTCAGAATGGGGAGGATGGCATTTCTCAGGGCGTGTTTAAAAATGACTCTGCGCTCCGGAAGTCCTTTGGCCCGCGCCGTCCGGATATAATCCGAGCCGATCACTTCCAGCATGCTGGCCCTGCTTAGCCGGCTGTAAGGGCCGATCAGAATGAATCCCAATGTCGTGGCGGGCAGCACGAGATGATGGAGCGTATCCATCAGGGTTAGCCAAACATTCGCTCCATACCCGGCAGTCATCATTCCATAGCCGGGGAATAAAGGCAGGTAGAGCGAAAAGGCTAAAATCAGCATGATTCCCAGCCAGAACGAAGGCATGGCAAATCCCAGAAGGGAAAAGACCGTGATAAAGGCGCTGGCCGTGGATGCGGGCCGCTGGGCCACCATCACCCTGGTGAAGACGCCAATGGTTATGGCCATGAACATTGCGGTGAGAACCAAAAGGGCTGTGGCCCAGATCTTCTCCAGAATCAACTCCAGGACCGGTTTCCCCTGGAAGTAGGAGAACCCGAAGTCTCCGGTGAGGAGTTTTTTCCCGTAAATAAAAAGCTGCTCCGAAAGGCTTTTGTCGAGGCCGAACTCTTTGCGGACTGCTTTAAGAGTTTCCTCGGAGGCGCCCCCGGCTTCTCCGATATAAACCATGGCCGGGTCACCCGGGGCGAGGTGGAGAAGGGTAAAATTCAAAAGCACGATTCCGATGATCACAGGAACCGCCTGCAGGATTCGGCGGAGGATGTACCATACGAGGGAATCAGAACTCAAGATAATCCTCTTACTAAACTTCAATTCCCTCCCCCTGCGATGGGGGAGGGGCACGGTGGGGGTGAATTATTGAATTGATCTCCCCCTCACCTTCATCCTCTCCCGCCAGGGGAGAGGATATAATTTTATTTATTTTCTTTTTAATTCTTTGATATTTTGCATTTTGCATTGATCTCTTTACGGTCCGACTTTTCCTTTGCGCCAAAAAACGGTGTCCAGAGGGTTTAACATTCCCCATACATCCATGGGTATCCCGTCGAAATCTTTATTGTAAAGCGTGGGCATTTCGAAATCGATTACCCATATGACGGGAAGCTCATCCATGAGAATTTCCTGCACCCGATTATAGAGCTTTTTCCTCTTTTCAAGGTTCAGCTCAACCCGGGCCTCGGAACATAGCCGATCCACCTCCGGATTACTGTAGCCCATGGTGTTCGTCCAGGGAATCTTTTTAATATTCTTAGAGGTAAATACAGAATCAATGGCGATAACTGGTTCCGCAAAGTCGCCCACGGGAGCCCAGTCGAGTTCGTACTCCCAATTGCTGATTCTACCTACCCAGGTGGCATAGTCTGGAGGGGGCCGAAGAGTCGCCTGAATGCCAACCTTTCTGAGCTGCGTCCTCAAGAATTCACCGCCAGGTTTCCCGCCCGGATAAAAACTAAGAGAAAGGGTAAACCTATTTCCATCCGTTCCTTTCTTGAAACCGGCTTCGTCCAGCATCTGATTGGCCTTGGCTGGGTCATATTCGTATTGGGGGAGATTGGGGTTATGGAACGGGTTGGTATAGCGCAGGGGGCCGGCAGCGGGTCTCGCATAACCAGAAAGAAAGTCGATAAAAAAATTCTTATCGATGCTGTGGGCGATCGCTTTCCTGACTTTAAGGTTATCCAAAGGTGGCTTTCTATGGTTGATCTGAAGAATACCCCGCGTGCCTATGGCCTCATTCCCTTTTGTGGTAATGACCAAATGGGGCATCTTTTCGAGGCGGGGAATATCGGACAAAGGAATCCGGCCCCCCCAGGTGAGGTGAACCGCTCCAGTTTCCAGGGCAATGGTGCGAGAGGCCGCATCGGCAATGAATTCCATGATGATTCGATCCAGATAAGGTCTTCCTTTCCGGAAAAAATCCTGGTAGCGGTCCAGGATGAGATACTGGCCTTTCTTCCACTCCACGAATTTAAAGGGACCTGAACCGATGGGTTTCACATTGGCCGGGTGCCTGCGAATCTCTCCTTCGCTGTAGATATCTTTGGGAAGAATGGGGAAAAAATACGGATGATTGGCGGCAAGGTAAGCAGGAAAGGGATGGGGCAGCTTGAAGATGGCTGTATATGCGTCGGGGGTTTCAACTTTTTCAATTGCGCCGAATATCAGCTCACCCATGGGATGGTTTTTTTTGACCAGTTCCAGGGAGAAGGCAACATCGGCAGAGGTAATGGCTTTGCCGTCATGGAAAGTGGCTCCTTTCTCCAGGTGAAAGGTATAAGTCCGTCCATCGGGAGAAATTTCCCATTTCTTTGCCAGGTAAGGTCTGGGCCTAAAATTTTCGTCGAACTGCAGTAAGCTGGCAAAGATCTGGCACGCCGGAATCACGACCGCAGGGCCACCTACCAGGACTGGATTAAGATGGGGGGGCTCTGCATGCACTATCTTAAGGGTTCCGCCGCGCGGGACCTTTTCGGTCTGGGCCAAAGCTTGGGAATTTATCAAAACCAGGATCGTTAAAAGAATGATGCGTGTTAAAAATATGTTTTTCATCGTACTTCTTGTCTCTATTTTCATGACCATCCCCTCCTTTCAGCAAGATTGTTTGAGGAAAATCCCCCCTACCCCCCTTTGCGAAAGGGGGGCTGGGGGGATTTATAAACAACGGCATAAATTTACTGCTGTTTGTCATTCCGGGCTTGACCCGGAATCCAGTATATTCCTGGATTCCCGTTTTCACGGGAATGACTGATTCATCCATGGGGAGCAGCTTTATTTTCTACACAAAAGGATATTCCTTATTCTTTTCCTTTCCTATAGCCTGGAGAAGCGCGGTTTGATCCGGGAATATGACCGGCCTTTCTTCAGGTAATTTATGAATCAGGGATATGGATTCTGTCGGGCAGGAAGATACACAAAGACCGCAACCGATGCACCGTTCTTTGTTTATGATGGCATGGCCGTTTTGAACCTCGATGGCCTTCACCTGACACCGATCAACACAGATTTCACAGGCCGAACAGGTCTCCTCGTTCACCCGGGCATAATAGTCTGATTTGGCGATCGCCCCCAGGAGGTTATATTTGGTAATAAACCCCAAAGCTTTACAGCAGCATCCGCAGCAATTGCATATGAACATCTTGGCGCCTGAATGATTCGAGGAAAAATGGACTAAGCCTTCTTCCTCGGCCTTCGATAGAATCTGCCTGGCTTCTTCTTTGGAGATTTTTCTGCCCAGCCCATTTTCGATGGCATAATCCGCCATGGGTCCAAAGGCCATGCAGGCCTCCAGGGGCTTTTCACAGCCTTCGCCCATGATCCTCTTCTCTTTCCGGCAGATGCATTCCGCAACCGCGAATTTGGTATGAGAGTTGATGATCTCCGAAACCTTTTCATACGGTTGAATTTCCGCCATTCCCTGGATTTCTTTTTCAACAGGAATGATGCGCACCCCCGGAGTCTTTGATCTTTTCCTTTCCTGGACCATTCCTTCTTCAAAATATCTATCATACAGCTTGATGTTTTTCGGGTTCAAGTTCTTCAATTGGAATTCCCACATTCCCATCACCCAGGGGATCAAGAAATACATAAATGGTTGTTCTGGCGGTTGGAAGCGAAAGATTAGCCCCTTTTTGGACATCCGGTATAGGATTTCGGCGCACTCTTTTTCGTCCCGGCCAGCCCTCTCGGCTATCGTGGAAACGGGCTCTGGTAGGAAAGGCCGCAGGAAAAGCATGATCTCTGCCTCTTCTGGCGTAAAGAGCTGTTTTAGTATTTCCATTTCCACACCGCTTTCGGTTTTGGGAAATCCTTGAGGGAATTTATCCAGCCTCTCCTGCACTTTCTCGTAAATGTTGGCCATGGCTACCTCCTCCTTATGGAAATATCCTACCTTATCAATCATTTAATTCAATTCTATTCTTTTTTCCCCTGCTGGTTAATACTTTTCGAAGAGCTGAGAATCTCCCAGAGTTCATCATAATTGGCAAAAGCTTTCTTCCCCTTTTCTCCAACTTCTTCAACAAATCCAATGAGATGGTGAGGGTTTTTCCGGTCAAAACGATAAATGCGAACGACGTAATTGGCTAAGACAACTTTAGATAGCAAGACGGCCTCCTCATTGGAATACTGGAATAATGGAATGGTGGAATATTGGGTTTCTCATAGATCTCTTTTTAATAGCCTTCTTAAATCCCTCCCCGCCTCCCTTTTCCAAAGGGAGGAGAAGTTTTTCCCCCTTTTTCAAAGGGGGATGAAGGGGGATTTGGTGCCGTTTTTCAAAAGGCTAAAGTGTTACCAATAATCTATTGTTCTTTTATCTTTGGGCAGGTTACGGATTGGATACAGATTCGCTTTTTTTGGGAAAAAACGAATCGGGGAAGCGGTGAAACAAAGAAAGACAGGTAAGATTCGGTAGATCAATCTGACTAAAACCACCAAGAGATTCGAAGGCCCGTGGAGACGCATTTGATCAAAAGAGTGCGGGAATCGAACTGAGACATTAAGGTTGGAGCGGAGGATCAAGACGCGGGGGATTGGTCGATACCTGGAAGATCAGAAATCATCATAATTTGTTTCGGGGGGCTGTTAATCCCGCGGGATTCGATCCCGCTTTCAGCGGGACTGCTCGGGGAGCCAGTTCGACGCGAAAGAGGAAAAAGCAAGTTTGATCTTGCATATTTATGCAGACAATGATATATTTTTATGCATGAGAACCACTATTGAAATCAGTGACGAGCTTTTACGCCAGGCAAAAAGGCGGGCTGCAGACGAAGGGACACCCTTAAGGAAGGTCATTGAGGCGGCTTTGCACTTTTATCTGGGGAAGCGTCCCAAGAACAAAGGATATGAGCTGAAATGGCGTACCGAGAAGGGACGTATGCTTCCCGGAGTTCGCCTTGATGATCGGGATGCCCTTTTTGACTTAATGGAGGGGCGAATTTGATCGCCCTCGACACCAACATTCTCGTGTACGCCCGTCGAGAAGAAACCCCATTTCATCGTCAAGCATACAAACTTCTTAAAGGGATCGCATCAGGTGAAAATCCCTGGGCGCTCCCCTGGCCATGTGTGTATGAATTCTTGCGGGTCGTGACTCACCAACGCGTATTCGACCCTCCTACTCCTCTTGAAGATGCCATTGAAGATCTTGAATTTCTTTTCCAATCACCATCACTCGTCCTTCTGGGTGAGGGACCTGCACACGCTACCCATCTTAGCCGGGTTATACGCGAGGGGCAGGCCTCAGGAAACCTGGCGCATGATGCCCATATCGCCGCACTTGTTATGGAGCACGGAGTCCGTGAGCTGTGGACAATTGACCGTGACTTTACCAGATTTCCGGGCCTCCGTATTCGCAATCCTTTCGTAGAATAATAAGTCAAGGTAAGTGTAAGGGGTCAGGCTTAGGTATTTAGGTATTGTTTCGCCGTCCCTTTATGGGTAATCTGCCGCGGTGGCATGAAAACAAGAGTTCGTATTCCGGGGCACTTTTAATTGGTTGAAAAAGGATCCGGTCGAGGGCTGCACGGAAAATAAGGAAATAACGAAGTCTGACCCCATTTCCTACTTTCCCCATTTCCCTACTTTCTCCTTCCAGGGTTATCGGCTTCCGCATTTCCTCCATTTTTCCTAATTCCTTTTGGATGAAGTGAAATCATTTACAATTGCTATAAAATTGAATTTTTGGTATAAATACTTCAACTTCCGTGGGTGATTAGAGCAAAATCAGATGAGGTTTTGCCCATCACCCTTTTATGGGATGTGATCAAGAACTCTAGCTCTTTCTTCTCATTTCTTTATACATGGAGGGAGAAGATTCGGTAACACTTTTGGAGTGCAAGCAATGCCCCGTATCTTCGATAACATAGACCAATCCCTTCTTCCCGCTCTCCGGGATACACTCGCATTATCCACCCGTTCCGACTTTTGTGTTGGGTACTTCAATCTTCGCGGATGGAAGTCCATTGACGAGTTTATTGAAAAGTGGTCGGGCGGGACTGATCACTGCTGCCGTCTGCTCGTCGGGATGCAGCGGCTTCCCCAGGAAGACCTCCATTTGGCCCTCAGCCTTTTAAAGACAGATGCCGGCATAGACAATCAAACAGCCACCCGCTTAAAGAAGAATTTAGCAGAAGAATTTCGTCAGCAACTTATGTTTGGCGCCCCGACCAACCAGGATGAGATTGGACTCCGCCGCCTTGCTGCTCAGATTCGTTCCAAGAAAGTTATCGTGAAGCTTTTTCTGAGGCATCCTTTGCACGCAAAGCTTTATCTCCTCTTCCGCCCCGATCCCATAACCCCAACGGTCGGTTACCTTGGCAGCAGCAATCTCACCTTCGCCGGGCTTTCGGAACAGGGCGAGCTAAATATTGATGTCCTGGATCAGGATGCCTGTCGTAAGCTGGCCCTATGGTTCGAGGGCCGCTGGAACGACCGATGGTGTCTCGACATCTCAAAAGAACTCGTTGAAATCATCGAGGAAAGCTGGGCGAGAGAAACCATGATCCCGCCCCACCATATTTATCTTAAAATCGCTTACCATCTTTCTCAGGAAGCCCGCACCGGACTGACGGAATTCTGGGTGCCAAGCGACTTCGCCAATAAGCTCTTTGAATTTCAGATGGCCGCTGTCAAGATTGCGGCTCACCACCTCAACAAGCGAGGGGGTATTCTTATTGGCGACGTTGTCGGCCTCGGTAAGACGCTTATGGCCACGGCAGTCGCCCGCATCTTTGAGGACGACTATGATCTTGAAACCTTGATCATTTGCCCCAAGAATCTTGTTCCCATGTGGGAAGATTATCGAATGCAATACCGCCTTCGGGGGAAAGTCCTTTCATTAAGTCGCGTTATTCCCGAATTACCGAAGCTTCGCCGCTATCGAGTCGTCCTGATCGACGAGAGCCACAATTTACGGAACCGTGAAGGAAAGAGATACCGGGCGATCCAGGAATATATCCGGGAGAACGAGAGCAAGGTCGTCCTGTTGACGGCTACTCCCTATAACAAAACGTACATAGACCTTTCGAACCAGCTTCGCCTTTTTGTCCCCGAAGACGTGGATGTCGGCATTCGCCCGGAGAACCTTCTGCGAGAGATCGGAGAGACGGAGTTCATCAAACGCCACCAGTGCGCAATCCGCTCGCTGGCTGCTTTTGAGAAAAGTGAATATGCCGACGACTGGCGGGAACTGATGAGGCTCTATCTCGTCCGTCGAACCCGGAGTTTCATCCAGGATAATTATGCCGAAACGGATCCAAAGAATGGGCGAAAATACTTAACCTTTTCTGACGGCACACGCTCCTACTTTCCCACCCGCGATCCCAGAGCTGTTAAATTCAAGATCAACGACAAAGATCCAAACGACCAGTATGCTCTTCTTTACTCCGATTCCGTCGTTGACAGTATTAACCATCTCAGCCTTCCGAGGTATGGGTTGGGGAATTACATCAAGGAACGTCCCCACGAACCTCCAACCGCTGCCGAAGCCAAGGTTATCGCCGACCTCTCCAGGGCGGGAAAAAGACTCATGGGATTCTGTCGCACTAACTTCTTTAAGCGCCTCGAAAGCAGCGGCCACGCCTTCCTGCTATCCGTGGAGCGGCATATTCTGCGGAACTACGTTTACCTTTACGCAATCGAAAATGACCAAAGCCTTCCCATCGGCACCCAGGATGCCAGCCTGCTGGACGACCGGTTTAACGACGCCGATAGCGAGCTTTTTATCACGGATGATGATGAAGAAGAAGGCGGGGGAATGGAGGGAACTTTCAACCAGCTCCAAACGGAGGAAGATTTCAGGAAGCGCGCAACAGAGGTTTATAAAAGATACTCTGGACCCCTGAAGACACGGTTTCGCTGGCTGAAGGCGGATCGTTTTCTTCCTCAACTCGCACAAGATTTGAAAGCCGATATCAAGATTCTACTCGGCATATTGCGGAAGTGCGGCGCATGGAAGCCGGAACGGGACGAGAAGCTCGCCAGACTCCATGAATTGATCACAAAGAAGCATCCCGGGGAAAAGGTCCTGGTCTTTTCCCAGTTTGCCGATACCGTAATTTATCTAAACAGCCGGCTTGCCTCTCTGGGAGTCAAAAGGATCGCTGCGGCCACAGGCGATACGGATGACCCAACAAAGATAGCCTGGCGATTCAGTCCTGAAAGTAACAATAAACGGGAGGAGATTTTATCCGGAGATGAGCTCTATGTTGTGATTTCGACAGACGTTCTGAGCGAGGGGCAAAATCTCCAGGATGGCTCCATCGTTGTCAATTACGACCTGCCCTGGGCGATTATCCGTCTCATCCAGAGATCCGGACGTGTGGACCGGATCGGGCAGAAAGCCGAAAGGATCCTTTGTTATACATTTCTTCCGGCGGAGGGAGTCGAGCGAATCATTCGCCTGAGAGCAAGAATTCGGCAGCGGCTGCGCGAAAATGCTGAGGTGGTTGGGGCAGACGAGGCCTTCTTTGAGGACGATCACAACGATCAGGCAGTAAGAGACCTCTTTACCGAGAAGGCAGGAATTCTGGATGGAGATGCTGACTCCGAAGTTGACCTGGGTTCCTATGCCTACCAGATATGGAAAAATGCAATTGACCGGGATCCAAGCCTGGAGAAGATTGTTCCGAGCCTTCCGAATGTCGTCTATTCCACGAAACCCCACACGCCTAAAACGGAGCAGCCCGAAGGGGTGCTTGCTTACGTTCGGACTGCCGATGGCAATGATGCATTAGCCTGGTTAGATAGGAACGGCAACCCGGTAACAGAGTCCCAGTTCACCATTCTCAGATGCGCGCAGTGCGACCCGGACACGCCCGCTCTTGCCAGGCAGGAGAACCACCACGATCTGGTTCTGAAAGCGGTGAATCTGATTGCTGCGGAAGAAAAGAGGGTCGGCGGGCAGCTTGGCCGACCGTCAGGGGCTCGCTTCCGAACTTATGAGCGTCTTAAGCGGTATGCCGAAGAGGTCAAGGATACGCTCTTCGATACGCCGCAACTTCACCGCGCCATAGAGGACATCTATAATTGTCCCCTGCGCCAGGTTGCAATCGACATTCTTAACCGGCAGCTTCGAAGCGGCATCGACGATCACGCCCTTGCCCAGCGAGTGATTGAGCTCAGAGAAGATGGCCGATTATGCATTATTCACGAGGAAGAAGAGTCCCAGGAGCCGCGGATCATATGCTCTCTTGGATTAAAGGACTCCGGTCCATAGGCTGCCTTCTTCGTCATGCCGGACTTGATCCGGCATCCAGGGACTTTCATTATGATCCTTAATGTTCCGAGAGTTCGAGACCATCTTAGTAACTTCGAATTGGAAAAGCTTTTTGTCGAGGAGCTCGGATGGGACCGCTACTCGGCTGTTTTTGATATTCCCATCGATGGATACAGCTTCACCCTTCGTGCCGTGGCCCAGAAGAGGGGCGTACAAATTTTTGAATGCAGATCGAACGGCGAAGGGAAGATCCCCGACCACAATTTGCGCCGTAAAATCGAAAGACAAATCACAAAATGTGCCTATGAACACCTGATTATCTTTACCGATTCGGCAAGGACAACCCAGGTCTGGCAATGGGTTGCCCGCACACCCGGCCAGCCAACCGCCTACAGGGAACACTCTTATCACCCTCAGCATCAATCCGGTGAGGCGCTGATTCAAAAGCTCAATGCCATCATGATCCCGCTGGATGAAGAGGAGGCCATAGATCTGACCGGCACCGTCCACAAATTACGGGATGCCTTTGACCGAGACCGTGTCACAAAGAAATTCTACGATCATTTCAAACGCGAACATGCTCGTTTTCTCGAATTTATTCAAGGCATCAGTGATCAGGCCGACAGGCAGTGGTATGCGTCTTTGATGCTCAACCGCCTGATGTTCATCTACTTCATTCAGAAAAAGGGGTTTCTGGACGGAGATCTGAATTACTTGCAGAACCGTCTCAAGGCGGTTCAGGAGCGCAAGGGAAAGGGTAAATTTCTGACCTTTTATCGGTATTTCCTGCTCGTCTTGTTCCATGAGGGGTTTTCGAAGCAGCCCCGGCAAAGAAAGCTGGATGCTGATCTGAAGGAACTCCTCGGCGATGTTCCTTATCTCAACGGCGGTCTTTTTGAGGTTCATGAGCTTGAAGAGAAACACCCCAAGCTGAACATTCCCGACGAGGCCTTCGAGAACCTCTTCGGCTTTTTTGACCAGTACGAATGGACCCTGGACACCCGTCCCCTCCGTAATGACAGGGAAATCAATCCCGATGTCCTTGGTTATATTTTCGAAAAGTATATCAATCAGAAGGAGATGGGGGCCTATTACACCAAGGAAGATATCACCGAATACATAAGCAAGAGCACCATTATTCCTTATCTTTTCGATGCGGCAAAGAAAAAGTGCGCAGTGGCCTTTGAACCCGGGTCTGCAGTGTGGCGGCTCCTTGAGGAAGACCCGGACCGGTATATCTACCCTGCAGTGCGCAAAGGAGTGATCAACGAGCGGGGAGAAATCATCCCGCTTCCCGAGGGGATTGAGAAAGGCATTGAGTCTGTCAGCCAGAGGGGTGGATGGAACCGCACGGCTGATCCGGATTATGCATTGCCAACAGAAACATGGCGGGAGCATGTCTCCCGCCGGCAACGTTGCCTTGAAATACGTGAAAAACTCCGAAATGGCGAGATCCACGCGATTAACGACTTCATCACGTTCAATCTCAACATCCGGCAGTTTGCCGAGGATGTGATTGCCGGAAGTGAAGGGCCGGAGCTGCTCCGGGCCTCTTACGAAGCCATCTCCACTGTTACGGTGCTTGACCCAACCTGCGGATCAGGGGCTTTCCTCTTTGCTGCCCTTAATATATTAGAACCTCTCTACAATGCCTGCCTTGATCGAATGCAGGCTTTCATCGAGGACCTGGAACGGTCCGGGGAGCCTCATTCGCCACGGAAG
>Ga0194125_10006233_pt1 | contig 17706 bp, 16 predicted proteins | sample TA2KigC250mmetaG_FD_148626 | JGI IMG/M metagenome (GOLD analysis project Ga0194125, IMG submission 148626) | Freshwater microbial communities from Lake Tanganyika, Tanzania - TA2015034 Kigoma Deep Cast 250m | ecosystem: Environmental > Aquatic > Freshwater > Lake | place: Tanzania: Lake... | reverse complement strand
TGCCGATGTGCGCCGCGGTGCTGTACGTGGGCGATGGCGCCGGCGTGCACGACACGGGCGACTACCAGATCGCCTGCCCCGACGGCGGCCTGACCTTGTGGAATAGCTCAGGGCTGAAAATTCCGAAAGTCTCAGGAGTGACCTATGAGTCGCAGTTCTTCGAAGACTGGTAAACGCGGCCCGCACCAGCTCCGACTGGCGCCGGCCACGTTGTTGCGAGCTCGGCTCGACGGGTTGTGGAGCAATCCGGCCTGGCGCGAGCGCGCCATCGCAGACATGTGCGCTGATCTGGATGCCGTCACCAAGGGCGTCGAACCGGCGTTCTTCCTGACGACGATGCTCAAGGCCTACCAGGAGACACAGCCGGCGACCCAAGCGCGGCTGGACGAGGTGGCGCCCCACTGGCTGCGCGAGCGCAAGTACGTGGCAGCCTTGCAGGAGATCGTTCGACGCGGGGCGCTGAGCGACGCGGACCGCGCTTGTGCGCTGGCCTGGATCGCGGCGGCTGGCGGCGATGCGACTGCCCTCGGCAAAGCGCAGCAAGAAGACTGGTTCTTCCGCGCCTACTACGGCGACGACCGATCGCAAGGCGTTCTGATCATCCTGTGGTATCGCGATCGTAACCGCCAGCGCGTGCAGGGCTTCAATTTCCTGTTAGATTTCAATCCGCCGTGGGATGGCGCGATCAAAGACCTCATCGTGTTCGCGCAGACCGATCCGCGCTCGGCCGTGCGGGAATATGTGGAGGTCTGGCGGCATCCCAGAGCCGCGCGAGAATGGAAGTTCGACTCCCTCGACGCAACCCAGGCCAAAGCGCGAGTCATCGAGGCGCTCAACGCCAATCGCCGCGGGAACATTCGCCTCCATGCCGACCTGATCATCCAGCGCGATCTATTCCTGCGCTATGTGCTGGGGTTGCCGGATGCTCCCGATACGCCCCCGTTCAGCGCGGACGACTTCCTGGCCCTGACGCGCAGCGGGCAGCGGGCTGAAGAGATCATGCACTTCGAGCAAACCGTGGGCCGGCGCGTGCGGATGGAGGACGGCAAAGAACTCCTCATATTGGGCAGCCTTGACGACGATGAGGCGTGGGACGATGACTGGGAGGTCGAGGACGAGGAAGGTTGGGAGGACGCCGATCGTCCCCCTTCACCTGGGCCCCAAAAACGCAAAGGACGACCGCGGAGGTAGCGATGCCAGCCGATGCCATTCTCGCGCCAGAAGCTGCGCTGCAACGCATCCTGGTGGTGGATGATGACGCGGAGATCCTGCGTCTGGTCCAAGACAAGCTTGAGGGCGCCGGTTTCGAGGTTCTAACGGCGTCTTCGGCTGAGCAAGCGCTGCAGGTGATCGAACGACGGGGCCTGCCGCACCTGGCCATCGTGGACGTCATCATGCCAGGACTGAACGGCTTCGAGCTGTGCGAGAAGCTGCAGGAATTCAGTGATCTACCCGTGATCTTCCTGTCGGCCGTGGATGAGCAGGAAACGGTCATCCAGGGCATCAGCCGCTTTGCCGAGGACTACATCATCAAGCCTTTCAGCCCACGCGAGTTGGCGGTCCGGGTCGAGCGCGTCTTGCGCCGCATGGGCGACTACACCTACACCTTCGATCCCATCACGCAAGTGGATGGCCATCTGGCGGTAGATTTAGCGCATCGCCGCGCCTTTGTTGGAGGCCAACCAGTCGCCCTGACCCCGACCGAGACCAAGCTGCTGTACATCTTGATGCGCAATGCTGGACGGATCGTGACGGCCGATTTCCTGCTGCGGCGACTTTGGCCGCTGAAGGAGGTCTTCGAGGACGCGCTGCGCGTCCACATCCATCGTCTGCGCCAGAAGATCGAGCCAAACGCAAATCAGCCGGAGTACATCCTGACAGAAAGAGGCATCGGTTACAGCTTTCCCAACAGTCCTGAGAGGACTGCCGAACGATAGCTCACCTCCAACTATCCACAAAAGGAGCCTACCATGTTCAGAGAATTCAAGCAGTTCATCGCACGGGGCAATGTGTTCGACCTGGCGGTCGGCATCGTGATCGGCGCGGCCTTCGGCGCGGTCGTGAACTCGTTCGTCAAGGACATCCTGATGCCGCCCATCGGCCTCTTGCTGGGCGGTCTGGACTTCGGCAATTTCTTCATCGTGCTGAAGGGGCAAGGGGCCGCGACGCTCGAAGCGGCTCAGAGGGCCGGGGCGGTGACCTGGAACTACGGCCTCTTCATCAATACGATGATCAACTTCTTGATCATCGCCTTCGCCATCTTCCTGATGGTCAAAGCCTACAACCGGATGAAGGAGCAACCTGCGCCGGCGCCGGCCAACACCAAAGAATGCCCATTCTGCCTGTCCACCATCCCGGTCAAGGCGACGCGTTGCGCGCACTGCACCTCGAACCTGAAGGCCGCGGCTTGATCAGAGGGTCGCCAGCGCCTGGCCCATCTGGGGCGCGGCGTAACCGCCCAGGTCGGCGACGCGCGCGGCGAAAGCCGGATCGCGCACGATCGCCAGCAGCGGCGCCACGGTTTCGCTGTCGTAAAACTCAGCCGGAATGACCAGATCGTACCGTTCCAGCTCGAGAGGCACGAAGTCGAGCCGCAGAGCCCGCGCGGCCGCCAGGATGCCCATGCCGCAGTCCGCGGCACCCGAAGCTACTGCTGCGGCCACGGCCAGGTGCGTGAATTCCTGGCGTTCATAGCCCTGGATCGCCTGCGGCCTGATGCCCATCTGCCGCAAGCGAAAGTCCAGTAACACGCGCGTCCCGGCCCCCCGCTGCCGGTTGATGAAGACCACATCGGGCCGCGCCAGGTCGGCCAGCCCGTACAGTCCCTTCGGATTGCCCCTGGGCACGATCAGGCCCTGTTCTCGCTCGACGAAGCCGAGCAGGACAACCCGCGTGTTCGGGAGCAGGCGGCGGATATAGGGGCTGTTGTATGCGCCGGTTTCTTCATCGAGCAAGTGCGAGCCGGCCAAGTGCGCCTCGCCGCGGCCGAGCGCCAGGAGGCCGCCGACGCTGCCCACATTGGTCGAGGCCAACCGCCGGCCCGGATTGCGCCGGCCCAACTCGTCGGCCAGCAGATCGAGCGTCAGATCGTGACTGCCGATGGCGACGATCGTGCGGCGCAGCGAGGTCGGCGGCCGGTGCAGCTCGACCGTCACGATGGCGCCGGCATCGTGGCCCTGCTCCCCGCGCGGGATGCGGACGATTCCATCGGCGCGCACCAGCGACATCAGCACGCCAGAGCCACCCCCCAGCGGCGTCGCCACCACGCGCTCCCCCACCTGGCCCACCGTCACGCGCAGGAACTCCTCAGCCCCTTCCGGGCTGACCACCTTGCGCGTGAGCATGGCCGGGATTTGCGGTCGTTCGTCCGGCGGCTGGCCCAACCAGCGCGCCAATGTCGGCTTGACGAGCAGCTCGCAAGTGATCGCCGCTGATACCGGATAGCCCGGCAGCCCGATCAGCGGCACGCTGCGAATCTCCCCTCCACCGGCCGCGCCCTCTCCCCCTGCCGCCCTGATCACGCCCAGAATAACCGGATGCCCCGGCCGGATGGCGATGCCGTGTACGAGCAACTGGCCCAGCTCGGCCACGATGCGGGCCGTGTAATCCTCTGAGCCGGCCGACGAACCCGCGTTGACGATCACCAAGTCGTGTGTCTGGCTGGCTTCCAGGACGCGAGCGCGAATCGCAGCATAGTCATCGGGGATCGGCGGCAGGCGCGTCGGTTGCCCGCCCCACTCGCGCACCATCGCGGCCAGCACGAGCGAGTTGTACTCGATGATGTCGCCCGGTCGCACCTCGCTGCCCGGCGCCACCAACTCGGTGCCGGTCGGTTGGATGGCGACGCGCGGCTGCCGCCGCACCGTCAGGCGACTGTGGCCTGCGCCCGCGGCCGCGCCGATGTCTTGCGGCCGCAGCCGGTGGTTGGCGGGCAGGATCAGCTCCGTGGCCACCATATCCTCGCCCATCGGTCGCACATGCTGCCAGGGCGGCGCGGGCGCCAGGATTTCGATGGCGCGATCGCGAAGCTGCACATCTTCCACCATGATCACAGCGTTCGTCCCTGCCGGCAGCGGATCGCCGGTATCCACATAGCGCGCCTGATCGCCGACGCTCAGGTAGACCGGCCGGGTCTCGGATGCGCCGGCCGTGTCCTCAGCCCGCACGGCATAGCCGTCCATGCCCGCCGCGTGGTAGTGCGGCGAGGAGATGAGCGCCCAGACCGGCTCGGCCGTGATCCGGCCGGCTGCGTCCTCCAGCGCCAGCGATTCGCCTGGCAAGGGATCGGCCAGGCCGGCCTCGACCAGGGCCGCCTCCCAGCGCGCCAGGGCCGTTTGGAGGGGGATGTCTTCGAGATAGGGTGAGTGGGTGTGGGTGTGCATGTGTCTCGATTCGTGATGGTGGCGACTCAACCCGTAGTATCAGTAAATCACAGATTCATGCTCCAAGCGGGTCCATGACCCGCCGGATCACGGATCCGGCCTGAGCAATTGTGATCTACTGAGTATAGCACAGGCGAGACCGCCTCGCCAACCTGCCTTGAACATACGGGCCTTTCGTGCTATACTGATTCTATGATGAGGATGCCGATGGAAGTTGAAGCCAAGTTCGCGATCCCAAATCGCAAAGTATATGGCCAACTGACTCGTGTGCGTGAGTTGGCCGGTTTCTCGTTGGTTCCGGCCGGCCACGCGCTCGTCGCCGACCGCTACCTGGATACCGACGACGGCCGGCTGCAAGCGGCCGGCTACGCCTGTCGCCTGCGCGCGGACGAAGGCGCCGTCATCGCGACGCTCAAGGGGCTTGGCGGCGCGGAGGGCGCTGTTCACCGTCGGCTGGAAGAGGAAGTGCGACTGACCGCGTGGAGTCCCGATCCCACGTCCTGGCCTGAGAGCGCCGCGCGCACCCTTGCGCTGGAACTGGCAGGCGGCGCTGAGCTGAGGCCCCTCTTCGACCTGAACCAACGCCGCGCGCGCGCCGATCTGCTGGACGGCGACCGGCGGGTGGGACAACTCAGCCTGGATCGCGTGTGGCTAGATCTGACAGCTCCGCACAGACCTGTCAGGTCTGGCTCCTACCATGAGCTAGAGATCGAACTGACACCCGCAGGGACCGAGGCGGACCTGGCGGTCATCGCCGGCGAACTGGCGACCGTCTGGGGACTGCTGCCCGAGTCGCGCTCGAAGTTCGAGCGCGGGCTGGCGCTGGTGCAGATACAGCGGGCCGAGACAGCCCAGTTCGAGGCTGCGCGGCCGGCCCTGGAAGCGCACGCGACGGGCGCCGAGCCTGAACTGGCGCGGCGCGCCGCGGTGCTGTTGGCCTACGCCGATGGCCTGCCCATGCGTGAAGCTGCGCTGCGCGGCGGCCTCTCGATCGGTCGGGCGCGCTACTGGCTGCGGGCGTTCCGCGCAAAGCAGATGGCGATTTTCGGCGCGCCGAAGGCGGATAGCGATCACACCGCGAGGGTGGATGCTCATGCTGCGGCCGGCGCCACGACTGATGCCTCCCCCCAAGTGCCAGGCACTTCGGAAGTGCCTGGCACTTGGGGGGAGCTTCTCAGGGCAGATGTTTCGGAAGCGGCTGGCGGGCAGGGGACCGCCCAGCCAGCGCCCGCGCCAGCGGCGCTGCTATCGGTCGCGGCCTTCTGCCGCGAGCATGGGGTAGACATGGCGCACGGCCGCTTCGTCGCGGCCCAGGCGCGCTTGCTTTTCGATGCGCTGCGACCGGTTCACGGTCTGCCGGGCAAGCGGCGGCGTTTGCTGAAACAGGCCGCCTTGCTGCACACCCTGGCCGCCGCGCAAGATCCAAAGCGGAGCGGCGAGGCCGGACGCGACCTGATCCTGGCGCAGCCGCTGCGCGGGGTCAGCACGGCCGATCGGTTGGCGCTCGCCTGCATCACGGCGTTCAACCGCGACAAGGTTCGGCCCAAGCGTGAGCCGACCATGAACGCGCTCGACGAGCAGTCACGGCCGCAGGTGCTGGCCCTCACGGCCCTGCTGCGCGTGGCCGAGGCGCTGGATTTCTCGCGCACCCAGACCACCGAAATCCAGAGCCTGGAGGGGCTGGATGCCAGTCGTTGCGAAGTAGTGGTGTCCGGGCCGCACGCCGAGATGGACGCGCTCCATGCGACTGGCCGCGCCGATTTCTGGTACGAGCAGTTCCAGCAGGAGCTGGTCTTCCTGCCGGTCGCAGCCGGCGATCGAAAGATCGCGACGGCCGGCGAAAGGCCGGCAGACGATGCGGCTCTGGCTGTGATCACTTCGGCCGTGACTGCCGAGACGCCCGCCGGTGCGCCGCCGCTGACGCTGCCCGCGCCTCCGTTGCCAGAAGCGCAGCCGCTCCTGTCTGACGAGCCGATGAGCGAGGCAGGCCGCAAGGTGATCCATTTCCACTTTGGCCGGATGCTCTATCACGAGCCAGGCACGCGCCTGGGCGAGGATCCCGAGGCGCTTCACGACATGCGCGTGGCCACGCGGCGGATGCGCGCCGCGTTCCAGCTCTTCGCGCCCTACTACGAAGCCAAGACGATCAAACCGCTTGGTAGAGCGCTGCGTCGCACAGGTCGTACGCTAGGGGCGGTGCGCGATCTCGATGTGCTGCTGGGGAAAGCGCACGCGCATGCGGCGAGCCTGCCGGCAGAACAGGCGGACGGTCTCGCGCCGCTCTTGGCCGACTGGCAGGCCCGCCGCGAGGTGGCGCGACGCCAGATGTTGGACTACCTGGATAGCGATGACTACCGCCAGTTCGTGTCTGCCTTCGAGCGGTTTCTGACGACCCCTGGGGCAGGCGCGGTCGCGATTCCGGCCGGCGAGCCGACGCCGCGCCAGGCTTGCCACATCGTTCCGCAAATCATCCTGGCCCGGTTCGAGCAGGTGCGCGCGTTCGAGCCGATCGTTGGCTCCTCTGCGCCGGGCAGCGCGGACGGCGCGCCGGTGGAGATGCTGCATCGCTTACGCATCGAGTGCAAAGGGCTGCGCTATGCCATGGAATTCTTTCGCGAGCTGTTGGGCCCAGAGGCGGCCGGCCTCATCAAACAGGTCGTGGGGGTGCAAGACCTGCTCGGCGAGCTCCAGGACGCCTGCGTCGCCGAGAGCCTGATCGCGGAGTTCCTGGCGCAACAGCGGCGCAAGCGCCGGAAACAGCAAGAGGCCCGCCTCGATGGCGTCGAGGCCTACCTGGCGGCGCAGCAAGCCATCCAGACCGCGCAGATCGCGCGGTTCCCCGAACCGTGGGCTGCGCTGGTGGGCGCCGACTTCCGGCGCGGCCTGATGTTGGCCCTCGCGGCCGTGTAGGCCGCCCGGCGATGCTCCGAGCTCCACGACCGCCCGGCGATCAATCGCCGGGCTACCGAGCGGCGCCCCCTGCTGGGGGCTGCGGAACGACGCGCGCCCGAAGCCGCCCTTTTGGGGGGCTTCCATCTGATAGCCGGACGGCTTCCAGCCTCCGGCGTTCCTGCCCAGGAGACGTCCATGCTCGAAAACATTGATCTGGACAAGCGGCTGAAAAAGCGCGAATGGAAGGCGCTCAAGCCAGAGCTGCACCGGCGGCTGTACGATATCCAGCGGGCCGCGTTCGATGTCGGGATGCCGACCATCCTCCTGTTCGAAGGGTGGGATGCCGCGGGCAAGGGCACCAGCATCAACCTGTTGACGCAGCGCCTCGATCCACGTGGATTCAAGGTGTGGCCGATTCGAGCAGCCCGCACATACGAGCAGAACCATCCCTGGCTGTGGCGTTTCTGGCTGAAGCTGCCCAACCGCGGGGAGATCGCGATCTTTGACCGCAGTTGGTATGGCCGCGTGCTGGTCGAACGGGTCGAGGCGCTGACGCCAGAGGAACAGTGGCGCAAGGCGTATCGCGACATCGTCGAGTTCGAGCACATGCTGGCCGACGACGGTCATGTGCTCGTCAAGTTCTGGTTCCACATCAGCAAAGCGGAGCAGCGCAGACGCTTCAAGGCGTTGGAGAAGGATCCGCTGCAAGGCTGGCACGTGCAGCCGGAAGACTGGGAGCACCATCGCAAATACGCTGAATATCTGCAGGCCGTGGAGGAGATGCTGGAGCGTACCGAAACCGAGTGGGGACCGTGGACCATTGTGGAGGCCACAGACCAGCAGTTCACCTGGTGGAAGGTCTTCAACGCCGTGATCGAGGCGATGTCTGATGGTCTGCGCATCCGCAACATCAACCCCGATGCGCTAAGCGAAGAGGCGATGGCGACCAAGTCCGCAACGCATGGAGGCGAGCATGTCCATCCTCTCCCAGGTCAATCTTGATCAAGCCCTGACCAGGCAAGATTATGTCGAGCAACTGGTACGCCATCAGGTAGCGCTGGGGCAGTTGGGCTACCAGGTTTATGTTCAGAAGCGGCCGGTGGTGATCGTCTTCGAGGGTTGGGACGCAGCCGGCAAGGGCGGCGCAATCAAGCGCCTGACCGAGAAGCTGGACCCGCGCGGGTATGTGGTCCACGCTATCGCTGCGCCCGCGGGCGAGGACAAAACGCATCACTATCTCTATCGCTTCTGGCGCCGGCTGCCGGAGCGCGGCCAGATCGCCATCTTCGACCGGAGCTGGTATGGCCGGGTCATGGTGGAACGGGTCGAAGGCTTTTGCACTGAGGCCGAGTGGAGACGCGCCTACCGTGAGATCAACCAGTTCGAGCGCCAGCTCGTGGACTTTGGCGTGGTGCTTTTCAAGTTCTGGATGCACGTCAGCAAGGGCGAGCAGTTGCGCCGCTTCCAGGAACGTCAGGCCATTCCCTACAAGGCCTGGAAGCTCACTGCCGAGGATTGGCGCAACCGCGAGAAATGGGAACGCTACGAGGAGGCGGTCGAGGAGATGTTATTGAAGACCAGCACCCTCACCGCGCCCTGGACCATCGTCGAGGGCAACGACAAGTGGTGGGGCCGCGTCAAGGTGCTGCGCACGGTAGCAGACACCCTGGCGCGGGAACTCAACTTCTCGCCGGAGATCCTGGACGATGGAGCGGACGGGAAGAAAAAAGGGAAGGGCGCCAAGGCAGACGAGAAGCAGAAGAGGAAGAAACAGGAATAGGATCAGCGCGCCGGGAGCGGCAGTTGTCCGCAGCCAGGCTCGCCCGCGATGCCGTCGTGTTCGCGGGTGATGGCTTCCAGTGTTCGCAGCATGGCCGAGACCCCCAGGCGAGCGCCCATGGCTTCGTACATGTCCAGCGCCTCCGAGGAGAACTGTCGAGCCTTCTCATAAGCTCCTCTTGCGAAGGCAACCTGCCCCAGCCCGGCCAACGCCGCGGCGATCTCCGGCGGATGACCGCGTTCCCTGGCGAGCGCCAGGCTCTGTTCGTGACAGCGTGCCGCAATCCGCGCTCCAGTAACTCCCTGGCGGAGCTGAATTGCGCCATGAGAAGGCTGCATGCTCCTTGGCGGACAAGCAGGCATCCCAAAAGCGCCTCATGTGCGCCATCTTCGGTGCTGCCTGCGCTGGAGCTCAGGCGTTCCAATACGTTTGCCAGCTCCTGGCGCAGGGTCTCCGCCTGGAAGGACTGCCACTCGTCGAAGGCCGGGCTGTCCTTCAGGCTGAAGCCAGTCAATAGATCGCCCCGGTAAACGGCCGCAGCGGCTTCTAAATCCCGAATCAAGGATGAGCCATGGAGCAGGCGGTGGAATTCCTCCACATCCACCCAAAGATCGGGGGGTGCGTCAAAGTCACCTGCTCAACCTCGGCATCGAGCCAGCGATCAAGGCCGGCTCGATTGAGGGTCCACAGCGTCCGGCGCAGGTTGGCATACGCCCGCTCTGACTCGTATTCGGGGAAAAGCAAAGCAGCCAGCGCCTCTCTCCACTATAACCTGGTTCCGGGAATTTGTCTAGCGGTGACGCAAACCGTGACGCGCGCCGTGACGAAGCCGCGACGCCAGAGAAGTAGAATGGCGGCAGGAAGCTCGGAAGCTGATCCCGGCCGCGTCTCACACCCGCGGCTGCATCCCCTTCAAGATCGGCTTGAGGCGCCGGCGCAAATCCACGAACACCTCGTGCGCCGAGCGGTTGGCGTCTATGCGGATGAAGTCGTATTCGCCGCCGATCTGCCGGAATTGCTCCAGCAATTGGGTCTGATAGGTGCGCCAGTTCTCGAAGATGTCGTCCCCGCGCAACACGTCCATGCCCGATTCCCAATAGTCGAACCCCTCCCCCGCCAGCACGCGCGGGATGAGGTGTTCCAGATCCGCCTCCAGGTAGAAGGCCACGTCGGGGATGATGGCGAAGCTGAACAGGTCCTTGAGCCAGTGATAGTTCACCCCGCGCACCACCGCGCGCGCAATGATCGAATAGATGTAGCGATCGGTCAGGCAGACGAAGCCGGCGCGCAAAGCCGGCAGGATCTCCTTTTCCAGGCGGTCGGCGAAGTCGGTGGCATAGAACAGGTTGAGTGTTATGTCGCCTAGAGTGTGGCCAAGCTTAGCGCGCTGGATGCCCGGCCCCACCAGCGACGAGAGCGCCAACCCCGTCTGCGTGACCGCGTAGCCGTCCGCCTCCAGCCATTCGTGCAGAAGCGCGACCTGCGTCGAGCGCCCCACCCCATCCGTGCCCTCCAGGACGATCAGCCGGCCGGGCAGTTCGACGCTGTCGAAGCCAGGGATGCTGCCGGCGCCATAGTAACGGATTTGGGTCATAGCGTGCTCCTCGACTGCGCCAGATAGCGGCCGTACAAGCCTTCTTTGGTCAACACCTCGCGCCACGGCGACAGATTGGCCTTGAGCAGGCCCCGCAGGTGCGGGATCAGCAGCGCGCGCACCTGCTGCTGCTGATGCACCAGCGGCTTGACCGCGTCAATCACCGTCAGACCGAATTCCTCGATCATCGCATCATATTGGCCCAGAATGCGTTTCTGAAACAGCCGAAAGCACTCGTACGGGTCCGGGCTGAGGCCCAAATCCATGCCCGCCTCGTACCATTTCAGCTCTGGCCGGCCGACCAGGATGCGTCTGAGCGCCTCGTCGAGCGGCACTTGGAAGTAGAAGGCGACGGTCGGCCGCACCGCGAAGCTGTACATCTGGCGCACCCATTTCGGGTTGACCCCGCGCGCGCCATCCCGCGCAAACGCGGTGTAGATGTAGCGGTCCGCCAGCACGATCGCGCCCGCTTTCAGCGCGGGAATCACCTCCCGCTCCATGCGATCGGCCAGATCGGCTGCGTGCAACAGACTGAACGTGAGGGGCGTCAGCAAGCGTTCCTTCTTGCCGCGCGATGTGGTGCGCCGCACGAGCGGCGACGAGTTCCATTCGGTGAAGACGACCAGATAGTCTTCGCTCGCCAGCCACTTGCGCAGCAGATCGAGCTGGGTGCTCTTGCCTGAGCCGTCAATCCCTTCGACGATGAATAGCTTGCCGGGCAACGGCGTGCCGTCGGGTAACCAGGCCATTGTGCGCTCCTTGCCCTTGTGCGAGGATTGTGTGAAGGAAGTTTAGCACGGATGAGCGCGGAGCGCAACTCGCTGCCCGTTCAGAACCGCCCACCAAGTGCCAGACGCTTCGCCGCCCCGACCCGAAGATCGCCCACCAAGTGCCAGGCGCCTGAGAGGATGCCTGGCGCTTGGCGGGTTTCAATCGCCGCGCCTGGGTGATTGGCCGCTTGTCATCCATTACAGTATAATGCGGCCAGGCGCTCAAACGTTCGCGAACGAGGCGGTGACACATGTTCCCACGAGATCGGATGAAGGCTGCACTGGCGTTTCAGCCGGTGGACATCGTCCCCCTGCAAATCCATCCCTCGCCCGGCGGCATCTTCGAACACGGGCAGAAACTGATTGATCTGATGCGGCAATGCGGGCACGACTTCGATGACCTGAGCCATCTGCGCATCCCCGACCCGCCGGCCGAGGATTTCGACGCCGACGGCCGCTATCACCGATTCGCGACCGACGCCTGGGGCGTCGCGTGGGAGTATCGCCTGTTCGGAGTGTGGGGCTATCGGATCGGCTATCCGCTGGCCGACATCTCGAAGTTGGACGGCTACCAGCCGCCGCCCATCAGCCATCTGGATGGCGAGGAGCTGGTCCAGGCCCGTGTGGCCAGCCTGGCGCATCGCCAGACCTATTTTCACCTGTGCGGCAACCTCAGCATCTTCGAGACGATGCAATCGCTGAGGCCCTTCGAGGATGTGCTGATAGACATCATGCACGATACGCCGCAGATCAATCGCCTGGCCGACATGCTGGTCGAGCACTGCTCGATCAGCGTTGCGAACGCGCTGGCTGTGGACGCCGACGCGATCATCGCAGGGGATGACTTCGGCACGCAGCAGGCGCCGATGCTCGCGCCGAAGGTCTGGCGCCGCTTCTTCAAGCCCCGCTACCAGGCGCTCTTCGGGCCGGCCGTGGCCGCGGGCAAGGCCATCTTTTTCCATTCCTGCGGCCGGATCGAGTGGCTGCTGGAGGATCTGGCTGAGGTGGGCGTCGCCGCAGTCTGGCCGCAATTGCCGCTCTACGAGCATCGCGAGCTCAGCCGCCGTTGTCGCGGCCTGGGGCTGGCCGTGCAGATGCACCCTGACCGCGGGGAGCTGCTGCAACGCGGCTCGCCGCAGCAAGTGCGCGATTACATCACCCGACTGGTCGAGGAGTTCGGCGCGCTCGGAGGCGGCGCGTGGCTCTACCTGGAGGTGGACCCCGGCTTCCCGTGGCCCAATGTCGAGGCGATGTTCGAGACCGCCAGGGCGCTGCGCAACGCGCGCGCATGACCGGTCACTTTTGACGAGAGAGCCGAATTGGGTTAGAATAGCGCATGTTACAGTGGGCCCGGCTCATGCCGGGCCGTTCTATGCCAACACCGGATGGGATCGTGTGCACGTCATGTTGCGCCTTGATCCACCGCCAGGAGAGAATGAACCATGGAAAAGATCGTCTTGCAGGCCGAGCCGCGGGGGACGGGGCGTCATCAAGTGCGCGAGCTGCGCAATGCCGCACGCGTGCCGGCCGTCGTCTACGGACAAGGGATCGCGCCACAACCGATCGCGCTCGAGGCAAAGGGATTGTCGAGGGCTCTGCACACGGCCGGCACCGGTCTGCTGACCCTGGAGATCCCTGACCAGGAGCCGCGGCAGGTCCTCACGCGTGAGGTCCAGCGCCACCCCACCAAACATAACGTGTTGCACGTAGACTTTCAGGCCGTTTCGATGACCGAGGAGCTGCGTGTCCACGTCCCAGTGGTCCACGCGGGCGAATCGCCCGCGATGACCAACCCGGATGTGGTGCTCGTGCGCCAACTGGACGAGGTCGAGGTGGAGTGCTTGCCCGGCGACATCCCCAACCACCTCGTCGCTGATCTCGCCAGGCTGAAGACCGTGGATGACGAGCTGCTCGTGAGCGATCTGATCATCCCGCCGGGCGTCAAGCTGCTGACCGACGGCGACTACGTCATCTTCAGCCTGACCTTCTCGCGTGCGGCGGCCGAGGAAGAGGAAGAGGCGGCCGAAGAAGCCGACGCCGACGCGGTCGAGGTGGTGGCCAAGGGCAAGGCTGCGAAGGAAGGCGCCGAAGAGGAAGAGCGCGAACGAGAGAAGAGGTAGGGGCGTATTGCGTATTGCGTATTGCGTAAAGGGCGCGTAGCGAGTCCTCAGGCCCTACGAAATACGGAGTACGCAATACGAACTACGGTCTACGGAATACGCAATACGAACTACGAACTACGTCCTACTCCCCTTCCACCCATTGCAGCGGATCTACCGCGGCTCCCCGCACCCTCATCTCCCAGTGTAGATGCGGTCCGGTGCTCAGGCCGGTGCTGCCGACCTCGCCCAGCAGCTGGCCGGGCGTCACGGCATCGCCGGTCTTGACGTGAAGCGCCTGCAAATGCCAGTAGCCGGTGAAGACGCCGCGGCCGTGATCGAGCACAACGGCATTGCCCCGCACGAAAAGCTGTTCCGCCAGAACGACCCTTCCTGCCGCGGGCGCACGCACGGCTGCGCCTGCGGCCGCTGCGAAATCCTCGCCCAGGTGCACCGAAATCACAGGGCTGGCGCCATAGGTGCGCCGCGACCCGAACGTCGCGGTGCGCGGAGGCGATCCCGCGAGCGGCGACCTGAAGCGACTACGCGGCGTCCAACCCATCGCGCTCACCTGGCTGTAGAGCGCAGTCATCCGCTCGAACTCCGCCTGCACCCTGGCGGCTTCGCTCAAGATCGGGTCGCTGGCCGATGCGGGTATCGCATGGGTCTCGAAGGCGCCGGGCTGAATGGCAACGGGCAGCGTCAGGGTGAACCCGCCAGCGCCCACGGCGAGCCGCTCGCTGCCGATGGCCGCCAGCGGAGAGATCGGGATCAGGCTCCAGCCGCGGCGACCTTCCATCACCGCCGAAAGGGCCTCTCCCGCAAAGCTGAGGCTGACGCTGATGGGATCGCGCGTGCGAAGCCACAATACCAGCGTCTGACCCTGCACCGGCGGCCAGGGCCAAAGCTGAACCCGAACGAGCGGCCCATCGGCCGGCAGGCTGATCGCGGCCGGCGACGAGGGCACCACTCGCAATAGCTGGCCCGCTTCGATTCGATTGACGTTCGCCAGACTGTTAGTCGCCGCGAGCGTAGCCAGCTCGACGTTCAGGCGCGCCGCAATGCCTGCCAGCGTATCGCCTGGCTGAACCCGGTAGGTCTGCCAGCCAGCCGATGGCAGGAGGGCGCGGGACGGTCGCGGGGAGAGGACCGCAGCATCAGCCTGGAGACCAGCCTCGCCGGCCGGACCGGCGCTCACGATCAGCCCGCCGGCAAGGGCGGCGGGCGCCAGCATCAGCCAGCCGAGCAGCGCCAGGCACAGGCCGGCCCAGCCCCAGGCCCACCGCCGCGGCCAGGTCCTACTCTCGCACATAGAAGCGGGGCGCGAGCACAGCGATGTAGGGCAGGTTGCGGTAAAGCTGGTTGTAGTCCAGGCCATAGCCGAACACGAACCTGTCGGAGATGTCGAAGCCGATGTAGTCCATCGGCACCGCGACCTCACGGCGGCTGGGCTTGTTGAGCAACGTGCAGATGCGGAGCGAGGCCGGCTGCCGCGTGCGCAACATACGCGTCAAATAGTCCAACGTCCGGCCGGTGTCAACGATGTCCTCCACGATCAGCACGCTGCGCCCCTCGATCGGCTCATCCAGGTCCTTGAGAATGCGCACCACGCCCGAAGACTCCTGGCCCGACCCATAGGACGATATCGCCATGAAGTCAATGGCATGGGGAATGGTGATCTGCCGCATCAGATCGCTGAGGAACAGCGCGCTCCCCTTGAGCACCGCCAGCAGGAGCAGGTCCTGGCCCAGGTAGTCACGGCTGATCTCCGCGCCCAACTCCGCGATGCGCGCCTGGAGCGTATCCGAGGGGATCAGGATTTCGCTGATGTAGGATGGGTCAATCATGAGATACCTCTGGACGTGTCATACGGTTTCGACCTTCTCGCCGACGAAGCTCCCGTGCGCCTCGACGCGGCGCAGGTCATCCCACATACCGTGATCCAGGTAGTTGGCGATGGCGGCGAAAGCGCCGTGGAGACGCGAACAACGCAGACCGTGCCGGCGATCCAGCAGCCACTTGGCCTTGAGCCGCGGCTCGTTCAGGGCAATTGGCCGTTGCACGCGCACCTTGGGCGCGCAGAACAGATCAATGATCGAGTACAAGACATAGGGCGCGGCGCCCTGGGTCGCGTCGCAGAACAGCAGAAACGCACGCGGGGCCCAGGCCAGTAGCTTGCGCACCGCAACCTCGTCCACGACGAGCAGTTCGGGCTCCGGGAGACCAGCCAGGTCAGCCCACCGGACGCGATAGGGCTGGCGTTTCTCCTTCAGCTCCAGGGCCGCGCGCACGCGGCGGCCGCGCACCAGGCGAAACAGGTACAGGTCAGGCTCGTCGTGGCTGGTTGTGTTGTCCTGAAACTCCCACGCCAGGTCGCGCAAGGCCGTCTGCACGGCCGTCTCGAAGCCCCGGTCCGAGAGATCCTCCGTCCAGTACTCCGCCTGGCGTTCATAGACCGAAGGCATGATGGTTCACTCCAGCGGGCGACCGCGGAGGATCGCCCCTACTCACGCTGCGCGACACAGCAGCCCCTTCAGATACTCCCCTTCCGGGAAGCTGAGCAGGACCGGATGATCGGCCCCCTGGCTCAATCGGGCGATGATCTGCACATCTCGCCCCGCGTCCACGCTGGCGCCGAACACGATCTTCTGGAACAGATCGGCCGTGACCAGGCCAGAGCAGGAGAAGGTCGCGAGCAGGCCGTCAGGCGCCAATAGCCGCAGCCCCAACAGGTTGATGTCCTTGTAGCCGCGCGTGGCCCCGGTCAGCTCGGCCTTGGACCTGGCGAACTTGGGCGGGTCGAGAATCACCATGTCGAACACGCGGCCCTCATCACGGAAGCCGCGCAAGACCTGGAACACGTCGCCGGCCACCCCTTCGGCCTGACGGTCGGGGTCGAAGCGGTTGCAGCGCAGCGCGGCCTCCGCGCCGAGAAGGGCATCGTAGGAGCTGTCCACGTTTGTCACGTGCGTCGCGCCGCCGGCCAACGCATTAACGGCGAATGCGCCGGTGAAGCTGAAGGCGTTCAGCACGCGGCGACCCGCGGCAAGCTGGCCGACGATCCGCCGGTTCTCGCGCTGATCCAGGTAGAAGCCGGTCTTCTGGCCGCCGAGCAAATCCACGGGAAAGCGCAGCCCATTCTCGCGCAGTTCCAGGTCGGCGGGCGGACGTTCGCCCCAGGCCAAACCGCTGCGCAGAGGCAAGCCCTCCTGCCGGCGCACCGACGCGTCGGAGCGATCCACGATGCCGGCCGGCGTGCACAGCTCGGCCAACAGCCCCAGCAACAGCTCGCGGCGCGCCTCGACGCCCGCGGTCAGGAATTGAACCGCCAGCCAATCGCCGTAGCGATCCACGATCAGCCCAGGCGCGGCGTCGCTCTCCGCGTAGACCAGCCGGTAGGCGGTGGTGTCCGGGTCTGCGGCCAGCGCGGCCCGCCTGGCGGCCGCCGCGACCAGCCTGCGCCGCCAGAAGTCGACGTCGCACGGCTCCGGCTGTTCCCACGTCAGCAGCCGCACGACGATCTGCGAACGGGCATTGAAGTAGCCCCGCGCCAGCCACTCGCCGCTCGCGGCCGCCACATCCACCAGGTCGCCGGCTGCGGGCTGGCCGTCCACCGACGCGATCGCGCCGGAGAAAACCCACGGATGCCGCTGGCGCACGGGCTTCTCTTTGCCAGGGTGCAGAGTGACAACAGGCAGATTGCTGGACTTGGACATGGCAGCTCGCAAGTGAGATTCTAGCACAGTCCTGAGCTGGCCGCAAAAGGCTCTTCATGCTCCATCACAATTCGCGATGGGCAGGGTTGCCAACTTTCTGAACGTTGGCAACCCTGCCGAGTCTGCGCTAATAAGAAACGGGCCATGGCGCGGCTGCCACGGCCCGTTTGCAGCTACTCTCGGTGGACTTGGCTCACTCTTCCGGTTTGAGCGCAGGCATCGTCTCTGGAACAGATGGCGATTCCGAACTCACCTCAATAACCGGCGCGAATTCAGGCGCGTCGGGCGCTTCAGAGTCGGTGGATTCGATCGGGGCCGCAGTCGGCCAGGCGCCGTTGTACACCTCGAACTCATAGAAGGAGTAGTTGTTCATGCGCGGCGCTCTCGTGCGCATCAGCACGGCGACGTACCGCGCGGATCGCGAGCCGATCTGATAGCCGTAGACTCCGGCGCTGCTGATGGAATACCAGGAT